>WNGL01004818.1_pt1 | contig 27820 bp, 35 predicted proteins | sample 5400591 | NCBI WGS metagenome assembly WNGL01 (sample SAMN13153377, study PRJNA577476) | soil metagenome | isolation source: 80 cm soil or saprolite under Garry oak tree replicate 1 | place: USA:California | collected 2016-06-15 | reverse complement strand
ACGGCTTCCGAGCCATGGGGACGGGGGCCATGATCTGGGAAGGGCCCGCGACGCGAATTCGACTGCGTGTCGCGGTCGGGAGATGGACCGCATACGCGATGCTGCTTTTCTACCTCCTGTGGGCGCTCGGTGGCGTGCTCGCTCTGGTCGGATCCGTCGTCACGATGGCCGAGGGGCGCTTCACCATTTGGCTCCCCGTGATCGGCGTGGGCCTTCTCGTCGGACCGCTCCTGATCTTCGCTCTGCTCGCGGGACGTGGCGAGGGGAAGATGCCGCGGTCGCGCGAGAGCGATTTCATCTTGGCGTTGCCATGAGGTCGCCGACGGGCGTCTCGCCAGCGGCCTCCGTGGACTCCGCGGGGGTTGCAGCGGGCTTGCTCCGCAGAAGCTCGAGGAGCTCCTCGCGGTACACGTCCGCATGCTTCTCGGGAATCCACTCCGTCGCCATCGCGGTGATGAGCTGCCGAGCGGTCTTGACCTCGCGGTCCGAGACCGAAAGGTTCGAGAGCCCCGAGGTCAGCTCCGCGGGACTGCGCACCTCGTCCGCGAAGAACAAGGTCTCCAGGGCGAGCGCGTCCTTCAAAGGGCGAATGGCGACGACGTGCGGTTTGGTCCGCAGGACGAACCGGCCGATCCCGACCATTCCCGCGCCCTGCATCGCACGGAGCAGGAGCGCGTAGGGCTTCTCGGCGCCCATCCCGCGAACCGGTCCGACGTGATAGCTCTTCTCGTAGAAGACCGGATCGATATCAGCGAGGTTGACGAATTCCTCGATCTCGATCGTTCGGCTTCGCTCCGGAGCGATCGAGACGAGCTCGTCGTCGGTGACGGTCACGAGGTCGCCGCCGGGCAGCTCGAAACCTCTCACCACGTCCTCGCGCTCGACGGGCTGCGCGGCGGGCGTCGCCGCGGAGGCGGCCGGTCCGAAGTCGTCGGAGGTCGGCGGCTCGGCTCGATCCTCGTCGGGCGAGTCGTCCGAATACGGCTCCGGCTCGAACGTCGGCGCGTCGATGTCTTTGGTGACACGCTCGTAATGCACCCGTTTGCCCGTGCGCCGGTCGTAGAGATGGAAACGAACGTCCTTGGGCTCGGTGGCCGGATAAAGCTTCACCGGGATGTTCACGAGCCCGAAGCTGATGCTGCCGGTCCACACGGCTTGACCCATCGGATGCCCCCACGCTCCAGATCGCGGAGCGTCTGCCCTGATTCTCTCAGGAATCGGAGCGCGCACCCTAGACTCGTCAGCGAGTGATCGCACGAGGTCTGCGCGGGTCAGGACCTGGATCGATCAACCCGCTCCTCATCATCGGCCTTCTCCTCTTGGTCTACGGCTGGGCCACCGGAGGGCTCGTCCCGCCGATCCAGCGGGCCGCGCAGGACCCCCTCGCATTCGTCGGATTCGTGATCGCGATCCTCCTTGGCATCACGGTGCACGAATTCATGCACGCCTACGCCGCCACGCGGCTCGGCGACGACACCGCTCGGCTGCTCGGCCGATTGAGCCTCAACCCGATGGCGCACCTCGATCCGTTCGGCACGCTTCTGATCGTCCTCGCCGGCTTCGGCTACGGAAAACCGGTGCCGTTCAACGAATCGCGCCTCCGGTCGGCGCTGGGAGTGAGCGCGGTCGCGCTCGCTGGGCCCTTTGCGAATCTCGTGCTCGCCTTCGTCTGTGCGATTCCGCTCCGCTTCGGAGACGCGGCTCTGCTCGACGGGGCATATGGGGTCGTCCTTCAGGAGATCGTCTTCTACAATTGCATCCTCGCGATCTTCAACCTGATCCCGATCCCGCCGCTCGACGGCTCGAACGTGGTGTACGGACTGCTTCCGCCTCAGCAGAAGTACAGCTGGCGGACTTTCCAGCAGTACGGCCCGATCCTGCTCCTCGGACTGTTCTTCTTCGGCTCGCGGATCCTCGCCACGATCGTGTTCCAGCCGGCGCTCTTTCTCGCGCGGCTTTTCGTCGGACCGAACTTCTAACGTGCTTCACCGTGTGCAGCAGACGGTCCGGTACCTCGGCTCGACCGGCGCGGACGATCGCCATGCGAGGGAGACCGCGCGCATCCTCCGGCAGCTCGGGGCCGACGAGGAGCTCGTGGTCGCCGGCATTCTCCACGATGCCGCGAAACCCGCGAACACGCTCCTGTGGCATCGCGTCGCAGGCGTGCTGCTGGAGCTGACGCCTCGCGTCCGCGCACGCCTCGCCTCCGGAGACTCCACGTTCGCGCGCTACCTCGACCACGCGCGTCGCGGCGCGGAGCTCGCGCGCGCGGACGGCGCCTCCGACCGGGTCATCCGTCTGATCGCGCGGCACCACCGGCGGCCGGGCACCGACGACGAGCGGCTGCTCGCGCGCGCGGATCGCGAGGCGCTGCCGTGATGGAATCGCAGGCACCGCGCGTGACCGTCGAGGGCTTCGACGGGCCGCTCGATCTGCTCCTTGAGCTCGTCGAGGAGAAGAAGGTCGACATCCTCACAGTGCGGCTCGGCGATCTCGCCGACGCGTATCTCGCGCGCGTGCGCGCGATGGCCGCGCTGCCGGCCGACGAGGTCTCGGCATTCCTGGCGCTCGCGTCGCGGCTCGTTCTGCTGAAAGCGCGGAGCCTCCTGCCGAGCCTCGAACCGCTTCCGGACGAGGAGGGCGAGTCCGAGGAGGAGCTGCGCCTCCGGCTTCTCGAGTACGCGATCGTCCGCGAGCGCGCGGGCCAGCTCGGCGCGCGGCTTCGCGCCGGCGAGCGCGCGTTCCATCGCGAGGGCGGAACGATCGGGCTGCCGCCCCGGGGCGGCGAGGTCGACGCGCTCGCGTCGGCCTGGTCGCGCGTCCTCGCGCTCGCGACGCGTCAACGTGAAGAGGACATCGTCGCCCCAGGCGAGCGCTACTCCGTGGAGCAGCGCACCGCCGAGATCGAAGCGCTCGTCGCGGCGCAGGAGCGGGTGAGCTTCGCTACGCTCCTCGGCGAGGCTCCGACGATCGGCTTCGCGGTCGTCACCTTCATCGCGCTGCTCGACCTCTACCGGCGCGGCGTGATCGATCTGGCGCAGGACGAGCTCTTCGCGGACATCGTGATCACGAGGAGGGAAGCCACATCCGCTCAGATCTAGCCAACGCCATCGAGGCGATTCTCTTCGTGGCGGAGAAGCCGGTCACGAAGAACGAGCTCGGACGCATCGCGGGCGGAACGCCGCGCGCGGTCGAGAACGCGCTCGCCGAGCTGGCGGCGGCCTACGACGGTACCGGTCTCCGGCTGCAGCGGTCCGGCGACGAGTGGCAGATCGTGACGGCGCCGCAGCATGCGCCGCAGGTCGCGTCGTATCTCGGCGCCGACCGCCTCCGGCTCTCGCCGGCGTCCCTGGAGACCCTCTCGGTGATCGCCTACCGGCAGCCGGCTACCCGCGCCGAGGTGGAAGCGATCCGCGGCGTGAACTGCGACCAGACCTTCTACACCCTCGCGTCCCGGCGGCTGATCGAGGAGCGGGGTCGCAAAGAGGCCCCCGGTCGCCCCATTCTGTACGGGACGACATGGGAGTTCCTCGAATGCTTCGGCCTGCAAAGCCTCGACGACCTGCCCCGCGCGCTGAGCCCCGAGGGCCAGGTGCTAGAGGCGGCCGGGGCCCGGGGGGCGGAGCCCCCCGACCGCTGATCCGGCTGCAGAAGGTGCTCGCCGATCGCGGTGTGGCGTCGCGGCGCGCGGCCGAGGAGCTCATGCGCGAGGGCCGCGTACGGGTCGGCGGCGAGGTCATTCGGGAGATGGGCAGCAAGGTCCCGCCCGATGCGCGCATCGAAGTCGACGGTCGCGCGGTCGCGGCGCCCGCGCCGCACCGCTACGTCGTGCTCAACAAACCGCGCGGGATCGTGTCGACGGCTCGCGACGAGCGTGGGCGCTCGACGGTCGTCGAGATGATCGGCGCGCGCGAGCGTCTCTACCCGGTGGGCCGGCTTGACGAGGACTCCGAGGGCCTCGTGCTTCTCACGAACGACGGCGCGTGGGCCGAGCGCGTGCTGCATCCGCGGTATGGGCATGAGCGCGAATACGAGGTGAGCATTGCCGGCCCGGTGCCGGCCGCGTCGGTCGCCGCGCTCCGTCGTGGCATCGCGCTGGAAGAAGGAGTGGCCCGCGCGGCTCGCGTATCGGTGGCGGGCGGCGCGCGCGGCTCGACCCTCCACATGGTCCTGCAGACCGGGTGGAAGAGGCAGGTGCGCCGCATGTGCGCCGCGGTCGGACTCCGGGTGCTTCGGCTCCGTCGCGTACGCCTCGGCCCGCTCGAGCTCGGCCGCCTCCGGCCCGGCGCGTGGCGCGAACTCACGACGCGCGAAGTACGCGCGCTCGGAGAGACCTAGGTGGCGACGCCGCGAACCGTTGCGATCGACGGCCCGGCCGGGGCTGGGAAGAGCACGATCGGCGCGCTCGTCGCGGAGCGAATGGGCTACCTCTTCCTCGACACGGGCGCGATGTACCGCGCGGTCGCGCTCGCCGCGCTGCGGCGGGGCATCGATTCCAACGACGCCGAGCGCCTTGCCGCGCTCGCGCGGCAGATCCGGATCGCGATCGGCCCGCCGACCGTACGCGACGGCCGCGCGTACACCGTCCTGCTCGATGGAGCGGACGTGACCTGGGCGCTCCGCGGCGACGACGTCGACCGGATCGTCTCACAAGTCGCGCGCATCCCGCAGGTCCGTGACGCGATGGTCGAGCAGCAGCGCGAGATAGCGAAGCGCGGGCGGATCGTGATGGTCGGCCGGGACATCGGGACGGTCGTGCTGCCTCAGGCGGAGCGCAAGGTGTTCCTCACTGCGTCGGCGGCGGAGCGCGCGCGGCGTCGTGAAGAGGAGCTCGCCGCTCGCGGCGAGAAGCGCTCGCGTCAGGATCTGCTCACCGAGATCCTTCGCCGCGACGAGCTCGACAGCACGCGTACTGTCGCGCCTCTCAAAGCGGCGAGCGACGCGATACTCGTCGAGACCGACGGTCTCTCGGTCGGCGAAGCGCTCGACCGCGTACTGCAGGTCACGCGCTCCTGACCGTCTTTACCGGTACGCCGGTCCTTCCCGAGGAACGGCTCTGGATCTGGCGTATCGGGTTTCCGATCGTTCGCGCGCTCGCCGCGTTCCTCGCGCCGTGGCGTCTCGAGGGCGGCGAGAACATCCCGCGGAGCGGCGGCTACATCCTCGTCGCGAACCACATCAACTGGAAAGACCCGCCGTGGATCGAGTTCGCGCTTGGTCACGCCATCCGCTACATGGGGAAGCGCGAGCTCTTCGAGACGCCGGTCATCGGCTTCCTCCTGCGCGCTATCGGCGCGTTCCCGGTCCGGCGGGGCGAGGCCGACCGCGGCGCGCTGCGGATGGCGCTCAACGTGATCGCGGCGGGCCAACCTCTCGGCTTTTTCGCGGAGGGACATCGCAGCGAATCGGGGCAGCTGATCCGCGGACATCCCGGCGTTGCCTATGTCGCACAACGTTCGGGTGCGCCCCTTATCCCGCTCGCAGTCATGGGGACCAAGCGCGCGCGGCTCGGAGCGTTCTGGCGGCGCGACATCCTCATCCGCGTGGGGAAGCCGTTCCGAGCGGCGGACCTTGTTGTCAAGGCGGACGACGCGCAGGCGGTCACCGATGCGATCATGCGTCGCGTCGCCGCGCTCATGCCCGAAGAGCAGCGTGGCGTCTACCGTGGGGAATAGGCGCGGTCGACTTGGCCGCGCGGCTTGACCTTCGTTTCGAGGGACTCCGCGAGGACCCGCCAATCCGCGAAGCCACGCTCGTCGTAGAGGCCGGCGGCGTCGTGATCTTCGACGAGCCTCATTTCCCGATCGTTGAGCTTGCCTCGCAGCTCTCCCAGTGGGTTTCGCGCGGGGCGGCGACCGATTTCAACTACGAGTCGATGGATGCCGAGGGGGTCATTCTCTGGTTCAGGAACTCGGCGGGCGCATGGGACGTCGGTTCGGACTGGAACGCAACGCCTCTCCAGGGCGGATTTGAGCGAGCCGATCTGATTTACGCCGCGTCTGAGTACCTTCGGGCGGTGCCGGTCCGGGTCGCCGCCCCTACACTTGATGTCGTGGAAGTGCTCCTTGCGCGCGAGAACGGATTCTGCTTCGGGGTCAAGAAAGCGGTCGAGCTGACCGAAGCGGCGGCCGAAACAGGCCGATCCGTGTACAACCTCGGTCAGGTCGTGCACAACCCGAAGATCAGCGAGCGTCTCGGCGCGCTCGGCGTGAAAGTCATCAAGGACCCGGCCGAAGCGAAGGAAGGCATCGTCGTCATTCGCGCGCACGGCGTCCCGCCGGAGATGCGCGCGAAGATCGAGGCGCAGGGCCTCGAATGCATCGACGCGACGTGCTCTCTCGTGCTCCGCGCCCAGCGCTTCACGAAACAGCTCGCGGACGAGGGCTACAAGGTGATCATTCTCGGCACGCCGGAGCATCCCGAGGTCGTCGGCCTGCTTGGCTTTGCACCCGCGGCCACGGTGGTCGAAACGAAAGAAGAATGGGAGAAGCTCCCGCGCATGAAGAAGGCGGGCGTCGTGTCGCAGTCGACGCAGCCGCCCTGGGCGTTCAAGGACCTCGTCTCGCACGTTTCGGAGATCTCGCAGGAGACCAAGGTCTTCAACACCGTTTGCCCAGTCACCGTCAAGCGGCAGCACGCCGCGAGCGAGCTCGCCGAGCAGGTGAACACGATCATCGTCGTCGGCGGGAAGAACTCGGCGAACACCCGCGAGCTCGTGAACCTGGCCAAGATGCAGGGGCGCAACGCGTACCACATCGAAAACGCCGACGAGCTCAAGTCGGAGTGGGTCCGCGGCGAAGCTCGCGTCGGCCTGATCGGTGGCTGCTCGACCCCGATGGACACCCTTCTCGAAGTGAAGGAGCGGGCGGAGAAGCTCGCGGCCTAGGCTTACACCCGTGAGCCGCGGTCTCGTCGCCGTCGTCGGCAGGCCCAATGTCGGCAAGTCGACCCTCTTCAATCGCCTGGTGGGCGACCGCATCGCGATCGTCGAGGACGAACCGGGGACCACGCGCGATCGCGTTTACGCGACGGTCGAGTGGCGCGGTCGGGAGTTCACGCTGGTCGACACCGGCGGTCTCGACGACGGCACGAGCGAGGTCGAGGTCGGTGTCCGCAGGCAGGCCGAGGCCGCGATCGACGAGGCCGACGTCGTTATGTTCGTCGTGGACGCGCAGTCCGGCATCCTGCCGGTCGAGCACGACGTCGCAGACCGGCTGCGCCGGAGCCGCAAGCCGGTCGTGCTGGCCGCGAACAAGTCCGAGTCCTGGCGGACCGAGGCGCAGGCCGCGGAGTTCTACGAACTGGGTCTCGGGGACCTGCACACGGTCTCCGCGCTTCAGGGTGTCGGCACCGGCGACCTTCTCGATGCGGTGGTCGCGAAGCTCCCGCCGCCGAGCGAAGACGAGACCGACACGGACGAGGCGCGCATCGCCATCGTCGGCCGTCCCAACGTCGGGAAGTCGAGCTTCCTGAATCGCCTCGCGGGCGAGGAGCGAGCCGTGGTGAGCGAGATTCCCGGCACGACGCGCGATGCGATCGACACGGTCATCGAGCGCGAAGGCCGGCGCATCCGACTGATCGACACCGCGGGCATCAGGCGCCGCGGGCACATCGACGAGGGCATCGAGAAATTCGCTCTGTTACGTACGGTCCGCGCGCTCGAGCGGGCCGACGCCGCGATCCTCATCACCGACGCGACCGAGGGCATCACTGCTCAGGATTTGCACATTGCGGGCTATGCGCTCGAGGCGTATATCGGCCTCGTGCTCGCGGTGAACAAGTGGGATCTCGTCGCGCGCAGCCCTGAGACGACGGCGGCCGTTGAGAGCGAGATCTCGCGAGAATTCCAGTTCGCGCCGTGGATGGATCACCGGCTGGTGTCGGCCAAAACCGGCCGCGGGGTCGAGGACGCGCTGAACGCCGCCGTCGCGGTCGTCGACGAGCGCAAGAAGCGGATCTCCACGGCGGATCTCCATCGCCTGCTCACCGAAGCGGTGGCGGCCCATCCGCCGCCGAGTGATCGGAATGGCAAGGAGGTACGTTTTCATCACGTGACCCAGGCGAAGGGCCCGGCGCCGACGTTCGTGTTCTTCGTAGATCGCCCCGCGGCGGTGCACTTCTCCTACACGCGCTACCTCGAAAACCAGATCCGCGGGCGCTATGACTTCCACGGCACGCCGATCAAGATCGAGCTGCGTGGAGCTCGCGAGTGATCGACTCACCGGCCTCCGCGATCGCTCTGCTCATCGTCGGCCTCGTCGGATACCTCGTCGGCTCGATCTCGAGCGGCTACATCGTCGGTCGCATCTACCGAAACGTCGACCTGCGCAACGTCGGCTCCGGTTCCACCGGCGCGACGAACACATTTCGCACGCTTGGCACCGGGGCGGGCCTGCTCGTCGCCATCTTCGACATCCTGAAAGGTTCTCTGGCGGTGGTGTTCGCGCAGCTGGTATTCCCCGAGGGGAGCGGCGGACGTCCTCTGGCCGAAGCGACCGCCGCCGTGTTCGCGGTAACCGGACACTGCTGGCCGGTGACCCTGCGGGGACGCGGGGGGCGAGGCGTGGCGACCGGATTCGGCGCGCTTCTGTTCGTGGCGACGCCGGCGTGGGCTTCCGCGGTCGCGTTCTTCGCGATCGCGCTTGCACTGACGCGCATGGTGTCCGTCGGCTCGCTCGCGTCGGTCATCGGCGCGCTGGTCGGCTATCTCCTCTTCTGCGCCACCGGGTGGCTGCACTTCAACTGGTGGACCCTCGCCTTCATCGTCATTGCCGGGACCGTGGTCTTCATCCGCCATAAGTCGAACATCGAGCGCATCGTTCGCGGGATCGAGCCGCGAGTCGGCACCTCGTGACGGTGACCGTGCTCCAGGCGGGGTCCTGGGGCACGACGCTCGCGACCATCCTCGCGCGCGACGGTGGCAAGGATGTCGTTCTCTGGGTCCGCGACGTGGCGCAGGCGAAGGAGATCGCAGCGCGACGCGAGAACCGCAAATATCTCGCGGGAATCCGCGTGCCTGACCGCGTGGAGGTGACCGCGGACCTCGAGCGCGCCATCGCGTCGGACGATCTCATCGTCGCGGCGCCGAGCCGAGGGGTTCGCGAGCTCCGCGACCGCGTGTCGCCGCTGCTCCGGAAAGGGCATCGCGTTCTCTCGGCGACGAAAGGGCTTGCTGAGGACGGCCGGCGCATGAGCCAGCTCTGGGCCGAGGTGCTCGCGCCGGATCGCGTTGCGGTGCTCTCCGGCCCGAACATCAGTCGGGAGATCGCCGCCGGTCTCCCGGCCCCGACGGTCATCGCGTCCGTCGACGCGGCGACGGCCCGTCATTTCCAATCTATCGTCGGCACGCCGATGTTCCGCGTGTACACCAACGCTGACGTCGTCGGCGTCGAGCTCTGCGGAGCGCTGAAGAACATCATCGCGCTCGGCGCCGGCGCGATCGACGGCATGGGCTACGGCGAGAACGCAAAAGCCGGGTTCGTAACGCGAGGCCTCGCGGAGATCGCGCGCTACGGGTTCGCCGAGGGCGCGAACCCCCTGACCGTCGCGGGTCTCGCGGGTTTCGGCGATCTCATCGCCACGTGCACGAGCACGTTCTCACGTAACCGCATGGTCGGAGAGATGCTGGCGAAGGGCGTCCCCGTGGGCGAGATCGCGGAGCGACTCGGCGGTCAGGTCGCCGAGGGCATGTCGACCGCCGGGGCGACCTACCGCGCGGCGGGCAAGCGCGGCGTCGTCATGCCCATCACCGAGCAGACACACCTCGTGCTCAGCGAAGGCAAGCCGATCCGAGAAGCCATGCGGGACCTTATGGACCGGGAGCAGGGCGAGGAGGTCGCCGGTCCGCTTGCCGAGATCTCCCACCTTCTTGCAACCTTCGCGGCGGCCCAACGAGAGGAGTCGGCCACCGGCCCCAGGGGCAGGGGCCTCTGATGGGGTGGGGGCCCAAGCGAACATAGAGGCGTGACCGCCCGGCGCCGTCCGTTCCTCGCCCTCCTTGCCGCCTTCGTCGTCGCGTGCCAGGCGAGCGCGCCGCCCGCATCGGAGGCACCGTCGCTGTCGTCGGCTCCGGTTCGCACCCTGGCCGTTGTGGTCTCGGCGCCTGCCGGGGCGCCGGTGGTCGGCGCCAACGTGTGCGCGTTCACGCTCGCGGGCACGCGCAGCGGTTGCGTTGAAACGAGCGCTTCTGGGACCGCGCGGTTGCAGCTTCGCCCCGGTGCCTACTCGGTGCTGGTGACCCCGGCCCCTCCGACGCGGCTCGCTGAGGGGAGGACGTGGGCCGACGTGCTCGACGCTGACGCGACGAGCGTCGTGCAGCTCGATCCGCATTCGAGGATCAACGGCATCGTGAAGGACGAGCGCGGCGCGGCGGTCGTCGACGCCGAGGTCTGCGCGCACCCTCCCCTGGCAATCGCGTCGCCGACTTGCGCGCGCACCGCCGCGGAAGGCAAGTTCTCGATCGACGTCCGCTCCGACGTGTACAAGCTCGACGTCACCGGACCGCCTGGCGGGAAGATGATCGCGCAGTGGGCGAGCGGACGGCTTTCCAGCGGCGACGCAGATCTCGTCGATGTGCGTTCCGCGGACGCGGAGGGCATCGGCGTCACGATGATCAAGGGCGTTCTGCTGAGCGGCGTGGTGCGCGGGCCGAGCGGCCTGATCGAGAACGCGCAGGTCTGCACGAGGACCCTCGCGGCGCCCCTCCCGTGGGACTGCGTCCGCACGAACAAGAAGGGTTCATACCTCGCGCTCATGGAGCCCGGCCGGTACTTCATGTGGACCGTCCCGCCTGACAACGTTCGCCTCGTCGCACAGTGGTACGACGACGTCCTCGAGGGCGTCGACACGACAGACATCGGGATGGACCGCGATCGGCAGATCGACGTCGAGCTGCATCCCGGCCCGCAGCTACGAGGCGTCGTAACCACCACGGAGGGCGTGCCGGTCGGCGGCGCTTTTGTTTGCGTCGACACGCGATTCCCGACCGGACGCATCTGCCGGCCGACCGGCGCCGACGGGTCCTACACGGTCACGACTCGCCCGCAGACGTACACGGTCCAGGTCCTCGCTCCGCCGGAGAGCGATCTGATCAACGAGTTCTGGCTTCGCAAGCGCACGTGGGTCGACGCCAACGACATCAGCCTGGGCAACGCCGACCGCACGCTCGATCTCACGCTGCGAAAGGGAGTGCGGGTGTCCGGCGTCATCCGCGATACGCGAGGCGTGCCCCTCGAGGGCGCGACGATCAACCTGAACGATGCCGACGGGCCGCTGATCGGAACCGACACCGACATCAGCGGGAGCTACCACATGGTCGTTCCGCCGGGCACCTACGAGGTCGAAGTCTTCGCTCCATTTCGCGGCGAGCGCGGCGACCTTCTCTCGCAGCCGCCGCGGCAGCTCGTGGTCAACGGCTACATCAACTACGACGTGGTGCTCGAGGATGCCAATCCCTGAGTCGTGATACAACGGACAGGCACTCAACAAATGGGGGAAAAGTTATGTTCTTGACACGCCTTTTGAAGCCGACCGTCACTGCCTCGGCCCACTGCGACCTGCCGTGCGGCGTCTATGACCCCGAGCAGGCGCGCATCGAAGCGGAGTCTTGCTACAAGATCATCGAGAAGTACAACACGTCGAGCGATGAGCAGTTCAAGACCCGTGCGATCGTCATCAAAGAGGAGCGGGCCGAGCTGTACCCCGAGATCACCGAGCTCTGCTGGAAAGCGGCCAAGCAGTGCTCCAAGGTGAAGGGCTCGCTTGACCTCGCCGAAGCGAAGAGCCTCCTCGACATGATCGACAAGATCGCGGAGGTCTGGACCAAGGCCGGCGGCCCCCAGGCGACGCGAGTCGCGAAGTTGGCCGCAGCCCGGGCCTAGCTCGTCTTGCTCCAGCGCATAGCGGTGACAGGCCGAAGCATGGAACCCGCGCTCCGCGCCGGCGACTGGATCGTCGTGTCGACCCTGTCGCGCGCCCCCCGGGTCGGGGAGATCGTCCTCGTCCGCGACCCGCGCGACGGGGAGAACGTCATGCTGAAGCGCGTCGCTGCGGTGGCCGACGGGGCGTGCACCGTGCTCGGTGACTGCCCCGACCGGAGCACGGATAGCAGGACGTTCGGCCAGGTACCGCTCGCGAACGTGCTCGGCCGAGCGATCTTCCGTTATGGGCCGATCGGCCGGATCGGCTGGCTTTGGTGATGTTCTTCCGTAACATGACCGTGTGGCGGTGGTTGTTTGCGCGCGCTGCGGACAGGAGCGCGAGGGTGCGGGCAAAGTAGGGCTTCCCGGCTCGCTCGGGGCGGAGATCGAGGCGCGGATCTGCCGCGAGTGCTGGACAGAGTGGCTCAGCACGCAAATACGGGTCATCAATCACTATGGCCTGCGCCCAGCTCAGCGCGAAGATCGCGACAAGCTTTACGAGCTCACGCGTGAGTTCCTGCAGCTCACCGTCTCGGCGGGAGCGGTCGGGGGCCGGGGGGCGGAGCCCCCCGACGCATCGGAGGTCTGATGGAGTCGACGATCGCGACGACGGCGACGGGCGAATCGAACGGTTCGAGCGGTGTGTACGTGTACTGCATCATCGAGTGCGGCGAGCCGCGCACCTTCGGCAAGATCGGGATCGGCGGCCGCGGCGATGACGTGTTCACGGTGCATTACCGGGACCTCGCGGCCGTCGTGAGCCGCGCCGCGCTCCAGGTCTACGACCCGACCCGTGAGAACGCGCTTACCCACGAGCACGTGAACGAGGTGGTGATGATCGACAATGGCTTCACCCCCGTGCCGATGAGCTTCGGCACGCTCTTCAAGACCGAAGAGGACACCACCGAGTTCCTCAAAGACACGTACGACGCCCTCCGCGACGTTCTTTTGAAGATGAAGGACAAGCTCGAGTTCGGCCTGAAGGTCAACTGGGACCGCGAGTCGGTGCTCGGTGAGATCGAGCAGGAGAACGAGGAACTGCGGCGCCTCAAAGCCGAGATCGAATCGAACCAGCAGACGTCGACCTATTTCGCGCGGATGCAGCTCGGCCGGCTCGTCGAGCAGGCGCTCGCGGACAAGGCGGACTCTTACGTGCGCGAGATCTACCAGGAGCTGCAGGGCGCCGCGATCGCGTCGCGATCGAACAAGGTGATCGGCGACAAGATGATCATGAATGCCGCGTTCCTGGTCGGGCGAGACAAGCAGGATCAGTTCGATCAGAAAGTGCACGAGATCGGGAAGCGGTACGAGGGGAAGCTCAGCTTCAAATACACGGGTCCGTGGCCCCCGTATAACTTCGTGACGATCCGACTCCAGCTCGAGCGATCGGCCAGCGTGTAGGTCGATGATCCTGTTCAAGCTCCTCGCACTCCCGATCACCGCACCGATGGCGGGTGTCCGGTACTGCATCGAGAAGGTGGTCGAATACGCCGAGCACGAGCTCTACGACGAGGAGCCCGCGCGCGAGCAGCTCCTCGAGCTGCAGATCGAGCTCGAAGAAGGTCGCGTCACCGATGAGGAGTACGCGGAGCGCGAGGCCGTGATCCTGGCCCGCCTGCGTGAGATTCGCGAGCGACAGAGAGAGCTGGCGCGCGAGGCGGCCGAGGCGTCGGCTCCCGCGGATGGCGAGAAACGCACGGTCGTCATCGAGGTGCCTGAGGAGCTCGAGTGACCGGCGAGCTCCGCTACCTTTACGCCGTGGCGAACGCGAACGCGGAGGGCGCCATCGCCGCCGCAAACCTGCGCGGCATCGATGGTGGCCGGGTCGAAGCGATCGTCGAAGGTGATCTTCTCGGCGCGACAAGCCCCGTTCCCGCGTCCGAATACGAGGAGGAACCGCTCAACGAGCGGCTGCAAGACCTCGAATGGCTCGCGCCGCGAGCCGCATCCCATCAAGAAGTGAACGGCAGGCTCCTCGAGCTCGCGAACGCCGTCATCCCGCTCTCGTTCGGCGCGATCTACCGTGACGCCGACGGCGTGCGAGAGCTCCTTCGCACACGCGCTGTCGACTTCGCCGACCGGCTCCGCGCGGTCGAGGGCCGCGCGGAATGGATCGTGTCGATCGAACGCGAGGGATCCACTGCGCTCACCGGCGGCGCCGTCGGCGCGCTCGATGCCGAGATAGCCACGGCCGCGCCAGGTCGCGCATTCCTGCTCGGCAAGCGACGCGACGAAGTCATCCGCGAGGAGCGGCGGATACGTGATGCGGCCGTCGCCGAGGAAGCCTGGACGACGATCGAGGCGATCGCCGAACGCGTCTACCGCGAACCGCTGATCGAAGATCCGATGGCCGCGGCCATCGCACGCTTCAGCGTGCTCGCTCACCGCGACCGCGAGGTCGAGCTCGGCGACGTCGTCCGGCGACTCGGCGCGTCCGGGGCCTCCGAGGGTTATCGGGTGCGGCTCTCAGGCCCGTGGCCGGCGTACCGCTTCGGCGGACTTCCGAGCGAGCGCGTCGCTTCCGCATGAAGGAGCTCACCGCAGAGGACACGTCGCTGCTCGAGCTCGTGGATCGCCTTCTGAACAAGGGGGTCGTGCTCGCGGGCGAGGCGACGATTTCCGTCGCGGGGATCGACCTCATCTATCTGGGCCTGAACGTGGTCCTCGCGGCGGTCGAGACGATCGAGAAGGCCCAGGAACGGCGCGCGTCGTGACGCTCCTCGCCCATGCCATCGCGGCATCTCCGCCGGCGACGCTCTCTCAGGAGGGCCTTCGCGGCCGGCCGCTGGCCTGGTCTGAGGCAGGCGACCTCGGCCTCTGGAGCACGGAGTGGGCTCCTGACATCAAGCTCGAGCGCCCCGACGCGCTGGAGCACCACCGCCTCATCGAGCGCATCTGCGCGGCGCAACCGTGTCTCCCGGTTCGGTTCGGCACCGCGTTCGCGACTTCCGATGACGCGCGCGCGTCGCTGGACAAGCGCGCTGCCGCCTTGCACGCCGCTCTCACTCGGGTTGCCGGCAAGACCGAGCTCGCACTGACGCTGCTCTGGCGGGAGTCGCCCGGGCCGCTATTGATCGAGTCCGCCGCGGGTCCGGGGCGGCAATACATGGAGGCCCGTCGCGCGGAGTTCGCCGCTCGTGAGGCCCGGCGCGCACGCGCCGAAACCATGGTCGACCGTGTCGTCGCCGAGCTTACTATCGACCGCCAACTCGTCTGGCATGAGACGTGCACCAGCGACAATGTGGCCGTATCGCTGGCCGTCCTGGTGCCGACCGAACAGGCGGCCGAGCGGAAGGCGGAGCTCGAGCGGGTCGCCGCCCGATTTCCTGATGTCATCCCCGTCCTGAACGGGCCCTGGCCGCCGTACACGTTCGCGAGGACCGATTGAGCATCGACGCTGAACTGGACGATCTCCGGCGCGAAGTGGAGCGACTTCGTGGCATCCTGCCCGAACGGGTGGATGTGGACCCCGAGGGGGTCGAACATGGGCTCGCCAACCTCGTGCTCGCCCTCGTCGAGTTCCTGCGACAGCTGCTCGAACGGCAAGCCGTGCGGCGTATGGAAGGAGGCACGTTGACCGACGAAGAAGTGGAGCGCATGGGCCTCGCGCTCATGCGGCTCGAACAGAAGGTCCACGAGATGGCGCGGGCCTTTGGGCTCGACCCGTCTGAGCTGAATCTCGGACTCGGCCCGCTGGGGAGGCTCGTATGAGCATGCAGGCGAGGGGAGTCGCCGTCCCGCGCGAGACGACGACGCTCGCGGATCTTCTCGATCGCGTCCTCGACAAAGGCCTCGTCGTCGCGGGGGACATCTCGGTCTCTCTCGCGAACGTCGAGCTTCTCACCATCCGCATTCGTTTGCTCGTGTGCTCGATCGACAAGGCCGAGCAGATCGGCTTGAACTGGTGGAAGTACGACCGGACTCTCACTGGACGAGACGGCGACGATCAGACGGCGATCGGCCGCTTGGAAAAGCGCATCAGCGAACTCGAACGCGACCTCGAGCGATCACGAAAGCCCGGGAGGTAACACATGCCAGTTGAACGCGCACCAGGCGGGTCGAGCCTCATCGATGTCCTGGATCGGATCCTGGATAAGGGCATCATCATCGACGCCTGGGTCCGCATCTCTCTCGTGGGCATCGACCTTGTGACCGTCGAGGCGCGAGTCGTCGTGGCCTCGATCGATACGTACCTCCGGTACGCCGACGCGCTTGGCCTCATGCCGGCGCAACGTGGAGGCAGCCTCGGCGCTGGAGGCGGGTCGGTGGACGCGACCACCCGTTCACGTTCGTCGGAGCGCGCCTAACGGAGCACGTGACCGTGCATGGCTGACGTCCTCGACCGCAGACAGCGGCGCCCGGCGCCGCACCTGCGCGATCCGCGCGAGACGCTCGAGCCACTGCTCGACGAGCTCATGCGGTCGCACGGATTCGAGCGTGCCGTCGTCCTCCTGTACGACGAGGAGCGGGCGGCTCTCGCGGGAAGCTTCGGCATCGGCGTCCCGGACGAGATCGCTCGAGAGCTCGTGATCGCGGTCAGCCAGCCGGACGATCCGATCGTAGTCGCGCTGCGCGGCGGCCTCCCCCAACGCATCCCCGATGCGATCAGCGATGCACGGATCTCCGCCGCGGCCCGCGAGACCCTCGCCAGGGCACGGCTCGGACCGATCGTCGCCGCGCCGCTCCGAAGCACCGCGGAGCGGAGTCCTGCCGGCCAGGACGGCAAGGTCATCCCACCGCCGGGCTGGGAGGCGCGCGGCGAGTGGACCGGGGTCGTCCTCTTCTCTCGCGCGTCCGGCGTGACCCAAAGCGACGTCGACGGGCTCGTTCCCTTCGCGCGGCAGGCGCAGGAGGCGCTTAGCCTGCAACGCGACGTCGATCTTCTTCGCGACACGAGCGAAGCGCACGCGATCGAGAAGGAATGGCTCTGGTGGATGGTGAACGGCGTCGGCGACGCCGTGCTTGTCACCGACTCCAACAACGACATGGTGCTCCAGAACCGTCGCGCCGAGAGCCTCTTCCGCGCGAGCGACGAGGACAGTGCGGGGAAGCGCCGCGCTGTTTGGATGAACAACTTCCTTTTCACTGCGGCGCTCTCGACCTGGAACCTGGAGCGCGTCGGGGCGACCAAGGGCCGCGAGGTCACCCTCGTGGATCCGATCGAGGGCGACGAGCTGATCTACGAAGTGATCACAACACCTGTCACGAACTACCGGGTCGGCATGCGGGGCACCGTCTCGGTCCTGAAGAACGTCACCGACATCCGGCACATCGGCGAAGAGCTGGCACGTGGCCGCCAACGGCTGCAAACCGCGGAGGAGGAGATCCGCATCGAGCGCGACCGCCTCGACCTCGTCCTTCGGAACGTCCCCAACCCGATCATCGTGGTGGACAACGACAATCACATCATGTCCATGAATCCCGCCGCGGAGCGCCTCTTCAAGCCGCCGTCAGCGACGTCACGGGCGAGCCATGCGGCACTCGCCAACGACGCGCGCTTCACGTCCTTCCTCGCCGGCCTTCGGCTCGATCCGGCGATGTCGAAGCGTGGCGAGATCGGGCTCACGGATCCGCGCAACGACGATCGTCTCGAGATGGAAGTGAGCGCGACCGAGATCCACGACGCGCGCGGCGCGGTGGTCGCCATCGTCTCGGTCATGCAGGACATCGGACGCCTCCGGGAGTTGGAACGTCGTCGGCTCGAACAGGTGCTATTCGATTCCGAGAAGCTGGCCGCCACCGGGCGACTCGCCGCCTCGATCGCGCACGAGATCAACAATCCTCTCGAGGCCGTGCAAAACGCGCTGTACCTCCTGGGGAAGGAGTTCGGCGAAGATTCCTCGAAGCGCCCGTACCTCGATATCGCCGCGCGCGAAACGCAGCGGATGTCGCGGATCCTCCGCCAGATGCTCGGCTTCTATCGTCAGCAGGAAGCGATGGTTGAGACTGATCTCAATGCGCTCGTGGAGGAGGCCGGCGCCCTCGTCGCGAAGCGGCTCCGCGAGCGCGGGGTGCAGGTCGCGAATCAGCTCGACCCGGGACTGCCCCGCATCCTCGCCTCCGCTGACCAGCTGAAGCAGGTCCTCCTCAACCTCCTGCTCAATGCGGCGGACTCGATGCCAAGAGGCGGCACTATCACCGTCACGACGCAGGCGGGCGCGGGCACCGAAACAGAGGTGTTCGGACGCGACGCCGTCCAGATTCAGGTGCGCGACACCGGCGACGGGATCCCGGACGACCTCCTGGCCCAGATCTTCGAGCCGTTCTTCTCGACCAAGCCAGGCAGGGGGACGGGGCTCGGACTCTGGGTGTCGCAGGGCATCGTGCAGAGCCACGGCGGCACGATGCGCGTGCGCAGCCGCGTCGGTCGCGGGACGACCTTCATGATCACGTTGCCGGTGCAAGGACCACCAAGTGATGCGCGAGCAGCCTAAGGTCCTCGTCGTCGACGACGAGGAGAGCGTCGTCGTCACGATCAAGGCGATCCTCCAGCTCGACGGCTATGACGTCGCGACGACGACGAGCGGCGCGCAGGCGCGCGCGATGGTGCGCGACACCGAGTACGACCTCGTGCTGACCGACCTGCGGCTCGAGGACGGTGACGGCCTCGACGTGCTCAAAGCCGTCCGCGAGAGCTATCCCGAGACCGTCACGATCATGCTCACCGGCTACGCGTCGCTCGAATCGGCGATCCAGGCCTTGCGGGCGGGGGCGTACGACTACCTCGTCAAGCCCAGTGAGGTCGAGGAGCTTCGCAGCACCGTCGCGCGCGGCATCGAGCGCCGCCGGCTGGGCCAGGAGCTGCGCCAGCGCGTGGCCGAGCTCGCCAACCTGAACGCGTATCTGCAGCAGCGGATCGACGAAGCGACCGCCGAGCTCAAGGAGCGGTACGAGCAGCTGAAGGAGCTCGACCGGATGAAGTCGCAGTTCCTCTCGATCGCGTCCCACGAGCTCAAGACGCCGATAACCGCGATGTCGGGATTTCTGCAGGTCGCCCTGCGGAGGGTTGGCCGCCTGAGTGAGGGAGAGGCGGCCGCGCCGGTCGCCGAGGGGCTGCGTGGGATCACCGAGCAGCTCGAGGTCGTCTACCGGCAGACGGGAAAGCTCGCGCGGCTTGTGGATGAGCTCCTCGACGTCTCGCGGATCCAGACGGGGCGGATCGAATTCCGTTACGGCGACGTGGATCTGAGCGAGCTCGCCAACGAGGTCGCGACCCGCATGCAGCTCACGACTACGGCGCACGAGATCTCCGTCCGTCGCGACTCGCAGAATGTCGTGACCGCCGATCGCGATCACCTCGAGCAGGTGCTAAACAACCTCGTCACGAACGCGATCAAATACTCGCCGAGTGGCGGCGCGATAACGATCGACGTCCGTCCGGACGACGGCGGGGTGAGGCTCTCCGTCACCGACCAGGGGATCGGGATCCCGGCGGAGGAGCTCGAGTCGATCTTCGGTCTCTTCTACCGCTCGCCGGATCGCGCGGCGCGTGATGCTGCGGGTATGGGCCTGGGCCTCTATATCAGCAAGGAGATCGTCCTTCGCCATGGCGGGCGCATCTGGGCCGAAAGCGGCGGAGCCAAGGGAAGCACGCTGAATGTCGTGATCCCGCGCGTGCCGATAGGCGCAACCAAACCCGACGTGGCGCAACCGAGCGCCGCGCGCCGCTAGCGCCACTATTTTCAGTCTCGAACGGATGTGCTAGACTCGTCGCACGACTGACGCGCTGCCGGACGATTGCCGGCTAAGTTCGTTCGATCCTCTGCAGATCGCTTGGGCCGCCGGGTTCTTCGACGGCGAGGGTTCGACGATCGCCTACTTCCCGAACAAGAAGAGTCGCTATCTTCGCGTGCAGGCGACGGCTCCGCAGCGCGGCGACGGCGAGGTTCCGGAGGTCCTCCGTCGCTTTCGAGCTGCGATGCTGGGAATGGGAGAGATCGTCGGTCCGAACGAATACGGGATCTATGTGTGGAAGACGCGGGGCTTCGAGGAGACCCAGGCCACGATCGCACTGCTCTGGGGCCAGCTTGGTCCCCTCAAGCGAGCGCAGGCGTCCGCGGCTCTCAAGGAAACTCTCGACCTTTATCGAAGCGGTCGCCTGAAAGCACGAGCGAGCCGCCGCCGCCGCAACGATCACATCGCGCACGCCGCCACAAGCGTCGCGACCGCGAGTGCCGACGATCGCGAGCGAGCGTGGGCCGCCGGGTTTATGGATGCTGAAGGATGTTTCGGGTTGGCGCGTTCGATGAAACGAAAGAACGGACCCCAGTGGTACAAGATCCGGGTGTCGGCTAGTCAACATGGAAATGTCGGCGTTCCAGCTCAGGTGTTGACGAGACTTCATGCGGCATTCGACGGGCTTGGCCGCATCGAGAGACATGGCGACCCCGATGACTATCGATGGCTTGTCGAAGGGCCCGACGGCATCGAACACATCTTGCGTCGAACCACGCCGTGGCTCGGCGCAGTCAAAGTGACGCAGGCGACCACGGCGCTGAAGGCATTTCGCCCCCAAGTTCGACTAAAAGGAGATGCAACTCACTGCGTTCGTGGTCATGCGTATAGCGGTGTTGCTCTCCGCGGCGGCCGACTCCGGCGGATTTGCCGCGAGTGCAATTTGATCTACAAGTTCCGGCGACGAGCCTCCAAGAGTGGTCCTCAACACAAACTGACAAAGCCGCCTCACCGCTACACTCCCTAGCGAGACGGCGCGAATTTTTCGGGGTGTGGCGCAGCCTGGCAGCGTGCCTGAATGGGGTTCAGGAGGTCCCGGGTTCGAATCCCGGCACCCCGACCGTAAACAACTAGTTCACCAGCTCAATTTATGGGTCTCATATCGACTGACCGCCAACGCATCCTCCGTCGCCTCCACGGACGCATTCGGGCTTGCACGAAGTGCGTCGACGCCGGATATCTCGAGTGGGCTCGCCCCGTCGTCGCGGGGTCCATTCGCGATCGCATCGCGATCGTCGGCCAGGCACCGGGCGCCGTCGAGCTCACGACCGGTCAGCCCTTCAGTGGTCGATCCGGCGCGGAGCTCCGTCGCTGGCTCGCCGAGGCGGGAATCGACGAGGACCTTCTCCCATACCGCACCGCGATCACGAAATGCTTCCCGGGAAAGTCTCCGACGGGAGGCGGCGATCGTCGGCCGTCGCCGGTCGAGGTCGCGCTCTGCACTCCTTGGCTCGATCAGGAGCTCGCGCTTCTCCGGCCGCGGGTGATCCTTCTCCTCGGCGGTCTCGCTATCGATCGGTTCTGGGGAAAGGTCTCACTCGAAGATGCGGTGGTCCGTTCGCGCGTGAAGCAGGGCGTGGCGTTTATTCCACTGCCGCATCCGAGCGGCGCGTCGCGATGGTTGAATGATCCGGCGCACCGCGAGCTCCTACGCAAAGGCCTCGCCCATGTCCGTCGGGCGGCGCGCGCCCTTGACAGAGAGGCGAGTGCACCGACAATGCGAGTACCGCGTCGAAAAAAGCGCGGAGCTTCCTTTCACGATCGCGCTTCCAAAGTTCGCGGACGGGAGGAGGTGATCACCGACATGCCGAAGAAGAAGAAGGCCGCGAAGAAGAAGCACTAGGCCACATTGACTACGTGGGGCGCCGCGGGCGGGCGGCGCTGCCACAGGAATGTCTGCCTTTGTTACAAAGATCCCGCTGTTACCGCGCTGACATAACGGCGCGAGCGTGTACCCCGTTCAACTAAATGCGATGAGGTGGGATTTCGCGCGCGCCGCGCTTCTCAGCGTTCTCGTGAGCCTTCCGGTCAGCCTGGCTCTCGTGGCGATGCCCCTCGCGACGACCGTGGAGGCGTCGGCGAATGACATGCTCCTGCTCACCAACCAGTTCCGCTCCGCGATCGGTTCGCCGACCGTACCGTCTGACCCGCGACTCGTGCAGGCCGCGCAGAACCACGCGAACTACAACAGCGCGAACAGCATCCTCGGGCACTACGAGACCGCGGGCCTCCCGTACTACACCGGGTATGGGCCGCGCGACCGATTGATCGCGCAGGGTTGGACAACATCGTTCGTGAGTGAGGTCGCGACGGGCGGTTCGGAGCTCGGCGGCGTTCGCCAGCTCTGGGACGCGCCGTATCACCGGCTCGGCCTGATGCATCCGAACGCGACGACGATCGGCTGGGGTCACTCCGAGCTGAACGGCCGCCAGAGCAACGTCGGCGACATCGTCTACAACTTCGGAATTCGTCCGGTCGAGTTCGTTCGTTCGCCTGCGCAGATGCAGACGAACATCCCGACCTCGTGGAGCGGGCAAGAATCGCCGAGCCCGGTCCCCGCCGGCAGCTCGGGCCCGTACGGCTACCCGATCATGATCGTGTACTCGGCCGGACAGAACGTGCAGTTTCGGGCGGCCGAGCTCGTCGCGCCGAGCGGGACTCGTCTTCCGTTCTACGTCGCGCCGCAGCAGTTCGAATACGACTATCAGGTGATCGTTCCGCAGCGCCCGCTCGCAACGAACACGACCTATCACGTCCGCTTCGACATCACCGTCGCGGGCCAGTGGCTTACCAACGAGTGGGACTTCAGCACGGGCTCGACGGTGAGCGGCGGTGGTCCGACGTCGACGCTCCCGGACAGCGGTCTGCACTCCGCATGGATGTCGCAGACGCAGGTCCCCGCGATGCAGCCGGCCACGATGTCGCAGGCGACCCTGCTCTTCCGCAACACCGGAACGAAGACGTGGACGAAGGGCGTCGCCGGCAGCCAGGTCGCGCTCGGCGTGAATGGCGACAGCGCCTCGTTCAGCGCGCTCGGAATGAACGTCGGGTGGCCGTCGGCGAACCGCGTCGCTATTCAGAACGAAGCATCGGTCGGTCCGGGCGCCCTTGCGTCGTTCACCTTCGCGCTGAAGGCGCCCCTCAGCGCGGGCACGGTTCGCATCCCCCTACGCCCGGTGATTGACGGTGTGGCCTGGCTCGAGGACCAGGGCGTCTTCGTTCCTGTGACGACGGTCGTGGACTATCACAGCCGTTGGGTGTCCGAGTCCGCTTTCCCGACGTTGCGTGTCGGGCAGGTCAGCGGTCTTTTGTCTATCGCCTTCCGCAACGCCGGTAGCCAGGCATGGATCCGCGGGACCCTCGGTCAAGAGGCGCGTCTCGCGGTGAACCAGGACAACGCGCAGTGGGCCGCTCTCGGGGTCAACTGGCTTTCCGCCAACCGCGTCGCGCCGCAGACCGAAGCGACGGTCACGCCGGGCGGCGTCGGGACGTTCACCTTCCAGGTACGCGCGCCGATGACGCCGGGCCTCTACGCGATCCACCTGCGCCCGGTCATCGATGCGGTCACGTGGATGGAAGACGAGGGCGTCTTCCTCTACATCAACGTCACGAACTAACCAAGCAGTTCGTCCTGTCGGCTACCGCCTCCATGACTCGCCACGGGCTCAAGGCTGATCGATCTCGCTCCTCGCGAGTGAATCGCTCGTCGCTCGGTTCATTTAGTTAACTAGAGCCGAACAGGACCTCGAACTCTTCCTTGCAGCGCGGGCATCGCACGGTCGCGGCATAGGGCGGGTTCGGCGGGATGTCGAGATGCTCGCGCGTGACGAAGCGCGGTCCGACGTTCTCGCCGCAGAACGGACAGGCGATCTCGTAGTGGTTGAAAGCGCGTCGATCGACGGTGATTCGACGGCGCTCGTCGATCTTCTGCATGCGGCTAGTCTAGGAGCGTGCTACCGCAACCACCGAAGGGTCGGACGAAGATCGCGAGCGTGACGAAGACCCTGAAGGTCGGCGACACCGCGCCGGACTTCGCGCTCCGCTCGCACGATGGGCGCGAGGTCAAGCTCTCGGCTTATCGCGGACAGCGTGTGGTCGTCGCCTTCTTCGCGTTCGCGTTTTCCAATACCTGAAACAGCGAGGCTCCCGCGCTGAATGCGCTCCAGCAGCGCTTCGCCGGGGGCAAGGCCCAGGTCGTGGGCATCCTGTGCGACTCGGTGTACACGTTGAAGGCGTGGGCCGAGTCGCTGGGCGGCGTCCAATACCCGCTCTGCTCGGATTACTGGCCCCACGGCAAGGTCACCCAGGCGTACGGGGTGTTCAACGAAGAGGTCGGGCGCCCGGAGCGCGCGATCATCGTTGTCGACGCCGAAGGGATCTGCCGCTACATCGACGTTCATACGCTGCGTGAGGTGCCCGACGAGGAGGAGATCGCCGAGGAGCTGAAAAAGCTCAGCTAACGCGTCGGGATGAGATAAGCCTTTCCCTCGTCGGCGATCACGAAGCTGACGTCGTCACCGGCAGCCACACCGGGGAGCGTGTCGCCGGCGACGAGGACCTGTGTTCCGCAGTCGACCGCGACGATTTCGCCGGTCGTGATCACCGTCCCCTCGAGCTTCGCTCCGGGCGCGACCAGGTTCCCCGTGACACCGCGGCCCTTCGCTTTCGCGACGTCGCGCGCGCGGTACTCGATCGCGATCGTCACGCGATCTCCGAGCGTGAGGCGCGATTTTCGGACCGCCCCGGTCGCGTCGCGTCCGCGCATGTCGATCTGCGGCGATCCCTCGCCGACCCGCATCGTGAGAAGCACGTCGCCACGCGTTCCATCGAGAGCGACAACGACACCCCGCGACGCACGCTGACGCCACCTCTCGATGAACGCGAGCTGTTCGAAATCCAACACGTCGGCGCCGATACGATAGCCGCGTGCCTCTCCGTGCCGTCTTCTTCGACGTGGGCGACACGCTCGTTCAGCACTGGAAGCCGCAACCGGAGATACGTGCGTTGACGGTCGATGCGTTGCGGCGCGAGTTCGGCGAGCGCGCCTGGTACGAGAAGTTCGTCGAGGCGGAGATCGCCCCCGGTCATCGGCACGAATCCGAAGAAGACCTGCGGCAGGAGACGAACCGCTGGTACGCGGATTGGTTTCGCAACAGCCAGATCGGCATCGACGACATCGAGATCGATCACTTCCGTGTGGCCACCACGCTGCCCCTGGATCTCGTCGGTGCGCTCGTGCCGGGGACTCCCGAGGCGCTCCGCTGGTGCAAGGAGCATGGCCTGATCGTCGGGCTCATTACGAACACGCTCTCGCGCGGGGACGACGAGGTTCGGATTGACTGGGAGCGCTTCGGGCTCGCGGACACGGTCGACCATGTGGTCAGTTCGCACAGCGCGGGCTGGCAGAAGCCACATGAGGCGATCTTCCGGCGTGCGCTCGAGCTTGCCGGAGTGCCCGCCAGCGAAGCCGTCATGGTCGGGGATCGCATGGTGCAGGACGTATGGGGCGCGAAGCGGCTCGGTATGCGCGCGATCTGGCGCCGCCCGCTTGCGGGAGCGCCACAGGAGCCGGTGGACGTTGAGCCCGACGCCGCGATCGACGACCTGACCGAATTGCCGGCCGTCCTCGAGCGTTGGATGTAGCGCACGCTCCTTGCCGACGGCGCGTTCGGGTGTTAAAAACGGATTCTTGACCCAGCAGGTCGGAAATTCTCCTCGCTCGCGTTTCCGGTCATCCCGGCTGACCTGCGTCTGTCCCTAGGCGGCCTGGAGCGGCGCGTTCGCGCCGTTCGGCGCCGCCTTCTCTGGACCGTCATTCGCAAATTTCTGTGGAGGACTCCCCATGACCGCTTATGCCAAAGACGTTCTCGTCGAGACCGATTGGCTCGCCGAGCATGCGAAGGACGCCAACGTACGAGTCTTCGAGGTCGATGTTGACACGAGCGCCTATGACCAGGGCCACGTCGCGGGAGCGATCGGGCTCAACTGGAAGACCGACCTACAGCAGCATCCTGTGCGCGACTTGCTCGACAAGAAAGACCTTGAGGCGCTTCTCTCGAAATACGGAGTCACGCCGGGGACGACCATCGTCGCCTATGGCGACAACAACAACTGGTTCGCCGCGTGGTTCTTCTGGCTCCTGAAGTACTACGGGCATAAAGACGTGAAGCTCGCGAACGGGGGACGAGCGAAATGGATCGCCGAGAAGAGGCCACTCGCGAACGACTCTCCGAGCTACGCGAAGAGCGAGTACCGAGCGGGTACGCCCGACGCATCGATCCGCGCGCTGCGCGATCAGGTCCTCGACAAAGTCGTGTCGGGGAACGGCACGAAGATCGTCGATGTCCGCTCGCCGAAGGAGTACGCCGGTGAGCTTCTGGCACCGGAGAATCTCCCGCAAGAGGGCGCGCAGCGCGGCGGCCACATTCCGGGCGCGCAGAACATCCCCTGGGCAACCGCGGTCGCCGAAGACGGCCGGTTCAAGTCAGCCGACGAGCTCCGCTCCATATACGGATCCAAGGGAATCGACGGGCGCGGCGAGACCATCGCGTACTGCCGCATAGGCGAGCGAAGCGCTCACACCTGGTTCGTTCTGAAATATCTCCTCGGCCAGGAGCGCGTGCGCAATTACGACGGATCCTGGACCGAGTGGGGCTCTCTCATTGGTGTGCCCATCGAGAAGAGCGACATCTAGCTAGATCGCGCCGGAAGGACCGAAACCCTCTTTACGCGGCGGCGGACCCCCCGGCCTTCGGCCGGTGCCCCACCGCGCGGGGGCCCTCGGCGCCGCCGCTGTGCTTTCAATCGACTTCCTGTTCGGCACACAATTCGGCTGATGGATTTTCAGTCCGATCGCGATCAGATGGTCCGCGAACTGCGCCGCATGGGAATAAAGGACGAACGGGTGCTCGCTGCTGTGGCCCGGGTCCCCCGCGAGCGCTTCGTTCGCGAAGAGGATCAGGACGTTGCGTATGGCGATCACGCGCTCGGCATCCCCGAAGGACAGACGATCTCGCAGCCATTCGTGGTCGCCCGCATGACGGAGCTACTCCAAGTTGAGCCGACGCATCACATGCTCGAGGTCGGCACGGGCTCGGGGTACCAGGCGGCGGTGCTCGCGGAGCTCGCGCGCGATGTCGTCACCGTCGAGCGGCATCTGCCGCTCGCGGATCGCGCGAGCGCTCTTCTCGCCGAGCTCGGCTACCAGAACGTGCGCGTTATCGCAGGCGATGCTTCCGTCGGATATCCGCCCGAGGCGCCGTACGACCGCATCCTCGTGACCGCCGCATCTCCGGGCATCGCCCCTGAGCTCGTGCGCCAATGCGCGCCCGATGGGCTCATCGTCGCGCCGGTCGGGGACCCGGAGATGCAGCACCTCGTCGTCCGCCATCCCGACGGTCGCGAGACGCGGCACGGCGCGGTGAAGTTCGTCCCACTCCGCGGACGCGCCGGCTTCCGCTAGTGGCGTCCACGCTTTTCCATGGCGGCCGGATCCACGTCCGATCCGGTGTCTCGGCTGAGGCGCTGCTCGTGCGCGATGGCCGCGTCGCCGGGGTGGGGCGCGCGTCCGACGTCGCGCGCGATGCCGGAGCGGCCGAGCGCGTCGATCTGCGGGGCGGGCTTATGACACCCGGCTGGTTCGACGCGCACGTGCACTTCATGTGGTGGGGCTTTCAGATGGCGGAGCTCGACCTCCGCGCGACGAAGACGGTCGAGGAGGCGCTCCAACAGATCGGTCCCCGCGCGCGCGAGCTCGCGCCACGGCAGTGGCTCACCGGGGGTCGCTTCGACAAGAACAACTGGGGCCGCTGGCCGACCGCGGCCGACCTCGACCGAGTGACCGGCGATCGTCCGGCAGTCATGCGCAGCCGCGACGGCCATTCGCGCTGGCTCAACACGGCGGCACTCCGCGCGGCGAAGATCGGAAAGGACACCGTCCCACCCGAGGGCGGGGCGATCTTCCGCGACGCCAGCGGGTCGCCGACCGGCGTCCTTCAGGAGCGCGCGAACGAGCTCGCCGACCGCGCCGTTCCCGCCGCGACCGAGGCGGATTGCGACGCCGCGACGATGCGGGCGCAGGAGGAGGCTCTGAAGAGAGGGGTCACCGGCGTCGAGTCGCTCGAGCAGGCGAGCTCGTATGCCGCGCTGCGGCGAGCACGCGACCGCGG
>WNGL01001595.1_pt1 | contig 27839 bp, 26 predicted proteins | sample 5400591 | NCBI WGS metagenome assembly WNGL01 (sample SAMN13153377, study PRJNA577476) | soil metagenome | isolation source: 80 cm soil or saprolite under Garry oak tree replicate 1 | place: USA:California | collected 2016-06-15 | reverse complement strand
CATCTGTCAGTCCCACGATGCTAGGTTGCGATCGATGAGCAGTTGCAAAGGCGTCATTGATGTTGAGATCGAAGAGTGGTGAGAGCTGTTTGACAAAGTGGGTCTTCAGAAGTTTCTCAGGCTTGTCGTCAATGTTTTCTTCAGCGCAGAATCTTAGGTTGTCGAGGACGAGTACTTGGCCTCGTTCGACCTTTGCTATTCTCTGGCGGGCGTGGGGCCCCATGACATCTTCTACGAATATTACTTCCTGGTTGCAACAGTCTGCTAGCGCTTTCGCATGTGGTTCCAGATTCGTGAAGTCGTCTTTTCCTGGCCTGCTCTGGTGGGACCCAAGGACGACCTTGGCGTCTTCCAGTCTGGCGAGGGTCTCCGAGACTGCTTTGATCCTAGTGTCGTCCAGGATCAAATGTGTAGATGGATCTAGCGGCACGTTGATGTCCACTCTCAGAAAGATCCTCTTGTTGCTTGTCTCCACGTCGTCTAGTGTGAGGAACGTATGGCTGGACAAGCTTGGATCCTTTTTTCTGTACTTGTCGTCTAGTTTCGTTTGCGTTTAATGTTTCTTGGGCCAATGTTTTTAGCAGTAGACTCTCCGCGGGCCTTTTTGCCGGGGTGGCTCAGTTTGGTCAGACCCCGTAAGGGGAGCCAAAGCGTCGGACTCATAATCTGGTTTGAGAGATCCGAAGGTCGCGGGTTCGATAGAAGACCTCTTTCGAGAGCCCCGCCCCCGGCACTTTGCGTGAGGGCCGCGACTATAATCAGGCCTTAGAGGGGTTAACCTCTGCGGAGGATATCGACGCGGCCGTCCTTCCTACCAACGTAGGCAACGTCGCACATTTGTAGGAAGAGACCTGTTTCGATGACGCCCGGGATGTTCTTCAGTTTCTCGTGGACAATTTCTGGTCGGCGTAGGCTTCTAAAGAACACGTCGGCGATGAGGTTGCCGTTGTCTGTTATCACTGGTCCGACTTTGCCCGCGGCTTCTCTTAGGACGGTTTTTTCGGAAATTTTTCTGATTTTTGCGACGGTTGACGAATAGCCGAAGGGAACTATCTCGACGGGTATCGGCTGGGGTCCGCCTAGGGTCTTGGCCAGTTTCTTCTCGTCAACTATGATGACTAGTTTCTTCGAAGTTGAATCTACGATCTTTTCTCGTAGCAGCGCTGCTCCTCCGCCTTTGACCATGTCGAGGGTTCGCCATTGTATCTGGTCTGCGCCGTCCAATGCTAGGTCGGGTTCTGTGTCTTCTTCGAGGTTTGATGTCTTGAGCCCTAGTTTTTTTGCGGCTAATTCTGTCTGATAGGAGGTTGGGATGAAGGTAATCTTGAGGTTCTCTTTCTTGACTCGTTCTGAGGCAAGTTCGAGGGCGCGGAGGATTGTGTTTCCGCTGCCGAGTCCGATTGTTGTGTTGTCTCTGATTTCTCTTACTGCTTGGGCGGCGGCGCTTATCCGAGCTTTGTCTGTCCAGGACAGGTTGTTGCTCAGCCTTCTGTCTCGATCTGTTCGAGGCGTTCCATTGCCTTGAGTACTTCCTCGCGAATGGTCTCTAGCCGCTCTTCAGCTTTGTTCTTAGGCTTCTCCTTGGGAGGCCGTTCTTTGGGAGGGTTTGTCGGCGGGGGGTTTGCGCCTGTCTCCGTCTTGGGAATCTCGGCTGACTTGGGCGTCGTTTCGTATGTTGTGATTATGGTCGGTCTGATCTGGCTTATCTTCAGGTCTATTTCGAGCATTTTTTCTTGGAAGCTCTTGAGAAGGTCCTCCTTGGCCGATTCTAGTTCGTAGAGATCTACTGTCCTCTTGTGGGTGTCTATTTCTCCGTCAACCCGTTTGAGATCTGTCTTGTATCGTTGCAGGAGCTGGTTTTTTTCGCTGTCGTTGATCTGTCCCTTTGTTTCTGCTTCGTAAATCTTTGTGAGAGCGTCTCCGATAATGTCTCTTTCTAAACTAGCAAGTCGGAGCCTGTCGCGAGATCTAGAGACATCGTTGCTGGTGATTGTTTTCCTGAGAATTTCTGGTATAGGAAAGGGTTCTCTGTTGACAGGCTCCTCTGAGGTCTTGTCCTCTCCCTGTTCGGTCTTCTTTCTCCCGAATAGAAGTATGAGTGTGAATAGTGCGAAAGGTGCCGTTTGGCCCTTTCTCCGCAATAGAAGCATTCCTCTAGCGTTCTTTGTTGGTTGAAGGGCGCCGGATTATTAATGGTTTAGCAGAGATGGGCGCGCTCTTGTTACCGCGCTGGGGGGTTAGTACGTCCAAGTATGGTTATCTAGTGTTTGTGTGATTGTTCTTTTTGGGTTAGTCTATGTCCCTTGCGATGCAGTGTGAGAGTTGCGGTCGGCCGTTAGCCTCCCGCGAGGAGCATGGGGCTCAAAACCTCGACAATCCGTATTGCATTCACTGTACCGATATGAAAGGGAAGCTTTTGCCTTTTGAAAAGTTGTATGACGACATGGTCGCCTCGGCTATGCAGACTCGTTGGATGAACAAGGAACAAGCGGAGAAGTACGTGTTGGAAGAGATGGGTCGATGGCCGGCTTGGAAGGATCGGGTTGACAAGATGCTGAAGCGATAGTGTTTCACAAGGTCTTGATCTTGAGATTCTGAGATTAGAACCCCCGCTCGCGGTAATAAGTTATGGAGTTTCTAGAGCGAATGACTGGTCCGCACAGATGATCACGGGTTCTTCAGAATGTCGAATGTTAGCTTGTAGATTGGAGCCCCGGACGAGATTTGAACTCGTGACCCTTGCCTGTTTGACATGGGTTACCAAGGCAATGCTCTAGGCTGCGACAGCATCTACCAGGCTGAGCCACCGGGGCGCGCAAGTCGTCGTTCCCGTTTCGAGTTATTATAATTGTTCGCAACTAGCATCGATTGTTCTGTTCAAGTAGGAGTCGGCGAAGCATCGATGTTCCCACAACCCTCGGTTGACCAAGAGAAGAGAGCGACTCGGAGTCTGGTCCCCAAATGGAATGGATGTATATCTCTTGGGGGGAGCGTCTTACTGGACTACTGGCGCCCCGAAGTCTGATAGGAATATTGACAGGTCGAAAGAGTCAACCGTTCCATCCGCATTCAAGTCTGCGGCCGGATTGAAGTTCTGGGTTCCCCGCGATGTGCCGAATGATGATAGGAGGATCGACAGGTCGAAGGCGTTTGTAGTCCCGTCCCCGTTGATGTCGGGATCTTTGCTTACACTGGTGCTGGCTGTCAGGGTCGGACCGAGGGTTATGCCGAGTGTGACGCCTACTGCCTCTGAACTTAGTGCAACTACGAGAACAATCTTCAGGATGCTGCCGGGGACGATCTTGACATTTATCGTGAGATTCTTCGAATCTATCGGTGATCCCTCGGTAGTGTTTGTCACAGTGACCAGTGTGCTACCTGCAATATTCGAGCCGCCTAGGTCGACGATAACATCGCCTGATGTCTTGACGCTGAGATCATGGAACGTGCTTGTGCTGTTGATCAAGACTGGCACTCGAAGTAGGATGTTTACCGTTGCGTTGGCGTCAGGGCTTCCGAGCCCGGTTGGATAGTCCCAGCCGGTCGTGGCCGAGAAGAAACCGTCTGAGCCTGTTGCAACGTCATGGTAGCTGGATATGGAGTAGAGTCGCGCATCGACCGCCCCATACTTGATCCCGCCGGCCTGGCTCGCCAAGGAGATGAGGCCTGCCCACTGAGGAGCGCCTATGCTTGTTCCCCCAACTTGGTATTCCTTTCCGCCTTGGACCACCAGCACTCCCATGTTTGGGTTAGCATCGTACGCAACATCCACATCGTCTCGGTTGGAATCTCCGAGGCCTTGTTGCCATAATGGTTGCTGAAGAGGATGCTAGAGCCGGCTGTTGATCCTGACCAAGCGGCTTCGCCGAGGATCGAGTCCGTCGCGTGTAGTGTCAGGCTTGTTCCTCCAACAGCAGCGACGAGCGGGTCTGAGGCTGGATACTGAACGTTACAGCATGAGCCGGCTCCCGAATCTCCTGAGCTTGCAAAGGCGGCGGTGCCGTGGCCAGTGATCGTGACGAACAACTGGTGTGTATTGGGTACTGTGTATGATCCTGTTGTTGGGTAGTTTGACTCTGATTGTCCGAAGCTCATGGACAGCACAGTCTCATCTCGAAGTTTGTTGGCTACGAATGCTATGGCATCAAAGACGCTTCCAGTGTTGGAGTTGAAAGCAACAATGTTGTCGATAGTGGCTCCAGGAGCCATGGCGTGAGCCCACTCAACATCAAGCGCTGTCTCTACTGCCCATCCCGAATTTCTCTGGGTAGGAGTCCCGTCGGGATAGTAGAGGTTTACCTGGGCTGTCGGTAGGGTTGTCAGAGAGTTGAAGCTGGCGAGGTCAGAGGATAGGTTGGGGTCGCCGTAGGCATCGATTATGGCTATGCGAGTGCCGCTGCCGTTTATGCCTCGCGAATAGAGTGGCGTAAAATCGTACGCCTTCCTAATGTCCGCAGGAACATAAGGTGGACTGCCAGGGCTGGATAGGCTTGCCTCCCGATACACCAACGGGTGCTGGAATCCAGGCTGAGCCGATGTGCCGCTCGCCCCGTTAATGTTGGTCAGTAGCTGAAGGCTGCCGAGGGCGAAGAAGAGCAGGAGGACGTTGAGAGAGAGCCTCATAATGACGACTGTTCCGTACCTTTTATTCGACGACTAATTTCGATTTAGGTAGATCGGAAAGGAAATGGGTGCGTGAACATGAGCGTCGTGATCCGTTGGCTTGAGTGAGAGTCAAGAAGTTCTTCTAGGCGAGGTACCAGTGAGTACAAGGCTGTCCATAGGCTCAGAGCTTCTCAAGCTATACGTTACAAACACGAGGATCATCGTTGTCCACATCGGGAAGAGAGGAGTGGGAGGCATGGCGACGGCTTCGACTCTGGGAGGCATCGGTGCAGCCCTAGAGGATATTTTCAAGGGCAGAAAGGAGTCGATCTCAAGAAGGCATCGAGAACAGCTGTCTCCAAGTCAGCTTCTATCACTCGACAAGGCCAATTTTCCCTTGAGCTTTGATGATGTGGTGAGGATCGAGCTCGATCGGTCTTTTCGAGGCACATGGATCACGGTCCTGACCAAGGACGACAAGTTTCAGTTCTCAGCCGCGACGGCCCCTGAGACTCTGTTGAGTCTCTTCAGGAGAGCGGTCGGCGATAAGGTCCAGGCCCATTAGACAAAGTTCCCGGAACTATAGCGGACGCTCCAGTCATTCTTCGGGTTGACGAGAGAGACGAGTGGTGATCGATAAGCCGATATTCCGCCTCATCGTTTATTTCTTACGAGACACGTTCTTTGACTCGACGGGAGCACACCGCTTGAAAACTGGTCGAGTCCTAGCGCTAGTTTTCTTGGCGGTCTTCTTGTCATTGTCTTCTAGCCTTGTTCAGGATGCTCGCTCGCAATTTTCGACTCAGATCTCCCAGGTGTACGTTTATCCATTGAAGAGTCCTACACCTGCTTTCAACGCTTCTGCTCCTCCAGAGTACTTCAATGTCACAGTCAAACTGAATCTAGACTACGGGATTCTGATCAACGTCTTCGACGTGGTACTTGACTATGGACCAAACAGCACCGGTGGTTATTCAGTCAACCCTGTGAGCCTCGATCTTTCCAACAACATCTTCGCAGCCAGCCCTTACCCGGCCGATGAGTGCATCAATGGAAGCGGATTCAACAACATAAGCTGCGAGCCAGGCGATGGACAGAACAGCATCCATGTTGTTGAAGGGTGCTGCCCGGGCTCAAGCCTTCAAGGCGGTTTCTTCAATGCGACTCTTTTCACAATCCGTTTCCAAGTTATCGCCGATGGTTCCAGCGCTTTCACGTTCGGCCCGGTCCAACTCTTGGACCCTGGGTCTAGTGCTCCCTTCAATCCCCATTTTATTCCGTTCATAGCGAAGGGTGGAGTGTGGGGTAATCTAGGCATTGTTCCGTTTTTCAATGTCATCTCGAGTGACTCTTACCCGTCCTTGTTACCGGGGACACCGTTGATATTCGACGCGTCGGCGAGCTTCAACGCTAACAATACAAAAATCAGTATCGTCAACAGTACATGGATCTTTGGCGATAACGGGACTTGGCGGGTGAATGTCAAGGGAGTCTCGACAACTCATACTTACATCTCGCCCGGTCAATATCTTGTTCGGCTGACCGTCACTGACGTCAACGGTAATACTGGATCGTGGATTGACACTGTCGTAGTTCTTCCAGCTCTCGGAACCCTCATCGTCATCGCCAAGGATACTAACGGGAATTCGCTGCGCGGTCTCGTGAGTGTTAGGGCTTCTAACTTGACCTGGTCCTTCTTGAACGTGACTGACTTTAATGATGAGGCCGTGTTTCACAATCTGGCCGCGGGGAACTACACTGTGGTTCTATCAGGGCCGACCGTCATGAATACCACCAGGTCAGAGAAGGTCTTTCCCGGTCTGACCATCCAGGACACTTTCTATCTAACCGTAAGGCCTACTCCACCGAACTATCAGAGCATAATCTACGTCGGGGTCCTCGCCACGACGCTCGCCGCTGTCGTCGTCGTTCTGGTGAGGAAGAGACTTCCAGGTGCGAACACAAAGTCTGGCAGGCGCCGTGGATCATCCTCTTCTAGAAATAGAGGATAGGTTTGTCCGGTTCAGGGATTCCCTGAGTCTAGACGACGGCTGTTCTTCTTCGGCGCATGAGCAGGAGAACGGCTAGTGTCGCTATGACAACTGCTTCTGCTATTGCGATCCAGGGTGTTATGCTTGTCAGCGTGTCGTTGCCTGAGGAAGCTGGGCTGCTGAGGGCTACGTTGCCTACGGTTGCTGACTGGTTGATTGAGGTCGTCTGCTTTCCTGTGATTCCGGCGTAGATGTGATAGGTTCCGGGATTGTACTGGCTCGTGTCCCATGTCAGTGTCACTATCTGAGGCTGGGTGTTGGTGAGAGTGATGTTCTTCTGGTCGACTGTCAGGTTGCCGCCTGTGCCGCTGTAGACGTTCATGTATACTGTGATGCTGACGGAGCCAGCTCGGGTGTTCGTCACTGTCACGTTCATACTGATCGCCTTTCCTGGGTTCGTGCTAGTCGTAGACAGTGTGATGGCTCCGAGCTGGACGCTGGCGACTGGAGCCGTCACGGTTACGGTTATGTTGTCAGTGTGGGTGTTTGTGCCGTCGCTGGCTCTTACAGAAATGGCGTAGCTACCTGCGGGTGTTGAAACGGTCGAGTTGATTATGAGTGTCGCCGTTGCAAAACCGTCAGGGGTCGTGACAGAAACGCTGCTTGGCGAGGGTTTCGTGGCTATTCCGAGCGTCGAGGAGCTGTTGGATGTTAGGGCTATTGGGGTCGATGTCGTTGTGTAGCCTCTGATGCCTGTCACTATGATCGTTGCATTGGTTGACGTTCCTGCCTGTATCGAGAGTGATGCGGGGCTCGTTGTGACGATAAAGTCTGGGCTAGGGACTATGATCGTAATTGTGACGTTGTGCTGGTGAGGTATTGGCGTGCTTGTCCCGATCACTGTCACACTATAACTGCCTGCGAGACTGCCGGAAAGTACAGCGATTGCTAGGGTAGACGGGGGTGGGGTCGGGTTTGTTGCGTTGACCTTGATGCTGGAGGGGTTTGTTGATGCTAAGATCTCTGGACTTGACTCCATGGTTGACAGGGCTACCGTGCCGTTGAAGTTCAATACACCGCTTATGTGTACCTGGATACTGCCATAGGTTCCTCCTTGAGGTACGGTCACGGTCAAGGGGGTTGCACTGATCGAAAAGTCAGGTGCTGTTACTGTGAAGTTTACGAGGAATGAGTGAACTAGGCTTCCACTGACAGCCGTGACGTTCGCAGTGTATCCTCCCGCAGGGGTCGACGGTCCTGCTTTCAGGGACAGCTGTGTCGAGTGGCTGGTCTGCCCCGCAGACAAGGTCACGCTCGTCTGGTTCAAAACGGCCGTTGGGGCGTTGGAGATTGTCGTGTTGACCTTTTCCGTGAGGCTGATTGTTCCACTGAACTGGTTAATGCTCTTGAGAAAGATCGTGGAGTTCTGAGGAGGCCCTCCAGTCGTTAGTGACTGGCTGCTGGGGCTCGCGATTATGCTGAAATCGGGCGGTAGAGATAGTATCAAGGCTCCGGCTTTCGTCTCACTCCTCTTCCCGCCGCTGTCGACGACGTAGAGTTTCGGCGTGTAGCTACCGGCGACGTATGTATGCGTTGCAGTCGCGGTCGTATCGTTTGCAGTAGATCCGTCGCCGAAGTCCCAGTTGTACTGGACGATCGTGTTGGTTGTAGCGGTAGTGGGTCTGCTCAGCGAGGCGTTGAACGTGACAGTCAGAGGGGCGGGTCCCGCAGTGGGTGTTGCGAAGAAGTTGGCGGAGGGCGTGAGATTGGTAAAGTCGGCCGTCTCAATGTTCTCAGGGTCGGAAAGCCCAGTGGACGGATTTACCAGAGTTACACAAGTCGTTCCATCTGGGGTACTAGTGCTCGTGCAGCCAGTCTGGTAGACGACAGGTGTGCCTGTCGTGGTTGCTACCACGTTGTAGTGAATTGTGAAGAGGGTGAAACTCCCCGAGACTGAGTTGAACGCCCCAGCGACTATGTGTACTATTCCAGCTCCATCGGTTGGCGAGCAGTTGCTTACTACAATTATGCCGTTGATGCAGACCTGTGCAACGACGCCGAAGTTCGAGCTGACTGTATATCCTGTACTGTCCGCGGGTGCGTCGAGAATAGTCTGATCTGCTTTGACGGAGACGTCGAAGCTGTTTGTCGCTGCTGAGTTCTGGGCCACAACGTTGACGGATAGGGTTGAACCTGATGTCGCGTTGAAGGTGAACGACGTCTGTGGGCAAGTGGTAAGGTTTGGTGAGATGCAGACGAGCCCGGACGTGGGCTGGCCGTGTGCAGGTTGGGGAAGGCTTGTAGTTCCAATTATGCTGAGGAGCGATAGGATAAAGATCAGGATCAGCGAACGTTGCTTCTTCAATTGTCTATCCCTTCTAGCTTCGGAATTTGATATGTTTGAATGCTAAGGTTTGCGGTATCTATATAAGTCGGACTTTGCCGGCCGACTGTTTTCTCGACGGATCATTTTCCAGAATACTTCGGAGACCTGGATCTTCGGGCCCTCTTTAGTGATGCGAGCCGCGCAAGGCTAATGTGTTTGGCTGTCGAAATGTTATGATGGGAATCTTTGAGCTCTTCTGCTAAGAGGAGGAGTGATCCTCGTCGGCGTTTGTTGACTGTCGCGATTCCCATAATAGCCGTTGTCATCTTCTCTGTTGTGATTTTTGGTCCTCTCGTCAGTTCGCAGCCTGGTCAGGATTTTACTGTGGGAGTCAGGATTCTGATCTGGCAGTGGAATGATACGGCTCATAGTGGTACCTTCGTTAGGGCTATAGTGCCACCGGGCATTGGCATTCCTGGTGGGGTCTGGGCTACTCACCAGTGGGATGCTGATGGTCTCAATAATCACTATCCACTATACCTGGACACGCCTGTAAGCGGTAACTATGGTGGGACCTCCTCTGTTCACGTCAGGTCAAGATCCACCCACGCGTATACTCTCCTGGACTTCTTCAACGTGTGGGGTCAGCCTGTTGGGGCGAACAATACTCTAGGCTATACTGTTCCTCCTCCGAGTTCAGACTCTAACTATTTTGGTAGTACATGGTTCTGGGACATGTGCGTGAAGCCTCCGGGAGGAGTATTGGGGCCACCACCGAAGGACTGGGGGAGCCTCTCGTTGCAGCAGGGCGGCCAGATGATTCTGCTGTACTATGGCCCGATTGGGTGTGCGTAGCCGGAGAGATCTTGTCGCCCAAAAAGCGTTTTGAGGTTTGACAATCTTCGTCTCCGCGTTCGGTCGACTCTCGCGTCCAGCTTTCAAGGCACAGAATCAAGACTCTGTCGGAACCACTGTCTCAAGATTATTGGTTCAGCAGGCTGGTCATCTCAATCTCCGGCAATCTTGGGCTTGCCCGGGTATACGAATGGTTCCAAACCGTTATATGGAGTATTGATGGACAAGTTCTTGAAAATAGTGGTTGAAATGAAACGATTCATAGTACCACTTGCCGTAGTGCTTGCAGTGCTTGCAGTGATCTACGCTGTTCCTTACGCCAACCTCTCCCTCGCCTCTCACCCCGCATCGACAAGTTCGAAGGCGTCTGCCGCATCTCCAGTTACGACGATCCTCTCGACCGTGTCTCCTAGCGCGGTCGACGGACTGGTCTGTCTCGCCCCGACGACCTTCACCACCACCTGCCCCGCGTCCCCACCGACCCTGTCGGGAACTCTCGGCTCGACGCTAACCGTCAATGTTATCGCGGTCAATCCTGGCTCTTTGAATACTTTCGACATTAGCGTTCTTGCTGACCAGGGCGTTCTAAGTGCACCAGCTACGAGTGCGGGTGTTAGTGTGAGCCCGACCTTCGGCGTCGTTGCACAGGTCTGCATCAACGGTCTCGTCGTCGTGAGCAGTTGCTCTTCAACCGATGGTGCAGGCGTTGTCCATGTCGTTGCCGGCTCTTTCAGCCCCACTTCTGCCAACCAGGTCCTCTTCAGCGTAAACTACAACGTAGTTGGCTCCTCCGCTCTTACAACAGTCGGGTATCAGGCGGGCTGCACGGCCACAAGTGCCCCGGACGGGACGACTTGTGTAACACTCGTCAGCGCCATCACCGCTACTCCTCTTCCTGAGACGCCCCAGACGGCCTTATTCTCCAACACTCCGCCTCCCACCTTCTTCGGGGGCAAGCTGAGCTGGACCCACCACCTGAGCCTCGCAAAGAATGCGGGTGTTCAGACGTTCACTGCGAAGGTTACAAATCCCTCGACTGTCAACGTCTACGTCCAGGTTGTTGTCAGCGGGTGCGGGGATACTGGGAGCGTCTGCTTCACCGGCTCGTCGGCACCTACCTTGTTCGCGCCTGGTGTTTCTATGGCGATAACTTTCACAGCGCCCATATCGTCAATTGCTGTCGGTCTAAAGTTCCCATTCGTGGCCCAGATAATGTACGGTTCCTCTGCTACCAGTCTTCCACTGCTAAGTCCAAGCACAAAGAGCGGCTCCTTCGCTGTAGTAGCGTAGCAACAGAAACAGGGGTTTGCCGCGCCCTAATCTCCTTTTTTTTCATGTTTCTGAAGAACAATAGAAGGCGTTTGTTAGCCCCTCAACCACACACACAACGTCGGTTTCTTGAGTGGCAGGCTCTTCTTGCGTTCAGACAGGGGTAGGTTGTGTCCTTGCGGGGACGAACCGTTGGCGCTGCAACTCCTCAATAGAATATCCCGAGAAGTCTATTGTAATCCAGAACGTATCTCGGTATAGCTTGAGGAGTGTCAATGGAAAAAATCTTATATTGTCGCTGGCGCAGTTCTTTGCCTGCCACTCAGGCGTTCGACCAGTTTGAACAAATCTGTGTTAGCGCTTCCTGTCCTGTTGCTAGCTCTAGTGTTTATGGTTCCGGGTGGGGTCTCGCCTGTTCATGCGGCGTCCACCCCTGCGGGTGAGGTTTGTATTGCTCAGCCAACCTTGACTACAAAGTGCCCTGCTTATCCCGCGATCTTCGCCGCCACAACCGCTGGTACTGCTGTTGATGTTAACGTGAACTATGGTGGGCCCAGTAGCGCGCAGACTTTTAACACGTTTGACATCAGCGTCAATGTCTCGGAGTCAGCTCTGAACGCTCCCACTACGACTACTTGTTCTGGGCCTGGGGGTTCTTGTGCTGTGACCGTTGACCCAGCGTTTGGGGTTGTGGCTGAGGTCTGTGTTAACGGGATCGTGATTGTGAGCAACTGTTCGCCAACCGACGGTCCGGGTATTGTCCATGTGGTTGCCGGCTCGTTCAATTTTGTGAATAATAATCAGACTTTGATGACGATCCATTACGCGTCCGGTACGACAACGGCCGCGGGTGTCGTGATAAATTATCCGAAGGGCTGTACTGGTACGAGTACGTCTGACGGGACCACTTGTGTTACTCTGGTTACTCAGTCTGGCGGGTCGGCGCCTGTGTCTCTGGAGACGGGCTATTTTGCCAGCGTAGCTACTTTCTTTGTTACAGCGTTCCCGAGTGCTCTCACAATAAACGGGGGCTCTTCGTCGACCTCGACCGCTAACATCACCGCGGTAAACGGTCTAGGCGCGGCTACTGTTACTATGACTGCGACAGTATCTCCCGCGGGCCCGACGGCCAATCTGGCTTCGGGTACTGTGAGTCTGACGAGGACTATTCAAAAGGCGACTGATCTCCTCACCATCACGGTGCCGAGTGGTTTCTCCTCCAACTTTACTGTGACGGTGACCGGCGCTGTTAGCACGAACGTTCACTCCTTCGTGATAAGCGTGACCGTTCCTCCGACCCCGCCATCCTCATTGCTCTCAGTTGTGGAAGGGAATGGTGGTGCCCTATACTGGAGTATGTTCACTGGGACTTGGAGTGCATGGCAATCTCTGTCCGGCACAAGCAACTTCCCACCTGCTCTATGCTCATCATCTACCAGTAGCGTCGAGCTTGTAGTTACAGGGACAGACGGTCAGCTCTATCACAAGACCTTTTCTAGTGGGGTTTGGTCCTCTGCTTGGGACTCCGCTGGTGGAGCTGTGACCGGACAGCCCAGTTGCGCCGTCCTTAGCGGAGTACTGTACGTTGTTGCTAAAGCGCCTGATACTCCCGGTTCGCTCTGGACAAACTCAAGGCCTCTGCCAACCGGATCCTGGAAGGGATGGACGTATCTAAACGGTGCATCACCTAACACCCCTGTCCTAGTCCCTACGCCTGCCGCGAACAGGCTCGACGTCGTTGTCCGGGGAGATGACAACAGAATCTGGCATATGGAAGCTCCAGGCGGGGTCTTCAGTGGCACTTGGGATACTGCGGCCGGCGGAACCCTCGTGGCTCCAGCGGCTGTCAGCGATGGAACCTTGCTACATGTGGTAGTGGAAGGGCAAGACGGTGGCGTTTGGTACAACTCGCTTACCCTCTCGAGCAACGCGTGGGGGTCATGGACCTACCTCAACGGGGGTACCTCATCCTCACCCGCGCTAGCCCTCGACTCCAGTGGAACACTACACATAGTGGTCAGAGGCCAGAACAACGGAATCTACCACGACACGAAGCCTTCTACGGGGCCTCCTGGAACAACGTGGGATAGTGCGTCCGGAGGATTAGCGTCTAACGCTCCTGCAGTTGCCTTCTTCGGTTCTAGCCTAGTTGGGCTGGTGCAGGGAAGTGACAATGGTTTATACTTCAACACGCGAACTAGTATAGGCTGGGGCACCTGGGCGAGTGCTAACGGTGCCACCGTAGCAGCGCCGGTCGTCGCGATCGTCTAGGCCCTCTAATACTGGATTTTCTTTCCCCTTGCTTCCAGTCGTTACAATACACTACAGGGTCGGGATGGCGGTCAGCATGATCTAGATTACCTGATAGCGTTGGTTCAGTCCTGACTAGGGGTGACCTCGCAGAATGACTTCCTATTGCAAGCCTCACTTCACGCCAGTGGAAGGTTTCTACGGGATCATCGGTTTCCTCTGAAGAGGGCTCCTTTTCACTTGCAGTAGATCGGCGCGTTCTGTCAGGAAGAAGAAGGCCACAAGCAGAGCTGCCGCGACTCCGGATGCGGCGAACAATTGTATAGAACTATTAGCTCCCGCATAGACGAAGTCCAGAGCCGACGCCGGAGCCTCTAGAAGGAAGCCATTCATGCCGAACGCGTTGAAGTGGGCAGTAGTGCCCGCTGCCGCCAAGGTCCATGAAGGATCATAGGCATAGGTTAGTACTAGTACTTCCGGGCCGTTGTATGTCAGACTCGCTTTGAGGCTTCCCGGGGTCTCTGTTATGTTGGAGGGAACGGGAACTGTCTGCTGGAGCCCTGAGTAGATTCTTCCCGGGATTAGCCAGGCGACCGCGTCCGAGCATGAACTGATTCCCTCTCCGGACACTATGAAGGAGGTGTCGGTTGGTGTCATGGTCACGTTCTGGAAAGAGATGCCGTGATAGTCAACGACTCCGACATAGGCAAAGTTTTGGGTTTGGAGGGTTCCACTGCTGATCTCACAATGGTCCACAGGGGTGATCAGTATGCGGAAAGAACTATTCTGTGAGAGGCTTGCTTGATAGGAGATCATGTTGTAGACAAAACTCTCTCTATCTATGACTAGTCTGAAGCTCAGGGTTAGAGCGACTGGTCGTGTTCCTGTGTAGAAGGTGAATCCTTTGTGTATTCCCGGTAGCGAGGAGTAGTTGAAGGATTGAGGTGGCTGAGATAGTAGGGGGGCTGAATAGGATTCTAGACCTCCAGCCCCGGATATGTTGGCCTTGTAGACGGCGATGGGTATTGTCTGATTATCGACGAAGATGTCGTTGAAGCCGCTCGCATTCCATGTTGGAACCCAGCCAGCGCCAGTGGCGTAGAGAAGGTTGTAGTTGTTGATTCCTGAAGGTTGTACCGCCAGGGGATATGGGCTGACGATTTCAACATTCTTCCATCCCGGTTGTGCCGAGTTGTAGGCTATCGAGATGTTTGCCATAGCGAGATTGCCTGAGATCTCGGTTGGCCAAATCCGAGAGCTTGTCGAAGCAGCGGGGTAGATCAATATCTGTGGAGTGTCCAGCTGAATAGTAGACGTATCGAATGGGTGAGTCGCATTGAAAACTGTCGCGGTAGCATACTTTGCGAGTGTCGGGTCAGAGGTTGGTATCGCATCGTTCGAGAGTAGGGGAATATTGGTCGCTATTGTCGGGTCGGCTGTGTATGCTAGATAGGCGCCGAATAGTCTTCCAGAATACTCGATGTTCTCGAACAGTCGGAGTCCCGAGTAGTCTCCGAGGTAGCGCATCGAGGGTTGAGAGCTTAGAATCTTTACGATCTCATCAGGCTCCATGTAGAGGTAGTTGTCGATCCTTCCTTTGGGTTGGGTCAAGTCGTTGAGGTTGTTTGCCTCCAATGCCACTAAACGATTGAGGGTGCTGGACTGATTCTGGTCGACTATAACGTATCTGATTCCTCCTACTTTGAGGTTGTACGCAATGTCTGACTGGTCGTTTGCTATGGAGTCGAGTAGTATGGACCAGTAGGTCAAGGCTCCAGTCTCAGCCCCGGTCTCCGCTGGCGGTACAGAGACTATCTGGTATCCAGCAAGCCAACTGTCAGCCGCCGACTCGACCTCATAAGTGAACGGGAGTATGAGAGTTCTGTAATTTGATAAGTATTGTGAAAGTTGATTGTACCGGCTCCAACTGCCGGGGTCAGCCCAGTAGGAGTTCCGAAGGCTCAGCTGGTTTTCTTGAGATAGAAGATCTGCGGTGACCAACGGGTAGTTCTGTAGAAGAATAAGCGCGATTACAATCGCTACAGAGATGGTTCCTGCAGGGAAGGAACGGAGGCGTATTTTTTGTCTCGCTGACGAGAGTGTGCGTCGCAAACTGTAGAGTCTAGAAGGTAGTGTCGGCCTTCGCCTCGTCGATGAGAGAGTGCCTCGCAGAGTATCGAATCCGTTCGCAATTAGAATGGAGAAGGGTAGGGCCATCGCGAAGAGAAACTTGTTAGGATTTCGCAAACCAGAGGTTATCGTGGTAGAGGCAATGAGCTGGTCCCAAGATACACCCACGAAGTGACCGATTGAGAGTAGAATGAAGATGAATACGAAGACCAGCGCCCAGGCTCGGATTTTGGGATCTCTTCCAATACTGCTTAGAGAGATTGCGAGGAAGGCTAAGAGTGAGATTATTCCGAGTATAGTGAGAGGATTTGTTAGGTCATAGTATCCAAAGAGCGAATGGTAAAAGCTAGGCTCGCCCACTAGTCTGAATATGCTCTCGGGTGAAGCATTGCTGTAGAGGTATGTTACCTCTGCTGTGGAAGTTGGGTTGGCGGTGCTAGAGAGTATGATCTTGCCCAGATAGACGCCGTTGAATGCAATCGTTGTCAGCACAAAGTAGATCGCGGTCTTGAGGATTATGTTGCTATCTCGCTTGATAATCATCCAGATTTTGTCGATGGGAAAGAGGTTCGCCAGAAGCAATCCAAGACCGATGAATCCGACGATGTAGAGCGTCTGAGGCCTGAGCGCGAGCATCAAGTTCAGAACAATCGCGCTCGCGAGTGCGGATCGAGGGTTCTTGTATTCCAGAGCCAGCATGAAAAACAGAGGGATTAGCGCGTATACCCAGAGCATCAACACTTCCACAGTGTAGATTCTGCTGACCGTCAACGGGTTGATGGCGTAGGATATTCCAGCGACGGCTGCGAAGATGCGATCGCCCCTTATTCTTCTCAGCACGAGGTAGTAGCAAGTGATTGATGAGACTGGGATTGGAAGCAGGACTAGCAAAAAGTTCGCCGCTATAGGATAAGGCTGTTGAAGCAGGGCCAAACCTGCCTCGGCGAATCCAAAAGGAAAGTTTGTTCCGAAATAGATGTCGTGATATATTTGAGTGAACAGTGCTTCTGCTGCCTGCAAGGAGTAGATGGGGCCTCGCCAATCTGGCCCAATCAGAAGTCCACCGTTTGTATTGGGAAGCAACTGACGCGCGATTATGAGAATTGTGCTGGTGACCAGGGTCAGCGGGACAATGTGCGACGGTTTTTCCAGTCGGCTGATCAGGCTACTGTCTGCCTGCGGAATTGATGTTCCCTCGCTTTGCGATGAGGACGACTTCTTCGCACCAGTCTTGTTCTCGCAGTACGCCTGCGACTGCTTTCACCGGTATGGAAATGACACGTAGCGGAGTGCACAGGTAATGTCCGCGCAACACGTCTACTCTGCTAAAGTAGAGTCTCAAGATGGCATACAGGTCGAACCAGGGGTATGGCTGGACGTGCTCGATGTCTCTCTCAAAGACTCCGGGGCTCAATACGTTAGGAGTGGCCAAGATTGCTATTTCAGGCCCCTTTAGTAGAGCGGGTATCTGAGCCAGTAGATCAAGGAACTCGTTGAGAGGCATATGCTCGATCACATGAAACAGGGTGATTATGTCGAACTTGCCCCTTACATCCTTGAGAGAGCGGTATAGTTCGAAGTCTGGACTAAAGCTAGTGTCTACCTCAACGCCAGCGTAGTGTACACTGATACCGTTGACCTTTAGAAACTTCTCGAACATTCCGTCAGAGCAACCGATGTCGAGGACTGACTGTCCATCATGGATCAGTCTGCTGGCGACTACCCACGGTACTGGCTTGTCCATAATGCAGATCCTAGACCCAATGTCGTAATGCCTTAACCCGGAGGCGTGGAGAGCGGATCTTCGATTTTCTCTGACGACGAGGCCGGGCAAGCTGAATGCGGTCGGAACCTTGATGAACTGGTGAGGAAATTGGGAATGATATTTTCCCAGACCCTCTCTCCTAAGCTCGAGGATCTTTCTGTAGTTCTTAGACACGAAATCGTTCAAGGAGGTCTCACGCTCGACCGAGTCGAAAGCTCCTCATACAATTCCTCCGCGTTGGCGACGGGTACTGAGCCAATGAACGTGGATGCCTGTTTGACCAGTCGGCGGGCCAGCTCAGGTGTTTCTAGAATATCATTGATTCTCTCTGCCGCCAGTTCAGTCTTATCGGCGTCGAAGAGAAGCCCTGAATCCTTCAAGAGTTCTGCCACGCCAGAACATCTGCTGACCAGTACTGGTTTCTCATGCGCTATTGCTTCCAGAGGAACAATGCCGTAGGGCTCGTCTCTCGAGGGGAACAGAACGAGGTCACAGGCCTCCAGTGCTGAATCTCTTACGGAAGAGTCTACATGACCGAGTATGATGACGTGTTCGTCAAGGCGTAGTTCGTGAATCTTGCGCTTGAGATGTTGCACCATACCTCCGTCGGATCCAACTAGACATAGTACGAAGTCTCTTCTAAGTCCGAGCAGCTTGCGCGCGGTTTCAAGAGCCAAGTCCGCTCCCTTTCGATAGGAAATGCTTCCCAAGAAGAGAATGATCTTCCTGTCTTGCGGTATCTGAGCAACTTCTCTAAATCTCATTCCCGTCGTTGGACTGGACTCGAAACTAGGAATATGGTAGCTCACTCGGATCTTCTCCCGTGGAATTCCTTTGAGTTCGAGACTTTTCGCCACCCTGTTCGATACCGCAATTACAAAGGTAGCGCCTTTCAGTGTTCGGGAGCCGACGAGTTGTTCGTAGGCTCGGTAGAACAATCGCAGAAATAGCCCATGCGGATTTGATGCGAGCGGAAGTCCGTGGCAGATGATGATATACGATATTCCAAGCCTTTGGCAAAAGATCGCTGCAATGTCAACGATCGGATGTCCAACACCATGAAGGTGGACAACATTAGGCCTTCGCAGCATCAACTCGTTTAGTATTATGGTAAATCCGCGGGGAGTCGGGGGCATGCTTGTCGTCAGACTGGTTGGGGCTCGACAGAAGTGCAGTAGGGGGACAGGCATGAGCTTCTGATTGGCCTCACTGACAGCATGGTCACTGCTCCATGATCCAAAGAGCATGTCTACACTGTTTCGACGAGCCAGTGACCGTGCCACTTGCTGAACCACTATCCCGCCTCCTCCAACCGTGTGAGGTGGGAATTCTGGAGAGATGATTGCTATTCTCAAGTGAAGGCCTAGCCAGTTTGTGCGGCTTTCTGCTTCGCGATAGAATAGAGAAGATCGACAAGAGTGTGGGCTACATCCCCAAAACTGTGCGCTCTTGCCCATTCGAGATTTGCTTCTCCCAGCCTCTGTTGCATCGCGGGGTTGTTCACAATTTCTTCTATGTTCTTTGCCAGTGCTTCCCTGTCACCATTTGGAAATAGAGCAATTCCTGCGCCCTCAGATGCTAGCTCACGGAAATCAGGCACGTCTGAAGCAATAACCGGTCGGCCGAAGGCTGAGGCAAGGGTGAAGGTTCCGCTGCTCCAAGTCGGCGTCGTGTAGGGAAGAAGTACTGCGGCGCACGAAGCAAATAGGTCCTCGAGCTTGTCCTCTGCCACGTACCCTGTGAATTTCACTCCCATTAGATCCTTCGATTTAATTGTTGAATCCAGAAAACCTTGATGAAAGGGGTGGGCGGGCCCCGCGATGAGAAGCTCTACTTCATTATCCTTGAGGAAGACTCGGTTGAACGCCTGAATAGCAAGGCCTGGATTCTTGTAGGGTCCGATCTTTCCGAACAGAAGTAGCCTCTTACCCGAGAACCTTGGTTTCTCTACTGGGCGGAAAAAAACGCCGTGAGGAACTAGTAGAACGTTGGATGCCTGGTATTTTCGTGTCAGTATTTTTGCAAAGTGTTCATGCGGAACCGTCACCGCGTCAGCTCTGAGTAATAGTCGGGTTGCGATTGTGTATCCGAGCCGGTTGATGAATGAATCTGAGTAGCCCACCTCCTCGACGTCCAAGCCCTCAGCCATACTATGAAGCGTAACGACCACAGGTATTCTGAGCAATCTGAGGATTGCCGGTCCGGTTAGTCCTAGAAAATTTACAAGTCGGTTAGAGCTGAACTGCCGGAATAGGATGTTAAAATGAATGATGTTTGGTCGTGTTTCAAGAGACCTCTTCACTAGCATGAAGACTGCTAAAGGGTCGTTGAGATTCCAGCAACCGTCCGTGTCGATCTTATCCTTGGGTTTCTCTGTTTCATGTCTCACCCCATCACACATGACAGTGACTTTCGAGATCCTTGGATCTCGTGCGTATTCGTTGGCTAGGTGGTAGGAGTATTCACTGAGGGGTCCGGTACTGGGCGGATAACATGAGACGAGTCCTACGTGAATACCTTGGGCCTCAGGAGGTTGATCAGACATCAAGTGTTCCAGCTATGAATTGCGTTTCAGACTCGGTTCTCTGACTGACCTCGTGTGCGTGATCTAATACTATCATCTGTCTCTTAAACGGTGCGCACTTTGTAGAGCCTTAGTCGTCGCCGTCAATGATCCAGTTGGCATTGAAGGCAATGACTTCTGCCCTCATACCTGACATGGGGTCAGAAACTGAGGATTGAAGGGTTAGCTACGAAGAATCCCTTGCGGTTCCTTCAAGAGCTAAGAGCTTGTATGTAATCCTCGTTTCAACGAAACTCTTCTGATACCATTTCTTGATGCGTAATCTGTAGCCTATTCCGAAGAGGTCAAGGAGCATTCGGGCGACTTCTTTTCCGCTGAATGAGGATTTGAGGTCGATATCTACGGGTAGCTCCTTTATCCTTAGTCCTAGAAGTGTCGCCACGGCTAGGAGTTCCGCGTCGAAGGCATACCTCTTAACTGTGAGGATTGGAAGGATCGTGTAGAGGGCCCTGCTCCGTGCGGCTTTCACTCCAGCCTGGGTGTCGGAAGCCTTTACTCCCGTTAGGAGGCGTTCGATTATGTTGAAGGCTAGGCTGAGAAACTTTCGCATTGTGGGAGTCCGGACGTTGGATAGAGGGTGCCTTTTGGATCCGATTACGATGTCCGCCGACTCTAGGGCGGTGAAGTATGTTTCCAGCTCGCTAGGCCATACCTCCATGTCGCTGTCGATCATGAATGCGACTTCTCCGGTGGCGTGGTAGAGTCCTTTTTTGAGTGCGTAGCCTTTTCCTTGGTTTCTGGGATGGCCGATCAGCTGTATATTCTCTTCCCCCATTTTCTCGACTGTCGGCCTTGTCGCGTCGTGGCTGCCATCGTCGACGACAATGATCTCATAATTCGGGCATAGGGTTTCGAACTGTTCCTTAACCTTCGAGATTGTTCTTGCGATGTTGTCTTCCTCGTTGAAGGCTGGCAGAATGATCGATACCCTTCCCTTCACGAAGCCGTCGACATGTTCTAGGATGCGGAGGCTGCGAGGTTCCGCGAAGCTTTGTTCTAGCATCTTCTTCCTATCTCAAAAGTTGGACTATGAGCCGAGCCGTTCATTAATGGACGGTTATGAAAAAGGCTCCCGGTTCTAATAAGTGTACGGCTGACTATGTCAATCTCACGCTACCCCAATATTCGCTGGTATATCCGGTTGGCCGTCAGAGCGGTGGAGCGACTAGGTTTGTGACTGTCCGCAGGGCATAGTTCGCACCTAGCAGTAGTACAAGGAGAACTGATAGGTTGGAATGAGTTGCACTGTTTCTAACCGGCCTGATCAAGAATAGGAGCCCAACCGGCATCATTGCGGGTATGGGAAGGTCGTAGAGTATTCTGGTCTGTAAGAGGCTGGAGAGGAATGGAAATGGAAGCGACCCTATCACGACCCATAGGGTCAGAAGCCGTTCGAATTTGTCTCTGAATCGGAGAAGGAGCATCGAGAGCATGGGAAGCCCCAAGAATAGTGCGTTTGCGAGAAGTCCACTATAGGCGGAGAATATGCCGACGATTATGTTTGGCCAGAAGTTTAGAGTCTGAGATATGCCTGATTCTGACAGGCTCGCTGACGCGTCCTGTGTAGCAACTGTCCCTCCGAAGACGAGGCTGATAGCGAGGTCGACGATGATATTAATCACGACCAGAAGGGCAAGTGGTCTCTCAACGATAGACCTGCCTTGATCTCTCCGGAAAGTTGCGACAAAGACTATCGCGACCGCCAGTGCCACCAGCCACGTCCAAGGGTGAGTGAGAAGGATACACACTGACAATAATGTCATGATGATGAGCATGGATCTTGAGGAGGTTCTGAGGAATGCGAGCAAGGCAGCGAGAAACAGGTTTGCCTCGGCGAGGGCTAGCCAGTTGGCGTAGAAGCCAGCCCACATTCCCACAGTAGTGTTGAAGGAGATAGCTGAGAAGAGCGACGCTATTGCTGCAGTTCGCTGGTTCTGGCATCCCTCCCGGACAAAGATGAACGTTGACAGGGCGAGCAAGGGTCCGAGGATGGCGGGAAGAGCCTCAACGGATTGGTTGACGGAGACGAACCCAGTGGCAGCTGTTAGATACATGGGTATGAGGAGGAGCGGCCTTGAACTCGCCCAGGGGTTTCCCATCACGTAGTAGATGGCTGATGTTGGAGTTCTCTGGATCATCTGGTTTACTGCGTCGATGTAGAAGTGGGCGTCAACTCCGATCGGAATCATAGCCGGGTTGAGGTCGGAGCGGTAGGGTATGAACCCGAGAAGAACCCCGGCAGACATTGCCAGGAGGAGCAGGAGTCGGGGGTGGTTGGTGAGCGCAAGTCGAGGCTCCGGAGTCGGAGTAGTCTTAGGTCTGGTTCGTAATAGCGGCTGTGTGAAACGGTTAACGGTCGACTTGAACTGTCTCGACAATCGGTTGTCTAGTGACATGGTCAGTCTGAGCGGCCAAATGTAGAGTAGCAAGATGAGGAATGTTGGTGAGAAAGGAGATAGGATCCCGAAGATGGTGGCGTCTATCCTGGCGAAGAATAGGCTCTTGTCCGGAAAGTAGGGATAGACGGCCCACTCGACAGCCGAGAGGGTTTCTACCGCTACACCCAAGAGCAATAGGATGGTCAGAATCGTATGCTTGGGTATCCTCAACCTTGGACCGGCTGAGGAATAGTCGCCCCTTGTATTCTTTCACATTAGTGCCGACCTGGTCAGATTCTCCAAAGCCATGGATCATTTTTCAACGATCCACGACTGCTTCACCGACGCTGTACGAAATCATCCCGGAGCCGAAGACTCAGTCGCGTTCATCTATCCCGTGCAATTTCAAATCGAGGCGAATATTCATCGCTCCTTCTCGACTTGACGCCCAAGACAGGGATCTTCGCAGGCCAAGCGAGAAATAGCAGGATAGACATCATAGCATACAGCTATCCAATGGTAATTCGTCGAGGAAACTCTTAAATTATCGAAAGGCGAGATTGGACATGTTTACTATGAGTGGCGAGGCTCGACGACGTAATGTGCTCGGGCTAATGCCAGCCGTTATCCTGGTCACCGTAGTTGCTGTCGGCTTGGGCACCGGCTACTACCTCGCTTCGGTACAAGCCAGTACGCCTGCCGTCGCCTGGAGTGTTAACCCTCTCTTCATCACCTTCTCATCGCAAACAGGCTCTGGAAGCACTTCGGACTCGTTCACGTGCAGCCCCGTTGTTGCACCAGTCACACTGCAAGCGATCTCGAGTCAACCAAGCACTATTACCCTGACGGCTAACCCTTCTTCGTTTGCTAGATGCGGATCCTTGCCTGACAGTGTAGTGGTTACAGCTGCATGCACCACGACCGCTCAAGCCAACGGTACGTGTGCGGGAGACTTCAGCGGAAAGGTGAAGGTTTGCGGACCTACCCCCTATACCTGCCTACAGAGAACCCTTAACGTCGTCATAACTGTCTCCAACAACCAGCAGCAGTAATCGGAGTCGAGGCCGACCTCGAGAGCGGTTGAGTAAGAACGTTTTCTGCTTAAGCTTCTGAAAAACTCGATTTCCCGGCTTTATCAGCTACTATCGAGTGTTGGTTCATGTCCGGCAGACTGTTCCATTGTACGAGGGAGACCATGGGTAGTTCTTTCCTCAAATCAGCCCTTACACGGATCGGCGGGTCAGTAGGGAAAATATCCCGAGGTGTCTATTGTAATCCGGAGCCTATCATAGGTATAACCGGAAGCGTCCGGACGGAAAAATCTTATAAGCTCAGTGGCGGTTGGGGTCGCATCGACGTTAGGTGTTTGAATAGTTTGAACAAGTTAGTGTTGTTACTGCCGATTCTGTTACTAGCATTAGCATTCGCGATTCCCGGGGCGGTTCCGTCAGTCCACGCGGTGTCCACCCCTACGGGTGAGGTTTGTATTGCTCAGCCACCCATGGCTACAAAGTGTCCGACTTATCCTGCGATCTTCGCTGCAACCACTGCTCTTACTGCCGTTGATGTCAACGTGAACTATGGTGGACCCGTGACCGCGCAGACCTTCAACACGTTTGACATCAGCGTCAATGTCACCCAGGCGGCTCTCAATGCTCCTACGACGACTACTTGTTCTGGGCCTGGGGGTTCTTGCGGTGTGACTGTTGACCCTGCGTTTGGTGTTGTTGCTGAGGTCTGCATTAACGGGATTGCGATTGTTGGGACTTGTTCGCCTACTGATGGTGCGGGTATTGTCCATGTTGTCGCTGGCTCGTTCAACTTTGTGAATAATAATCAGACTTTGTTGACGATCCATTACGCGTCCGGTACGACAACGGCCGCGGGTGTTGGGATAAATTATCTGAATGGTTGTACTGGTACGAGTACGTCTGACGGGACCACGTGTGTTACTCTGGTTAATCAGACTGGAGGGTCTGCGCCTGTGTCTCTGGAGACGGGCTATTTTGCCAGCGTAGCTACTTTCTTCGTGACTGCGTTTCCGAGTGCTCTCACAATAAACGGGGGCTCTTCGTCGACCTCGACCGCTAACATTACAGCAGTGAACGCGCTTGGTGCGGCTACTGTTACTATGACTGCGACAGTATCTCCCGCGGGCCCGACGGCCAATCTGGCTTCGGGTACTGTGAGTCTGACGAGGACTATTCAAAAGGCGACTGATCTCCTCACCATCACGGTGCCGAGTGGTTTCTCGGCCAACTTTACTGTGACCGTGACCGGTGCTATCAGCACGAACGTTCACTCTTTTGTCATCCGCGTAACTGTGCCTCCTGGGCCCTCGTTTACTCTAGCGGCTGGCGCTCCGAGCCCGAGCAGTGTCTTGGCCGGGGGCAGTTCGTCCTCTGCGATCAGTCTAGCCAGCACTAACGGGTTCGCCGGGACGGTCTCGCTCTCAGCGGTGGTCAAGACATCCGGTGGCGTTGTTACGACCGCCGTCGGAACTTCGTTCAACCCGAGTTCCGTCAAATTGTTATCCGGGGGCTCAAACTCTTCAGCCCTCACCCTCACTACAACCGCCTCAACGCCGGCTGGGACCTACAACATCAACGTGACTGGGACCAGCGGCTCGATTGTAAAGTTCTCGATAATCAGTCTTGTAGTTACCTCTGACTTTACTCTCACCGCGACTGCGCCCAGCCCGGGCACCGTTTCGCCTGGCGGTTCAGCCACCTCCACCGTCACCGTCCATAGCATCGGCTTCGTCGGCAGCGTGGCCCTCACCGGCGCTGTGACCTTCAAGGGACTCAGCACCACCAACGTGACTACCAGCTTCAACCCAGCCTCCGTCCCACTCACCGCGGGTGGTACCGGATCCTCGACCCTAACCCTAACAGCCTCATCCACAGCCCTAGCTGGAAACTATACCGTTACAATAACAGGGACAGGCAACTCCATAACGCACACCGCCACAATTTTCCTGATCGTATCCGCAGCAGCTCCTGACTATACGGTCACCGCGAGTCCCCCTAGTGTGACTGTGAACGCGGGTACTCCTGCCACTTCGACCATTACTGTCACCAGTCTGAACGGTTTCTCTGCTATTGTGAATCTTGCTAGCAATAGCACCTCATGTACTCTTACTCCGACGAGTGTGACTGGTTCCGGTAGCTCTATGCTCTCCTGCAACTTTGCATCTGCCGGCACGGTTCATGTGACTGTAACTGGAACAAGCGGTTCTCTTTCTCATTCTGCTACTGTCACCTATACTGTGCAAGACTTTACTGTGACAGCTAACCCAACTTCTCTGACTCAGGTCGTAGGTGCGTCTGGTTCATCCACAATTACTGTTGCTCCAGTTAACGGGTTCTCTGCGAGTGTTGCGCTGACCTATACTGCGACCGCTGGTCTGAGTGGTTGCACCGGTCCAGCTAGTGCTGCTTCCGCAACTGCAAGCATTCCTCTCACATTAAGTGCTACTGTTGCAGCTACCTACACCTGTACGGTGCAAGGTGTTGCTAGCGGTCTCACACGATCCGCAACCGTTACTGTGACTGTTCAGGACTTTACCGTCACAGCAAACCCGACTGCTCTGACCCAGGTGGTTGGTGCTTCAGGATCTTCAACTGTTACTGTCGCTCCAGTCAACGGCTTCTCTGCAAGTGTAGCGTTGACTTACACTGCAACTGCAGGTCTCTCGGGTTGTACTGGTCCTGCGAGTGCGGCTTCTGCGACGGCGAGCATTCCTCTAACTCTCAGCGCTACTGTTGCGGCGACTTACACATGCACGGTTCAAGGTGTCGCCAGTGGTCTGACACGTTCCGCGACCGTCACAGTCACGGTCCAGGACTTCACTGTCACAGCAAACCCGACTGCGCTAACCCAAGTTGTGGGTGCCAGTGGCTCCTCAACTGTTACTGTAGCTCCAGTTAACGGGTTCTCGGCAGCTGTAGCATTGACCTACACTGCGACTGCAGGCCTCTCAGGCTGCACCGGTCCGGCAAGCGCAGCCGCAGCTACCGCGAGCATTCCATTAACTCTGAGTGCCACAGTCGCCGCTACCTACACCTGTACGGTTCAAGGTGTCGCTAGCGGCCTTACTCGCTCTGCAACCGTAACTGTTACAGTTCAAGACTTCAGAGTCACTGCAAGCCCAACTACTCTGACTCAACTTGTCGGTGCCTCGGGTTCATCCACAGTTACCGTTGCACCGGTCAACGGATTCTCAGTAGCCGTTGCGTTGACTTACACCGCGACTGCTGGTCTCTCGGGTTGTACTGGTCCTGCGAGTGCGGCTGCAGCGACTGCAAGTATCCCGCTCACATTGAGCGCAACTGTTGGTGGAGTTTACACTTGTACGGTTCAGGGCGTGGCTAGTGGTCTCACTCGGTCTGCGACAGTTACTGTTACTGTTCAGGACTTTACAGTCACGGCGAACCCAACCTCATTGACTCAGGTTGTCGGTGCTTCTGGTTCGTCTACTGTCACAGTTGCACCTGTGCAAGGATTCTCCGCGACTGTCGCTCTGACTTATACTGCGACCGCTGGTCTGAGTGGTTGCACGGGTCCTGCGAGCGCTGTTTCCGCTACTGCAAGTATTCCATTGACACTAAGTGCGACCGGTGCAGCAACTTACACTTGTACGGTCCAGGGTGTTGCTAGTGGCCTTACTCGCTCTGCAACCGTAACTGTTACAGTTCAAGACTTCAGTGTCACAGCCAATCCGACGGCACTTACACAAGTTGTTGGTGCCAGTGGATCCTCAACCGTTACTGTTGCTCCTGTCAACGGGTTCTCGGCGAGCGTTGCATTGACCTACACTGCAACTGCTGGTCTCAGTGGTTGTACAGGTCCAGCTAGTGCTGCTTCCGCAACTGCAAGCATTCCGTTGACCTTGAGTGCTACCGTCGCCGCAACCTACACTTGTACGGTGCAAGGTGTCGCAAGTGGTCTAACAAGATCAGCTACAGTAACAATTACCGTTCAAGACTTCACTGTAACCGCGAATCCGACGGCACTGACCCAAGTGGTTGGAGCCTCAGGATCGTCAACCGTTACTGTTGCTCCAGTTAACGGATTCTCTGCGAGTGTAGCCTTGACCTACACTGCTACTGCAGGTCTCTCAGGCTGCACCGGTCCAGCGAGTGCAGCGTCTGCTACTGCGAGCATACCTCTAACTCTGAGTGCCACCGTCGCCGCAACGTACACTTGTACGGTCCAGGGTGTTGCTAGTGGCCTTACTCGCTCTGCAACCGTAACTGTTACAGTTCAAGACTTCAGAGTCACTGCAAGCCCAACTACTCTGACACAAGTTGTTGGAGCTAGTGGATCTTCAACCGTAACGGTCGCTCCGGTAAACGGCTTCTCTGCCAGCGTTGCGTTGACCTACACTGCGACCGCAGGTCTGAGCGGATGCACTGGTCCGGCCAGTGCCGCTTCTGCGACCGCAAGCATTCCTTTGACCCTCAGCGCCACCAGTGCGGCAACCTACACCTGCACTGTCCAGGGTGTTGCTAGCGGTCTTACACGATCCGCAACCGTTACAGTAACCGTTCAGGACTTCACGGTCACGGCCAACCCGACTGCTCTAACACAAGTTGTTGGAGCAAGTGGATCCTCAACCGTAACAGTAGCTCCACTGAACGGATTCTCTGCGAGTGTAGCTTTGACCTACACTGCTACTGCGGGT
>WNGL01002225.1_pt1 | contig 27840 bp, 41 predicted proteins | sample 5400591 | NCBI WGS metagenome assembly WNGL01 (sample SAMN13153377, study PRJNA577476) | soil metagenome | isolation source: 80 cm soil or saprolite under Garry oak tree replicate 1 | place: USA:California | collected 2016-06-15 | reverse complement strand
AAGAGCTCGCCCTGGAGGCAATGCCGGTAGGTGAAGGCCGGTTTCTCGCGTTATGGGCACGCAAAAGCGACATCGGCGAGGCGATCGGGCAGTTCCGGGAGGCCGGTATCGAGCCCCAGATCGTCAGCTCGCTCCCGTTCGCACTGGCTGCACTGCCGGGTGTGCCGCCTGACTGTGCCGTATGCGACGGAAGTTCTCTGGCACTGTTGCAGGGGGGGCGGCTGACCTACTTCCGTGCGTTTACTGCCGAAGTGACCGCCGCGATGGTTTCAGCCACCCTGTCGGCTCTGGAACTCTCCGGAGGCGAGCTCCCGCCGCGACTCTGCCTGATCGGGACCGGAGTGAGCGGCCTTGGCGATGCCGATTCGCTGCCGTTGCCGGTAGAAACGGTAAAAGTGCCGCCGGAACTGGGACATCTGTTCAAAAACGAAGAAACCTTTCGGCAGTTGGCCGGGCTCTACGCCGTGGCCCGGGCCTGCCATGCCGGCACGCTCCCCGATTTTCGCCAGGGAGAACTGGCCTGGACCGCCGGGGATGCAAAGCTGCGCAAGAAGCTGATCCTGACCGGAATACTGGCGGCGGCCGTCATTTTACTGCTGTTCGTGAACAAAGGGCTTCAGTACCGGGCCGCTGCAACCGACCTTTTATCCCTGAACAAATCCGTTGCGGCGATTTATCGCGAGATATTTCCGTCCCGGGCCAAGGCTGTGGATGAAATTTCCGAAATCAAGGGAGAAATAAGGAAACTGGCCGGTGTCGAAAACTCGGGCGGGTATCTGGATCTCATGAAAAAGCTGGCCGAAGTCAAGGGTAACTCTATCAATGGTCTGTATGAAGCCGAACTGGAGGGGAGCAGCCTGCGGATAAAAGGGGACGCCCGTTCCGCTCAGGCGGTTAATGAATTCAAGGCCGCTCTTGCCCCTTTGCTGGCCTCTGCCGAACTGGGTGAAGTCAAGAGCCGCCCGGATGGTACGGTTACCTTCAGCCTGACCGGGACGCTCAAGGGGGGGACAAAATGAGACTCCTGGAGATCATTCGCGAATCGTGGCAGAATCTTGACAGCCGGACACGCCTCCGGAGCGGCTATGCCCTGATTGCCTTGCTGGCGGTAGCGGTTGGGTGGTCGGCTCTGAGCGCTAAAGTAGTGGCGTTGGAGAAGAAGCGGACCGCCCGTGAAACGGTGCTGAAGGAGCTGCTGCCGCTCAAGGCCGCGTATCTGTCGGCCAGGGCGGCCTCCGACCAGTTGAAGGGGCGCATTGCAACGCTGCGCCCGGACGACTCACCGGCCAAAATCATCGAAGATATCGGTATCAAGGGGAAATCGGTTAAAATTGTTCCGCTGAAGGGTGAAGAGCGGAGCGGCTTCACCGAGGATGCGGCCGATATCCGCATCGAAGGCCTGACGCTCAACGAAGCGGTCAATCTGCTGTACCGGCTTGAAAAGGGGAGCCGGCCGCTGGTTGTTAAAAAAAGTAACCTTCGGACCCGTTTTGATGACCCGTCCCGCTGCGATCTGACCCTGGTTCTGGCGCTGCTCAGACCGGCTCCGGGCCAGGCAAAGCCATGAAAGCCCGGACTCTGGCGCTGCGGGCCGCCGTTTCGGCCGCGGTCCTGGTTCTTTTTCTGCTGTTCAGCTATCTGCTGTTCCCGACCGGGAGGATCGATGCCGCACTGGCGCAGCTTCTGTCGCGTCAGGGGTTGACGCTTGCTCCGGCGGTTCACAAGACATTTCTTCCCGGTCTGGCATGGGACGATCTGCTGCTCTCGTCGGAACAGGGGCCGCTGCTGAGCTGCCGGCGGCTGCAGGTCAGGGTGCTGCTGCTGCCGCTGCTTGCCGGGCGGGCGGTTGTTTCCGGGGGGGCAACTATCGGAAAGGGTCATCTGGACGTCAGATATGCTCTGAACGGCAAAGCCGCGCTGGATCTCGACGCAGACGGCATCTCTCTCGCCGACATACCCTTTTTCAAGAGCGTCCTCGGAGCAAAAGCGGCCGGTTCCCTCTGGAGCCGGGGCACGCTGCAGCGCGGCGCGAAGGGGTTAGGCGGCGACCTGAAGCTGGAGGTAAAACAGCTGGAATTTTCGGGTGTCAAGCTGGGCGCATTTCCGCTCCCTGACGCCGCTAATCTGAAAACACAGGGGATGGTCAGGGTTGTTGGCGGCAATGCCCGCCTGGAGAGTTTTACGCTCGAAGGCGACGGTATTTACATGCGGCTTTCGGGCGATCTTCCCTCGGGCGCCAACGCCGGCGTGACCCCTCTCAGAATGAGCCTGGAGATCATGCCCAAACCGGAGTTTCTGGAGAAACAGAAGCTGGTGTTCATGCTGCTGGCCAAGTTCATGACCTCTCCCGGGGTCTACACCGTACCGATCAGGGGCACGCTGCTGAAGCCGGAGATCATGTGATGAGAATCGGCCTGATGGGCGGCAGCTTCAATCCGGTTCACAACGCCCATCTGCGCATAGCCGGGGAAGCCCGGGCCGCCTGCCTGCTTGACAGGATCATCTTTATACCGGCGGCCGACCCGCCGCACAAGCCGCTGGCGGGGAATGTTTCATTCGAGCAGCGCTCAACTATGGTCAGCATGGCGATCGCCGGCCGGGCGGGCTTCGAAATGTCAGCGGTCGAGGCGGAGCGGGGCGGCAAGTCATATTCGGTCGACACGATCCGGACCTTCCGGGAGATGTTTCCGGGTGACGACCTGTTTTTTATCATCGGCGGCGATTCGTTTCTGGAACTCGGGTCGTGGCATCGCTATGACGAGATATTCTCCTTGTGCAATCTGATCGTCGTCGATCGCCCCGGCTGTCCGGTTACGGATCCGCTTGACGCATTGCCGGAAGCTGTCAGAGGTGTGTTCACCCTTGATGCTGAAACGGGGAGCCTGACGCACCGCTCCGGCAACCGCATATTTTTTATCACCGGATCCCCGCAGGAGCTCTCTTCGACTGAAATCCGTCGGCTCGCCGTCGCCGGAGCCGATATAACCGCTTATGTACCACACGACGTAGCAGCATATATCTCGCACCAAAGGATCTACCGCCAATGCCCGTAAAAAAAACAAAAACTGTCGAAAAGAAAACCCTGACCCCCAGTGAGCGCGCGCTTATGTGCGCCGAACTGGCGTATGACAAAAAGGCCTATGATATCTGTGTACGCGATATCTCACGGGTCTCGTCGATTGCCGACTACATGGTGATTATCTCCGGTTCTTCCGACAAACAGAACCAGGCCATTGCCGAAAACATCCGTACCGGATTGAAGAAGTACGGCAAGGTCAACGATATCGAGGGCGCCAACGACGGCAAATGGATCGTCATGGATTACGGTGATGTGCTGGTGCATATCTTTCATGACCAGATCCGCAAATATTATGACCTGGACGGCCTCTGGGGCATGGCGCCGGAACTGGAGCTGCCGCCGGAGATCAAGGCGGCCCGCAAGGAATCGGATTTTTGAAACGGATTCGCCTTCAAGCGGATAGCGGTGTTGCTTCGTCGTCGCTCTCGTCGACGTATCCCTCACTCTATCTCTCTCCCAGAGGGAGAGAGGATTCATTTCCCCTCTCCCTCTGGGAGAGGGTGGCCAAAGGCCGGGTGAGGGCCTGCGTCGGCTTCTTCTCGCTGCAGTGCTCTCCGCTCGAAATCGAATCCTCGGATGGGGCTGTCGCCCCATGAAACTCAAGATATTGTGGGTTGGCAAGAGTCGTGACCCGTGGGTCAAGGATGCGATCGACGAATACGCCGGCCGCATCCGGCGCTACACTCCGCTCGATCTCGTTGATATCCGCGACGAGAAGGGGGCGGAGGCGGAAGAGATGCGCCGCCGCGAGTGCGAACGGCTGGAGAAGCAGATTTCTCCCGGCTCGACGCTGATCCTGCTTGATGAGCGGGGCGAACAGCTGGACTCCCCAGCTTTAGCGGCCTTTGTCGGCAAGCAGCGCGACAGCGGTGTCGGCGAGCTTGTCTTCGTTATCGGCGGCGCCTACGGCTTTTCCGAAGAGTTCCGCCGCCGCGGCAAACTGCTGGCGTTGTCGAAGATGACCTTCACCCACCAGATGGTGCGGGCCTTCCTGCTGGAGCAGATCTACCGTGCTTTTACTATTTTGAATGGAGAACCGTATCATCATTGAAATCTTAAAGCAGTAAATCTCATTTACATGGATGGACAGGATGAGCTGACCCGCATCACCAAGTCGATCCTGGACGGCGACTTCTTCACCAACCCTGTCCTGCTGGATTGCATCGCCAGGGTGAAAGCGGCCGGAGGAAGGCTGCATCTCTCCGGGCTCCTCTCTGACGGCGGGGTGCATTCCCATAACACCCATCTCTACGCCCTGCTGGAGCTCGCCAAACGTGAAGGTTTGACGGAGGTCTTCGTCCATTGCCTGCTGGATGGCCGCGATACTCCCCCGCAGAGCGGCGCCGACTATCTGGCGCAGCTTGAGGTTGAGATAACACGGATCGGCGTCGGAAAAATCGCGACGGTGATGGGGCGTTATTACGCGATGGACCGCGACACCCGCTGGGAGAGGGTCGAGAAGGCCTACAACGCCATGGTTCACGGCCTTGGTGAACTGTGTGTGTCCTCGAAGGATGCCATTGAGCAGAGCTACGCCTCCAAGATATGCGACGAATTTGTCGTACCGGCCGTGATCTGCGAGGACGGCTCGCCTGTCGGTCAGGTGCGGGACGGTGACGGCTTCATCTTCTTCAATTTCCGTTCCGACCGGGCCCGCGAGATCACCCGTGCTCTGGCTCTGGAAGATTTTGACAGCTTCGAGCGCGGTTATTGGCCGAAACTGGCCGGTTATGTCTGCCTGACGGAGTACGACGCCACCTTCGGGCTGCCGATTGCCTTTGCTTCCAGTGAGTTGAGCAACATCCTGGGGGGCGTGCTGTCCGAGGCCGGGATGAAGCAGCTGCGCATTGCCGAGACAGAGAAGTATGCCCATGTCACCTTCTTCTTCAACGGCGGCGTGGAGATCCCGTTTCCGGGCGAGGACCGTGCTCTGATCCAGTCACCGAAAGAGGTCGCCACCTATGACCAGAAGCCGGAGATGAGCGCCGTCAAGGTGACGGACAAGCTTATGAATCTGCTGGACCAGGATATATACGATGTGATCATCCTCAACTTCGCCAACTGCGACATGGTCGGCCATACCGGCATCGAGGCGGCGACGATCAAGGCGGTCGAGGCGGTGGATGCCTGCGCGGGGCGGATTGTCGCCAAGGTGCGGGAGCTGGGCGGGGCGGTGCTGATTACCGCCGACCACGGCAACGCCGAGCAGCTGATGGATGAAAACGGCGAGCCGTTCACCGCCCATACGACCAACCCGGTCTGGCTGGTACTGGTGGATGACAGCCGCAAGGAAGTGAAGCTGCGCGAGGGGGGCCGTCTGGCCGATATCGCGCCGACGATGCTGAAGATGCTGGGGATTCGCCAGCCGGATGAGATGACCGGGGAGAGTTTGTTGTGAAGTCGGGAAAAGTAAATCGAATGTGAAATTCAAAGCCGTCCGGTTCAGCGTTAGTCTGATCGGGCGGCTTTTTTTGTTGGGGTGGGACGGTACATTAAATTGATTGCAATCAAAAGGTCGGTTCGGGTATGACAATGAAAGTGGGCTGATGCTGAAAGGGAGTGATCGGTATGAAGGAAAAGCGGGATATTAAAGTTGGGATCAAGAGCGATAAAGAATTCTTTGATGAATTAAAGGATCTGGCCGACCGGATTGACGGGGGATGGTTGCCGCAAAAGCCGGTTGAACGCCTTTATTTCGATGACCTGCCGTCACTGCTCAAGCATCTTACCCCCAAACGCTTCGAACTGCTGGCCGAGCTGCGCGGCATGGGGCACAGCAGCATCAATGCCCTGGCAAAGCATCTGCACCGCCAGTACCGCAACGTCTTTGACGATGTCAAGACCATGGAGCGGCTGGGGCTTGTGGAGAAGGATACGAGCGGACATTTTTATGTGCCGTGGGATGAGATCGATGCGACCTTCAAGCTGGCGGCGTGAGATGAATTCACTTGTTGGAAGCTGACCTATAAGGCACTATCCCATACCAACGTGGAAGGATTACCTATGAACCTGGATTTCAGCTCCTTTGAAAAGGCGCTAGGCTCGCTCCAACGGGTGCTTGACCGCAGCCGTACCGTGCCGGGTGACGAAGATATCCGCGACGCCTGTATCCAGCGGTTTGAATACACCTATGAACTGGCGTTCAAGATGCTCAAGCGCCAGTTGGAGCAGGAGCTTCCTTCCAGTGAAGAGCTTGATCAGCTCTCCTTCAAGGAGGTAATCCGCGTCGGCGCAGAGCGCGGTTTGATAAGGGTGCCGGAGCGCTGGTTTGATTATCGCGACAAGCGGAATATCATTTCTCATACCTACGACGAAGATAAGGCACGGGAAGTCTTCACCGTACTTGCCGATTTCGCGGCGGATGCAGCCGACCTGCTGACCCGCCTGAAGTCCCGACATGCTTGACCTTGCCCCGGCACACTTGGACGAGGTTCGTCGCATTCTCCAGCTTCACGTCCCCGGACGAACCGTCCGCGCCTTTGGTTCTCGTGTGCTGGGAACAGCCAAACCGTTTTCCGATCTTGATCTGGCCGTCATGGGCGAAACGCCGCTCGACTTTCGGACGCTTGCCGCACTGAAAGATGCCTTTGCCGAATCGAACCTCCCCCTTCGCGTGGATGTGGTGGACTGGGCGGCGACAAGCGAGGTGTTTCGGGGGATTATTGAGGGGGCGTTTGAAGTGGTAGTGGCGGGTGAAGTGCAGTGATGTCTACAATGGTTAAATTCAGGTCGATGTCTAAATATATCTCAAGGGTTTATTTCCAAGAGAAGTATTGATTTGCTGGTTAAATGTTCCATTTGGGATGATCACCGGTTCGCGCGCACGCGCGCGTGAACCGGTCAACTACGAGTTGGACGACGAAATGAAAAAGATCAAGTCATTAATTTCAGCGGCATATCAAGTCTCAAGAGACCACATCATTTCAAAATGGTTGCCTTTTTTAAAAAAGTACCGTTTCGGAATAGGCTTTTTTGCGGTCATGTTTCCGGTTTGGTACGGCAATATGTACTCATCGGATATCAGATTTACACGTGTCAATGTTAGAAATAATATTAACTTCACCATTAAGGAGAGGTGCTACGACGCATCTTCTAATAAGTACATTTACTATTGCAGTATTAGGCCTACTTTCAAAAACAAATCATTTAAGACAGACCATATTGATAAAGTTGAGCTGGTACCAATGTCGGCATGTCCTTTACCAGAAACAAAGATTCTTTACATTGGCAAAAATAGCATAGGCTGGTTTGCAGAAAAGGAAATAGAGATATATTTTGTAGTAATTTTACCCGGTTACATTGATGATAAATCAAGAAAAGAAAACAAAATTGGAACAGAACTATTTTTGCAAGTTCTTAACAAAGACGGTGGTCAAATTGATAGGTTTACAGATGGAGAATACGTTAGATTAACAACCTCATTTTGGGCAAAGTAATTACCAGCACAGGTGGAAGCCGAAAATAGGGATGTCCAACACCGGCAAAGACACTGACGCGGCAGGATGAGACCCTGCCGCGCAGGTCATGCCGAGAGCCGTTGGCAAATTCAAGAACGAAATGAACGCTAAATAATATGCCTGATTCCGAATGAAAATGAGGAGATACGCGATGAACAAAATATTAAAGATTTTCTTTGTTATGTTGACAATCCTTACATCCGCTACAGCTTCCAATGGTGCGACAAATGAATTAACCAAACTGTTAGAAAGCAGGGACTTCTGGTCTTCGTACAAGTGGGAAAACTTTGAAGACAGTGAATTGTACAAGTCAACAACATGGAAGTTAAGCGGATCGCAAGGTATTGGAGACACCAAAATAAGTGACGATTATTCAACGCCAATTAGGATAACTAATTTATATATCGAAGGAATGGTTATGTATGTAAATACTAAAACCAAGGAAGTAAATTCATTCGACATGTATGCTCAGAATAAGTCTATTGATAATTACACAAAATTTGTGAGTTGGTGTAATGAGAAGTTCGGTGATGTTCGTGTTGAAAATAAGACTACTAGGACTTTTGGAGAATATATCGAAAACAAAATCACATCTTCTTGGTCTTTGGAAAACACAATTGTAAGGGTTGAAACTATAACCAACTTATCAAATGGCCCGAAGTCAGAAGGTTTTATTACCACCCTGTCTTTTTCAAAGAAGCATCGTCAGCAAGTAAATATTATAAATGAAATCCAACCGAAAAAAATTGATCATGAAATACCGGAGGCAAGGGCAGTAAGCACAGAAGATTTACAGCGCAATAATCGGCCCACTCAATCAATGCCCATATCGAGAAGCTCTGAAGCTGTTCCTAGATCAGCTGCTCCAGCAGTTGCAAGTAGTAGGTCAATTACATCAGAATCCAGTGCAGTAAAACCTATAATAGAAAAATATCTGCCACCACCCTATATCTGGGATGATGAACTTGGTACCACGCATGCTACCAATGACATTCAAGATGTACCCGAGTACAAACGAGCCCTGTTTGAGATAAACGTGCAAAAGTAGACAGGATAAGGGGCCGAGTGAAAGGGTGTAAGGTATACAAAGTGTTGCCAACTAGGTGGCGACAGCTGGTCTCCGCCAGCAAGTCTACCCCGCAAGTCACCCCGCAAGTCACCCTGCAAGTCACCCCGCAAGTCACCCCGCAAGTCACCCCGCAAGTCAAACGGGAAGAGCTTGTTTTTGAGTATTGCCGCTTTCCGAGAACCATGGGCGAGATTCAGCTTTATGTAGGGATGGAGGATCGAGAACATTTTAGCTCAGAAGTACTTCAGCCGCTCCTTGAAAAAGGGCTGATACTTATGACTACCCCGGACAAACCTACAAGCCCAAAACAGCGCTACTTCGCCAAGGCAGCTCCATAACAACACTATTCGAATAAACGGAGGCCCAATGAAAACCGTAAAAATTCCCGGAACCGGCCAGGTATTCCCGATCGGCAAGATCGTCTGCCTGGCGCGCAACTACGCCGAACATGCCCGGGAACTGGGGAATGAGACCCCGGCGGCACCGGTGCTGTTCATGAAACCGGCCTCGTCGGTCATCGGCGACGGCGAGGCGGTGCGGATCCCGGCCTATTCGCAGGAGTGCCATTACGAGGTCGAGCTGGCGGTGCTGATCGGGACGCAAGCTCGTAATGTGCCGCTGGACAGGGCGCTGGAGTACGTCGCCGGTTATGGCGTCGGCATCGACATGACACTGCGCGATGTGCAGAACAGCCTGAAAGCCAAGGGGCTCCCCTGGGAGATTGCCAAGGGGTTCGACACCTCCTGCCCGCTGTCCGATTTTGTCCCGGCCGGGGCGGTGGCCGATCCGCACGCGCTGAATCTGAAGCTTGCGGTCAATGGCGAGATCCGGCAGGACGGCACCTCCTCGGACATGATCAACCGCATCCCGCAGATCATCACCCATATTTCGGCGATATTCACCCTGGAGCCGGGTGACGTCATCCTGACCGGCACACCGGCAGGAGTCGGGCGGGTAGCGGCCGGTGACGTCATGACCGCCGAGATCGTGTCGGTTGGGCGCTTGACGATACCGGTTATGTAACGTGCTATGAACGGCATGCGAAGCAATCACTTCAAACATAAAAAGCGGCTTCCCAGGTTTATCCGCCTGCTGGGCCGACTGCGTCCTTTGGAGCTGCCGGTCACCCACCGTCATAATCGTGTCGAACTCTTTCATGGAGGGAGACAGTTTTTCGAGGCGCTTTTTGCCGCCATCCGCTCTGCGGAACATACCATCCTGCTGGAATACTATCTCATCCATAACGATCGTCTCGGGAGCGGACTGGCGGAAGAGCTGGCTGCTGCCGTTCAGCGCGGAGTCACGGTCAGACTGATCTACGATTATATCGGCTGTCTTGACACGCCCGCCTCCTACTTTAAAAACCTTTCCAAAAAGGGGATCAAGCTGTTCCCGTTCAATGTCCCCTCGTTCAAGCGAGGTCTGTACTGGTTCGACAAACGGGATCATCGCAAGATGGCCATTATCGACGGTACGTTGGCCCTTCTGGGGGGCTTCAACGTCGGTGACGAGTATGCCGGTTGTGTCGCCGACAAACTGAGCTTTCGGGATCTTGGCTTCAGTATCCGGGGGGAGGCGGTTGTCGAACTGGAGGCGGTCTTTCACGAAACCTGGAACAGTGAACGGGAAGAGAGTGCCGTGCAGGTGACGGCAGTACGGCTGAGACAGCAAGTCGGCAAAAGCGGTGATGCCGCCGTAAATATCATCAGCGGCGGCCCGCGGCAGCGGCGTTCCTATATCCGTGAGGCGTTTCAGGTCAATATCGCCTCGGCTGCCGAAGAGATCCTGATTGCCACGCCGTACTTCGTGCCGGGCCCGCGCATCATCCGTTCCCTGCTTCGGGCGGTCAGGCGAGGTGTCCGGGTGCGGCTGCTGCTGCCTGCCCGCAGTGACGTGCCGTTTTTCCTTTTGCTCGGCAGAAGCTCTTACGCGACACTGCTGCGGGGCGGAGTCGAAATTTTTGAGCTGGAACGCGAAATTCTTCATGCGAAGGTAATGCTGATCGATGCCGAGCGGACGATCATCGGCTCGGCCAACCTCGACCAGCGCAGCTTCCATCGCAATTACGAGATCAACTGCCTGGTGGATAACGTGCAGTTCGGCGGACAGATCCGGGCGCTGCTGCTGGAGGAGATCGCTACTGCCCGCCCGGTCGAGCTGGATGTTCACGAGCGGCGGGGCGTGTTGATCCGGATCATGGAGCGGATAGTAAATCTGTTCGGGTGGTTTCTGTGAATGGCGACCTGATCGACAGTCATTGCCATCTTGATCTGAAACCTCTGAGATCCATGCTGCCGCGGTTTTTGCAGGAGGCTGGTTCCGCGGGAGTACGGGCATTTGTCGTCCCCGGGGTACATCCTGACGGGTGGGAGGGGATTTCCGCAATCGCCGCGGAGGATCCGCGGATTCTCCCGGCATACGGCGTTCATCCCATGCATGCGGGAACCGTGACCGACCGGATACTTGACAGGCTGCTGGAGCTTTCAGTGAAGGGGACGGCAATCGGTGAAATCGGCCTCGATCCGGCCTATGCGGTGCCGCTGGAACGGCAGGAGCCGGCTTTTCGCGAGCAGCTCCGCCTGGCGGTAGCCTGCGGTTTACCGGTGCTGATTCATTGCCGGCGCGCTTTTCAACGGGTAGAAAAGATTATGCGCGAGGAGCGTGCCGACCGGGTGGGGGGGATCATGCACGCCTTCTCCGGTTCCGTCGAGATGGCGCGGGAGTTCATCCGGCTCGGCTTTGCCATCTCGATTTCCGGGACCGTTACGTGGGATAATGCCGTCAAGCCGCTGCGCACAGCCCGGGAGCTGCCGCTTGAGCATCTTGTGCTGGAAACCGACGCCCCCGATATGACCCCGCAGCGGTATAGGGGGAGATTCAACCGCCCGGCCTGGATAACGGAAACGGCACTGCGGGTGGCGGAGATCCGGGGGGTCTCTCCTGAAGATGTCGCCCGGAAGACAACGGACAATGTCCGCCGCATCCTGAAGCTGAAGGGCGCCTTTGCTTGAGGCTGTACTTTAAGCGTTTCTGTGCTATTGTTGACAAGTTACGATTTTTTCGAGGAGCGACTCCATGAAATATGTTTTTTTACTTCTTGCCGGTTGTGTCATTACCATCAGCGGCTGCGCCATGTTCACCGCCTGGAAAAGCATTCCCCCTCCCGGGGGGTGTGACCAGTGCCACACCACCGCGATCAGCGCCAACTGGCAGGCGACCTACAAGCCGGCCAATATAGCCGATGAGCGCGGGCGCCTCTCCTTCCAGACTCCCGAATATAACCAGCCTTCGCTGGGGGGGCAGGAGTCGCCGCTGGATGCAAAGAAAGTGGAGGAAAAGGCCTGTTTCGACTGCCACAAAGCCCCTTCGCAGGCTCATAAGGAACATAAAGGGCGTTATCACCACTGACTTAAGTTTAATCACCTTCGCGGCTGAAGCGGTATCCGACCGCGCGCACCGTCTGAAAATGTTTCGGATGAGAGGGATCGGGTTCGAAGTATTTGCGGAGCCGGACGATGAAATTATCGAGAGTCCGGGTTTCGGTGTCGCTGCTGTAGCCCCATACGGAGTGCAGCAGGTCGCTGCGGTGGATGGCGTGCCCCTCTTTCTGGAAAAATAACGACAACACCCTGACTTCCATCTCGGTCAGGTCAATCTCACCCTGGGCCGTTCTGGCCCGGTACGAAAGCAGAAACACCTCGTTGTCGCCAAAGCGATACCCCTCCTCAACCGGCTCCGGGCGATACCATGAAGAGCGCCGCAGCATCCCTTTGACCCGCAGCAGAAATTCCACCAGATTGAACGGTTTGGTGAGGTAGTCATCGGCCCCGTTTTCCAGCCCCTCCACCCGGTCTGCATCTTCGGAGCGGGCGGTCAGCATCAGGATGGGAACGCGCGGATCGATTGCCCTGATGGCCCGGCACGCCTGAAAACCATCCATGCCGGGGAGCATGACATCCAGAATAACCAGGTTAAAACGTTCAATCTCGAGTGATGCGAGGGCCCGCTCCGCATTTTCAAAATGGCTGACCCGCAGTCCCTCTTCTTCCAGATTGAAACAGATGCCGCGCGCCAGATGAATTTCATCTTCAACCAGCATGATATGTGGTTTGTCATCAGTCATTGCATTCGCCTCACGCCGCAGGAAATTTTACGGTAAACGTGCTCCCTTTACCCGGTCCGTCGCTTGATACGCCAACGGTACCGCCATACCCCTTGATTATGGACTCCACGATATATAGACCAAGGCCCGTGCCCCGCACATTGTCGCCCGGAGGCTGAACGCGATAGAACCTCTCGAACACTTTTTTCAGCTCTTTCCCGCCAAGTCCCCGTCCGTGGTCCTGTACCGAGAGCTGCAGCCATGTCCCGGTTTTGACCAGCCGCACCGAGATGTCCGGACTTTGCGGCGAATAGAGAACCGCGTTTTCAAAGAGGTTGCGGACCACCATACCCATCTCTTCCGGATCGACCAGAGCCTTCAGTGAAGGTGCTGCTTCGAACGAGATGTTCCCCCCTTGCGGCAGAGTGCCCCTCTCTCGTTCGACATGCTCCCATACCAGCTGGGTCAGGTCGGTCAGCCGCCGCTCGGACTGCTTGCGGCGCTGTTCGAGGCGGGCGGCCATCAGAAGGTTATTGATCAGGTAATGGAGGCGGTCGGTGTCGGCCAGCATGGTGCCGACGAAAGAATCGAGACGCTCCTCGGACGGCCTGCGAAGGCGGATCGTTTCCAGGTGAAGCTGGATAGACGCGAGCGGGGATTTAAGCTCGTGCGTCACCTGGGAGATGATGTTGCGCTGCTGCAGATACAGGTTGGATTGGCGGTTCCAGTAGACAAAGATCACGTACACGCCGATCAGGATCAGCACCAGCATGACCAGACCCTCGACCATGACCGGCCAGTTAGCCCCCTGTCCGAGCAGTTCGGGACGGTATTTTTCGGCCAGTTCGCGGAACTGGCGGTGCTTGCCGATAAACCAGTAGATCCAGAACACCACAAGAGTGATCCAGACCAGCTGGATGGCGATCAGGGCCACGATCGGATGGATGATGCGGCGAAGAATGTTCATGATTTCTGTCACCTTTGGCGTGATCTGTGTCGGCGTAGCAGGCTGCGGCCGTTTTAAAATGCCGGGTGCTGTTTTGCACCCTTGTGCATCCGACGGCTTTCTGCTACATTTGCGCTTCTGAAACAGAGTTATAAATTTCTTGCGGAGAGTATGTCAATGGCCAGTGTCGATTTCAAAAAACTCAACCGGCAGATGATGATCTACCGGATCGTTCAGACAATATTAACGGGACTGTTGATCGTCATGGCGATCGTTTTCCAGGGGCGTTTTGCCGCCCTCAACAAGCCGGGACAGTTCGTCAGCAGCATTATAGCGTCTATCGTCGTACAGTTGCTACTGATATATCCGGTCTACCGGCTCGCCTGGCGCGATGCCGGCGTGGAAATAGAAGGGGCGCAGCCAAACCTGTCAACCGCCCAGTTGACCGCGCTGCGTAAAAAACGGCTGATCGGGGATCTGTGGAAATTCTGTGGCGTGGCTTTCTTTGTTGTCTTTGTCACGCTCGTCCCGGATGCAAAGAAAGCGGTCGGTGCGCCGCTGGTTCTCGCCTCCACGATCTTTTCGTTTCTGCTGACCTGCCTGATGTATTTTCAGTGTTTCAACTTCAGCGCTAAAAAACGGATGCGAACCGCGGCATAATTTTTCTCTTATATTAACAAATCACCAGGGGCAGCCGCGGCTGCCCCTTTTCAGTTCCCCTGCATATATCAGCTCCTCTAACACGTCTTGATGTGGTAGGTGGCATATTCTCTATCGAGATCTTTCTCAACAACATCAATGGCGCACTGGTTGCCGTAGACCGGATCTATCCTGGGAACAAAAACCCTTCCTTCATAGATTTCAGGAGTGTTTGAAAATGTGCCGTTCACCACGCTAAAGGCGACATCCTTGGCGAACTCCTCTTTTTTAGGGTCAAGAATTGCGACAACGTGCGGAATCGTTTTCCCGTATATCAAACCATCCTTGATCCTGTACTTCTCCGAGATCACGTAAGCCTCGTTACCTGCTGTTCGCTGTTCATGCCTGATAATGCTATAAGACTCCTCCCGCCCCTCAAAGTAGGCCGTTCCTTTGATCCGCTGCAGTGTCATAAGCCCTGCCGCTGACTCGACGGCAAGTGCCTCTGCTGCGTTGAGCGGTTCAGTCGGAGGGCTCCGCTCGACCCAAAAATCGCTTACTGTCGGCACGTCAAACGAAAGGGTAAATTTTTCTTTAAGCTCGGTGCACCCGAACAATATCACGATAAGAAATATCGGCAGAATAATCAGGGTTCTCATGGGACGCCTCCCCTCTTTGTCCCCTGTATATCGCACCTTTCAGGCCTTATTGTATCATATTACCGCTGTCATGTTTAGACCTGAAAAACCTCTCCAGTCCGTCAAATATTTCACAGGAAGTGCCTTTGACAATCTCCGTATCCGGCAGCGAGCGGAGAAAAATCCTGCCGTAACTCTTGTTAAGCACGCGCCGGTCGAGGATCAGCACCGCTCCGCGGTCATCGCGGCTCCTGATCAGGCGTCCGAAACCCTGGCGGAACTTGATGACCGCCTGCGGCACGGAGAAATCGCGGAACGGGTCGCCGCCGTCGGCCTTGATCTTTTCGGCGCGTGCCTGCTGCACCGGTTCGGTCGGCACCTGGAACGGGAGCCGGGCGATGATCACCAGCCGCAGCGCCTCACCCTTGACATCAACACCCTCCCAGAACGAATCGGTGCCGAACAGCACGGCGTTCCCCTCCTTGCGGAACTGCGTCAGCAGGGCATGACGACCGGTTTCCCCCTGTTTGAGCGAGGTCAGCCCCAGCCGCGCCAGCTTTGGTGACAGCGCCTGGTAGACACGATTCAGCAGGTCATAGGAGGTGAAGAGGATAAAGGCGCCTCCGCGCGAGATCGTAACCGCCTTGAGGATATGCTGCTCAAGCGCCTCCCGGTAGCCGGGCGCCGTCGGCTCCGGCATCTCCTCCGGTACGGCGACGAACACCTGGCGCGCATAGTCGAACGGCGATGCCAGCTGCAGCTCGGAGAGGCGCTCTTTGGGGAGCAGGCCGAAGCCGGTGCGCTTTTTAAGGTAGCCGAACTCACCCCCCACCGTCAGCGTGGCGGAGGTGACGATGATGGTCTTGAGCCTGTCGAGCACGGTCTCCTTGAGCTGGGCCGAGATGTCGAGCGGCGCGGCGGTGAGCCGGGCCTGGACGCCGCGGCTGCCGCTCTTTGTCTCAATCCAGCGGCAGTATCCTTCCGCTTCGGTCGTGAAGAACAGCAGCGCATCGGCCATGCTCTGCAGCCGCCCCTCGATCCCGCCCGTATCTAACAGCTGGTCGGCCAGTTTTTCCTGCAGCTTCTCCGGCAGATCCTTCGAGCGGCGCAGCAACGTACGCAGGGAGGCGGTATATTCGTTCACGGCATCCGCCAGAGCGTGCAGCCTTGTGCGGCACTCCAGCCAGAAGGGGGTCCGCTCAACCTCCGGGGTGACCCGCAGCTTCTGTTCCCGTCCGGCCGCGGCTCCCGGGTCATGCGCGGCGCTGTACGCCAGCCAATCCATGGTCTGCTCGGTCATCCCGGCCAGGTCGTGCGCCTTGGGGAGCAGCTGGCTTTCAAGCAGTCCCGAAAGCTCGGCGTAGAGCCCTTCCTGCGATTCCGGCAGATCGCGGGTGATGCGGGAGGAGATGATCGTCAGCAGTCCGGCCCGGTTGGCTTTCTGGGGCACCAGCCGCTGCAGCTGCTTGAGGATGCCGCTCCGGGCGATCGTTAGCGACAGGTGGCTGGTGGCGACGTCTTCGAGGTGATGCCCTTCGTCGAAGATCAGGCGGGAAAACGGGGGGAGGATGGCGGTGGCATCGTAGCCGGTCTCCTTGCGCAGGACGATGTCCGACAGCAGCAGGGCGTGGTTGACGACCAGCACCCGGGCGGCCGATGATTCGCGCCTGGCCCGGTAGAAGAAGCAGCGGCCGAAATGCTTGCAGCGCGACCGGCCGCACTGGTCCGCTTCGCAGCAGATCTCCTCCCAGGTGCCTCTCTGCGGCATGAAGGCCAGATCGCTGCGGCAGCCGTCCTGACTGCTGTGGCTCCATTCGATGATTGTTGTCAGCTCGGCGGAGGATTCATCCGGAAACAGCGACGGTTCCGCCTCGGCATGCTCCAGTTTGCGCAGACAGGCGTAGTTGCTGCGCCCCTTGACCAGCGCCGCCTTGAACTCCACCGCACAGTTGCGCGCCAGGAAGGGGAGGTCTTTCTTGATCAGCTGTTCCTGAAGGTTGATCGTGTTGGTGGAGACGACGATCCGTTCATTGTTGCGCACCGCCCAGAGAATCGCCGGGATCAGGTATGCCAGCGATTTGCCGGTGCCGGTGCCCGCCTCGACCAGTACCACCCGGTCGCCGTTGAAGGCCTCGGCTACGGCAAAGGCCATCCGCACCTGCTCATCCCGCTGTTCATAACCTTTGAGATGGGCCATCATGCCGTCATTGGCGAAGATCCGGCCGATCTCCTCCAGCGAGAGGAGTTCCCCCTTCTTTTCGGTAAAGGGAGCAACGACCTGATAACAGCGATTACAGTCGTTGTCGATGATCGCAAAGCCGATCCCCTGGTTGCCGCAGACCGAGGCGATGTCCATGTCGGCGTTCGACGGGGTGAGGTCGCCGGAAGGGTGGTTGTGGATGACGACGTCGCCGCCCGAGGCGCGGGTGATGATGGCGGGGACGGCCACCTTGCTGCCGCGGGCGATGGTCTCCGCCTCGCAGACGATGCCGTCGACGTCGGTGCGGCCGATGAAGAACACCTCGTTGCCGCCGGCTGCGGCGATTTCGTGGCGCATCAGGGCGCGGCAATCGGAGGTAAATTGAGTTTCCATAAGGTCTGACACCATAGCACATTACGCGAAAAAAGGCACCGGGGAAACCGGGTGCCTTTTTAATTCATGCCGCGCGGTGTGAAAGGCGTCAGTCCATTGCAGCCGGAATCATTCCTCCAGCAGGTCCGGGAGTTCGTTGGTATCGTCCTTGCGGTGCGGAAACCGTTCCGCCAGGATATTGCCGACCTCGGTGATGGCAGCGGCCAGCGCCTCCACCGTGCGCCCCTCGCGAATCCCCGAGGCCAGGCCGGATGCCAGGGAGGTCCAACGCTCGGGCGGGATCACCGCGTTGATGCCCCGGTCGCCCAGGATCCACACCCTGCGCTCCAGCAGGGAGATGAAGATCAGGATGCCGTTTTCTTCGCGGGTGCGGTGCAGCTTCTGTTCATGAAAGGCGCGCAGCGCCCGCTTGTGCACGGCTTCACGGACCCGGGCGGTCGGGGTGAAGGCGAGCTTGAGCGCCGGGAGGCGTCTCACAAGAACTGCTGACGGGAAGTAGAGGATGAAGGCCAGCGGGATAAACAGCCAGACCGAGGTGTCGTGGAGTGCAAGCGAGATGAGCAGGGCCAGGAGGGCGGCGATGACTACGGCGGCCTGTACGGCGGCTTCCCGGTAGTCGTCGCTTTCCGCCACCAGCATCGGGACGATTTCCCCCGATGTGCCGGCCTCGGCCCGGCCGACCGCCTCCCTGATGATGGCCTGCTGCTCCGCGTTGAGGTATGTGGAGATAGTATCTGTCATGATCGTCACCAGCCGTCGGAGGCGCCGCCGCCGTCGAAGCCGCCCCCTCCTCCGAAGAATCCGCCGTCGCCGCCGGATGAAGAGCCGCCCCCGAATCCCCCTCCTCCCCAGAAGAAGCCTCCGCCGCCGCGCCCTCCACCGTGTCCGAAGAGGGCGAGATAGCTGAGAAGGAAGCCGCCGGCAAACCCGCCGACTCCCAGCAACAGCAGGTAGGTCAGGGTCAGGCCGGGAAAAGCCATCGCGGTGGCCAGCGGGAGCCCTATTGCGCCGGCAAGGCCTCCCATCGGGCGTGAAACGGAGCCCAGGGCCCCCGCGGCGATGCCGGTGAAGATGAGGAAAGTGAGAAAGGTCGAGGCATCCCTGTGTCTCGGGCGCTGTGTCCGTTCGCCCGGCGCTGCCTTGAACTCTCCCTTGGTCGCGGCCATGACCGCTTCGACACCCGCCTCGACACCCCGGTCGAAGTCGCCGCCGCGCAGGTAGGGGCGCATGACGTCGCGGATGATGCGGGCGGCGGTAATATCCGGCAGCACCCCCTGGAGCCCCATGCCGACCTCGATGCGCACCTTGCGCTCGGCCTGCGCCAGGAGAATGATCACGCCGTTGTCTTTTCCCTTCTGACCGATCTTCCACTGATCCGCCACGCGGATGGCAAACTGGTCGATATCATCGCCCTGCAGCGACGGGATGATCAGTACGGCCACCTGGGTCGACTGCTCCTGTTCGAAGCCGGCCAGTTTCTGCTCCAGACCTGCTTTCGCCCCGGGGGAGAGGATTCCGGCGTAGTCGTTGATTCGTCCGGCAAGCTGCGGGACGTCCAGCGCCGCCGCCGCAAGCGGCATCAGAACCAGCATGGTCATGATTAGTGAGCGCTTCAAATGAAACATGGGTAACCCCGAAAAAACTGTCGATCAGATCCCGGAATCAGAACTTTATCTTGGGCGCCGTCTTTGCCCCTTCCTCGGCCTTGAACGCCTCCTTGCGCTGCAGGTGCAGGACAAGAGAGTTGGTCATGGAGTTGGGGAAGGTGCGGATGCTGGTGTTGAAGAGCTGCACCGCCTGGTTATAGCGCTCTCTGGCCACGTTGATGCGGTTCTCGGTCCCTTCCAGCTGTTTCTGCAGATCGATGAAGTTCTGGTTGGCTTTCAGGTCGGGATATTTTTCAACCACCACCATCAGCCGGGAGAGGGCGCCGGAGAGTTCTCCCTGCGCCTGCTGGAACTTGTTCAGCGTGGCGGGGTTATTGAGGACATCCTTGCTGACCTGCATGGAGCCGACCTTGGCGCGTGCCTCGGTGACCGCCTTGAGGGTGTCGGCCTCATGCTTTGCGTATCCCTTGACCACTTCCACCAGGTTGGGGATCAGGTCGGCCCGTCTCTGGTAGCTGGATTCCACGTTGCCCCAGGCGGCGATCACCGCTTCCTCGTTGGCCTGCATGGTGTTGTAGCCGCAGCCGGACAGCAGCGCCAGCAGCAGGATGAAAGGGATCTTCGCAAAAAAACGTTTCATTGATGGTTCCTCCGTAATATTCAAAGTTGAATACAATCCTACACGATCCGGCGCTCTTTTCAAGTCAAGGCTTTCCGAATCATGCCGGCCAGGCTGCTGCATTTGTTTTCTTTGCTGTTTTGTGAGAAAATATACATGCAAGCCCGGAAAGAGGAGGTGTTCCAGATGGCAGCTTATTTTGAAAGGAAAGAAGCCGACATAATCGAGGAATTGGCAGCAGATGCCGAGAGGCTGATAGAGGAGGATGACCTGAGGAAGGATCTTAAAGAGAAACGGGAATTCATGAAGCAGACGTATTATGACGGTTCGCATAAACTGAAACACCTGATCCCGAAAGGGAAACGCCTGTAGTGGGGCAACAGGTGCTCAAAGCGCCGCAAAAATAAAAAGCCCGCCGGATTATCAGGCGGGCTTCTCTTTTTGTGTGAATATGCGTTTACCTTGCGGTTTTTATCCGATCCTCTGTTTCAACCGGAGCACTTTCAAGAGCTATGTCTGATCCCACATGGTGGAGTCTCGTCAGTCAATATCAATCCTCCTTATTGTGATTTATGCTTCTTTCCAGCTGATTTCATTGTAGCACCGCAAATACAAAATAACAGTCTATTGAAAATAATTTATAACGTGTATACTCAGCAGGTTGCAAGGAGATCCACGCCTCACGAACCAGCCACCAACGGGTAACTGCGCAGTTATCAAAGAGGTCAAGCCATGATGGAACAAAAACACCTGGTTTTTGTGTACGGCACGCTTCGCAGAGGGCACAGCAATCATCATCTGCTGAAGGAGGCCTGTTGTTACGGCACCGGCAGTACCGAAGCCGGTTTTGCAATGTACCTGATCGGCGGCTATCCCTATGTTACCGGTTTGGAGGCCCGTTATCCGATCGTCGGAGAACTGTATGCCGTCGATGATGACACCTTGAAGACACTGGACAGCATGGAAGGGCATCCCCGCTACTATGAGCGCAGAGAGATTACGGTGATTGTGGGCGGAGAGCGCCATGTCGCCTGGATGTATTTTCGCGACCCGCAAGGGGTGTTGCTGCAAAGCGGTGACTATAATGAGGCGAACAATGATAAAGCCCGGGTCCCTGTGACCAGGTAAGACTCTCGGGTATCGAGGGGTTTCAAAAAGAAAAAGAAGGCATGGTCATAATCGATCATGCCTTCTTTTGTTTGAATGGAGGTGTGACCTTCCATGCTGATAAGTGGAGGGTTACTTTGCTCCGTGATGCGCTTCTTCCAGCTTTTCGTTCAGCCAGACCTTGATGAGCGACTGATACGGTACGTCCTGCCTGTTGGCGGTGGTTTTGATGGAATCCAGCATCCAGAGCGGCAGCCGCAGGGATATGGATTGAGTCGTCAGTTTCAGATTAGGGAAGCTGGCCCTGAAGGATTTGGAATGGTCAAAATAATCGGTAGTGTCGTGGGTCATCCAGAATTCCCGCTCTTCAACTTCACTTGCGAACTTCGGTATCTCTTTAAGCTTCTTGTTCATAAATTGCTCGCTCCTTTCGGTGCATGTCTCGTGCGGAGATGACTCGAAACAGCGTGTCGTTATTGCGTAACGTGAAAATAACGGTTAACTGCCTTCCGGTGTTTGACTTTCCAAGAGCTCGATATCTCTGTTCTTTGCCAGAATGTGATACATCCGGTGTTATGATGGTCGGCTCATTCAGGAAAACCTGCTCTGCCTCAACAGGCGTTACGCCGTGCTTTGCGTTTTTCTGCTCGTTGCCACTGTCCCATTCAAAGCCGGTTATCCTGTCAAATGGCCCCATTACAGCTCCTTGTATATGGCTGAAATATACACCAAAATTCAATCATTGGCAAGCAGGTTCTTCTTGTATTGTCTGCGATGATACTTTTTTAGGCCTAATCAGATTTGATGGCGGATATTGTTCTTCTCAGCTATGGGTGGGACTCATCGGTTGTACTTCACCTTGTCGTGTTGCAGCTTGCCTGCCGGCACCGGCTGTTTCTTCTCGTCCGGATGCCCGATTCCCAGTATGCATTCAACCCTCATCTGCTCAGGAAGAGCCAACAGCTCCTGAATATAGCGCTCTGCCGTTATGTCCTGATCGTGTTGACGGCTGCGGATCTGCGCCCAGCAGCTGCCAAGTCCCACCGACAAGGCCGCAAGCTGGATAATGATTGCGGCGATGGAGCAGTCCTCGACCCACACATCAGATCTGGTGCTGTCCGCACATACCACGATCGCCAGCGGAGCGTTTTTCAGGAACTCGGAACCATGCTGTTTGGCTTGGGCAAGCTGACGGAGCAGTTCGGGATCATCCACCACGATAAACTCCCAGGGATTGATCCCCCGTGACGATGGCGAGCGCAGGGCGGCTTCTATCAATGTCTGCCTGGCCTCAGGTGAAACCTTGTCGGCGGTGAATTTGCGGATACTGCGCCGTTTGCGTAACAGTTCGATCATGCTTGCCTCCTCACGGCAGTGCATAGCAGCTCACCTTCTCCACTTGCCAGGGTTTGAAGCGGGGCGGGCCGGATGGGAGCGGATTGCGGGTTTGAGAGATTGAATCTGTATGGAGTTGAGACAGGCCCCTGTGCGACCCCTTGATCCCATAAATCAATACACCGTATCGTGGTCGCCAACGTTCACCGGAATAATTTCATGGTCACTGATAAGGAACTCAAGGGTGATACGATAGGACAGATTGATTGAAACCGAGTGCAAACCGGAAAGTCGTCCTGACAGCGGATGCAGGCGCAATGAGGGATGGAATGGATTGGCCTCCAGCAGTTGCAAGGTTTTCAGGTACTGTTTTTCAAGGTCCGGATGGTATCTGATGAAACGCAGAGCGCGTTTTTCATACTGTTCGGTAAATACCAGAGACCAGCTCATCAAGCGGCCTTCAGGCGAGCCAGGTGATCCTCGGCGCTCCCTTTGACAAAACGGCCTTCGGCGAGATCGGCACGGGTCTGCGCAAGAGCCGCTTCCAGTTCGCATTCACGCAGATAATGATAATGGTCCATATCCATCACGACAAATCGCTCCTTGCCGCGCACGGAAATAACCGCTTCCGGTTGCGTGGCAAGGAGCGCTTCAATTGCGGAAACCCCTTTTATTTTCAGATCATTTGCAGATATATGCGGCATTGCCAACCTCCGTAACGTTCTTTATAGCACATTTAATCATACTGTTAAGGACACTGTCAACGGTGTTGTAAAGAGCCGTTCCGGTGGGCAAACATTCATTGTTATCGGAGCGAACCGCGCCCGCCCGGCTGCCAGCGCATTGCCGGGCAGGCGCTGAAGCGTTTCCGGTGCTCGGAGCAGAAGACCTGGCCGTTGAAGCGCCCGGAGTTTGCGAGGCAGAAATCGTTCTCTTCCGCGCTGATCGTCTGCCCGCAGAGAGCACATGCCGGCTGTTTGTCGTCAGTCATGGATGATGAACAACTCCCTTCACTTGCCGCCCTTAAGCGCATTCAGCCGCTCCTGGGCAGTCTTTGCGTTCGGCGAGCCCGGATACTTGGCAACAACCTCTTCGTAAAGTTTTACGGCATGCTCCCGGTTGTTCTGCTTCTCTTCGAACTGCGCCGTCTCAAGCTGCTGCTTTCCCTGGTCGCCGGAGCAGGCGGTCAGGGCCGTGCAGCAGAGTGCCAGCAGAATCAGGACGTATTTTTTCATGGTTTCTCCTTCTTATTCTTTTACCTGTCTATTTTTTATCTACCGGCAGTTCTTTTGGCAAGTAATTCTGTTTGCTGGCGATGCTTCTACCCAGCTCCTTCTCGGTTTCCCGGCGGGCCGAACCGGCTACGTTTCCGCCCCGTTTGGCCACCTTTTTGTTTTTCACGAAGGTATCCGGTTTTTCAGTCTGTGATATCTCGCTCGTAACCTTTTCGCCCAGCATGGTGAAGATCAGTTCCAAGTCGGTCATGTGATCACGCAGGTTCTCGTTTTTTCTGGCAAGCCCTTTCAGTTCCTTGTGTACTGAAGGGGTAATGCCGAACGGGCCTTGGCGATTTCGGCGGTCAGGATACTGAAATCCCGTTCCGTACGGATTCCCCGTTCCTTCCACTCATCGGTCAGGTTCTGGCGGATGGCGATGCCCCGCAGGCGCTTGTCTATCCAGTCTTTCGGATACCCTTTCTGTTCGTAGAGTTGCTTCATCCGATCCTGCGCAAGTTCGGGGTTTTCGACCTCCTGAATTCGTTCATAGCCCACCTGGGCCAGCCATTGCTTGAACGGCTCGGCTTTGGGAGAAGGGATGGACTGGATGATGCGGAACAGTCCTTTTGTATTGGCACAATCGGTAGCGTATTTCTTGCCGTCCACAGCTGCAAGTTTCAGTTGTACCCAAACTGGGGACAACTGGAGATCAGAGAACTCCCGCTTCTTTATTTTCCCCCAATATTGACGCGGGGTGGGTGATTCGGTCAGCACCTCGACAACGTCTATGACTGCAAACCACCACTCACCTTCGTGGATTGTTTTTCTTATCTGCTTTCCCTGAAATACAGCCAACTTGACAAGATCTTTTGCAGTCACGGTAGAGCTCCTTTCAGGAGATAGGGAATAGGGAATTATGAATAGGGAATTTATCGAGTTTTCTCTTTTGTGGATTTAATAATCGCAGTAAGGATACCAACAAGTTCGTTGGCTTCAGTCCGGATTTCCTTCAGACGGTCATCTGGAACGGCTTCCGTCGCTTCCAACAATTTAAGCCAATACAGAGTTTCACGAGCTTCTTTGCAGGCTATGGAAATTTTAGACAAAAAGTCTGCCCTACTTTGTCCGCCTTGCGCTTCTTCGACATTGGCACCGATTGACGTACCTGATCGAATAAGCTGTTTACTCAACGTGCGACTAACACCGGCTTGCTCATCAAGAAACCTGCACAGTTTCACAATTCGCACAGAAAAATCAAACGTCCTCTCGCAAATATCATTTTTCAAAACCGGCACCCTGCCTTTCAATTCCCTATTCAAAATTCCCTATTCAAAATTTCTTTCCGCTCCCAGACTGTTATCACCCGCCAGCCCAGCCGCTCCAAATCGGCCTTTACCAGCTAGTTGTCAGTTCGCATCGGCCAGCGCCTCTTCAAGCAGCTTGCGTGTGGCCACCTTGGCGAAGCTCCTGGCAGCGGCACGCAGGCGTTTGGCATCCATTTCCGGCACCTTGGCCCGCACCCTGGCAAGGACCGCGTCACGATCTTCCGCTAGCTGATCCAGATTATTCACCAGATCCACCAGCAGAAATTCAGGCGTAGCTTTCTTCGGGAAGCGCGGTTTTCTCTGGAACTCGAACAGTTGTCCGCCAAGCTCGAAGCGCCCATGCCGTTTGTGGTTGTAAACAACCTGATAGTTGTAGAGCTGCGTTGTTCCCAGGCCAAGGGCGTTGTAGTCGTTGGGGGATGTCACCAGATAATCATCGTCTTTCAGGAATGAGGTAAGCAGTTTGTCGGTATTGGCAGGCAACACGCCGAAGCGGGATCGTTGGGGGCATTGATACAGCCCCTGGCGGACCTTCACCAGTGCACCCTCGTTCACCAGCCCGGCAACGTCGCGATCGACACTCCGCGACAATTTTTCAAGGTCGGAGCGGCGATAAACCAGTCCGGGTTTCAATTTGGTTTTGACGTTTTCCAGAGCGGTCATGACTTTTACCTCAGGAAAAGCATATCAGTTTGATGGAGTAGTTTCAATATTTTTGTTAAAAATTCATGCAATAATATTGGCACTGTGCCTGATATATATATTGTTTTGCTGTAATTATTGCCAATGGAGTTCTGGTTTAAAGTGGAGACGGGTCGGATTGGAGCAGGTTGCGGGTTTGAGAGTTTTGAATCTGTATGGAGTTGAGACACGACGCCTATGAGGCCACCTTTTCAGGTTGGGTTGTCTTCGCATGTCGCACGGCAATATCCACAATTTTCCCATCCTTAACAACGTAACAAGGTGTATTGGTCTGACGCGCCAACTTGAGAGCAGATTTGGCGGCTCTCCTTAATGCCACGTCAACGCCGGCCAGATCCGGATCTCTTGGTAATAATTTTCTTGCGGTCATTTTTTATCTCCCCATTCAAGTATTACCGGAATGTTAGCAGAATTGTCATAAAGAATCCAGGCATCAACGATTGGTTGATAAAGTTTATTGAAGTTGTACAGTCCGTGGCTAACCCTGCGATGAATAACGTTTTCAGGTATGTTGTGTCCTCCCTGAGCAACACGCGCCGCGACACGCGCAACAGCCATGTTCGCATCCGGCAAACTCAAAAATATCAGCTTTACATGATAGCCAATTTTCTGCCATTCCCTAATTTTATGCAGATATGTCCTGCCGCTCAGTGTTGTTTCAAATGCAAAGCTCTTGCGACTTCGTACCATGTTCTCAATTTCTTCCAGCATCAGACGGCCTGCGCGAACTGATACCGATTCAGGTGCAAATGGAGAAATACCTGCTGCAATAAGGTCGGCATTGATAAACGTTGGGCAGTGGCCCTCGTTGGGAAGGAATTCACGGGCAAAAGTTGTCTTGCCTGCGCCGTTAGGTCCGGCGATAACGACTATTTTTAAATCAACGGTCATTCAGCAGTCCCTCCATAAATTGGAATCAAACGGCAGAATCTCAATCTTGATCACACAGGAATTTACATCTCTTGCTCGATTCAATTATTAACGTCAAATCGGCATCCAGCCGCCCCGTCAACTGCTCCGGTTCCCGCAGTTCACACTCCCAGACAGCAATCACCCGCCAGCCCAACCGCTCCAGATCGGCCTTTACCAGCTGGTCGCGAGTCATGTTGGATTCGAGCTTCTCCAACCAGAAATCTGTTCTGCTCTTCTGGGTGTTGGGAAGGCGCTAGTCCTTGTGTTAAAGCGGTCAGAAATGGGAGTATATCTAGGCTGTTCTGAAAAATGGAATTTGGAGACGCGACCCTCAAGTTTCTTCCCGACTGGTGTGCTGCTGTTGTCATGACTGATAGTTGTAAATCAGTTTACGATGAAATTTCAGAAATTCCGAATGAGGGGCGGATGTTAAGTTGAAAGGTGTTCTTAATTTTCCATTACTATTAAAAAGCTGCACCACTTGTTCGGGAACTATCTGCTTTACGAGAATATCGCCACCATCGGAAACCGACACTAGGCCACGGTCAAACATCCAGTGTACTGTCCTACAAAGAGCAATCCCATTCCTTACCGAATCTGGTCCATTTAGATTTACTGGCTTTATATGTGCGGCCTCAACCTCGGATTTGCCACGACTATCCTTAATTCCGATTCCAGTAATGGCACAAGTAAACCCATATTCTTCTTTTACTAATCTTGAGAAGGCAAGCTCTCTAAACGGTCTCTCAACGATTTGCTGAATAATTGGCCTTTGAACATCGAAAATAATATCTTCATCTTTTTGGGCTTGCGTTATTTCGTCCTCAACTTTTGCCAGTCCGTTTACTATAATAGCTTGGTATTCATCATCTTGGATATTTCTAACAGCCCTTCCAAAAGCACCTTTGTTGGTCGATCCGTCAGGTTTTACGAGTCCACTTTCGTAATAATAAGTACCGTCTCTAAAAGGCACCGGCGAAGAAAATTCAATATAATTGTCAACAAAAGCATAGTAGTGATCCTTCAATGCAGGATCTTCTTTAATATCAGTAACTCTGGCGGTAGCAAAATAACATTGACGACCTGAATGACCACCAGGAGAAGAATCCTCTCTCCTTGGTTCATAGTAAACAATCCAATCGCCTATTGCTGATGTTGCTTGTCGCAAATAAGTTTTTGGGAAATGATACATGAGCTCGGGTAGATCGTTATAAGAAGGAGAAATTTTTGTCGTAAATATCGCTTTTGCCATCTTCAAATTCCAATATAATTGTAATTGATTCTATCCGCCAAAAAAAACCGCCAAACCGGCATTATTTGCGGTTCAGCGGCTTTTATTATCGTTTGATTGTCTCATTACTCACTTCATCCCATCCCCTTAAACATGATAAGCGCCTCACCTTACTCCGGCAACGCCTGCCTGTCAACGGATCAGGCCAAAACCACGCGCCCTCACTCCCCATCCGTCCCAACCAACCCTTATCCATCGTTCC
>WNGL01001592.1_pt1 | contig 27844 bp, 30 predicted proteins | sample 5400591 | NCBI WGS metagenome assembly WNGL01 (sample SAMN13153377, study PRJNA577476) | soil metagenome | isolation source: 80 cm soil or saprolite under Garry oak tree replicate 1 | place: USA:California | collected 2016-06-15 | reverse complement strand
CCCGGTGCGGTTCGTGCGCGGGCTCGCCGGCGCGGCGGTCGCGGCGGGCGCTCGCATCCACGACGGGACGCGCGCGATCGCCGTCACGAAGGACGAGGTCCGCACCCAAAGCGCTCGCGTGCGGGCGGGCGCCGTCGTGGTCTGCGTGAACGCGTACTCCTCGCATCTCGTGCCGTTGCGGGTGCGGCCGGTGCGTGGCCAGATGCTCGCCACCGCACCCGTCGCGCGCCGCGTTTTCGAGCGGCCGGCCTACGCCAACCGTGGCTACCGCTATTGGCGCCAGCGTGCCGACGGCAGCCTTCTCGTGGGCGGATGGCGCGACACCGCAGCGGACGAAGAGGTCGGCGAAGACGAGCGGACGACCCGGCGCATCCAGCAACAGCTGGAGCGGTTCCTTCGCGAACATTGCGTCGACGCGAAGGTGACACATCGCTGGGCGGGAACGATGGGCTTTTCGCACGACGCGCTTCCATATGTCGGACGACTCGACAGTGGTGTGTTCGTGAACGCGGGCTTCACCGGCCACGGGATGGCGTTCGCGACCGCGACGGGCGAGCTCGTCGCCGACGTTCTGCGCGGCAACAAAAGGAATGAGACCGATCTGTTCGCGCCGGAGCGTCGCTGAGCGGACAAGCAACCGAGCCTTTGATGCGATCTCGCGCGTTGAAGTTCATAGATGCACGCGTCGCTCGTCCCCACCGCGAACGATCTTGCAGGATTGCTCGCGTACGTCCTCGGCAACCCGTACCTCTTCATCAGCTCCAGCACGGTGATGACGACGGGCCTCGTCATCGGGGCGGTCGCGGTGTCGATGGTCCCGCGGAGCGCGCCGGTGATGCGCGTCGTCGCGCCGCCGCTCGCAATGCTGCTCGTGTACTTCGGCGTGGGCAGCCTCGTTCTCGCCACCGAAATCCTCGTCCGTTTCCACGCGTCGATCCCGGACGCCACCGAGACGCAGTTCGCATCCGGCGTCGGGCACTTTCTCGAGGCGGCCGCCGGCATCGCCGTGCTCAGTCCGCACCTGCGGGCCCGCTCGCGACTCGCCTGGATCGTGGCGAACGCCGCGGCGGTCCTCTACTGGACAGCGCACGTCATCGTGCTCACGCCACCGTGGTTCGCGTTCCAGGGCCAGCTCGAGGTCATCCGTGCGGCGGCCCTCGGCGCGCTCGCGGCCGGCGCCCTGGTCAGTGCCTTCCTGTGGCGTACCGCTCCACGGCGGCGATGAGCGCGTCGATCTCGAACGGTTTGGCCAGGTAGCCCTCGGCCCCGATCTCTTCGGCCCAACGACGTGCGTTCTCCGCCGCGGTCATCACGACGATCGGAGAGCGCTTTCCGGAAGCGCGGAACTCACGTGCGAATCCCCAGCCGTCCAGGACCGGCATCCGCATGTCGAGCAGCACGAGCGCCTCACCGTTCGCCTTCATGAGTGCCTCGGCGCCGTTCTCCGCGGATACGACCTCGTGCCCCTCTGCGATCAGGATGTCGGACACGACCGCGACAATCGACGGATCGTCGTCCACCACGAGGATCCGGCTCAGCGCGTGGTCTCCATGGGAAGGACCACCTTGAACGTGCTGCCTGCGCCCTCCCGACTCTCTACCGACACTCGACCGCCATGTTGCTCCACGATGCCCTTGCAGATAAAGAGGCCGAGCCCCATCCCCGCGAAGCGGCGGTCGTCGACGTTCGTACCACGATGAAACCGCTGGAAGATCTGCGGTAAATCGCCGGCCGGTATCCCGATGCCCCGGTCGGTGACATCGATGAACGCCTCCCCGTTGCGATGCGCGATGACGATGCGGACCTCGCTCTCTTCGGGGCTGTACTTGACGGCGTTCTCGACGAGATTCTCGAGGACTTGACCGATCCGGCGCGGGTCGTAGCTGCCGACTACCGGTGCGTCGGCCACGACCGTGATCTGGCGCCCCTCATAGCTGTCGCGCCGCGCGACGTCGCGCGCGAGCTCGACAAGGTCGACCGGCTCACGCTCGCCAACGAGCTTGCCCTGCTCGAGCCGTGACGCATCGAGGAGCTCCAGGACGAGCGCGGATAGCCGCCTGCCCTCGCGCACGATCCGCTGAAGGCCGGGGAGATCCGCCGGCGCCGACGGCTGCGTCTCGGCGCGCCGCTCCAGGAACTGGGCCTGAGCGACAAGGGTCGTGAGCGGCGTCTTCAGATCGTGGGCGGCCGCCGAGATGAAGTCTTCCTTGAGACGCGCCGCCTCTTCATGCGCCTGGACGCGCGCGGCCTCGTCGATAAGGGCGCGGCTCTCGAGGATGACCGCGGCCTGATCCGCGAGCAGACGGACAAGATCAAGGTCGTCCTCGCTGAACACGGGCTGGTGGTCGGTGTACGCCTCGAGCGCTCCGAGGCGCTGGTTCGCCGCGGAGATCGGCGCGATGAGCAGTGACCGCACGCCACGCGTGCGATAGGCGGAGGCGAGGCGGGATGCGCGCGCGCCGCGTCCGGGTAGTACTCCGCATGCTGTGTTTCGAACACCCGCCAGGCGAGGTAGTCGCTCTGCCCGATCTCGCTCGGCAGGACCCCGTGCGGGTCTTGAAAACGGAGCGTGTTCGTTTCCGGGTCGAAGAGACCGATCGCCGCCCGCGCGCCGAGGGTCGAGCCCGCTCCATCCTGCAGCGCGTGGACGATCGACCTGGTGTCGGGCATGCGCGGCAGGCTCGCCGCGCGCCGCAGGAAGCTGCGGAGCTCGGGCTCTTGCCACGCGCGACGGAGGATCTGTGGAGGTGCGAACCCGATGAAATAGGCGATCGCGGACGCGAGCGCCAACACCTGAGTCAACCCGGTAGGAAGGCCCGCGAGCGACGCCGGCAGAAGCGGCGCGAAGCCGGCTACCAGGATGGCAACGCCGAGCAGAACGGTGCCCGCCGCCACCGCCTGGAGCCGGCGTCGCGTGACGCCAGCGGAGCGTCGCCCCGCGAGAACGAATGCGACCGCGCTGTAGGTCGAAAGCGCCGCGAAGTAGACGACGATCGCTATAAGGATCGGCGGAGGGACCGTACCCACGGTCACCACGAACGCGATCGCGGAAAGGACCACCCCGGCTTCCGCCAGCCGGCTAACCACCGCAGGAACGTCCGAGAAATCGTCCACCAGTCGCAGCAACAAATACGGCATCGCGATGACGAGGAGCGTGACGATGTCCGTGATGAGCTCGACCTGGCTAAGTCCGAATGTGGTCACGATCCTGGACTCGACGATGGCGGTCGCGATCGCTCCGAAAAAGAGGGCGATGTCGACGCTCGTCCGGGTTCGACGCCGGAGAGCGGTCCAGGTCACCAGCACGAAGATCAGGACGTAGATCGCCTGCGTCAGGAGCGAGACGAGCTCGAGAGCGGTCACGCCGCGCGATTCTAGGTAGCCCCCCTGCTGCGGCGGAAGCCTACCGAGCCCTAGCTCGCTTGCTGTGCGTACGCCGCGCAGAGCATGCCAAAGTACGTCGGCGCCTCGTAAGAAAGGAGCTCGCCCTTCCATTCGCCCTGTGCGAGCGCGCCCTCGACCATGAGCATCTGCCAGTAGCTATCGGCCTTCGCTTCGCGAGCGAACGCCGACCCCAGGCGGGAGAAACCCAGGCCGTCGCCATCACGGATCAGGTTCACGACAGCCTCGTCGAACTCCTTCGACTTCGGCGTGAACCCATACGGCCCTTTCGCGTCGTGACCGTGCCCGTGATCGCAGCTCGCGATGAGCGCGACGCGCTTTCGCGACGCGGCCGCGGCACGCCCGATCGCCTGGCCGGCTCGGACGTGCACGTCGTCGGCGAGATCGCGAGCCGGTGCGACCACGGCGACCGGCACCTGCGGCGCCGAACGCCCGCCCATGAAGTGCGCCGGGATCAGCACGGCCCAGTCCATCGGAAAGACCGCGGTCACCGGGTCGTTCGCGCCGTAGCTCACCGCCACGACTGGGATCCCGGCTTCGCGGATCGCGTCGCGGACGGACAGCGCGAGCTCGCGGTCGACGGGAATGCGCAGCGAGATCGGGCTTCCCCACTGCACCAGATCTCCCGACACCGCCGCGGCGTCGATCACCGCCATCGCGCCCTCGACGTGGATGTTGTGCGGGGTCAGCACGATGGAGACATCCGGTTCCGCGGCGGCGAAGCGGCGGCCGAGCTCCTGCATCCCGGCGGTGGTGGCGCTCGCGAGCGTGGGTCGGTCCTTGGGTTTCGCTTCGGGGATCGCGATCGAACCGTGAGGCGCGATGCACGCGAACACGAGCGGCATTCGCGGGAGTATGCGCGCCTAAACTTGATGCACTCCGCGGGCCGCTAGCTCAACGGTAGAGCAGGGGACTTTTAATCCCTTGGTTCCGGGTTCGAATCCCGGGCGGCTCACTCGCAACCTCTATCGCGGCTCGAGTCTCACCTCGAAGAGGTGCGTCTCTTCGCCACGCGTGACGACAAACGACCAGCGGACGTTCACGAGGACTCTGTAAGTGCGCCCGGCGATGACCGACCGGGCCTCGTAGCTGCCAGTGCGCCCGGCCACACTGAACTCCTCGTCCGGTCCGCCGGAGGCCGCCGGAGCGTCGACGTCGTAGATGGCGCCGCGGATCTCGCTCGCCCCTTGGCCCGCTTCGAAGTGAAGCGTTAGCGGTGGGGCGGACCGAACCGTCGTCAGCGGCACCGTCTGCGGGAAAGCGTCGCCGATCGACGTCGAGCACACGGTCCCCTCACTCGTGCTACCGAGGGCCATCGAGACGACATCGCCGCCGATCGTGACGGTCACACCCGGACGACCACCGCAGGATGCAAGCAGGACTGCGACGAGAACGACGCCGAGCGGCAGCCGCGATCGCATCGCCTAGTTCAGAACGGCGCGCTCCACCTGATCAACGAGGTCGTCCACGATGAACGGCTTCCCGCACACGTAGGCGGCACCGAGAAGAGTCGCGATCTCCCTGCGGTCGGCGCGCCCGCTCACGATCACGATGGGCACATCGCTCGCATCGGGTCGTCGCTCGCGCCACCGCGCGACGAACTGCGTCCCGTCGAAATCCGGCAACCCGATGTCGAGGACGACCGCGGCCGGTTTTCGCGCCAGGGCCGTCCGCAGGGCCTGGCCGGCGTCCACTGCGGCAACGACGTCGAGTCCCGCGTTGCGGAGGGCCTCGGTGATCAGCCTGCGAACGTCGTTGTCGTCCTCGATGACCAGGACGCGTCGGTTAAGCCGTCGCTCCATTTTCAGAAAATCATGTCACTCAGCCCGACAAACGGCCAGCGACAGGCTCAGAAGCGAGCGCTATATCCCGCGGAGGAGGTCGGCCAGCGGAACATCCAAGCGCTTAGCGAAATGCGCGAGGGCCGACAAAGACGGCGCGACGCGCCCCGTCTCCATCTTCCAGACGTATTGGCGCTGGAAATAGACGACGCCCTTAGGGCTCGCTCCGAGCTCGGCCATGGTGAGTCCCTTCTTCTCCCGAAGCTCGCGGATCCGTTTTCCCACCTTGCGGACGAGCCGCGGCTCGCCCGGGACGTCCGGATTCACCCGCGCCGGCATACGAACTCCACAATCTCACCAAGCGCTTCGTCGCCGTACACCGCGCTGAACATAGCGCGGGAATGCTCGCGGCCGCCGAAGAGGACGAGCTTCTTCGGCGCGCTCGCGGCGGTGAAGCAACTCAGCACGTTCGGTGTCGCGCGCAATGAGTCGCGGTCCGCGCACACGAACAGCTTGCGGCCGGTGATCTTCTTCGAGAGCTCGTCGGGGACCGCGGCGACGGGAGCGGAGATCGCGACGACACATTCGACGTCGCCCTCGAAGCTCGACGCGAGCACCGCGCTTCCGCCCATCGATGATCCGACGAGCGCGATCTCCTTCACGCCGCGGGAGCGCAACGCGGCCTTGGCGGCGCGAAGATCGGCCACCGGAGTCCACGGCTTGTCGGCCCGGTAGCGGTTCGTCTTTCCGGTCGATCCGGCATGACCGCGGAGATTCACCGCCATCGCGGGCACGCCGCGCGCGACGAAGAGGGGCGCGACGCCTCGCCAGCCCGACGCGTCCCAGTTCTGCCCGTGCACGAGGATCGCGACACGCGTCGCCGGCAATCTGCCGTAGAGATCCGACTCGATCGTCTCGCCGTCGCTGGTAAGGGTCAGACGCTCCTGCGGTGGGATGCTCGTCGCCGTCGCCATCAAGGAACCGGATCGAGGAGCGGCTTGCCGTCGATGAACGCGCGAATGTTCTCCGCCGCGCGGACGGCCATGCGCGTTCGCGTACGCTCGGATGCGGACGCGATGTGTGGCAGCAGCACCGCGTTCTCGCGCTCGAGCAACGCGGGCTCCACGGCGGGCTCACGCTCGTACACGTCGAGGCCGGCGCCGGCAATGACGCCCTCCTTCAACGCCTGCGCGAGCGCCTTCTCGTCGACGACCGGACCGCGCGAGGTGTTGATGAGGATCGCCGTGCGCTTCATCTTGCGCAGACGGTCCGCGTCCATGAGGTGGCGCGTTTCCGCAAGAAGCGGGACATGCAGCGAGACGAAGTCGCTCTGCGCGAGGAGGTCATCGAGGCTCTCGACATAGGTCGCGCCGATCTCCTGCTCCGCGCCGAGATTGCGGCGCGCGTCGTGATACAGGACGTGCATCGCGAAGCCGTGGGCGCGTCGGGCGACGGCCAGGCCGATCCGGCCCATGCCGACGATGCCGAGCGTCGCGCCGTGAACGTCCTGCCCCGTGAACATGAACGGCGTCCAGCCGCGGTATTTCCCGGCGCGGAGGAAGCGCTCGGCCTCGCCGAGCCGGCGCGCGGTGGCAAGGAGCAGCGCGAAGGCACCGTCCGCCGTCGTCTCGTCGAGTATTCCGGGGGCGAAGGTCACGGCTATGCCAAGCTCCTTGGCGGCGGCCACGTCAATGTTGTCGTAGCCGGTGCCCATCGTCGCGATCATGCGCAGCTTTTTCGCGCCGCGAATGGCGTCGCCGTTCACCGGATTCGCCGGGAGCGTGTAGACGACCTCGGCGTCGGCGATCAACCGCACGACCTCGTCGGCCGTGGGGATCGGAGGCTCGCCGGGGCCGACGGCGACCTCGCCCTTGGAGCGCAGGATCGATAGCGCTTCCTCCGCGATCGGCCGCGTCACCACGATCTTCACGAGCGCGAGCGAGTCTATGCCGCCACAATTTCGCCGTGCCCAAACGCGTCGCCGTCGACGAGGTGGCCGCTCACAACGAACGCATGTGGGAGCGACTCGCGAAGGCGGGCATCCCGTACACGCGGCCGCAGGGCACGCCGCCGCGGACACGAGCCGGAAAGCGGCGGTTCCTCGATCGCATCACGAACGGCACGCTCGATGGGGTCGATCTCGACGGAAAGCGCGTGCTGTCGCTGGCCGGTGGCGGCGGCTGGGACGCGATCCTCTTCGCGGAGCTCGGCGCGGCGACGACGCTCGTGGACATTTCGAGCCGGCAGCTCGCAACGGTGCGTCGTCTGGCACGAAGTCGCGGCACCGAGCTCGACTACCTGCGGACGGACATGCGCGACCTGAGCGCTCTCGGCAACGGCGAGTTCGACATCGTCTTTCACCAGCATTCGCTCGTGTTCGTCCCGGACGCGGCACGCGTGATCGCCCAGGTGGCGCGCATTCTCGCGCCCGGCGGCGTGTACGTGTTCTCGACGATGCACCCCGTGACCTTCCTGTTCTACGAGTCGTGGAGCGGCACCGGATGGCGCCCGAAGAAGAGCTACTTCAACGACCGGCCGGTGCCGGTGCTCGACCCGACATGGGACTTTGGACGTGTGAAGGTCAGGGCGCCGACATACGAGTACGCGCACCGGACGGCCGATCTGGTCAACGCTTGCGTGCGCGCGGGTCTCCTCGTTGATGGTCTTTGGGAGTGGTCACCGCACCGCGATGGTGGGCCGGCGGGATCCGACGACGCGCTGGAGCAAAAGCTCCCCGCGTTCATTCAGATTCGCGCGAGGAAGACCTCTTCTTCGGGCCACGGAGCGAACGGCTCGCGTCGGCGTACTGATCCACCAGCGCCGCCACCCTTCGCGCGGCCACCGGGATATTCACGGCCCAGCCAACGCCGAATACGCGATCGCTGAAGATCTGGTCGGACTCGGGATTCCAGTATGCCTCGCGAAGGCGCTCGAACGTCGGCAGACGGAAGTCGTACGGCACGACGCCGGCGACCTTCCCATGCCAGGTCCGCTCGGCGTCGGGCTTCTTGAGCTCCTGATAGAGAGCGCCGAAGAAAGCCAGCCAGACCGCGGTTCGCGCGAGGCGGTATAGGTCCTTCATCTCGAGACGACCGCAGGAGCAGGAGTGGTGCCGGGATGCGTCGCGAGGATGCCTTTCGCGCAGAGCGGACACTCCGCGGGGGCATATAAGGGGATGTCGAGGCGCCAGAGGGAGTGGACCGGGACCTCGAGACGCGCCGCGCCACCCGATCGATCGACCAGGACCGACGCCCCCACGACGGTCCCGCCCGCCGAGCGCACCGCATCGATCGTCTCCTGGACCGATCCGCCCGTCGTCATGATGTCGTCGACAACGAGCACGCGCTCGCCTGCTGCGAGCGTGAACCCGCGGCGGAACTCGCGAACAGGCGCTCCGTCACGCCGTTCGGCATAGATCGCGCGCACGCCGAGCTGTCGCGCGACTTCATGGGCCAGGATGATCCCGCCTGTGGTGGGGCCAGCCACTGTCTCCACCCCGAGCGGCCCCGCCCACATCGCGATCGCCGCACAGAGCCGCTCCGTTTCCGCGGGATGCTGGAGCACCTGGAACTTCTCGAGATAGAGCGGAGAGTGGCGGCCCGAAGCGAGGATGAAGTGTCCCTCGCGGAGCGCACCCGACTCGCGGAACACTCTCTCGACATCGCTCGAAGTGATCGTCATCACGACTATTCTGCGCGAGTGAAGATCCATGATGTTTCCGTCGTCCTGCGTCCCGACATGGTCACCTGGCCCGGCGAGCCCGCGCCGCGGATCGAACCACTCAAGCGGATCGCGCGAGGCGACTCGAACAACGTCTCGATCGTCACACTCGGAGATCACACTGGGACCCACGTCGACCCGCCGCTCCACTTCATTGAGGGCGGGAACACCGTCGACAAGCTCCCGCTCGATGCGCTCGTCGGACCATGCCGGTTGGTCGGATACGAAGGGTCCGAGCACATCTCGGCGAAGTGGCTGGATGGCGCCGGAATTCCTCGAGGAACGGAGCGCATCCTCTTCAAGACGCGCAACAGTGAGCGCTGGAACGATCCGGCTGCACCGTTCACGCGCGACTTCACGACCCTGAACGCGAGCGCCGCGAAATGGTGCGTCGAGCACGGTGTGAAGCTGGTCGGAATCGACTACCTCTCCATAGAACCGCAGGGGCCGGAGAAAGCGGGATATCCAGTGCACAACACGCTGCTCCGCGCTGGCGTCGTGATCGTCGAAACGCTCGATCTGCGGGCGGTTCGGCCCGGCGGGTACGAGCTTGTCTGCGCCCCGTTGAAAATCAAAGACGGGGACGGCGCGCCAGCCCGGGTGTTCCTTATCGAGCGGTGAGATTGGAGCCCTATGTCAGCGCCGCATGGGTGATCGGGATGGCCGCCTGGATCGCGGGGATGTACGAGGATGCGAAGCTCCGCCGGCGCCACAAAGCCAAGACCGGCCGCGATCTCCATCCGATTGACATCGACCGGTACCTCCAGAACCCCTTGCGGTGGCTACGTGAGGGGCCCGGTGTGGCGGTGCGCATGATGCGCACGAACTCCGCGGCGCTTCCGGACGAGGAGCTGGAGCGGATACGGCTGACGGCGCGTCGTTGGTATGGGATCGGGGTGGCGTGCCTCTGGCTCGCGATCGCGCTGTTCCTAGTGTCGCTCGCGTTCCCTCCCACGTAGTCCTAGACCCGTGTCAATGGGCCAGCACGCATGGGCTCAACCGAGCAATCTCCACGTACCATGACGTAGATGGCCATCACGCAGCGGCCGCTCGCGTTGCGCCGGGACCTCATCCGTATCTTCGGGGAAGACCGGCTCGTCGCCGTCATCCGGACGGGCAGCCCGCAGATCGCGCGTGAGGCGGCTCGCGCGATGAGCGAGGCGGGCGTGCGCCTGGTGGAGATCACGCTGACGGTGCCTGACGCGTTCGAGATCATCGAAGAGCTCGCGCTCGACGATGCGTTCGCGGAACGCGGCTCGATCGTCGGCGCGGGGACGGTCCTCTCCGGCGCACAGGCGGAGCAGGCGCTTTCCGCGGGAGCCCGCTTCCTAGTCAGCGCGGTGCTCGTGCCCGAGATGATCGAGGCTGCGCGAGCGCGCGACGCGATGAGCATGCCCGGCACGATGACGCCGACCGAGATGATCAAAGCTGCCGAGCTCGGCGCTGACTTCATCAAAGTGTTCCCGGTCTCGGCGATCGGCGGTCCCGATTTCATCGCGAACGTGCGCCGTGCGCTGGTGCACCTTCCGCTCGTCGCCACAGGCAACATCGACCTCGACGAGGTCCCGGACTACCTGCGCGCCGGGGTCGTGGGATTCGGTGTGGGTGGCCCGCTCATTCGCACCGATCTCCTGGAGCGGGGCGACCTCGGCGGCGTCATCGCGAACGCGGAGCGCTACCTAAACGCGACCAGGCGCCCCGCGACGAACTAGCCGTCGATGCCGCGCGATCTTCCGCTCGGCAACGGCGACTACCTCGTCACCTTCGATTCCCGCTACCAGCTGCGCGACATCTACTTCCCGAACGTCGGCCAGGAGAATCACACGGTCGGGGATCCGTCGCGGTTCGGAGTCTGGGTCGACGGCGTTTTCGCCTGGACCGGCGACGACGGGTGGGATCGGCACATCACGTACGAGCACGAGACCCTCGTCGGTGACACGACGCTCGTCCATTCCAAGCTTGGGCTGAGCCTGCGCTTCCGCGACGCGGTCGACTTCGATCGCAACATCTACTTCAAGGAGGTCACGGTCGAGGACGCGCTCGGTCGTGAGCGGCAGGTTCGGTTCTTCCAGCATTTCGACGCGCACCTCTATGGCAACGACACCGGCGATTCGGCCTATTACGACCCGCGAAGCCAGGCGGTCGTCCACTACAAGGGACGCCGCTACTTCCTCATCTCGGGATCGAGCGGCGGAAGCGCGTACGGCCTTTCGTCGTTCGCGATCGGTCAGAAGGACGCACCGGGCAAGGAAGGCACGTGGCGCGACGCGGAGGACGGTGAGCTCTCGCGCAACCCGGTCGCGCAAGGGTCGATCGATAGCGTGGGTATGGTCGCCGTCACGGTCCCGGCACGAGGCACCGCGACCGCGGTGTTCTGGATCGCCGCGGGGCAGGCCTACGACGAGGTCCGCGAGCTCGACAAGCTCGTGCGCGAGCGGACACCCGCGTCGTTCCTCGCGCGCACGAAGGATTACTGGCGGCTCTGGGCCAACAAGGACGAGACCATCAGCGATCACCTGCCCGACGAGATCAACGGCCTCTACAAACGGTCGACCCTCGTGATCCGAACGCAGGTCGACAACCGCGGCGCGATCATCGCGGCGAACGACTCCGACGTTCTCCGTTTCAACCGCGACACGTACTCCTATCTATGGCCACGCGACGGCGCGCTCGTCGCGGACGCGCTCGATCTGGCAGGGTACGGCGAGGTGACGCGCCGCTTCTTCTTCCTCTGCGGCGAGCTCATCACACGCGAGGGCTATCTCCTTCACAAGTACAACCCCGATGGCTCGCTCGGCTCCTCGTGGCACGCGTGGTCCACCTCCGACGGCCGTCTCGAGCTGCCGATACAGGAGGACGAGACCGGCCTGCCGATATGGGCGCTCTGGCAGCACTACGACCGCGATCGCGACATCGAGTTCATCCGTCCGCTCTACCGCAAGCTCGTCCGGACCGGCGCCGATTTCATGGCGACCTACCGCGAGCCTCGCACCAAGCTGCCGGCTCCGTCGTTCGACTTGTGGGAGGAGCGCCGCGGCATCCACGCGTTCACGACCGCGGCCGTTTGGGCAGGGCTCACGGCCGCGCGAAACTTCGCGGTCGCATTCGGCCAGCACGAGCTCGCCAAGCGCTACGCGGTGGCCGCGCAGGAAATACGCGACGCGGCACTCGTCCATCTCTGGGACGCCGAGCGCGGCCGCTTCGTGCGCACGATCAACGTGCTCCCGGACGGCACGATCGTGAAGGACGCGACGATCGACATCTCGCTCGCGGGCATCTTCCTCTTCGGTCTTCTCCCGGCGACCGATGAGCGGATCCGCTCGACGATGCGCGCGATCGAGGATCGTCTCTCGGTCAAGACACCTGTGGGCGGGATCGCGCGGTACGAGAACGACTACTACTTCCAGGTGTCCTCCGACATCGCGAGCGTGCCGGGCAACCCGTGGTTCGTTGCGACGCTCTGGCTGGCTGAGCATCTGATCGCCATCGCCGAGAAGCCAGCGGACCTCGACCGGCCCCGGGCGTACCTCGACTGGTGCGTCCGCCGCGCGCTCCCCTCCGGGATTCTTTCCGAGCAGGTCCACCCGTACACGGGCGAGCCACTCTCGGTGTCGCCGCTCACCTGGTCACACGCCGCGTTCGTCAGCGCGGTGCAGCACTACGCTCGCCGTTCTCGCCTCATCAAGGACCGTCTCCGCGAGCAGGTAAGGACGGCGGGCGAGGTGATCGTATGAGCGGTTGGGGGGCTTTGCCCCTCATCCCCCGGGTTTTCGCCGCGGCGTTCACCGCGACGCTGCTCGTGGTCTGTACGGCGCCGGCGGCGCCGCCCCCGGCGAGCCAAGGGGTTGGGCTAAAGGCGTCATTCATCCTCGCGAATCCGGGGGGTCTTCTCGCGCTCGACAGCGGCGGGCACTCGATCGGTCGGATCGTCGATCTGCCCGCGCAGAGCGCGCCGGCGACACCCGTGCTGCACCCCTCTGGCAAGTCCATCGTCTTCGCATTCACGGGCCAGGCGGACAAGAAGACTGGCTTCGGTTCGGACCTTTACACCGTCAACCTCGATGGCACCGGCTACAAGCCGCTCGTGCAGCACGAGAGCGACAACGTTTTCTATGCGTCGCCGCGCTTCGACAAGACGGGCAATCTCCTCTACTTCCATCGGCGGGCTGCGTTGATCCAGAACGGTGCCTACGTGGGGAACGAAGACTCGCTCGAACGGCTCGACCTGAGAACCGGCGAGCGCAAGCGGCTCCTCATGGATGGGGCCGACCCCACGATCTCACCGGCCGGCGATCGGATCGTGTACACCCACCTTACTCAGGGATATCCGGACGCCATCTGGACGGCGGACATCGATGGCTCGAAGGCTCGTCCTTACTTCAAGACGAAGGACACCTGGTGGTACCTGCAGACACCGCGCTTCGCCCCAGGCGGCTGCGAAATCGTGTTCTCTGGCGCGGGGCATGCCGTCGCAGCCGCCCCACGGCCAATTCCGAGTGGCGGCAAAACGGGATCGGCGCATCTCTCGATCCCGTCCTTCCTTTACCTCGCGCCGTGCGACGGCACGAGCGTCAAGGAGATCGGCCAAACGGTCGACGACGTGGTGCCCGCATGGTCGCCGGACGGAACGCAGGTCGCGTACGTCGGAACCGGTGCGTTCTTCGTTCTCACGCTCGCGAACGGAAACGTTCGCACACTCGCTCAAGGTCAGGACTTCTTCTTCGGCGACCTCGTGTGGATCAAATGAGTCGTCTGGGGCCGCGGATCATTCGTCGAGGCGCGCGAAGCGGTACCCGACTCCCCGAACTGTCTGGATGAGCGTCGGCTCGTCCGGGGCCGGCTCGATCTTGTCGCGAAGCCGCCCGACGTAGACCTTGAGGTACTGCGTCTCGTAGCGGTACTCCGGCCCCCAGACGCGCGTGAGCAAGGCGTCGTGCGTGAGGGCCTCGCCCGGGTGGCTCGCGAGCTCTGCGAGGAGATTGAACTCCGTCGGTGTGAAGTGGATGTCCTTTCCGGCGCGGCGAACGCGTCGGGCCGTCAGATCGATCGCCAGGTCATGCGTGTCGATGGTCCCTGAGCGTGGCGCGCGCGGAGACGAGCGCCGCAGCACGCTCTCGATCCGCGCGACGAGCTCGCGTGGCGAGAATGGCTTCGTGAGGTAATCGTCTGCGCCGAGACGGAGGCCCTTGATCTTGTCGTCCTCGAGGCCGCGGGCGGTCAGCACGATGATCGGCAGGTCGGTCTTCTCGCGCACCTGCTCGAGGACCGCGAAGCCGTCCCGCTTGGGAAGCGCGAGATCCAGTACGACGAGGTCCGGCCGCTCCGAGTGGATCATCGCGAGCGCCTCGTCGCCGTCCGCAGCCTCGATCGCGGTGAGGTCCTGCCGCGCGTAGGACAGCGCGCTCCGGACGAGCGCGCGCACGTCGGGCTCGTCGTCGACGATCAGTACCTTCAAGACGCCAGCGGCAGGACCGTCACGAATGCGGAGCCTCCACCGGGATTCTCCTCGTATTCGAGGGTCCCACCATGGAGCGTCACGAGCGACCGCGCGATCGCGAGCCCCAGACCCGAGCCCGGGACGCCGTCCGCGTTGTGACCGCGGAAGAACTTGTCGAAGATGCGCTGGCGGTCTTCCGTGGCGATCCCCGGACCGTGGTCCCGCACTTCGATGCGGAGCGCGTCTCCCCTGCGGTGCGCCATGACCAGGATCGGCGTGCCCTGGGGCGCGTAGCGGATCGCGTTGACGATGAGATTGGCGAGGGCCTGCTGCATCTTGCTGCGGTCCGCGACGACGTGCGGCGGATCGGGATCGACGTCGAGCGAGATCCACTGCCGCTTCTGCTTGGCGAGGACCGCATGGTCCGCGACGACGTCCCGGACGAGCGCGATGGCGTCGATCTCCTCTTTGTCGAGCGCGATCTGCCCCTCTTCGAGGCGCGCCATCTCCAGAAGCTGGGCGGTGAAGTCCTCGAGGCGCCGGACATTCCGCTCGGCACTCTCGGCAAGCTCCCGCTGCGCCGCCGTGAGACTCCCTGGCCGCTCGCCGAGAAGGAGCTCGACGGCGCCGCGGACGACGGTGAGCGGGCTGCGGAAGTCGTGGGACATCGCCGCGAGGAACTCGCTCTTGATCCGGTCGGCCTGCCGCAGTGCTGCGGCCTCGACCGCCTGTCGCACGAACTTCTCGCGCTGCGCCCGTAGGTGGTCGAGCTCGCGGAGGAGCCCCGACATCATGTAGGCCGCGAGGATGAAGACGCTGACGTGGAAAGCAAGGCGCCATGGCTCTGCCGTGAAGCCGAACGTTTCGGAGCGGTACGCGGCGATCGAGATGTACGCGAGCGAAATCGCCCCGGCGGCGGTGAAGGCGCCCGCGGTCCCGAAACGAAAACCGCCCGCAATGATGATGAGACTGCCGATCACCCACGTGGTCCAGCTCGGGTCCGACGAGAAGACGAGCATCGCCGAGGACACAATCCCGATATCGAGGACGAACATCACACGCGTGAGCCGCTCGAAGCTGCCAGGCCTCGACTGCATCATCCAGTAGACGACGACGGCGTAGCCAAGGACGAAAACGCCAAGGCCGACCAGGTACGCGGTGCCGATGTTCGGGAAAAACGGTCCAAGGAAGAAGATCAGAGCCGCGCCACCGACGCGGGCCCAGTTGAAGGTGCGCTCTAGCCGCTCCGCCACGGGCGCTAAGTTAGCGCCTGCGCGGCGGGCTGGGCCGGCCCCGGGGTAGGCTGCGGCCGTTCGATGCGAGCGTTGCGCCGCTCTTCGTCGATCATTTCGATGAAGCAGTCCACGGCGCGCTCGCGCCACTGCTTTCCGCGCTGCCGGACGAGCTCGGCGCGCACCGCGTCCCAGGCGAGACCCTTTCGATACGGTCGGTCGGTCGTCATCGCGTCGTAGGTGTCCGCGACCGAGATCACGGACACCTCGACGGGCAGCTCGTCGCCCTTGAGTCCCCGCGGGTACCCCGCGCCGTCGTGGCGCTCGTGGTGAGAGAGCACGAGCTCGGCACCCTCCCAGAATTCGGGAAGCCGGCGCAGCAGGCGGTGTCCGATCTCGGCGTGTCGCCGCATTTCGCGCTGCTCGTCATCGGTCAGCGGCCCGGGCTTCAGTAGGACGAGGTCGTTCGTTCCGATCTTGCCGATGTCGTGGACCCGTGCCGCGTCGCGGATGAGCTCGACCTGCGCGTACTCGAGGCGAAGGCGTCTCGCGAGTCGCTCGGCGAGGGCCGCCACGCGCTGCGAGTGGCCGTGCGTGTACGGATCGCGCAGGTCGATGAGATCCGCCAGCTCGAGGATCGCGGTCTTCGTCTGCTCGCGCACCCGCGCGCTGTCGCGAACGGTGAGCAGGACGATCGCCATCGGCACGCTGAAGAGGACGAGCGTCCAGGGCTGCGCCTGCGCGGCGATTGCCGCGAGCGCGCCGAGAACGAGGAGCGCCGCCTCGTACGGCAGCAGGCGGCGGTGCAGGGTCCACCAACCAGCGAAGGGGCTGCGCCGCAGCTGCAGCGCCACGACCAGGTCGACGAGCGTGCTGTGCGCAACGTATTTCACGATCGCCGCGATCGCGATAGCCCACGGCTCGCGGACGACCTGAGCACCCGGTCCCGCGACGAGAAGGAATGCCGTCGCGGCGGCACCGGTCGAGAGCGTCGCCGTCGCCGCGTTGAAGCCGCGGTTGTACCAGCGCTGACGGACGCCGCGGAAATGGAGCGCGATCAGCGTCGTCGCGCCTGCCACGACCATCCCGTAGAACGGACCGAGGAGGAGAGCCGCCGCGAAGGTCGCCGTGTCGTCGACTGTGATCTTCATCTTCACTGAGAGATGCACGGGCCAGAGCTGCGCGACCGCCGCCATCGTCATGAGCAGCGCGAAGAGGACGGTGTCGGTCGGGCGGAGATTCCCTCGGAACGCGGCGCTCGCGGGGAGGGCCGCGAGCGCCGTTCCGAGGACCGCGAGGATGTAGACGCGAAGAGGCCAGCGGAGACGCGACACGGGCTATAGCCCGATGAGCGTGTACTTCACCTGCGTGGTGACGTTGGACTTGCCGTATGCAGTCGAGCTCAGCCAGAGATATGTCCCCGTGACCTTCGTCTTGGTGTCGAACGAGGCCGACGCCGTGACCGTCACCTTGACGACCACGGGCACGCCAAGCGAGAGGAGCCCGGTCGCCGGGAGCACCGGGCTGATCTTCGCGGTCATCGGCACCGCGCCCGGAAGCGACACGACCACGGCGATCGCGTTCGACGGCACGAGCAGTTCGAACGCGAGGGGCTCTTTGACGGTGCCGGCGTAACCGGCGGGAAATGACGTCGTGACATCGACGAGGGCCCCGTTGACCATGAAGACCGGATCCTCTTCGCACCACTGCACGCCGGCGTCGGCGTCGAGACCCAAGACGAATGTTGAAAGACCGAACGCGAACGTGAACAAGAGCTTGCCCAACGCGAACCTACGAAGCCGCCCCATCTATCCACCCCATGCGCATTTGATCGCGCGAATCAGTACGAACTGAGTACATCGTGAGGATGAGACGAGCGAGGGCACGATTCGTATCGCGCCAGTCGCAGGACTCGTCAACAGATGGTCCGTCAACGAGTGGTAAAGATCGCTTCAGGCAGTGGGCGGCAGTGGATATCCGGCGAGCGCGGGCTCGCCGCGAAGACGCGCGTAGCCGGGCTTGATACGCGCGTAGATGATCGCGACGCGCTCGTCGTATCCGACGAATGCGCTCTTCATCGCGTTTATCGAAAGCCGCTCCACATCGGCGAGGCTGAGACTCGCAACACGCGAGAGGCGCTGGAATTCGTCGGAGAGCGTGACGTTCGACATCAGCCGGTTATCGGTGTTCACCGTCACGCGAAAGCGCTGCGCGATGAAGTGGCGTATGGGATGCTCCGCGAGCGTCGGTACAGCCCCGGTGTCCACGTTCGATGACGGACAGAGCTCGAGCGGGATCCGCTTGTCACGGATGTACGCCGCGAGAGGGCCGAGCTTCACGACTTTGCCTTCGCTGATGGCCATGTCCTCGACAAGCCGCACCCCGTGACCGATCCGGTGCGCTCCGCAGTACTGCACCGCCTGCCAGATCGAGGGCGGGCCGAAGGCTTCGCCCGCGTGGATCGTGATGGAGAAGTTCTCGCGGCGGCAGAGTTGGAACGCGTCCAGGTGGGCTTTCGGCGGGTGGCCCGCCTCCTCGCCGGCGATGTCGAAGCCGACGACGCCTCGCTCGCGATTCGCCACCGCGAGCTCGGCCATTTCGAGCGAGTCGGTGCGGTCGCGCATCGCGCAGATGATCTGGCGGAGCGTGATGCGATACTCGCGCTCCGCGCGCTCGAACCCGCGCTCGACGCTTTGCACGACCTGCTCGAGGTTGAGTCCGTTTTCGGTGTGGAAGACCGGCGCGTAGCGGATCTCGGCGTACACGATGCCGTCGCGCGCGAGGTCTTCACCGCACTCGTACGCGACACGCTCGATCGCTTCTTCCGTCTGCATGACCGCGATCGTGTGCGCGAAACCGCGGAGGTACAGCGAGAGCGAGCCCGACGCCGCACTGGCATGGAACCACCTGCCGAGCTCGTTTGCGTCGGTCGTCGGGAGACCTCGATAGTCCTGGTCACGCGCGAGTTCCACGACCGTCGCTGGGCGTAGCCCGCCGTCGAGATGGTCGTGCAGGAGAACCTTCGGCGCCGCGCGGAGCGTCTCGAGCGGGATCATGGTCGGCCGGAACGATACGCCTCGCTGCGCGTCAAGCGAGCATGCGGACGTACGCAAGATTAGAAATTTGTCTATCCCGACGGCCGATGGGCGCGTACGTTATCTCGTCAGTCGCGCGGGAGGGAACATCATGCGAAGGGTCCTTGCATCGTCCATCGTCATCGGCTTCTTGATCGTCGGAGCGACGACCGCGCTCGCAGGTTCCGCGAAGCAGCGCCTCGACAACGAACTGATCAGCTTCGCCGAGGACGCCACGAGCGGGACGAACGGACCCGGCGGCGGAGGGATCTCCGGAATAGCGTGCGTGTCTACGCAAATCGGACAGCCGCCCTCGTTCGCCGGCAACGCGCTCCTCGACTGCGACAGCGTCGGTCCGCATAACGAGACGACGATCGCAGTGAACCCGACCAACGCCCGCAATATCGTCGCCGCCTCGCACACCTACCTGTACAACCTCGATAAGAAGAACGCGATCGCGCTGCTTCGGATCTTCACCGAAGCGTATGTCTCGAAGGATGGCGGCCAGAGCTGGACGAACGTCCACCCGCCGCACGGGAGCTATCGCTTCCTTACCGATCCCGCGCTCGCGTTCGACGCCGATGGTCATCTCTATTGGTCGAACGTGGCGTCGCACGACAGCGTTGCCGGCGCGTTCAGTGACGTGAGCGTGATCGTCGAGCGATCCGACGACGGCGGCATTAATTGGACGGACCCGGTGACCGTTGCGAAAGGCAACGGCACCATCAGCAACGGCGGATCGAACGTGCAGTTCAACGACAAGGACTGGATCGCGGTCGATCGCGGAACGAGCAGGTATCGAGGGAGCGTCTACGTCACCTGGGCCCGGCAGCAGTATCGGCAGGACGTACAGACCGAGTCGCCGATCTTCTTAGTCCGTTCGCGAGATGGCGGCCTGACGTGGACCTCCGGCGCCGAGATCAGCGGCGCAAGCCCGCTCTGTTCAGGGCAGGGTGCGACCGGGCCCCGGACGCGGTGCGATCAGAACGACGCGGGGTTCTCGTCACCGATCGTCGGCTCCGATGGGACGGTCTACGTGGCATTCCTGAACCACCAGGCGCAGGGAACCAGCCTGCGCGACCAGGTGCTACTCGTGCGCTCGACCGACGGCGGCGACACCTGGGGCGACCCCCAGCCGATCGTCGGGCTCATTCACGACGGCGCCGGCGACTATCCGACGAACTGGGTCGGCGACTCCGTTCTCACCGGCTGCCAATTTCGCATATTCGCCGCCGGCAACCTGGCGATGTCGACAGCCAAGGCGAACGCCGGCCAGCTCTATTACGTCTACGCCGAGAACCTGGACCCCGGCGCGACCGCGCGCACGAACATCATGACGACGACGTCGGTCGACGGCGGCGCGACCTGGTCCGCGCCGACACTCGTGAGCAGCAGTGCGTCCGACCAGATCTTCCCCTGGGCCGCGGCCGGGCGAGACGGGAAGCTGCGGGTCGGTTACGTCGATCGAGCACGGACCGCGCCGCCAGGTCAGACCTGCGTGTACGGATACACGCTGGCGACGGCGAGCGACCTCGCTGCGACGAGCTTCACCTCGAACCGGTTGGACACGGGCGTGTCGATCGCTTCGGACGCGCGCTGGTTCCGCAACGCGGCGATCAACGGGACCAACACGCGCTTCATCGGCGACTACACGAACATCGCCATCGGGCCCGATGGATCCGTGTGGGCGAGCTGGACCGACATGCGCGACACGGTGACCGTCTTCGGCCGGACCGGGCATACCGAGCACGCTGCCGCGGCGAAGGGCTAGTGCCTAGCCCGACCACCGAGCGACAAGCGCGCCGATCGAGAGCGCGAACATCGCCAGCCACAGAAGTCGGAGGCCCGCCTCCGGCGCCGCGATGAGAGCTGCTCGATCGAGCCGCTCGGTCGTGCCGTCGCGGTAACGGACTGAGCCGTTCACCTCCAGCGCCTTGCGCCGGATGCGCCGCACCGGCGTTGATAAGCGTCGCTGCGCGAGCGAGAGAAGGGACGCCCCGATCGCCGCGGCTACCGTCGCGAGCAAAGGTGCCCCATTCGCCGCGGCGCTCGCGACGACCGGGAATCCACCCCACGCGAGCGCGAATCCAACATCCGAATGGACGATCGGCAACTCGCGGCCGTACGAGATGACCAGTGCGGCACCGACGACGACAAGCACGAGAAACCAGGGACCGAGCGTCAACGCCGCGACTATCCCGAGTGCGACGGCGCCGATCAATCCAAGCGAGCCGAGCGCGACTAAGACGCCTGATGGAATCCGCGTACCGAGTGGTCGGCCTTGCAACTCGTCGAACGAATGCGCCGCGACACCCACAGCGAGAAAGAACGCAACAAGAGCGCCGACGACGATCCGCGGATCCGGCATCGGAGCCAATGCCGCGCCAAGCAGCACATACGAGAGATGCCACACCGTGTACGGCGGATGGAGCAAGGTCCAGTAATCGCGGAGACCGCCAGGGCGAAGTGCGTAGAAAGCGGAGGCCGACGCGACCGAGGGCCCCCGTGCGATGGCGAGCCGGCCGAGGCGTCCGAGGCCGGGGAGACCCCGTCGCGAAGAGAGGGTTTCGGTCGCGTCGGCCCTCCTCGCCGTCATGACGACGCCCGCTCCGAAGCTCATCCGCGAAACATGGACATCGACAAGGCCCGCGTCACACCAATAGCGCTCAACTGCGTGCGGCGAGTGCGCCGCATTGAAGCGCTCGATGCTTCCTCCGAGGAACGCGCCGACGCCGGCCCACTCGCGGGAGATCACGCTACCGATCAGCGGTAGTCCGATCGAGGTGTAGATGCGCCACAGCATTCGAAGGATCGGATTCGGCGGGACACCGAAGTCGAGCGCGGCGATGCGCCCTCCGGGACGCACGACTCGCGCGAGCTCGCGTATGGTCGCGGCCGGATCGTCGACGTAACGCATGAGATACGTGAAGGTCACGTGATCGAAGGACTCGTCCGCGAACGGCAGCGACTCGGCGCGAGCGCGCACGAGGGGAATGTGTCCGTCGCGCGCCGCTGCTCTGGACAGCATGTCGGCGCTTCGGTCGAGCCCGACGACCTCGCAGCCATAGCGTTCGCGTAACGCTCGAGCCACGAGACCGGTGCCGGTCGCGACATCGAGCACTCGGTCGTCGGGCTCGGCCTGCACCGACTGCACAAGGCGCGCGCGCCAGCGTCCGTCCTGGCCGAACGAGAGCAACGCTCCCGCCTTCTCGTACGTGGCCCCGATTCCGTCGAAGATGCGACGCGCGTCGTCGGGCGGAGAGGAGGGCATTGCCCTCTATGACGCACGCACCGCGCGGCGCGGATCGTCGCCCGGCGTGATGCGCCAGCCCGACCGGTACGGGGCGCCGAAAACGATGTCGTCGGGGCGCACCGGCACGCGGTTGAGCTCCCTACCCGTCGCGGCGCGGATCGCGGCCACGATCGCGGGTGTGCTCGATATCGTCGGCGGCTCGCCTACCCCTTTGGCGCCGTACGGCGCGTCCGGGTGCGGATGCTCGATGAGCACCGCGACGACGGGCGGCATATCGAGCGTGGTCGGGAGCAGGTAATCGGTGAACGACGCGTTGCGCACGAGGCCGTCGCGGAGAAGCACCTCCTCCATCACCGCGAGCCCGAGGCCCTGCGCGATGCCGCCTTCGATCTGGCCCACGACCGAGACGGGGTTGATCGCTTTCCCGACATCCTGCGCCGTCGCGACCTGCACGACCTTCACGAGTCCGGTGTCCACATCCACGTCGACGACGGCGCGGTGAGCCGCGAAGAGGAACGCAACGTGGCCCTGGTTCTGCGTCTTGGCGTCGCGCGGCTCGGTGTCGCGATGCCGGTGCGTGACCGTCCGATCGATGGGCTCCTCCAGGAGGGCTCCGAGATCGTCCGGCGAGCGTCCCGCCGTGCGCGCGCGGGCGAGAAGCTCGGCCTTGACCTCGCGACATGCGGCGAGCACCGCGCCGCCGGTCATCCATGTCTGCCGCGACGCGGATGAGGATCCGGCCGAGCCGATGGTCGTGTCGGGCCGATCGACCTCGACCCGCTCGACCCCGAGCTCGGTGCGCGCGATCTGCGCGCAGACGGTCACGATCCCCTGCCCCACCTCCGCGGCTGCGGTGTGCACGTGCGCGATCGGTCCGCGTACGTCGCGCGCCAGCCGCACGCGGGCCGTCGAGAAATCGTCGAAGCCATGCGAATAGCAAACGTTCTTCATTCCGGCGGCGTAGCCGACGCCGCGTCGCACCCCTTCGCCATGCGTGAGGTTGCCCAGCCCGCCCGGAAGCGCGATGGGTTCAGTGGGTATTTCGCCGTCGGGCATCGCGATGTCCGCGCAGCGACGAATGACATCGGCGACGGGCGCGCTCCCTTCCACCGGCTGGCTCGTGATGATCGCATCGCCGTTGCGGAGGCCATTTCTTTCGCGGAGCTCGACTGGGTCGATGCCCAGCGCCGCGGCGAGCTTGTCCATCTGCGCCTCATACGCGAAGCACGACTGGACCGCACCGAAGCCTCGCATCGCGCCGGTCGGCGGGTTGTTGGTGTACGCGCCGACCGCGTGAATCCGCGCGTTGGGAACGCGATACGGCCCGGCCCCGAAGCACGCCGCGTTCGCGACGACCGCCGGGCTCGATGAGGCGTACGCGCCGCCATCGAGGACGATCGTCGCCCGCACGAACACGAGCTCGCCCTTCTTCGTCGCGCCGTGCGTGTACCAGAGCTTTGCCGGGTGGCGATGCACATGTCCGTAGAAGGACTCTTCACGTCCGTAGGTCATCCGCACCGGACGTTTTGTAGCGAGCGCGAGCAGACACGTGTGGATCTGGAGCGTCACGTCCTCGCGCGCGCCGAATGCGCCGCCGACGCCGGCGAGCACAAGATGCACCTTCGACTCGGGCAGACCAAGGCACGGCGCGATCTGACGAAGATCCTCGTGCAGCCACTGCGTCGCGATGTGCAGCTCGACACCGCCGTCCTGCCGCGGGATGGCTAGGCCCGCCTCCGGTCCGAGCGCGGCTTGATCCTGCATGCCGAGCTCGTACTGGCCGTCGACGACGACGTCAGCGCGCGCGTCCGGATCGCCGTGCTCGACGAGCACGTCCTCGATCACGTTCCCCTTCTGATGGAGCTTCGCGGCATCCGGCTGCAGTGCCCCGACGGGATCCGTAATCGGTGACAGCGGTTCGTACCGCACCGCGATCGCGCGCGCCGCGAGGCGCGCTTCTTCCGCGGTCTCCGCCGCGACGATCGCGACCGGCTCGCCGACGTAGCGGACCTTGCCGCTCGCGAGAACGGGCTGGTCGAGCTTCATGAGTCCGAAGAGCTCGCGTGTGGGCAGCTCAGCCGCGGTGATGATCGCCTTCACGCCGCTCATCTTCTTCGCAGCGGCCGTGTCGATTCCGGCGATCCGCGCATGCGGGTGCGGGCTGCGCAGCGTCGCACCGAAGAGCATCCCTTCGCGACGGAGATCGCTGCCGTACTGGAATTCGCCCTTGACCTTGGGCGCACTGTCGGGCCGCTCGACCGACTCGCCGACACCACCGCGGATCTTCGGTCGGACGGGGGCGATGGTCATCGTCGGTAAATCGCGGCCGACGCGCGGTCCACAGCTTCAAGAATTTTCCCGTAGCCGGTGCAGCGGCAGATGTTGCCGGACAACGCTTCGCGGACTTCGTGATCGCTCGGCTCGGGGTTGCGCTTCAGGAGCGCGTAGGTCGCGACGATGAGGCCAGGCGTGCAGAACCCGCACTGCACCGCGCCAGCGTCGACGAACGCGCGCTGGATCGGATGCAGCCGGTCGCCGTCCGACAGCGACTCGACGGTCTGCACTTTGCGTCCCGCGGCTGCGGCGCCGAGCACGAGACACGCGCAGACGAGCTCGCCGTCCATCAGGACCGAGCAGGATCCGCACTCGCCCTGCTCGCACGCGTTCTTGCTTCCGGCGAGGCCGAGGCTTTCGCGCAAGACGGTGAGCAGGCTCTCATGGTCCGCCGCTTCGGCTTCCCTTTCGTCACCGTTCACGGTGAGCTTGATCCTCACGGGATGACCGCGACGCGCGTGAGAGCGCGCGTTCCCATCACCGCGAGCACGTGACGGCGATATGCGACCGTGCCGCGGACATCGTCGATCGGCTTCGCCGCGCCGGCGGCGAGTCGGCCGAACTCTCGCGCCGCGGCGTCGCTCGGCCGAGCCGGCCGGTCCCAACCGGTCTCATCAAAGAGTCCGGCGGCGAAGCGCTCGGCGTCGGTCGCGCGAATGATCGTCGGGCCGCAGGAACCGAGGCCGACGCCGACGCGCCGTCGCGCGCGATCCACGACGAGCGCAAGCCCAGAGATGGAGATGGCCATCGCGTTCCGCGTCGCGGCGAACATGTACGTCTGCGCCTCGCCGGCGTCCTCCCACTCGGCCGCGACGATGAGCTCGTCGGGACGTCGAACGGACTTCTTCGGGCCGGTCATGAAATCGCCGAAGGCCACGCGGCGCTCGCCGCCCTTCGATCTGAGCACGACGGTCGCCTCGAGCGCGGCCAGCACCGGCAACGTGTCCCCCGCTGGCGAGCACGTTCCGAGGTTTCCCCCGATGGTCGCTGCGTTGCGGATCTGCGGGGAGCCGATCGTACGCGCGGCCTCCTGCAACGCGGGTGAGCCGACGTCCGCCTCCAGCATCCGCGTGTACGTGACGAGCGCGCCCATCCGCACATGGCCGTTGCGGGAGTGGTCCTTCAGCTCATCGACCCGGTCGATCGCGACTATGTTCGACGGGCGGATCCGGCCAAAGTTGATCTCCACCAACAGGTCCGTCCCACCGGCGAGGATGGTCACGTCCTTGCGCGTGGAAAGGTTCTCGAGAACATCGTCGACATGCCGGGAGATATGGACGCTCACGCGGGGATTATCACTTCCGCGTTCGGAACGTGGTCACTAGGATGACCGCACTGGGGAGGCGAGAGTTGGGCGGACCGGCAGACTTCGAGCGGGAGCTCTCGGAATCGAAGGCGCGTGAAGCGGCGCTCGCCGCGGTCCTCGGCATCATGCGGCGAGGTCCGGGTGAGCTCACCACCGTCCTCGAGAGCGTCGCCATGAACGCGGTCCGCCTGTGCGCCGCGGATAACGGATCCATTGCGCAGCTCAAGAGCGATGGCTGGCGGCTGGTCGCGAACGTCGGCGACATCGACCAAGAGGGCATGGAGCGCAACTGGGGTAATCAGCCGATCGAGGCCGACCGCCGAAGCCTCACCGGCCGCGTCCTTATGGACAGGCGGACGACCACGATCGTCGACGCCCAGGCCGATCCGGAGTACGACGCGGGCGTTGGTCTCTTCAACGTCCGATCCCTCATCGGCGTCCCATTGACGCGCGGCGAGGACATCGTCGGCGTGCTCATCCTGAGGCGACACGAGCCGAAGCCGTTCACGCCGGAGCAGGTGCACCTGCTTGAAACGTTCGCCGATCAGGCGTCGATCGCGATAGAGAACGTTCGGCTCTTCAATGAGACCAAGGAATCCCTCGAGAGGCAGACCGCCACGAGCGAAATCCTTCGTGTGATTGCCGCCTCGCCAACCGAAGTTCACCCTGTCCTTGACGCGATCGCCGAGAGCGCTGCGCGGGTGTGCGGAGCGAGCGACGCGCACGTATATCGCGTCGAGGGACAGGTCCTAAAGCAGTGGGCGCACTTCGGGCCGATTCCTGGGCTCGCCCTGGGGGAATCACTTCCGCTAAGCCGCGGGTCGGTTATCGGTCGATCCATCCTCGATCGGCGGGCGATCCATATACGGGACGCGGTCGACCTGGATCCGGCCGAGTACCCGATAAGCAGCCAACTACAGCGACGTTGGGAATTCCGGACCACTCTTTCAGTGCCCCTTGTTCGACACGGCGTCGGCATCGGTGGCATCGCGATCCGCCGCACTCACGTGCAACCGTTCACCCCGACGCAGATAGAGCTTCTCGAGACCTTCGCCGATCAGGCCGCCATCGCGATCGCGAACGTCGAGCTCTTCCAGACTGTGGAGCGTCAGCGCGGGGAGTTGTCACGCTTTCTATCGCCGCAGGTCGCCGCGCTCATCACTAGCGAGCAGGGTGCGAAGATGCTCGAAGGCCACCGCCGCCAGATCAGCGTGGTGTTCTGCGATCTGCGCGGGTTCACCGCCTTCGCCGAGACAGCCGAGCCGGAGGAGGTCCTCGGGGTTCTCCGCGATTACCACCGCGCGATGGGCGAGCTCATCGTCGAACACCGGGGAACGCTCGAACACTTCGCAGGCGACGGGATGATGATCTTCTTCAACGACCCGCTTCCGGTCGAGCGTCACGAGCTGCAAGCGGTGCGGATGGCCTGCGCGATGCGCGAGAACTTCGAACAAATGGCCCGCGCGTGGCAAAAGCGTGGTTACGACCTTGGGTTCGGCGTGGGCATCGCGACGGGCTACGCGACGCTCGGCCGTATCGGGTTCGAAGGACGCTACGACTACGGCGCGATCGGCAACGTGGTGATCCTCGCGCAGCGTCTTTCGGCCGAGGCCAAAGCGGGCCAGATCCTGCTCAGCCAGCGCGTCCAGGCCGCGGTAGAGGCGGATGCGGAGACGACCCCGGTCGGCGACCTCACGCTGAAAGGCTTCACGCGTCCGGTCCCGGCCTTCGCCGCGGAATTGGTCAAGACGCCGGCGCGCTCATGATCGACCCGGATCCCGCACCACGGATGCAGTACGCCGAGGGCACCGGGCAGTTATTCGCCTCACCGAGGTTTCTCGGGTCGCGCGGTACGTTTCCCGATGGCTTCGTGCGGCCGCTGAGCTCCAAATTCGTCTACGCGTGCGGGCAACACGGGATCGTTCAGCTCGTTATCGCCCCATGGGGCTAGCGCGTCCCTAGGCCAACCCGGCCCGTTTCATGAGAGGTCCGAGCTGCTCGGCCGCCTTCGCGCGGACCTCTCTCGCGTCCATCTTGGTCGGCAGTCCGTCGCGCACCAGGAACTCGCCGTCGACGAGCACGTGGCGTACGGCACGCGAGCCGCCGCCGAACAGAATTCGTGCGACCGGATCGCCGCCGGGTCCGTCGAGGCGCTCGAGGTCGAGCACGACGAGGTCCGCGCGTTTTCCCTGCTCGAGGGTGCCGACCTCCGAGTCGATCTTGAGCATCTTCGCGCCCTCGCGAGTCGCGAGCCCCATCGCGTCGTAGCCGCTGAGCGTCCCGATGCCGCTCACCACGCGCGCCA
>WNGL01005443.1_pt1 | contig 27855 bp, 28 predicted proteins | sample 5400591 | NCBI WGS metagenome assembly WNGL01 (sample SAMN13153377, study PRJNA577476) | soil metagenome | isolation source: 80 cm soil or saprolite under Garry oak tree replicate 1 | place: USA:California | collected 2016-06-15 | reverse complement strand
GGCTGGAGCATCTTCGTTCCGACGGTGGTCGAGACCATCATCAGCTCGCTCGCTCAGGCGATGCCCGATAAAATCCCCGCCGCGCACCACGGCCTCCTCGGCGGATCGGTGGTGTTCTTCGGCGTTCACCCGAAATCCAGGCGACGCTTCGTGGTGCAGAGCATCGAAGGCGGCGGCTGGGGCGGCCGTCCGTTCGAGGACGGCGAATCGGCCACGGTCTCCGTGTGCCAGGGCGACGTGCGCAACGGCTCGATCGAGGGCATCGAGATGAAGTGCCCGGTGCTGGTAAAGGCGCGCGCGCTGCGGCGCGATTCGGCGGGCGCGGGAAAGTTCCGCGGCGGCCTCGGCATCGACATGCGGGTGCGCAACTTCGTCGACGGGAAATGGAACTTCGAGCGGGCGAACCGCCGGGGCTGCCCCGCGTGGGGCCTGTGGGGCGGCGGGCCCGGCGAGAGCGGAGGCTATTACCTGCGCGCGCCTGGAGAGAGCGAATACCGCATGATGCACGGCAGCCACAAGCCCGTGAGAGCGAATTCGGAAGTCATCGTGCGCACCGGGGGCGGCGGAGGATGGGGCGAGCCGCTCGAGCGCGACCCGGAGCGCGTTCGCTGGGACGTGCTCGAGGAATTCATATCGAAGGAAGCCGCGCGGGACTTGTACGGCGTGGCGCTGGGGGAAGATCTTTCGGTCGACCAGGCTGCGACCCGCGAGCTGCGGAGGAAGCTCGGCCGCGCGGCATGACGGTCCTCGAGCGACTGGGCGCCCATGTCGCCCGCGGCGGCGCCGCAACGCCGCGCGAGGCGCTGCGGCTCCACGTCGCGGACACCGTGGGCGCCTGGATCGCCGGCAGCGCGACGCCGGAAGGGCGCGCGTTGCTGAAGCTCGGCGCGAATCGCGACGCCATGCCCGATCGCGTCGCCACGCACTGCGCGCTCGCGCGCCTCTCCGAGATCGACGACATTCACCTCGCTTCGGGCATCACGCCCGGGTCGTTGATCGTCCCTTCGGCGCTGACGATCGCCGCGTCGCTAGCCCGGGAGAGCGCGGGGCTCGGCGAGGCGATCGCGGTCGGATACGACGCGATGGTGCGGCTGGGCGCGGGTCTCGGCGGACCCTCGATTCTCACCCGCGGCATCTGGCCGACCTACTTCGCCGCGCCCTTCGGCGTCGCGGCAGTGGCCGCGCGCCTTCTGGGTCTGACGGAAACGCGAGCGGCTCATGCGCTCGGCATCGCGCTCATACTCGCTTCGCCCGGAGTCGGGCGTCCGAGCGGCACCGCGACATCGCGCTGGCTCGCGATCGGGAACGCCGCGCGCAACGGCGTCACCGCCGCGCTGTCGGCGCAGAGCGGTTTCACCGCAGATCTGCGCATCTTCGAAGGGGAATTCTTTTCCTCGATCTACGGCCTCTCGCCCGACACGGCCTTGCTGCTCGACGATCGCCCGGTGCTGAACGATGTGAGCTTCAAGCCCTGGTGCGCGGCAAAGCAGACCATGGCCGCGACCCAGGCGCTCAAGGAGATCATCGAGGCAGGCGTTCCGCACTCCGACATGACGCAGCTTGCCGTCTCGGTGCCTCCTCCCTATCTTCGGATGATCGACCACGGAGTGGTGGCCGGCGATCGTGCCTCGCACCTGACCAGCGTTTCCTATCAGATGGCCTTGGCAGCTCTTGCTCCCGATGCTCTGCTCGACGTCGAGCATTCGCCGGAACGCGTGTCCGGCGAAATCGGCGCTTTCATGGCGAAGGTCACCGTGAAGGCGGACGACGGTTTGCTCGAACACTATCCGAGGTCCTGGCCGGCGCGGGTCGAGGTAAGCACGTTTGCCGGAAAGCGCGAGAAGCTCGTCATCCAGGTGCCGGGGGATCCGGAGCGGCCCTTCAGTGAAACGCAGGTCGCGGCGAAATTCCGGCGCGTGGTGGTGCCCATCGTCGGCGAGCGCGCCGCGGAGAGTCTGCTACTGCGCAGCCTTGCCGTGCTCGATGAAGCGCCGGCCTCGCTCCTTTCGGAAATAGATCGCGCGCAGGGACGGTCCTTGGGAGCGACTCAGAAACGAGTATGAAACCGATTCGTTCAGCTGAACCCAAGCGGCATCCGTTGCCGGACCCCGGCTTCGACGCCGATGTACTGATGGCTGCGGCCAGACAGGCTATTCGGGAAGCGCTCGCTCGCCACAAGACGCTTGGGAATTCTGTCGTGACGTGGCGCGACGGCCGTGTGGTGATCCTCCAGCCCGAAGAGATCGAGGTCTAGACCGGATCCTTCAAGTCGTAGGGCGGGGTAACTCAAGAGAACGCCTGAATTCCGGTCTGCGCGCGCCCGAGAATGAGCGCGTGGATATCGTGCGTGCCTTCATAGGTGTTCACCACCTCGAGGTTGACCATGTGGCGCACCACGCCGAACTCGTCCGAGATCCCGTTGCCGCCCAGCATGTCGCGCGCGAGGCGCGCGATCTCCAGCGCCTTGCCGCAGGAGTTGCGCTTCATGATCGAGGTGATCTCGGGCGTATCGGTGCCTTCGTCCTTCATGCGCCCGAAGCGCAGCACGCCCTGCAGCCCCAGGCATATTTCCGTCTGCATGTCGGCGAGCTTTTTCTGGATGAGCTGGTTCGCGGCGAGCGGCCGGCCGAACTGCCTGCGGTCGAGCACGTACTGGCGCGCGCGGTGCCAGCAGTCCTCGGCCGCACCCAGCGCGCCCCAGGCGATTCCGTAGCGCGCGGCGTTCAGGCAGGTGAACGGCCCTTTCAGGCCTTCGACGCCGGGGAGCAGGTTCTCTTCCGGCACGAACACCCCGTCCATCACGACTTCGCCGGTGATCGAGGTGCGCAGGCCCACTTTGCCGTGGATCGCGGGCGCCGACAGACCCTTCGCGCCTTTTTCGGCGAGGAAGCCGCGGATGCGTCCGTCCTCGGTCTTGGCCCAGACGAGGAAGAGATCGGCGATCGGCGCGTTGCTGATCCAGGTCTTGGAACCCGCGAGGCTGTAGCCGCCCGGGACTTTCTTCGCGCGCGTCTGCATGCTCGCCGGGTCGGAGCCGTGGTTGGGCTCGGTCAGGCCGAAGCAGCCGATCAGCTCGCCCTTGGCGAGCTTCGGCAGGTACTTCTTTTTGTGCGCATCCGATCCGAACTCGTGGATCGGCGTCATGACGAGCGAGCTCTGCACGCTCATCGTCGAGCGGTAGCCGGAATCCACGCGCTCCAGCTCGCGCGCGATCAGCCCGTAGCTCACGTGGTTGATGCCGGCGCCGCCGTATTCGGCGGGAAGCGTGGGCCCCAGGAATCCGAGCGCGCCCATTTCGCGCAGAATCGAGGGGTCCGCCTTCTCGTGGCGGAACGCCTCCAGAACGCGAGGCTGCAGTTTCTCCTGCGCGAACGCGCGCGCCGCATCGCGCACCATGCGCTCCGCTTCCGTGAGCTGCGCCTCGAGCAGGAGCGGATCGTGCCAGGCGAACTCGGCCTTCTTGGGCTTGGCTTTGAGCGGCGCGTTCATGGAAATTCTCCGTTCGGGCCTCAAGGTTCGGGAGTGAGCAATGATACGCCCAGGCGGGCGCGGCGCTTCAGCCACGGGCTCGCGCGATAGCGGGGATCCCCGTAGAAATCGTGCAGGGTCTGCAGAATGCCGAAAATTCTCACCGGGCCGATCGCGTCGCCCCAGGCGAGCGGCCCGCGGGGATAGCCCAGGCCCAGCGTCACCGCCGCGTCGATGTCGGCGGGCGAAGCGATACGCTGCTGGGCGATGTCGCAGGCGACGTTGACGATCTGCGCGACGACGCGCTGCGCGACGAACCCGGGCGAATCGCGGATCACCGAGACCGGCACCCCGTCGCTCGCGAGCAGCCCGTGCGCGGCGGCGCGCATCGCGGGCGCGGTCACCGGCGTCGTCATGAGCGTGCGGCGCTTGTCGAGCGCGAACAGGCAGTCGACGGCGAGCGTGCGCGTCGGGTCGAGGCCTTCGTCCAGCGCGGTGGCGGTCGCGTCGCGCCCGACGGGCGCGACGAGATACAGCGACTGCGCCGCGGGCTGGGCGCCCGCATCGACGCGCGCGCCGAGCTTCGCCACCAGCTCCGCAAGCCTGGCGCCGAACCCCGAGCGGCTCACCCAGACGCTCGCGGGCCGCGCGGCCGGCGCGGGAGGTTCGGGGATTTCCTCCTGCTTGCCGTTCTCGTGGCGGTAGAAGCCGCGCCCGGACTTGCGGCCGAGCAGCCCCGCGTGCACGCGCTGCGCGGCGATGGGCGAAGGGCGAAAGCGCGGTTCCTCGTAATACTGCCGGTAGATCGATTCCATCACCGGGTGCGAGACGTCGAGGCCCGTCAGATCGAGCAGCTCGAACGGTCCCAGGCGGAATCCGGCGCAGTCGCGCAGGATGCGGTCGACCCCGTGGAATTCCGCGATGCCCTCGCCGAGGATGCGCAGCGCCTCGGTGCCGTAGCCGCGGCCCGCGTGGTTGACGATGAATCCCGGCGTGTCCTTCGCGCGCACCGGCTTGTGTCCGCAGCGCAGCGCGAGCGCCGCGAGCGCCTCGCCGACCCACGGGGCGGTCAGCAAGCCGTCCACGACCTCGACGACTTTCATCAGCGGCACGGGATTGAAGAAATGAAACCCGGCGATGCGCTCGGGCCGCCTGCACGCCGCGGCGATCGCTGTGATGGAAAAGGACGAGGTATTGGACGCCATCAGGCAGTCGCCGGAAACGACATCTTCCAGGGAGCGCAACAGCTCGCGCTTGGCCTCCAGGTCTTCCACGATCGCCTCGATGACGATGGGGCAGGAGGCGAGGGCCTCGCGCGAATCGGCGACGACGAGATTCGCCTGCGCCCGCGCTAGCGCGTCCCGCTCGAGCCGGCCTTTTTCGGCGAGCCTGGCGAGCTGCGCGGAAACGGACTCCTTCGCGTCTTGCGCGGCGCCCGGACGGGTGTCGTGGAGCAGCGCGCGGATGCCCGCTTGGGCTGCGATCTGGGCGATGCCGCGTCCCATGACGCCGGTGCCGATCACCGCCAGGCTCAAGTCGGGTCGGGAAACGTCTAGGGCCATGATGCAGGGCGGAAAAGCTGCGATTCTACGTGTTTCACCCGCGCCCCGGCGCGGCGCGTTGACGTTCCACGGCGTTTTGGGCAAGCTTGCAGCGCGCGGAAATCGAGCTTGCCCGCCGCACGCCGGAATGGAGGAGGCCGCATGAAATTGCTCGCACGCAGCCTTGTGCCGCTCGCCTTGCTCCTTGCGCCTGCGGCGGCGGCCCAGGAATTTCCGTCGCGCCCGATCACCCTGATCTGCCCCTGGCCTGCGGGCGGCTCGACCGATACCCATCTGCGGCGCTTCGCGGAGATCGCGGCGAAATACCTGGGCCAGCCGGTCCTGATCGAGAACAGACCCGGAGGCGGGGGAACGATAGGGCCGGGTCACATCGCGCAGACCGCCAAGCCCGACGGCTATTCGCTCTCGCAGATGCACATGGGCGCCTTCCGCATCCCGCACATGCAGAAGCTCGCCTGGGATCCGGTGCGCGACTTCAGCTACATCATCGGGCTGTCGGGGTATACCTTCGGCGTGGTGGTGAAGAGCGAGTCACCGTTCAAATCGTTTCGCGATCTCCTCGACTACGCCAGGGCCCATCCTGGAAAGATGTCCTACGGGTCCACCGGGACGGGTACGTCGCCCCATCTGCTCATGGAAGAAGTGTCGATGAAAACCGGCGTCCAGTTTCTGCACGTGCCCTTCAAGGGCAACGCGGATTCCACGCAGGCGCTCCTGGGCGACCACATCATGGCGCAGTCGGATTCCAGCGGCTGGGGGCGTTTCGTCGATGCGGGACAGTTCAGGCTGCTCGTCACCTTCGGGAGAGAGCGCACCAAGCACTGGCCGAGCGTGCCCACGGCGAACGAACTGGGCCTGGACATGGTTTACAGTTCTCCCTACGGCATCGTCGGGCCGCGCGGCATGGAGCCGCGGGTCGTGAAGATCCTGCACGACGGCTTCAAGAAGGCGCTCGACGATCCCGAGAACCTGAAGGTCCTCGACCAGCTGGATCAGGAGCTGTGGTACCAGTCGAGCGAGGACTACGCGAAGTACGCCCGCGAGACGCTGCAGAGGGAGCGGGCGCTGATCGAGCGGCTGGGGCTGCTGGCGAAATAGCGGAAGGAGGAGGCTGCCATGTTCAAGAAGATACTGCTGGCGTACAACGGCTCGCGCGAAGGCAAGTCGGCGCTGCTCGCGTGCGCCGAGATTGCGGCGTTCGCCCATTCGGAAACCCACCTCCTCGCGGTGGCGGGGATGCCCTCGAGCATGTTTTTGACCGAGGGCTTCCTCCCCGAGGAGCTGCTCGAAGAGGAGAAGAAGCGCGCCCAGGACGTGCTGAACGAAGGCATCGCGCAGCTCAAGAAAAAGGGCTTCGCCGTTGCCGGGCACCTCGCGGTCGGCGAGCCGGTGGAAGAGATCAGCCGCCTCGCGGCGGAGCTGAAGTGCGACCTCATCGTGGTGGGGCACCAGCAGAAAGCTTCCTTCGGCTCGCGCTGGTGGCGCGGATCGGTGGGGAAGACGCTGCTGGATCATGCGCCTTGCAGTATTTTTGTGGCGCAGACGAGGGATTGAAGTGCCGCGCCAAACTTCCACAAGGGCGCGCTTGCGGCTGCGATCCTTTGCGAAAACCCCGCGGCTTGGGTGGTGCGCGGGCACGGACATGAGTTCGTCTCCAGTTATCGGGGCGGGTGGGCCCCAAGGCAAGCAGTCGCGTACGCTACCTTACTTAAGGATTGCCCAAGCGAACCCTAATCCGAATGCCAAAAGGAAAGATGTGGCGCCATACCACACGGCCCACACGTTACGGCGATGTTCTTGTTCTCGGCTTTCCTTGGAGAATTCAGCAACGATTTTCTTATAACGGCCTTTGTAGCCCCAAAAGAAGGTATGAAGCACAAGGAAACCTACAGCTACGGCACCAACGACCCATACGGGGACAAAGTCCAAGATCGAAGTTTTTTCTCGAGAAATGATTAAATAAATCAAATCCAAAGTAAAGAAATTGAATATTAAAATCAGGGAAAATTTGATCGACGCATCGATGTAATACGTTGAAAACTTGCCGTCTACTCTCTCGCTATATCGGTAGAGCCGATAGTACATAGAACGATAGAGCCAAGCGAGTTTCTGGACGACCTCCTTCATGTCAACATTTTTCCGATATTATGCAGAAGTCCTCGGTCAGCACCCCTTGGAACGCATCTTTTGCACCAATGTACTTTAATTCGAGATCAATAACTCCGAGGGCCCATCCGGGAATCTGCTTTCACTTGAGCGGCGCAAATTAGGTGAGGTGAGGAGTCGTGGCAGGGGCGCTTCAAACGTCCCGCTTTCTCCGCGGCCGTGATCGTATTCACCAGCACCCCCACCTTGCTCACTTCGATCTCCACCGTATCCCCGGGCTTCATCCACACCGGCGGATTGCGGCGCGCGCCGACGCCGCCCGGCGTGCCGGTGACGATGACGTCGCCCGGCTCGAGCGTGGTGAATGCGGAGATGTAGTTGATGAGTCGCGGGATGCGGTGAATCATCTGCTCGGTGGTGGCGTGTTGCATGACCTGGCCGTTGAGTCGCGTTTCGAGCGTCAGCTCCTCGCCGTCCGCGATCTCGCTGCGCGTCACCATCCACGGGCCGAATCCGCCGGTGCGGCTGAAGTTCTTGCCCGCGGTCCACTGCAGCGTGTGGCGCTGCCAGTCGCGCACCGAGCCGTCGTTGTAGCAGGCGTAACCGGCGACGTGCTTCCACGAATTTTCCTGGGATATGCGCCGCCCGGACTTGCCGATGACGACCGCGATCTCGCCTTCGTAGTCGAGGTTGGTCGATTCGGGCGGCATGAGGATAGGCTGCTTGTGCCCGACCTGCGACTCGGCGACGCGGATGAAGAGCGCGGGGTTCTCGGTCTTGTCGCGGCCGGTCTCCATGCGGTGCTCTTCGTAGTTCAAGCCCACGCAGACGATCTTTCCCGGGTTCGGGATCACCGGAAGGAAGGCGACCTTGGAGAGCTTGAGATCGGATTTCTTCGCGGCTTTCGCGATTTTTTCGGCCTGGGCGAGCGCGCCTCCCGCGAGCAGGGCGCGCAGGTCCGGATATTTCCTGCCGATGCGCCGCGTGAGATCGACGATTCCGTCGCTCATCACGACCCCGTAGCCGGCGCCCTTGGGGGTGCGGTAGCTCGCGAGCTTCATTGTTTTCCTCCCCTTGAGTGAAGCGAGCTAGTTTACCGCAAGCTCAGAAGCGCATGGTCGCACCGGCCACGAACGCCCAATCGACGCTCAGCTGGATGCCGTTGTAGAAGCGGTAGATCGGCAGCTGCAGGAAGCTGTAGACCTGCAAGTCGTGCGTGATCGAGTAGGCGAGCCCCGGGCTGAGAAACACGGTGCGCGATCCGCTCAATTGCGGCTCGGAGTTCGCGCCGGAGTCCTTGCCCTTGATCATGCTGTTGATCTGCAGCAGGGCCTGCCATTCATGGCCGAGGGGATGGCGATACCCGAGGTTGAGCTGGAACTGCTTGCCGGGCCTGTATTCGTCCTTGATGCTCGCGGGCTGCTGATAGAGCGCCTGGACCGACCAGCTCGAGTCCTGGTGAATGCCCGGCGCGGAGTAGTAGCCGCCCAGCACGGCATCGGTGCTTCCAGTCCCGGGCTGCAGCATGCGCTCGGCCAGTGCGCCGTCTGCGTTGCTCACTCGGGTGCTTCCCGTCGGCAGCTTCAACCCGAAAGTGAGCCCGGAGTTGACGACGGGATTCTTCTCGTTGTCGAAGCGGTAGTAGCCGAGCACGCGCGCGTCGCCGGCCTTGGTGAAGTCCCATTTCTCGAACGTTGGACCGCCCCGGACTCCCGTCGGGTCATCGATGTGCGAGTGCGAACGGCTCATCACCGGCAGCGAGGCCGACACCGCCCAGTTCTTGGCGAACGCGTAGTCGAGCGTGCTCACCAGGTTGCGGTTGATGGTGCGCACCTCCCTGATGTCCTCGTTGTCTTCTTCCGGCGGGATCTGCCGGGTGCCGGAGCGAAGGTGCTTCTGGTCGACGAACTCGTAGTGCACGTCCAGCCTCGCGGTACCCGGGGCGGCTGCGGCACCCTGCGTCGACCAGTTGGTGTCGAGCACGCAGAAAGCCGAGCCGCAGGAGCTTTGAGCTGCGCCCGCCGCGACGAGGAGCGCGACGCCTCCCGAGCACGCGATTACAGATTGCTTGTTCATTCCTTTTCCTCCTGAAATCCTGAGCCGCGCGCCGGCCGTTCAGCCTGCGCGCGCAACAAACCGTACGGCCGCAGCCGTACGCTATCGAGCAGCGAGAATCAGGAGAAAAAAGGCGGGGCGCGCGGGGGCGCGCAAGGGTCGAGCGCGGACTCGAACTGCGGCTCGGAGAAAAGCTCCCGGACCGGCCCGGAGGCGGGCATCGGGCAGAGGAGGGCGGGCGCAGCGCCCGAAATCGCGGGGCCGCGCTCGGCATTGAAGGGGCACAGGGCGCAATGCGAGGGCCGGGCGCCTTTGCCGAAGGGGCTTTCGCCCGAGTGTTTCTGGCCGGTCGCGCTGCAGACCTCGGAGGGCAGCGCCGGGGCGTTCGGTCTCGCGTTCGCGAGCAGCGGCCAGGACGCGTTCAACGCGATGCCCGCGAGCGCGAGCCAGGCAGCGATGCGGTTGCGGAAGCGATGCGCGTTCACGGCCCCTTTTTTAGCACAGATGCGCGCGCTTTTCCAGCCGTGGACCTCCGGCGGTTCTGGTATTCTCCGTTCCGACATGAAGGGAAGACTGGAAGACCGGCGCCTGCTCACCGGGCAGGGGCGATTCATCTCAGATTGGAATTTTCCGAATCAGGCCCACGCGGCGTTCCTGCGCTCCGACCGCGCGCACGCCGAGATCGTTTCGGTCGACGCGGGAAGCGCGCTCGAAGCCTCGGGGGTGCTCCTCGTCCTCACCGGCCAGGACGTCGCCGAAGCCGGCTACAAGTCGATCCCGACCAACCTCGGTGTTGTGGATCGCTTCGGCGAGCCGCTGAAAAAACCGCCGCGCCCGGTGCTCGCTCAAGGGAAAGTCCGCCACGTCGGCGAGTGCGTCGCCTGCGTGGTCGCCGAGTCGCGCGAGCTCGCGCAGGACGCGGCCGAATTGATCGCGGTCGAATACCGCGACCTGCCCGCGGTGACCGTCGCGGACAAGGCGCTCGGGCCCGGCGCGCCGCAACTCCACGCCGAGCTTCCCGGAAACCTCTCCTTCGACTGGGTCGCCGGCGACGAGGCCGCGACCGAGGCCGCGTTCCGCGCGGCCGACCGCGTCGTGAGGCTCGCCCTGGCCAACCCGCGCATGGTCGGCAACGCGATGGAGCCGCGCGCCTGCGCCGGGACCTACGACGCGGCGACGCAGAAGTACGCGCTCTACGCCTGCACCCAAGGGACTGCGGGCATGCGCGGGCAGCTCGTCTACACCATGGGCGTTCCCGACGACAAGATCGACGTCATCGCCGAGGACGTCGGCGGCGGGTTCGGCGTGCGCTTCAACATGTATCCGGAATACAGCGCGGTGCTGCTCGCGGCGAAAAAGACCGGACGCCCGGTGAAATGGACCGGTAGCCGCTCGGAGGTCTTTCTTTCCGATGAACAGGGCAGGGACGTCGCGAGCACGAGCGAGCTCGCGCTCGACGCTTCGGGGAAATTCCTCGCGCTGCGCTTTTCCTACCTTGCCGACCTCGGCGCCTATCTCGCCCCGACCGGTCCCTTCATCAACACGCAGGGCGTGGTCGCGTGCCTCACCGGCGTGTACGCGGTGCCGGCGGCCTGCGCCCGGGTCAAGCTCGCGATGACGAACAAGGCGCCCGGCGCCGCCTACCGCGGCGCGGGCCGCCCGGTGATGTCGTACATGCTCGAGCGCCTGGTCGATCAGGCCGCGGTCGAGCTGGGCGTCGATCCCGCCGAGCTGCGCCGCAGGAACCTCGTGACCAAGAACAAGTTTCCCTATAAGGCGGCGAACGGGATCATCTACGACTGCGGCGATTTCGAGGGCGTGCTCGGCGACGCGCTGAAAAATTCCGATTGGGCGGGATTTCCGGCGCGGCGCGCGCAATCCGAATCGCGCGGGAAGCTGCGCGGGCGCGGCATGGCCGCCTACATAGAGGCGAGCGGCGGGGGCTTTGCGCCGTCCGACCAGGTCGAGCTGCGTTTCGGCGCTGACGGCGGCGTGACCCTATACGCGGTCTCGCACTCGCACGGACAGGGCCACGAGACGAGCTACGCGCAGATCGTCTCTTCCGTGCTCGGCGTGCCGATGGAAAAGTTCCGCTTGAGGAACGGCGACCCCGCGGTGCGCCTCATCGGCAACGCGACCGGCGGCTCGCGCTCGCTCCTCGGCGTCGGCAGCGTCATGCAGCTCGCCGCGAAGCAGGCGGTGGAAAAGGGCCTCGCGCTCGCGGCCAGGGATCTCGAGACGGCCGCCGCGGACATCGAGTTCACGGACGGCGCCTATCGAATCAGGGGCACCGACCGCGCGGTGAGCCTCATGGCGCTCGCGAAAAAATACGCCGGCACTGCGAACGCGCTCGACGTGAAAACCGAGGGCAGGTTCGGCGTGACCTTCCCGAACGGCTGCCACGTCGCCGAAGTCGAGATCGAGCCCGAGACGGGAGTCGCCGAAATCGTGCGCTTCACCGCGGTGGACGACGCCGGCAACATCGTCAATCACCAGATCGTCGAAGGCCAGATGCAGGGCGGGATCACTCAAGGGGCGGGGCAGGTGTTCGGCGAGCATGCCGTATACGATCCCGACACCGGCCAGCTCCTCACCGGGAGCTTCATGGACTACCCGATGCCGCGCGCGGGCCTCGTGGGCGGCCTCGCGATCCGCGAGCATCCGGTGCCGACCGCCGCGAACCCGCTCGGCGCGAAAGGCGTGGGCGAAGCGGGCGTGAGCGGATCGCTGCCCGCGCTCATGAACGCCGTCGTGGATGCGCTCCGGCAGGCAGGCGTCGCGCACTTCGATATGCCTGCAACGCCCGACCGCATCTGGCGCGCGATCCGGGCCGCAAAGGCGCGGTAAGGCAAGCGCATCCCTCGCGCCGCCACATGAAAACGCAGGGAAACCTCGAGGACTTTCTTGCCGGCGTCGCGCGCGGCGCCTTCACGCTTCTGGCCGCACTGTGGATTTTTCTCGAGGAGTGGATATGGGACGCCATGCAGGCGTGCATGGCGTGGATCGGCAAGCTGCCCGGCGTCCGCTGGTGCGAGGCGCGCATCGCGCGACTTCCTCCCTACGCGGCGCTCGTCGCCTTTCTCATCCCCGGCGCGATCCTCGTTCCTTTCAAGCTGCTCGCTTTCTGGCTGATCGCGCGCGGGCATGCCCTGCTGGGCCTGGAGGTGTTCATCGTCGCCAAGATCGTAGGCACCGCGTTTCTCGCGCGCATCTTCGCGCTCACCAAGCCGTCGCTTCTCACCATCGGCTGGTTCGCGCGCCTCCATGCCGCGTTCACCGCGTGGCGCGATCGCCTCTATGCGTACGTGAAATCGCTCCCGGCCTGGCAGGCGGCCCGGGCATGGATCGCAGCGGCGCGCGGGACCTTGCGCGCCTGGGTCCGGTCGCGCTTCGGAGACTGAGCGAAGCGCGTTCGTAACCCCGTTCGGGCGCCGTCTCCGTTAACTCCAGGATGTCGGACCTCGCTTCGGTCCTGCCCTTCCCGCCTCACGCGCTCCCCGTGCAACACCGGAGGCCTGCGGAGGCGCTACGGGCGATGCCCGCGCCTTCGAGCTGCTCTACCGCCGCCATCGTCTCCCCTTGTACCGGTTCCTGCTGCGACAGGTCGGCAACGCGGAGTCGGCCGAAGAATTGTTCCAGGACCTCTGGATGCGCGTCGTCAATTCCCGCGGGCGCTATGAAGCCCGGGCGAAATTCACCTCCTGGATATACGCCATTGCGCACAATCGCCTGATGGATTTCTACCGCGCAGACGGCCGGGCCTCGTTCCTGAGCCACGAGGAGAGCGAATCCGTCCTCGAGGACACTCCCGCCGCGGAGATCGCAGCGGACCTGCGCCTGGACCGAAAGCGCGCGGTGGAGCGTCTGCTCGCCGCGCTCGGCGAGCTCCCCGGTGCGCAGCGCGAGGCCTTTCTACTGCAGCAGGAGGGCGAGCTGTCGATCGAGGAAATCGCCGCGGCGACCGGCGTCGGCCCCGAGACTGCGAAGAGCCGCCTGCGCTATGCTGTGGCAAAGCTGCGTGCAAGCTTGGGGAAGGAATCATGATCGAGCGGCGCGACGAGGAGCTTTCCCACATCTATCGCGACGCGGAGGGGCCGCGCCCTGCGCAGCGGGTCGACGCCAATATCCTGGCGGCGTCGCAACGTGTCGCCGGCACGGTGCGGCGGCGCGGGGCGTTCGGCTTCTCGCGCCGCTGGGGCACGCCGGTCGCGCTCGCCGCGACCGTGCTCGTGACCTTCACGCTCGCGCTCATGGTGTTCGAGCGGGAGTCCGGCGTCGACGCCCTGGCGCCTAAGGCGCCGCAGGCCTCTCGGCCGGCGAAAGCCGCGCCGCCGGAGCCCAAGCGCGCGGAATCGCCGCCCGTTGAGCCGCCGCGCGTTGGTTCGCTGGAGAAATCGTCCGCGGATCTGCCGCGCGCCGCGCCCGCGCCGGCTACGCCGAGTCCGCAGGCCGCACCGCGGAGCGACAGAGTGCAACAGCACACGGTCGAAACCGCCCTTTCGGGCGAGCGCCGCGCCACAGGGCAGCCCGCACGCGTGCCGGCAATCCCGCCTGGGGTCGAAATTCTTCGCAGGAGCGAAGAGGCAAAGCCCTTGCCGGATGCTCAGCGCGCCTTCGACGCTCAACAGCCGATCCGACCGGCGCAGGCGCCCGCGGCTGACCCAGCTCCGGGCGCGAACACTCTTCGGGAATCCGCAGCTACGCTCCAGGGCGCCGTCGGCGGCCTGACGAGCCGCGTCGCCGTATCCGAGGCCAAGGAGCGCACCCCGGAAAAATGGCTCGCGGATATTCGCAAGCTCAAGAGCGAGGGCAAGGCGACCGAAGCCGAGCGCGAGTTGGCGGAGTTCAAGAAGCGCCATCCAGACTACATCTTGCCGGAGGATCTGCGCTAGGCGGTCGGAGCCGGAATCGTCCGGATCGTTCAAGCTTTCGTCAGGGTTTTCTCCGTACACTGCCGCAGCGCCGCGCGGCGCGCCGCTTCCCGACAGCAGCCATGATCGCGAAAGAGGAAAAGCTCGGAGCCGTTTCCGCCGCGGCGGGGAAGCCGGCGGCCCGGTTGCCTCTGCTGAAGCAGCTGGGGCCTGGATTGATCGCCGGCGCCGCGGACGACGATCCGAGCGGCATCGCCACCTATTCGCAGGCGGGCGCGCAGTTCGGGTACGGCATGCTGTGGTCGGTGTTGTTCACGCTGCCGCTCATGATCGGCATCCAGATCGTGAGCGCGCGCATCGGCCGCGTGACCGGGCAGGGCCTCGCCGCCAACATCCGGCAGCATTATCCGAAATCGCTGCTTTACGCGGTCATCGCGCTCCTGCTGGTCGCCAACACGATCAACATCGCGGCCGACCTCGGCGCGATGGCCGCGGCGCTGCACCTGCTCGTCGGAGGCCCGACGCGCCTCACCATCGTCGCGTTCGCGCTGGTTTCGCTCGGACTGCAGGTCTTCATTCCCTTTCCCCGGTACGCGCCGTTCCTGAAGTGGCTGACGCTCGCGCTCTTCGCCTACGTCGCGACGGTGTTCGTGGTGCGCGTGCCGTGGCTCGAGGCCGGCTTGCACACGCTCGTCCCGGATATCGCGCTGCGCGCGGACTATCTGCTCACGCTCGTCGCAGTGTTCGGAACGACCATCAGCCCGTATCTTTTTTTCTGGCAGGCTTCGCAGGAAGTGGAGGAGCAGCGCGCCGCCGACGGCGAAGAGCCGCTGCGCGAGGCGCCCGATCAGGCCAAGGCCCACCTTCACCGCATCAAGATCGATACGTACATAGGAATGACGTTCTCGAACCTGGTGGCGTTCTTCATCATGCTGACCACCGCCGTGACCCTGCATGCTCACGGCATCACCGACATCCGGACCTCGGCGCAGGCCGCCGAGGCGCTCCGCCCCATCGGCGGGGAGTTCGCGTTTTTGCTGTTCGCGGCGGGCATCGTCGGGACGGGGATGCTCGCCGTGCCGGTGCTCGCCGGGTCGGCCGCGTACGCGGTCGCCGAATCCTTCCGCTGGCCGATCGGCCTGGGCTTGAGGCTGATGGAAGCGCGCGGCTTCTACGGCATCCTGATCGCCGCGACGACGATAGGCGTCGCGCTCAACTTCACCGAGATCGATCCGGTCAGGGCGCTCATCTGGAGCGCGGTGATCAACGGCGTGATCTCGGTTCCCATCATGGCGGTGATGATGCTGATGGCGGCGCGCCCCGAGATCATGGGGCGCTTCACCGTGAGGCGGCGCTTGAAGAATCTCGGCTGGCTCGCCACCGGCGTGATGGCGCTGGCGGTGGTCGCGATGGTGCTGGCGATCCTTCCCGCGCGGCGGTGATTTTAGGCAGCCCGCGCGCTGCAAGCGAAACCTCGGCTTGTCGTTTGACAGGCATAAACAAATAGTTTATATTTTCGTTTGTGATCCGCTCCTTTGCCTCGTCCGAGACGGAGCGCTTCTTTGCAACCGGTAAGTCGCGGCGCCTACCGCCGGAGATCCGCAAACGGGCGGCGGTGCGTCTGACGCAGCTCCACGCGGCGACGACGCTCGACGACTTGCGCTTTCCGCCTTCCAACCGCCTGGAGGCGTTGAAGCACGATCGCAAAGGGCAGTGGAGCATCCGCATCAACGATCAATGGCGCGTGTGCTTTCGCTTGGAGCGCGGCGATGCTTTCGATGTGGAAATTACCGATTATCACTAAGGAGTAACCGACATGACCGTCAAGAACGGCTTGCCCCCGATCCATCCGGGGGAGTTTCTCAAGGAGGCGCTCGAAGAACTGGGCACGTCCCAGGCCGAATTCGCGCGCGCCATCGGCGTTTCGCCCATGCGGGTCTCCCATATCGTCAAGGGCGCGCGTCCCGTCACGGCGGAGCTCGCGCTGCTGTTCGGCCGTGCGTTCGGGCAATCACCGCAATACTGGCTCAATCTGCAAGCCGCCTACGATCTGAAGACCGCCCAAAAGGAAATCGGGGGGAGACTGCGTGCGGTGCGTCCGCTGGAGCATGCCTGATCCGGAGAGAAATCCGAATTCGCGAATTCTCTAAGATGGTAGGGATTAAGGTATTCACAGTCGCAGGGCTGCTGCTCGCGGTCGCCGCCGTATGTATGCAGCCGGCCTTTGCGCAGAGCGGCGATCCCGCCGCGGATTATCCGGCGAAACCTATCCACATCCTCGTCGGCTTCACCCCGGGCGGCGGGCCCGACATCACCGCGCGCTACGTCGCGCAGAAGCTCGGCGAAACGTGGAAGCAGCAGGTGATCGTCGACAACCGCCCGGGCGCGGGCGGCACGCTCGCAGCGGGCATGGTCGCGCGCGCCGCGCCCGACGGCGCGACGCTGCTCTCGGTTTCCTCCGCGCACGCCATCGCGCCCATCCTCTATTCGAATCTGACCTACGACACGTTCAAGGATCTTTCCGGGATCACGCTCTCCGCGGCCTCGAAGTACGTGCTCGTCGTGTCGCCTTCGCTCGGCATCAAGTCGGTGAAGGAACTGATCGCGCGGGCGCGCGCCAAGCCCGGGAGCCTCAACTTCTCCTCGGCCGGCGTGGGCAGCGGCACGCACTTCGCCGGGGAGATGTTCAAGGCGATGGCGGCGATCGACGTCGTGCACGTTCCCTTCAAGGGAATCCCCGAGGCGCTCACCGAGACGCTGACCGGGCGCGTGCAGTTCTTCATGGCGCCGATCGCGAACGCGGTGGGCCAGGTGAAAGAGCGCAAGCTCATGGGACTGGGCGTCTCGTCGGCCGAGCGCGACCCGCTTCTGCCCGAGGTGCCGACCGTCGCGGAGGCCGGCGTGCCGGGCTACGAATCGATCCTGTGGTTTGGGCTGCTCACCTCATCGGGCGTCCCGCGTTCGATCATTTCGAAACTCAACCGCGAAATCGTGCGCATCCTCTCCGACCCCGACGCGAAACAGCGTTGGACCCCGATCGGCTTGCAGCCGCAGCCGACTACGCCGGAAGGGTTCGACAAGCTGATCCGCGACGACGTCGCGACGTTTACGAAGATCGCGAGAGGGGCGAATATCAAGGCCGAGTAGCAGCTGCGCGTAGGCACCCAAGTTTGCTTTAACCCCGGCAGCACCACCGGCGCGTTTACCGACATTGAAACGGCGTAACGCCGGATGAAAGGGGTTAAACAATGATGCTTCATCGATGGAAGAGTAATGGAGTCGTGCTGGTCGCGATGTCGATCGTCTGCGGCGCGGCAATTGCGCAGGACGCATCCCGAATCACCGCCGTGACGCTCTACCCGGGCAGCGCGACCGTCGAGCGCAGCGCGCGGGTGGTGCCGGGCACGACGCGCCTCGAGATCTCCGGGCTGCCGGCGAATTTCGATCCGCAGACGGTGCGCCTTGAAGCGGATCCGGGGGTGCGTATCGGCGAAGTCTCCACGCAGGACCAGAGCCGCACGGCCGCTTCGAGCGCGCGCGAGGCCGCGATCGAGGAGAAAATCCAGGCGCTCAAGGACCGGCAGGCGGTGCTCGAGGTCGATGCCAGGTCCGCGCAGATGACGGCCGAATTCATTTCCCGCCTGGGCGCACCGGCAGGGGAGAAGCCCGCGCCCATTCCCAGCGCAAGGTCGCTCGCCGAAACGATCGAGGCGGTCCGGCGCGGCGGCAGCGACGCCTTCGGCAGGATCCAGAAGGTGCAAGTGCAAAAGCGCGAGATCGACAAGCAGGTCCGCGCGCTCGAGCGCGATCTCGCGCGGCTGAAAAGCGGCGCGAAGGACGTGCGCACGATCGCCGTCGGCGTTTCCGCCGAGCGGCCGGGCGAGGTGAGAGTGTCCTACCAGGTGAACGGCGCCGGATGGCGGCCGGCGTACCGCGCGGGGCTGGATTCGGCTGGATCGAAAGTGTCACTCGAGCGCCAGGGCGCGATCTCCCAGACGACGGGAGAGGACTGGACGAACGTCAAGCTCAAGCTTTCCACCGGCCAGCCGCGGCTCTCGCCGCAAGGGACCGAGCCGCGTCCGTGGAAGTTGTCCTTGCTCGAACCGCGCTCGGGTCTCGTGTCGGGATATGCGACCAATCTCGCCGCTGCGTTGATGCGCGAATCGAGAAAAGTCGACGAGTTGCGCCAGGAAGCGCCTCTCGAAGTGCAGACTACGTTCGCCACCGAGTTCGAAGTGCCCGGCACGGTGAGCCTGCCCTCCGACGGCCGCAGGCTGACCGTGTCGCTCGCGAAGCTTTCGCTCCCGGCGAAAATGCGCCTGCGCGTGGTGCCGCGGCTGGACGCTCAAGCGGTCGTCACCGCCGAGGCCGAGCGTCCCGAAGGCGTGTGGCTCGCCGGAGACATCCAGCTCTACCGCGACGGCAACTACGTCGGCGCGACGAGCTGGAATCCGCAGGCCTCCGCGGCGCTGGTGCTCCCGTTCGGCCGCGACAGCCTGGTGCGCGTGAAGGTCGATCGCGCGAAGGACAGGAACGGCTCGGGCGGACTCATCGGCCAGCGCAACGAGCGCGAGGTGAGCGATCTCTACACGCTCACGAGCCATCACAAGACGCCGGTCGAGCTCCTGGTGTTGGAATCCTCGCCCGTCTCGACCAACGACCAGATCAAGGTCGAGGCGAGGTTCGATCCGAAACCCACCGAGGAAAACTGGGAAGAGCGGCAGGGCGTGGTCGCCTGGGCGCGTTCGATCGCGCCGAACCAGACGCTGAAATTCAGCGTCGGCTATGCGATCAGCTATCCGAGGGAGGGGGCGGTAACCGGATTGCCGTGATCTGCCGGCCTTGTAAGTTTGATACCATGACCTCCCGGGTCGGGCCGCCCGAACAAAGGAGGACACGATGTTTCCGACAATCCGCTCTGCTGTCTTGCTGTTGCTCCTCGTTCCCTTCTCGGCCCGCGCAGGGGTGACTTGCGCGGACGTGCGCAAGGCTCTCGACAATCAGCTCACCGACGTGACGTGCTTTCAGAGCACGGACCTCACCACCGCCAATCCCCTGACGACGCCGGCCGACAACTCGCTGCCGGGGCTGCCCCGATTCGCCTTCACTCCCGTCTTCGATCGCAGCGTGATCGCTCCAAGCGCGGACAAGCGCACCCCGATCACCAAAGCGGTCCCGGGCCTGCAGCTCAACGCGCGCATCGCTTCGGATCCGACCGGCCAGGCGCGATTCCTCCTGCGGCTCCCGAACGACTGGAACGGGCGGCTCGTCGTCGCCGGCGCCTCGGGCACGCGCAGCGAGTTCAACGGTGATTTCGCCTGGAGCGACTACGTCGTGCAGAAAGGCTATGCGTATGCCTCGCAGAACAAGGGCGTGCTCAACCTGCAGTTCACCGCCGCCGCGGACCCGCTGGCGTGCCGGCTCAACCCGGCTTCGAGCTCGTATGCGCATTTCTATGACGACGATCCCGGCCAGCCTTTCACCCGCTGGGCCGAATTCATGATCAAGGCGGCCGAGCTCGCACGGGACGGCGCGAAGGCGGGCTACGGCCGTTCGCCGCGCTTCACCTATGCGGTCGGCACCTCGAACGGCGGCTACCAGGTGCGCCGCGCGGTCGAGCTGGCGCCTGAGCTCTTCGACGGCGGCGTCGACTGGGAAGGTACGTTCGTGGACGAGCATGCGCCCAATATCCTCACCGACCTGCCTCCGGCCATCCTCAATTTCCCGGACTACGTCACTTCCGGATTCAAAGACACGAGCACCGCTGCGAAGAACATCGTCGCCGCCGGCTATCCGCCCGACATCGTCGCCGAGCCGCTGACGATGTGGAATCGATATTCGAACTCGTTCTGGGAGGTGACGCAATGCCAGTGGCAGAAGCGGCTCGATCCCACCTACGACACCTACGGAAGCGGCACGGGAACCTACAATTACGTGAGCCGGCTTTCGTTCTCCGACGTCGGCGCGCAGTTCGCCGCTTTCGCCACGACGGGGAAGATCCGACGGCCCCTCGTCACCGTCGCCGGCACGATGGACGCGTTGCTGCCGATCGACCACCACGCGCGCGCATACGCGCGCAAGGTCGCCAGTGCGTCAAGGCACAAGCGGGGCGAAGACGAGCGGGACGGCGACCGGCCCGCGTATCGCCTCTACGAAATCCAGAACGGCAACCATATCGAAACGTACCAGGATTTTTACCCGCAGCTCGAGCTGATCGAGCCGCACGCGCAGCGCGCTTTCGACCTGCTGGTAAACCAGGTTGAGCACAACGTGCCGCTTCCTCCCGACCAGTGCGTTGCGCGGGGAGAGAGGATCGCCGACTCGCCGGCGCAGGCGGGACACTGCGCGAGCCTGTTCGTGTCCTTGCCCTGAAGAGCCGCTATTCGGCGCCGCCCCCCGGCAGCCTGGCGCGCAGGTCGCGCAGCTCCTCTTCGAGATCGCGGACGCGCTCGAGCAGCGCGACCACCAGGGCCACCCCGTGCGGGTCGAGGTCGAAGTCCCTGCGCAGGCGGCGCGCGCTCCGCGCGACGACCAGCCGGTCCGCGCCGAAGGCCCAATGCCGCGCGCCCGGATCGATCGGCGCGAGCACTCCGTGATCCACGAGCTCGCGCAACTCCGTTTCGGACAGCCCGGACAGCTCGCACAGCTCCTCGAGCACGAGCTCGTGCCGCTCGTGCAGCCACATCGCTTGCTCGATTTTCACTTGGCGGCCTCCTGCTCGAAATGTCCGCGCGGGTTGAAGCTCGAGGCCTCGGCGAGCTCCTTGTAAAGCGCGCGCTCGCGCTCGCTCGTCACGGTCGGCACCGCGATCTGGACGATCGCGAAGAGGTCGCCTTCCCCCCCGTGCGGCTTGGGCAGGCCGCGCCCGGCGATCCGCAGGTGCCGGCCGGCGTGCGTTCCCGGCGGGATCTTGAGGCGTACCGGCCCGCCGAGCGTGGGGACCTGCACGCTGGTGCCGAGCATGGCCTCCCACGGCGCGAGCGGAAGATCGAGGAAGAGATCGTGGCCGCTCGCGCGAAAGAGCCGATGCGGATGCAATGCGATATTGAGATACAGGTCGCCGTCGCGTCCGCCGTTCAGCCCCTTGCCTCCCCTGCCGGGCAGGCGCAGGCGCTGGCCGTCCGTGGCGCCCTTGGGGACGCGCGCCTTGAAGGAGCGCCGCACGCGGTGCGCGAAACCGCTCTCGTCGTGCTCGGGGACGGTCAGCTCGAGATCCACCTCGGTGCCGCGGTAGGCCTCCTCGAGCGTGATGTGCGCCGTGACCTCGTAGTCCTCCCCGGGAATGGGAACCTTGCCGCCGCGCCGTCCGGCGCGATGCGTCCCGCCCATCATGCCGGCGAAAAGATCCCCCAGGTCGATATCGTCGAACGAGAACGTGCCCTCGCCGAATTGCCGCTCCCACCCCGGGGGCGGCCGGAACTCCTGCCCGGGACGATGGCTGCCCAGTTGATCGTAGGCGGCGCGTTTTTCCGGGTCCCGCAGGGTTTCATAGGCTTCGCCGAGCTCCTTGAACTTCGCCTCGGCGTCGCGTTCCTTGGAAACGTCCGGATGATACTTTCGCGCGAGCTTCCGGTACGCGTTCTTGATCTCCTCGGCGCTCGCCTTGCGGTCGACGCCCATCACGCCGTAGTAGTCTTTGTATTTCATCCGCGGTTTGGAGCCCGTCGGGCGCGGAACTCGACAAGAGTACCTCCCCCGGGCCGGCTTGGCCGGGACTCTCGGCGCGTCCGCCGCTTTACTCTAGCGCAGGCGTCCCTTGTTCGACTTGGGCTGCGGCGCCTGAAAAACGTAACCCTTTTCTCTGGCATCGGCCAGACACCCCTCGTAATTCTTGTAGGCGCGGTGAGATTCCGAGACGACCGTCCGGTCTGCGGAAATCTGCTGCCACCTCCAGGCGTGGGTGGGGTCGCTGTAGAAGCGCCAAATGATGTTCATCTGCGAAGATTCTCCCCGGGGCGATCGCGAGCGGTCACAACGCCTTCAGATTCTCGGCCGAGGTCTTGCCGTTCTTGCCCGTGACCAGTTCGTATCCCACCTTCTGGCCTTCGTTCAAGGTGGACAGGCCGGCCTTCTCCACCGCCGAGACATGCACGAACACGTCCTTCGAACCATCGTCTGCCTGAATGAAACCAAAACCCTTCGATGCGTTGAACCACTTCACTTTTCCGGTTGGCACAAGACTCTCCTGACGAAAGAAATTAGATTGAAGGCTCGCCCGGGCCGTCACCTTCACCCGGAGCGACGGAAGATAGTTTAGTCCAATTCGCCGCCGCTGCGCTCACCGACGCGGGTGTCTGCCGTTATACTCGTCCATTGCAAGAGGAGCCCCCGGCGCACCGCGCCGCAACACCCGCTCAAGGAGGATGTCATGAAACGCCTGCTTTTTGGCCTGATGCTGTTTGCGTCGCCCGTACTGGCACAGGACGCGGTGCCGCTGATTCCGTTCGACGGGACGGACCCGCTGAAGCTGCCGAAGGACCTGTATCTCGGCGAAGTCACCGGCGTCGCGGTGAACTCGACGGGGCACGTCTTCGTCCTGTCGCGCGGCAACACCACGGGCCCGGCCTACGCGGCGGCGGCGGCGCAGCTGCTCGAGTTCGATCCCGAAGGAAAGTTCGTGCGGGAGATCGGCAAGAACCTGTATGCCTGGTCGTTCGGCCATACCGTCCGCGTGGACCCGAGCGACAACATCTGGATCACGGACAAGGGATCGGACATGGTCGTGAAATTCAATCCCCGGGGCCGCGTTGCGATGGTGTTCGGGCGCAAGCAGGAAGCATCGGACAGGGAAACGGCGCCGCTCGAGCGCCCTAATCCGCCGCTGCCTCATGAAGACGGGCGCTTCAGGCAGGTGACCGACGTCGCCTTCGACGCGGCCGGCAACGCCTACATCAGCGACGGATACATCAATTCGCGCGTCGCCAAGGTGGACAGGAACGGCAAGTGGATCAAGTCTTGGGGGAGCAAGGGCGCGAAGCCCGGCGAGTTCAACACGCCGCACTCGATCGCCGCCGATGCGAAGGGCAACATCTACGTCGCGGACCGCGGCAACCGGCGCATCCAGGTGTTCGACGGCGAGGGGACGTTCCAGCGCGAGTTCACGATCGACGTGCCGTACGACGCGAAGGCGCGCCCGGCGATCGGCAACCTGCCGGACCTGGCGAAGATCGAGGCGGGGGGCGGGCCGAAGACGATGATGCCCGGAGCGCCGTGGGCGGTGTGCATCACCCCCGGGCCGAAACAGGTGCTGTACGCCTCCGACGCGTTCCCGGGCCGGGTGTTCAAGCTGTCCCTGGACGGAAAGCTGCTCGGCGTGCTGGGCGAATCCGGCAAGCAGCTGAAGCAGTTCGGCTGGATCCACGAGATCGCCTGCCCGTCCGAGAACGTGCTCTACGTCGCCGAGCTGCTCAACTGGCGCGTGCAGAAGCTGGTGCTGCACCCGAAGAAATAGCGGTGGGACAGAAGCTTCCTCCATCGGCTGCCGCGGTACGTGCGGAGTCGATCTGACGAAACCTCATCCAGCATCTATCGACCGGAGCGATCGTTCTTATCGATAAATACAGGCTATCGCGGTGAGCAACGGGAGCGGGCGCTGTACGCGGTCGATGGCGCTTACCGGCTCGAGGGCACGCGGATAGAGCCCTACGTGATGGCCGTGCTGCCCGCCGGCGACACCGTCCGCGTGGAAGCGGAGACGCCCGCGCGGGTCATGCTCATCGGCGGAGAGCCGCTGGATGGGCCGCGCTTCATGTGGTGGAACTTCGTGTCCTCGAGGCGCGAGCGGATCACGGAAGCGGCCTCCGAATGGAGCGCGCACCAGACGCCGCGCATCGAAGGCGAGAAGGACTGGGTGCCGCTGCCGAAGTCCCTCCCCGCTTTAGTTGTGCTCGCGTAGTTGTTCACAAAATCTGTGCATAGCTTGTGGATGGCTTGACAGGTTTCCGCAAGCTTTCTGCGAGAAATGCCGCGTCCGAACGCGTTGCTCAAATCTTATGCACGATCTCGGTGGACTGTCGCCTGGAAGCGACAAATGGAGATGCCGGTGGCCTCGAAGGGGATGAATCTTGTCTGGATGAAATAGTTTGGTGCCTGGATGCGTATACCTAAGGCCTAACTTACCGACGGAGGTAACCATGCGGATTTCCACCAAGTCGCTGGGTATGCTGGTGCTGGTGCTGCTCGCGGCGGCGTGCGGCTCGGCCAACGATCCAACTGGCATGCCCGCCTCCAACGGCGGGGGGGTTATCCAGGGCACTGGAATGGGCAGCGGATCGCAGAGCATGCGCGTCCAGGTGCCGAGCAGCAGCGCTGCCACTACGATCGACGCGACCGGCGGCTTCATCCTGACCGACGTGCCCAAAGGTGCGGCCGCCCTGCAATTCAGCGGCGGGGGCCAGAACGCAAGCTTGGCCACGGCGCCGGTGGTCCCGGGAGAGTTCCGGCACCTGACGCTCAGCATTTCGGGCACCAGTGTCATCGAGCACAGCGAGCAGACCGAGACCGAATTCGAAGGCACCGTCGATGCCATCGACGGGACGGTGCTCACGGTCGCGGGCCGCAAGGTGACCGTGACGGACGCCACGACCATCAGGAAGCACGATGCTGCCGCCACGCTCGCCGACCTCGTGGTCGGAACGCCGGTGGAGATCGAGGGCACCCTGAACGCCGACGGCACCGTCACCGCGAGTGAAATCCGCATCGAGGACAGGAACGATGCCGAGCGCGTCGCCTTCGTCGGCACGCTCACTCAGATAACCGGGAACACGCTGACCGTGGGTGATCGGATGGTCAACGTCGGCTCCGCCACCGTGATCGTGAAGGGCGACACGACCCTGACGCTGGCCGACCTCAAAGTCGGCGATCGGCTGCTGGTCCGCGGCCCAGTGCAGGCCGACGGGAGCGTCAACGCCACCCGCATCCGCGTGCTGCCGCGCGAGGACGATGACGAGCTCGAGGAGATGCACGTGATCGGCAGTGTCACCGCCGTGGGCGCCAACAGCTTCACGATCGGCGACACCGTGATCACCACCGACGCTCAGACCGAGTTCGAGGGGAGCGGCTTCCAAAGTCTCGCCGACCTGAAGGTGGGCGACTTCGCTTTTGCCGAAGTCATGAAACAGGCCGACGGCTCGCTCCTCGCCAAAGAGGTGAAGAAATTCACGCCGCCGATGCCGCCGGGCTGACCACACACCCATGGCGTGAACGTCAATAAAAAAGCCACCGTAACGGTGGCTTTTTTATCTGGTGGGGCGGCGTCACCCGCATTCCGCCCGGAACCCCGCGTGAATTCTAGATCTGCCAGCCCGCCAAATTGTCCGGTTTCGACCCGAAGCGGTCATTCCCGCTAGCTGCTAATCCAGAGGCGCTCAACCGGACAACTGTAAATGTTGGAAGGCCTGCTAACGCTTATCGGCGAGCTCGTCGGAGGGGTCATCACTGTACAGTACGGTTGGGAAACCACTATTTCAAGCATAATCGCAGCCATGGCGTCCCGCGCAGCGTACCTTCTTGCGATGCCCGCGATCCTGGTGCTCTGCGCCTGTAGCACGGGCCCCTACAAGGCGACGAATGTGCCGTTGCCCATCGACGCTCCGCCCGGCATGACCGCCGCGGCAGATATCACCGGCGAACATGCGATCGCGCTCTCCTTCTCCGGCGGCGGCATGCGGGCGGCTGCCTTCTCTTACGGCGTCCTGGAGACGCTGCGCAGCGTCAGGACGGCTGACGGGGATCTCCTCGACGACGTTTCCTTCATCACCAGCGTTTCGGGCGGTTCACTGACCGCGGCCTACTTCGGCGCCTTCGGCCGTGAAGGCCTGTCCAGGTTTCGGCAGGAAGTGCTGCTGCGGGACCTCGAGCGGCAAATGCACACTTCGTTTCTGAACCCGATGAATCTGATTCGCATGCTTGCCGGCAGCATGAACGCAGATCTCGCCGCCACGCTCGATCGGGAGGTCTTCAAAGGCGCAACCTTCCGCGACATCCTCATCCGCGGGCGCCCAGACATCCGGATCAATGCGACCGATCTTCACAACCAGATCGCTTTTCCGTTCATCCCGCGGCTCTTCTCGATCATCTGTAGCGACCTGCGCAGCTACAAGGTGGCGGACGCTGTGGCCGCATCGATGGCCGTCCCGCTGGTTTTCTCGCCGGTGGAATTAAGGACCTACCCTGACAACTGCCAGGAACCGATCCCCGAGGCGATCACGCGCCTCCGTAGCGATCCGCAGGCCTCGCGACTGGTCAAGGAATCCGCGGCTGCCGTCGACGGATACCGTGACCTCGCCCGCGTGCATTACCTCAGGCTGGCCGACGGTGGGCTGACGGACAACTATGGCCTGTCCACATTAATGGTCTCGCGGGCCGTCATCGGCACGCCCTCCGCGCCCATGACTCCGCGCGACGCAGTGAGGATACGCCGCGCGCTGTTCATCATCGTCGACGCTGCGCAAAAGCCTGGCGGCACGGGGGACCTGGAGGAGAACGGTCCCACTGGAGTTGACGTCGCGATGTACGCTTCAGCGGCTGCCGTGGCCGCGTCGGCGCGGCTTGCAGCCGATGCTTTCAGAGGGGCGTTGAAGGATTGGCAGGATTCGGTGATCGCTTTTCGCTGCGGCCTGACGCGCAAGGAAGCGCTTAGCCTGGGCGCCACTGGCGCGTGGCAATGCGCTGACGTTCGCTTCTCGCTCGCGTTCCTGTCGATCGACGGTCTCGACGAGCCTTACCACAGCCGCCTTGCGGCGATTCCCACGCGCCTGACCATGGACGTCGCCGACGTCGACGTAACGGTCGAAGGCGCGCGTGCCGGAGCCATGCTGTTGCCGCAATTGCAGGACTATCTTGCGGATCGCAACGGAAAGGGACCGCGCGATACCTCGCGATGACCCTCTCACAATTGCGCCGCGTAGGGCAAGTCGCTCTCGCAGGAACAGATGACTCGAGGCGGTCTGTCCCGTATCGAGTTTCAGGCCACGCGCTATCGCGGCCTGCCATTCAGTTGACACGACAGGTATGTACTAGTTCTTGGCCGTCCGCGGCCGGAATCGACTCTTGTCGATCTTGAGCGTGCGGATCTTCGATTCGAGCGTCGAGCGCGGAATACCCAGTCGCTCCGCCGCGCCGGCTTGTCCGAATATGCGTCCGCCGCTCGCACGCAGAGCGTCTTCGATGATCGTTTTCTCGTGGGTCGCGAGCGAGTTGAAGAGCGGCAACCTGCGTTCAGATGACGGCCGCGCGGACACCCAGCTCTCCTCGACGGTGAATTCGTCGCTGTCGCACACGATCACCGAGCGTTCGATGACATTCTGCAGCTCGCGCACGTTCCCAGGCCACTCATACGATCGCAGCCGGTCGAGTGTCCGCTTGTTGATGCGCCGGAACGTCTTGCCCGCGTTCCGAGCGTAAAGGTTGATGAAGTACTCCACAAGAACCGGAATGTCTTCCCCTCGTTCCCGCAGCGGAGGCACCACTAGGGGAAACACATTCAGTCGGTAAAACAGGTCCTCGCGGAAACTCCCGCTGTCCACGGCCGCGTTCAAGTCACGATTGGTGGCAGCGATGACTCGAACGTCGACACGGATGGGCTGCGTCCCTCCAACGCGCTCGAATACCCGTTCCTGCAGTACTCGGAGCAGCGCGACCTGCGTCTCGGGGGAGAGTTCACCCACTTCATCCAGAAAGATGGTTCCGCCGTCCGCCAGCTCGAACCGGCCCATTCGTCTTTGCGTCGCCCCCGTGAAGGCCCCCTTTTCATGGCCGAACAGCTCCGAGGCGACCAGTTCGCGCGAGATGGC
>WNGL01001591.1_pt1 | contig 27857 bp, 19 predicted proteins | sample 5400591 | NCBI WGS metagenome assembly WNGL01 (sample SAMN13153377, study PRJNA577476) | soil metagenome | isolation source: 80 cm soil or saprolite under Garry oak tree replicate 1 | place: USA:California | collected 2016-06-15 | reverse complement strand
CTACCACATCCGACACGTCATCGGCCCTGACGAATACCACGATGACGTTGACGACAATGTCTACACGAACCTGATTGCAGCTTGGAACCTCCGCCGCGGCGTAGAGGCCGCCCAGGTTCTGCAGCAGAGCTGGCCGGATCGCTGGCGCGAGCTTTCATTGTCTCTGCACCTGAACAATGACGAACTACGGACGTGGCTCAAGTTGGCGGAATCAATGTTCATCAACTTCGACCCGCAGACGCTCCTCTTCGAACAGTTCAGCGGCTACCTCAAGAAGGAGCCAATCGATCTCAAAGGCTATGAACCGCGTTCCGCGGCCATGGATATGATCCTGGGTCACGAAGGAATCCAGAAGACCAATGTCGTCAAGCAAGCCGACGTGCTCATGGCGACATATCTTTTGTGGGAAGAACTTCCTGCCGATGTGCGCGCCGCGAATTTCCGCTACTACGAGCCGCGGACCGGACACGGCAGTTCGCTCAGCCCGTCGATTCATGCTTTGCTCGCCGCGCGTCTCGGCGAGGTGGCTCTGGCGCAGCAGTATCTGAAACAGGCGGCCGAGATAGACCTGGGCAACAACATGGGCAACGCGGCTGGCGGCGTGCATGCCGCCGCGATCGGGGGGCTCTGGCAGGCAATAGTGTTCGGATTTGCGGGACTGCAAATGTCCCCTGATGGACTAACCTTCAGCCCCGTGCTGTTGCCACATTGGCGCCGGCTGGCATTCCCCGTCGAGTGGCGCAAACGCAAGCTCCGCGTGTGCATCGACCCAAATGCGATGCGCGTCAAAGTGCAAGGATCAGAGCCGCTGAACCTGGGCCTCACTGCGGGCTCACAAATCCTTGCGGAGCCCGGCCGCGAATATGTGGCGGAACACGTGCAAGGAGGCAGCTGGAACCCTTGGCGAGTCATTCGTTAGCACGTAGTCGGAAAGGAGGTGTTTGTGACCGCAACGATGTCCGAATGGCACGGCACCGTGCAACCAATGGAGCCGAAACCGAGTACCATCAAGAATGTCGTCCTGCCCCTGGACGGCAGTCAAGTGTCACGATTAGCCCTGCCGATCGCGCGCACTTTGTCGAAGCTGTACGGAGCTACCCTCCACGTCGTCACTGTGGGCCAGGAAGTGCTGCATACAAAAGAGGCGCTCAGCCATCTCGGGCTTACTTCGGAGGAGATGCAAGGGGCTGTGCTCGACGCGTGCAGCGGCGACCCTGCCGAAGCAATAGTGGGTGCGGCTCAGCAGCTGCCGTCTCCACTGCTTGTAATGTGCACCCACACCGGTGTTGAAAGAAGTTCGGATGACTTTGGCGCGGTTGCCGAATCCGTGCTCAGAGTCGCCCCCGAGCGCATCGTGCTGTTGGCGCCCGAGCGCGGTGATAGGGCCTGGGTTATACGGCGCGTTTTGCTGGCGCATGATGGCACCCCGAGTTCCGACTGCGCTACGGCTGCTGCGGCCGAGGTTGCGCAATCCGCCCGTGCCGAGGTCATCGCCTTGCATGTCGCAGCTCGGAAGGGTCCTCACCCGGAGCAGCCGGGGAGCCTTCCTGCGCCCCGATACATCGATCAGCCCCAGCATGAATTGCCTGCGTGGGCCGGCGAATTTATGGATCGCATGCTGGCCATGGGAGCGCCATCTTCTTCTATGCAGTTCAAGCTCGTGGTCACCGGAGGGCAGCCGGGATCCGAAGTCGCGCACGTAGCCCGCGAGCGGGACGTCGACCTCGTGGTAATGGCGTGGCGAGGTAAATGGAGGTCCCAGCACCACGCGACAAGGGTTGTGACCAGGACTTCAGGTTGTCCGGTGCTACTGGTGTACTCGGCGGGAGAATGAGAATGCAGGTGTCGCTCAGGGTTACCCCGTTCAGGAGGTTGGTATGCGCGACGGCCCGGACGCGGTGATTTTTGATCTGGATGGCGTGATCACCTTCACGGCACGCGTGCATGCTGCCGCTTGGAAGGAATTGTTCGACGATTATTTGCGAGACCGGGCCGCGCGTATCGGTACACCGTTTCAGCCATTCGATGCGGCAGCCGATTATTACGCGTATGTCGACGGTAAGCCACGCTACGATGGCGTGCACAGCTTTCTGAGATCGCGAGCGATTGAGATTCCACATGGCAGCCCATCGGATTCGCCGGAGGACGAAACTGTCTGCGGTTTGGGAAACCGCAAGGACGGCCTGTTCAACAGAAAAATCGCTGAAACCGGTGTAGATATGGACGCTGAAGCGGTTAGGTTTGCCCACGAGTTACGGAATCGTGGTGTTCGGGTGGGACTCGCATCCTCGAGCAGAAATGCTGTCCCTATTCTGCAGAAGGCGGGAATTCTGAACCTGTTCGATGCAATCGTGGATGGTCTGGTCAGCGAAAGTCTTCACCTGCGCGGCAAACCTGAGGCGGACATCTTCTTGCAGTGCCTCGCCGAATTAGACCGGTCCCTAAGTCCGCAACGCGCAGCTGTCGTCGAGGATGCCATCTCCGGTGTAGAGGCCGGACGGACGGGAGGCTTCGCACTCGTGCTCGGCGTCGACCGCCACCACACCGGTGCACTGGAGCAGCACGGGGCCAACTGGGTTATTAATGATTTCAGCGAAATAACCGCGGACCAGGTTTCCGGATTCTTTACGGCCCGTGCTCGCGCTGCACAGTCTACCGCCCCGAGCACCGACGAAGAAGTTGACCATACCGAGCACGAAACCGACCACGATTGGTATGGATCTGGGCGACCGCTGCAGATATTACTGCATTCTGGATGCGTCCGGCGAGCTCGCGGAGAAGGGCCTGCGCTCACGGCTAGGTTAAAAGAAAAGGGCTTTTTGACCCTTTGCCAACATCCGCGATTCTTGAACAGAGCCGGAGACCTGCAGAAGGCAGCGGTGAAGCAGACGCGCAGGGACGCGCGGTTTAGGTTTTCCCTGCCGTGGTGTCCTTCGTCCAAGGCATCCTCTGTGGAATTGGAGGAACAATCATGCGATTTTGCGCGAGTCAACCTGGCGCCGAGCTTCCTCATATAGGGACGCGTACTGTGCGACCATGCGTTCAAGCGAGAAGTTCTCCTCAACATATTGGCGGAGAGCACGAGGACTAATCTGAATATTCTTAACCCGTTTCGCCATCTCGGAGACCGAGTGGCATACATATCCAGAGATTCCGTCGCGCACGATCTCGGGTACGGAGCCACCCGGCAGCGATACGACCGGGGTACCACACGCCATCGCCTCCACCATCACCAGGCCGAATGGCTCGTCCCATTTGATAGGGAACAGCATGGCCATCGAGTTTCCAAGAAGTTCGTTCTTGGCTTCCAGATCTGCCGAGCCAATGTATTCGATGAACTTGCCATCGATGTGGGGTTTGATCTTCGCCTGAAAATACTCCCGGTGCATTGGCTGAATGTCACCGGCGATCTTCAGTGGAATACCCGCATTTTTCGCCACAGCAATGGCAAGGTGCGTGCCTTTGATTGGAGCGATACGACCGATGAAACTTAAGTATTGTTGTTTCTGCTCACACAAACGGTATTGCGAAAGATCAATTCCATGAAGAATCGTACGAATATGGGGCATCGATTCTTGGTTGCGCTGGAACTCGCTGATGGCGACGTAATGAACATCGGGATAGCGAGCATAAAATTCGCTGAGTTTCGCCTGATGGGGATGATGAATCGTATAGGCCACCGGAACGCTGACGAACCGGGAACAGGTTAGTCCTTGGGCGGTCTGCATGTGGATCACGTCGCAGGTTTGCGCGGCGTCTTGCACCGCCCAGGAAGTGTGATCCATGTCTTTGAGCAAAGCGTCACCCTGACCCCGAATAGGCCATTGCGAGTGCTCGTAGGTCCAACGACGTTCTACGTTTACAGTCGATTCCCCGTTTGCATACACGACAACATTGGCACCAGTTTTCTGTAGTCCCTCTGCCAGCTGGGCAATGAATAGCTCGGTCCCTCCATAGTCCTTCGGCGGAACGGCAATAAATGGCGGCGCTATCAGTGCGATTCTCATACATTACTAAGCGGCACAGAGTTACCGAGGATCCGGTCAATGCTCTCCACCACCACTGACATAATCTACCAATCCGTGTCGCACCACATGACCCATGCCTTGTCCGACCAACCAATGATCAATTGATCCGCATGACATGCGGAACACTGGTCTCGAACATTATGACACGTTGTTAAATCGGCGGAGACTGGCCCGCTTTTAGTTAGAGGTTGAAGAGCGGCGCTCGCAATGCCAACCACTCGTCGAGAATCGTGCGGTCATTACCAGTGCACCCTCAGCGGGCGGATTTATCTCCTTGTACACGACCGAAGCAGAACCGGCTCTCCCAATTCACCCGCGACCGGATTTTACCGGGACCATGTCATAGCCTCTATGGCACATATCAGCGGAAGAGCATGCGACTGAAATCCTTCGGGTCACTTGATAGGCCGACGAGGGCGAGGCGTCGTTGCGCGAGGAATTCACGGACATCATCGAGGGTGGTAGGCATCGGAGTAGACCTCCTCCGGGCCACATTGATGAAGATTCAAAACCCTTACCGCACATGTCGGCAATGACCGAGGTCACATTCCAACCTGACTATCTTGCCGCCTGCTTGCCACCGCGCGGAAGAGTCATAAGTGGCCAGTTGGCGTTCGCAAATGGCCAGTGAATTTGCGGCACGTCGGAATTGTGGTTGGATAACGGATCCGGAAGTAATCCACCTAGACGAGGAACTTGCTTTGCCGGAAAATTGACAGGGAGTGCTGTTTCCGAGGAACTCCCGCGCGGGCTTCTCTTGTAGAAACGCATTCGCCTGCAACACGAACTCGCAACAGAACACCATGATTAGTTAGTGGATACAGAATGAGACCGAACTGCGTTCATCGTTGTGGGAGTGATGGGTAATCCCGGCCTGCAAATAGGCGCGTGGACGTGTCCCCTCTCGGGGAAAGGGACCGCGCAATTTGACTATGAGCGTCTAACAAAACCCGCTTTTTCCTGGCTCCGAAATCGTGAAGTCAGTATGGGCCTACGCCGGAAAGTTCATGCGGCGCAGCAGATCCTGGAGGCGTGGGTCAGAACGTAGGTTATCGAACCGTGGATCGGTCTTCAGACACACCATTAGTGCGTCGTGGCCCAGCCAGGCGGTTTCCAGCCAACGAAGGGCTTCATTTTCCTTTCCCAGAGCGGCGCAGAGTACGCCCACAGCGTACGGCTGAACATATCGTTGCTTCGCGAGTTCCTGCAACTGGTCCAAGATGTTCTGCGCCTCCTCGCGATATCCAGCCGTGGCATAAACAGCTCCGAGGAAGGCCACGAAAAACGGAGCGCCCTTCGACAGCTCAACCGCCTTTCGCGCGTGGGAGATTGCGGGCTCAGGCTTCGACAGGTATGCGTACGTGAGCCCAAGCATTGAGTGCGCCTGGGCCAGGCTGGCATCCACTTCTAGTGCCTTCTCCAACTGTTCGACGGCCTGATCGTATCGGCGTGCCGCAAAGAAAAGCATAGTTCCCAAGATCATGAACGTGATGGAGTGTGGATCCAGGCGAACGGCCCGTTTGACTTCAGCGTATAGATGCAAGGGCATCCGTTTTGTTATCGGAGCATTGGAGAATCAGTCAGATCATTTCATGTCAGAACCTGGTCGACTAGCTGCCCCACAGCCCGTTTTGCTTCTAGTATGGAATAGCGATGGTCCATCGCGCCGGCCAGATCAGTATTAGCAAACGCGATCCGACCAAATGGCGCATTGCGCAGGATCTCGCGATGCGCAGGTTTACCATCCTTGCCAAAGAAGAATCCTGGTTGTGGGCTTAGATAAGCATGCCCCCAGCGATTCAGTATGATTCCGGCGATATCTCGTTTGGCATCAAAGCCACCTGCTGCGAACATACCAGTAAACTGTTCACGAATTCGCGTCTCATAGTCCCGGAATGACGTGCTCATCATTTCGATCCGACCCCGGTTTCCTTGCTCTTCGGTCGAGGCACCTGGATATGAGTAGAGGACCTTCACGGAAAGAACAACGGGCGACTCAGGACTAATCGTGGGGTTCTCAATACCGGTCAAGGCCAGTCTGCGTACTTCCATGTAATTGCCGATACCTTCAAACCAGCGACACCCACTGATTCCCATCTTGTACAGAAAGCGCCAGTTTCGCACCGCAATGTTGGCCATCATGCAAGGAGAGCGATAAAACTGGGCGTAGGCCTCGTGATGCGTTGCGGGAAGATCTTTTACGATGTGTTTGGTGGTCCAACTTCCGCCGGCCATTACAGCGGACCGCGCCTTGAGTCGATGTAACTTGCCTTCCTTGAGATATACGACGGTGACCGTGTTCGCCTTGCTCGGCTCACCGTCGTGTTGGACAGCAATGGCGGTAGAGCACAAACGAATCCTTGCTTTACTTCCGAGGACATCCAAGGCGGAAAAGTTCACGTTGTTGCGGCAAACCCCTTCTACGCCGTCCGGGCCATCGACCGCGGAAGGGATCAGGCTCTTTACCATCAACCTCGCGATCGTTGCGTTGCCACCCGGAAACATCTGATCTGTCCCACTGCTTTCATCGGTCAAAGGGTGGAGCATTTCGTACGCGTAGTCCGAGTAGGCAGACAACGCATCCGGGCCCAGACCCGATCCTCCTCCTTCTACTGGAGAGAGAAAGGCCCGAACGGTTTCACGCGTGAGCCCGAAGCGTTCCATGTAGTGCTGTTCGAGCGTAATGGAATCGAGGTACCGGGAAATTGCATCCCCTTCAACCTTGGGATGCTCGAAGTTCTTCGCTTGCACCGGCTCGCCCTTTAGCCAGTGGAGCCATTCGATTCGTGTTGCTTGAGAGACGGGAGCGCCCTCAAGCTTCTTTCCCAGAGGATCGATCAGCCACATCCCGGGTTTCTGACCAAACTTCGCACCAAACCAGAATCCGTACTGACCATGCTCCAGTCCTGCTGCTTCATACGGGGTCTTAGAAAGAACCAATTCTGGCCGGGTTCCAGCCCATTTCTGATATGTGAGCTTAAGTGCTTTCAGACCGATCGAGTCATAGAACTGTGCGAGGAAACTAAATGGATACTGGAGCTGATAGATGGCGGAACCCTGATGCACGATCAACCGCGTGCCATCCACGAGAAATTCGTTTTGCTTAGCTTCGCCACCGAATATGGGATGGTTCTCAAGGACCAAACACGTCAGATTACTTGCTTGCCGCTGAAAGAATAGGGCGGCCGCAAGTCCGCTGATTCCACCACCGATGATCACGCAATCATAGGTCTCACCAGTCTCGATGATTTCCTTGGGCAGCGGATCATAAAGGCCGTCGCGAATCGCGTGGCCCGCCCGAAGGACTGGTAATGTATTGCCGTTTGAAGCGCCGTATTCGCCGACTCCTCCGTAGCCGGTGAACTCGTCTTTATCTGCAAGCAGCTCCGCGGGGCTGGCGCCTCCGAGAAGGGCCGCCCCGGAAGCTAGTAGCGTCGAACCGAGGAAGTCACGCCGGGTTATCGGCGCGTTCATGACAGGTATTGTCCCATAAAGAGTGGGATATCCGATGAGGTTCAAACCGCTTGTCGCCGATCAATCCGTTGAAGCGCATACGGTGCACTTCGGTCTTGACGCGCACCGCGCATTCATCGCTCACCTGAAGACTTCGACTGTTGCGGCGGCCCGGCACATATCTGCACTCGTGAGGCATAATGTTTCTCCGGATCAGCACAAGATTTTGAGCCTTTAGGAAGACCGCGTGGAACCTCTATCTCGTCGAAATTTTCTCCAGCGCGTTGGCGGAGTGCTCACTCTGCCTCTCTTGCGCAGAGAGGAACCAGAGATCATCCTCTACAACGGAAACATCTGGACAGTAGATGAAATGCAGCCCCGTGCCGAAGCGGTGGCAATCAGTGATGGCAAATTTATAGCAGTGGGCTCTAATAAAGAGGTCCTGCGACTGGCGTCCGGCCTTACCCGCAAGCTGGACCTGGGATTCAAGACTGTCCTCCCTGGTTTCAACGATGCTCACGCTCACCCGGTGGAAGCTGGCGTGGAGCATCTCCGTAAAGTAGCGTGCGATAAAGATTCCATTGAGCAAATCAAAGCACTGCTGCGCGAGCGGGCGAAGAATACACCGCCAGGGCAGTGGGTGCTAGGCTTCTTGTATGACGATGGCAAGACTCCACGGCCGATTAACCGACACGACCTCGATGATGCGGTGAGCGACCATCCGGTGCTGGTGCAACATCGTGGTGGTCACACGGCGTTCGTGAATTCCAGAGCGCTGGAGCGGGCCAACGTCACCGACCAGACGCCGGATCCGCGCGGCGGCCGGTTTGAACACGATGCAGAAGGCCACCTTACCGGCTTCGTGGGTGATGCCGGAATGCAAGTTTTTCTCAACCTCATTCCCCAAAACAACCCACGCGAGGATTACCGCCGAGGCACGGCGTTAATTTCAAAGCTTCTTACGAGTAAAGGAGTTACCTCAGCCTGCGATGCGGACGCCTCGCCTGAGGACGTGCAGGGCTATCAGGACGCGCGCGATGCGGGTGAGTTGATGATGCGCCTGTATTGCCATGTCTCGGCCAAATCACTCGACCGGTTTATTGCCGCGGGGATTCACACCGGGTTCGGCGACGAATGGGTGCGCATCGGGGGAGTGAAGCAATATGCTGATGGTTCCATTTCTGAACGTACGGCATGGCTGTCGCAACCTTATATTGGCATCCCGAATAATTATGTTGGATTGCAGCTTTCAAGCGCTGAGCAGTTATACGAAACCGGGCGCAAAGCGCATGCAGCAGGATGGCAACTAGCTACGCACGCCAACGGTGACCTCGCCATTGATCGGATCCTCAGTGTCTACGAGCGAATCCAGAAGGAACTGCCCAAGAAAGACCCACGGTTCCGGATCGAGCACTGCACTTTGGCGACGGAGCCACTGATCCAGCGGATGCATGCGTTGCAAGTAATTCCGGCACCGTTTTCCTGCTACGTGTACTTTCATGGCGACGTGATGCACTTCTATGGTCAAGAGCGAACTAAAAACATGTTCCCCATGCGCAGCTTTTTGGACGCTGGACTGCATCCGACAGACTCTTCCGACTACACCGCTAGCCCTTCTGATCCGATGATGTGGCTACAGTCGCAACTCACGCGCACGGATATGAAAGGAAATGTCTGGGGAGCAAACCAGCGCATCGCGTTGCCGGAGGCTATCAGCTGCGGCACAGTTAATGGCTCTTATGCCGCTTTCGAGGAAAATCTGAAGGGCATGATTGTTCCTGGCCAACTTGCTGACCTGGTGGTGCTCGCTCAAGATCCTTTTGGGGCTGATCCGTCTGAACTTCTGAAAATCCAGGTTGAACGAACCATGGTCGGCGGAGTCTGGAGATTTGAATCGTAAGGCCACAGCTCACACGCGGTGGGTTGTGATGTGTCCCACAAGGGTGTCGAATTTTCCCCTCGCACAGTCGTCTTGTAGTCGCGTGATTGAGTTCCCGGCTCGGTCACGGAAGCAGTCGGATCTCCTCCGCGACCAGTTGATTGATCTGCGGAAACTCGCCTCAAATCGAGAGAACTTTTGGGATTCTTGGGTGCTCGGTCAACACGCTTCCTTGAACAGCGCTTCAATGACTTTCTCCGACATGACTCTTGCGGCGCCTAGCGCGCCCGCTTCGTTTCCAAGATTGGAGACCATCAATTGCACCTGATTTGCTGATCGCTCCAGAGCGCGCTGTTTGAGGACGCGTTTCAATGATTCCAAAAGGTATGGAGCCGCTCGAAACAATGGCCCACCAAACACTACGACTCTGGGGTTTAGGAGATTGACCACATCAGCCAACGCAACCCCTATGTGTGACACGGCTTCGTGGAGAACCCGGAAAGCTAGGCTGTCGTTCTCCTGGGATGCTTGAGTAATGACTTCTATGCTAATGCTTTGCAGCTTGCCCCCGACCAATTCTCGTATTCTAGAATCGACTCCACGTTCAATTGCGCTGCGTGCCGCATGGATAATTGCTCCGCACGATGCCATCATCTCCAGGCAACCGCTATTCCCACAGCAACATAACGGGCCGTTCTCTTGCACCGTCATATGGCCGAACTCGCCCGCTCCTCCGCCGAAGCCTTCATATAGATTTCCATTCAGAAAAATGCCTGCGCCTATGCCCATGCCGACATCGACATATACAAAGTCGTCCAGGTTTGTTTCCGTGCCAAAGCATCGTTCTGCAACTGCGATCGCACGCACACTGTCCTCCAGGATGCATGGTGCAGCAAACTCCTGCTCAAGCATCCGGCGCAAGGGTACGTTCTTCCACTCCGTCATCTGCCCAGGACGAGGGTACGACAGCACGACTCCAGCTGCGGAGTCGATGATTCCAGAGTGCGCCATTCCAATACCGCCAATCTTGTCTCTCGGAATGCCGCATTCCTTTATTGCCCTACGAACGGCGGTGAAAGTCCTCTCTAGGACTCTCTCGCGTCCTTCGGAGAGGCTGGTTTCCGTTTGGAGCTTCTGTAACAACTTGCCGTGAAGGTCGGTAACGACTACCCGCAAATAGAAGGAACCTAGATCCACTCCCACGACGTATGCGGCGTCATGCCGAACACTTAGTGCAATGGGTCTTCGTCCGGCCGCGCTCGTGTGGCCCGGAGTTTCCGTTATAAGCCGCTTCCTGATGAGGGACTGGGTTATACCCGTGATCAGCCCGGCACTGAACCCTGTGAGCTCCACCAGCTCAACTCGCGACACATTATTTTTTCTGTGGATCAGCCGCAGAACGGCAAGTTCCTTCTGTGCTGATTTCCCATAAGTATTATTCGCCGAGCCAGCGCAATGGCCTTGCAGTTTACGTTGCATGCATGCATTCGTGAGCGGATCGAACGTTATTTTAGCACGTTGATTCAAAAGTGAAATAATTGCACGGCAAAATGTGTAATCGAATTTGCCTTGACAACCAGTAAGCATGGGCTATATAAACCCGACCTGGGCACTCGAAAAGCACATCGAGTAATGTGTAATTGGCTCAGAAATGAATAAATGCTTCACAATCATTCGTCGCCATGTTCAGGTGAAGTTACTGTGAAGGCTCTCATCGGCCGCTTGGCGTTAACGCTGATTCTGCTTGCAAGCAACATCATTGTATGGGGCGCGACCTTTAGGGCTGGAGTCGAGAAGGTAGACATTACTCCTCCGGCCGGCGTTTCCTTATGGGGCTACAGTGATCGAAAGATCCCTTCAACAGGTGTGCTCGACCCGCTGTACGCGCGAGTGCTGGTGCTTGAAGCAAGCGGACAACGCCTTGCACTCGTCGTTGTCGACGTGGGCCGACCGTTCGGGCCGACATCACTGGAACGCCTGCGAAGCGCAACGCGCAATGAAGTCTCCCTCCTTATTGTTTCGGCTACCCATACACATTCTGGACCTGTAATACGGGACGAATATCCGGGCGGCACACCGGCTTGGGAGACTGCGTCGCTCGAGAAAATCGCAAACGCTGTTGAGGAAGCGTGCAAACATCTTGTAAACGCCCAGATCGGTACTGGATATGGCAGCGCATTCATCGGTCATAACCGGCTTCGGATCAACTCGGATGGAACTGTCAGTTGGTTCGAGCGCAATGTCACTCAGGTTCCTACTGCGCCGGTGGACGGCACCGTCTCTGTTCTGCGCGTGGATAGCACGGATGGCAAACCGCTGGCGATTCTTGTGAACTATGCCTGCCACCCTGTGATCTTTGGCAGCGACAATCTTCAATACTCAGCCGATTTTCCAGGCGCAATGGCTCGAACCGTAGAAGCCGCGTTTGAAGGCAAGCCTCTTTGTCTCTTTCTGCAAGGCGCACCGGGCGACATAAATCCATATTATGCGATCACGCCGAAGGAGCAGGCCGCAATCGAAATGCGCGATCGAACTGGCGGGATTTTAGGCAACGAAGCTGTGCGCATCGCAAAGGAGATTCACACCCATGCTGATCCTCAGCCGGAGCTGCAGTTTGCAGAGGATATCCTGACCGCTCACTTGCGTTGGGATTCGAACAAATGGCGCGAAGCCATGTTTGCGGTTTTCGGTGCTAACGGATCCGAACCCTTTGCACCACAGTTAGACCCAATTCGGCTTCCGGTCACAACTGTCCTGATCAATAAGAGAATCGCGATTCTCTGCCTGGCGGGCGAGCCATTTGTGGAATACCAAATCAGGTGGCGGCAGCTCTGCCCAGTATCCGACGCATTTCTTGTTGGTTACGCAAACGGCTACAACGGATATTTTCCGTCGATCCGCAGCGCAATTTTGGGCGGTTACGGAGCCGGCAATCCGGCCACTTGGGTCGAAATTGGGGCTGGGGACCGAATGATGGAGACGGGTGTTATCAGGATTAATCAGATGCTCGGTCGTCTGCATGAACTTCCGGAGGATATTCAGAAGTGAGTGCATCCACAACGCATCGAGGATCGAAGCACGGCACAAGGCGCCCGCCCTCGGATTCCCGTGCAGCCTACACACGTGTGCGGGCAGTGATCTGTTGTGCCTTGGGCACAGGTCTGCTTCTTGTTGCCAGCTGTACTGGTCTGCAAGGAGCTACTTTCAGAGCCGGCGTGGCGAAGGTTGATATTACTCCTCCTCCAGGCCTGCCAATGTACGGCTTTTTCGATCGCATAAAAGACAATAAGCTTGCTACTGGAACGCTGGATCCGCTCTACGCGCGTGCACTGGTTATCGAAGTCGGCGAGCGGCGCCTGGCACTGGTAACCCTTGACCTCGGAAGAACATTTAACGAGGCCGTTCTATCCCAGTTACGTCAGGAGGTCAAGACTTCTGCCAGAATCTCCTTCCTTATTATTACCGCCTCGCATACCCATTCTGGGCCGAACATTCTCGATGAATATCCAGCGAATCGCTCGCCTGGTTGGGAGGTTACGACAATCGAAAAAATTGTCCGGGCTGTTTCGGAAGCGAGCAGACACTTACAAGACGCGCGAATTGGCACCGGACGCGGCGAAGTTTATATCGGGTACAACCGACGGCAGGTGAACGCAGGCGGCGTCAACATGCTGTGGACAAACCCTGCCAAGCAGCCCACCGCGCCTCTGGACCCATCGGCGTTGGTCATCCGTATCGATGACAACAATGGCACACCACTCGCCCTGCTTATCAATTACGCATGTCATCCGGTCGTTCTTGGTGCCGACAATCTCAAGTATTCCGCGGATTTCGTCGGCACGATGGCGACAACAGTGGAGAAGGCATTCGAAGGCACACCACTATGTTTCTTCTTACAAGGCGCCGCAGGCGACATTAACCCATACCATGCCACCACTGCTCTCGCAGATAGTGCGGTCGAGAAGCGTGACTGGACCGGAGAGCAGTTGGGCAGAGAAGCTCTCCGGGTGGCCAAGACGATCCACACCAGCGTTCCTCGGGAGGCGGCTATTGACTTTGCAGATGACGTGTTGAGCTTTCGGTCTCGCTGGGACCCCGGCAAATTTCGCGCGGGGCTGCTCAACAGCTATGGCTCCAAAATTTTTGAAGATCACGCCGATCTGTTTGCTCACAATCCACCGCCTGAGCAGTTACAACTCCACGTCACATCTCTGCTGCTGAATAAGCAAATTGCGTTCATTGGAATGCCGGGCGAACCTTTCGTGAACTTCCAAATCAACTGGAGGGATCGTTGTCCGGTACAAGACGCTTTTTTTCTCGGCTACACCAACGGTTACTTCGATTACCTGCCAACGATTGAGGCGGCCGCCGAGGGCGGATATGGCGCAGCGGATTCGAACACCTATGTGGAAGTCGGGGCCGGCGAGCGGATGCTCAGGCACGCATTGGTGCGAGTTTACGAATTTTTAGGAAAGGTCAGCGATGCTCCCGAGCGAAATTAGAACGCGAGAGCATGCGCTCGAAGCCAGAATGTTTTTCAAGTTCGAGCGTTGGAATGAAAAGGAGCGGTTATGACTAGGTGGAATAAGCTCGGAGTTTTTCTAGTACTGCTCTCGGCTACGGCGGCGCTCGCCAGCATCACCGGAACAATATCAGGGATCGTGACGGATCCGGGTGGTGCAGTGGTCGTTGGCGCGTCTGTCAAGGCCACTAATGTTCAAACTGGTGTTGAGCAGACCATCGCCACTGACGCGAAGGGTTTCTATTCGTTTCCTGCGCTTCCCGTTGGCTCCTACACGATCCATGTCCATCATGAAGGCTTCAAGGATTTCGAAGAGAAGAACATCATCATCGACGCAAACAGCGTTATCCGGGCTGACGCGAAGCTGCAAGTGGGCGCGGTACAGCAACAAGTGACTGTCTCCACGACTGCCGTGCGAGTAGAGACCACCAGCACGCAGATGGGAGAAGTAATTACCGGCGAGTCCATGACTTCTATTCCCCTGAATGGGCGCTCGTTTACGGACTTGCTTGCTCTACAGCCTGGGGTCGCACCGCAATCGACGGGCGAGTATGGCGCAGGATTTTCTCCGTCAGGTGACTTGAATCCTGGCAATCTCTCGGTCAGCGGCATGCGCGAGTCCGCTAACGGTTTTATGGTGAATGGCGGTGACGTCGAAGAAGGCGGCAACATGGGTGCGGCGGTCATTCCCAACCTCGATTCAATCGCCGAATTTCGCATTCTCACCAATAATTTCGACGCGGAATACGGGAACTACATGGGCGGCCTGGTGAACGTCGTAACCAAGTCAGGGACTAATACATTCCATGGCGATGCGTTCGAGTTTTTGCGATTTCCTAACTTGGATGCTCGTAATTACTTTTCTCCAACCCGTGGCGCTCTTCACCGCAACCAATTCGGCGGCACAATTGGCGGGCCGATAGTTCACAACAAGATCTTCTTTTTTGCGGATTATCAGGGGACCCGCCAAATCGCCGGTCAGGATAGCGGAGTGGTTCCTGTTCTTTCTGCTGCGGATCGAAGCGGCAATTTGCTGGATGTCTCCAGCCAGCTGACGGGAACAGTGGGAGGCTCATCCTGGGCCAATATGCTTTCTCAAGAATTGAGCTATCCGGTGAGCAGTGGTGAAGCGTACTACTTTAGCGGATGTACCAGTTCGTCTCAGTGCGTGTTTCCCAATGCAGTGATTCCAGCATCGGCCATCTCAGCCCCAGCGCAGGCCCTGCTGCAATATATTCCCCAGCCGAATCTCATCGGTGGGAACTGCCCAGTTGGCAGTGCTTGCTTTTCCTCTTCCGCCTTCAATCAGACCGTGCGCGACGACAAGCTCGGTTTTCGCATTGACGTCAATACCGGATTAGGAACGTTCTCCGGGTACTATTTTTTTGACGACTATAGCCTTGACAGTCCCTACTTGGGCGCAAATTTGCCGGGATTTGCCGTTACCACCTTTGGACGCTCGCAGCAGGGCAACTTCAGCTACACGAAAACTCTCTCCTCGACTGCGGTAAATGAATTTCGGATCAACTACACGCGCGAAGCAACCAACCCGCTCCCCACAGGTGGTATCGGGCCAAAGTTAAGCTCATTCGGAATCCCTACTGGGCCGACTACGCCGGGCGTTGTAGTTCTAAATACAAGCTTGGAAGGCGTCCCCAGCATCGCAACCAATGAATTCTTCCTGGGTGTGTATCCGTGGACGGAATATCAGATCAATAACACGGCTCAGGTGATGGATAACTTCACGAAGGTTCACGGAACGCATACCTTCAAGTTTGGAGGGAGCTTTCACTTAAGCCAGATTGACATCTTCGATCGTGGGGCGAACAACGGGACCTGGACCTTCGATGGGTCAGAGACGGGAAGCGATTTCGCCGATTTTTTACTTGGAGCGCCGAATAATTATCTGCAGGGCAGTCAAGTTCCGATGTACACGACCAGCCGCTACTATGGCATTTACGGGCAGGACAACTGGCGAGCCAAGCAGAATCTGATTCTCAATTATGGACTTCGCTGGGAAGTGACCACTCCGTGGTACGAAAAACACAATCAAATCGAAACCATCGTGCCCGGATTGCAATCTGTTGTCTTCCCGGGAGCACCAGAGGGCTGGGTCTTCCCCGGCGATCCAGGAATCCCGCGGACGTTAGCGCCAACCCGATACAAAAATTTTGGCCCGCGGATTGGTCTGGCATATTCCCCCAAGGGAGACCACGGTATCTGGCACTGGCTTTTCGGCTCTTCCGGCAACAGCAGCATTCGTGCGGGTTATGGCTTGTTCTACACGGCCTTCGAGGATGCTACCAGCTTCAACGAAGTGGGCGATGCTCCTTACGGCTATTTCTACAGCAGTCCACAGCCTACATTGTTCACCACTCCGTTCATTGATCGTGGCACGGGCAATCCTGAAGGTCAACGCTTCCCGGTCCCCTTTCCTCCTCTGAATACGGGGCCGTCTCACCCCGACACGAGCATTGACTGGTCACAGTTTGCTCCGATTTCGAGTTCGCCAGGGTTCTACTACAAGAACCGCGTTCCTTATTCAGAGGATTACATGCTGTCGCTTCAGCGACAGCTGGGCAACAACACCGTGCTGAGCTTGAGTTACGTCGGGACCCAGGGGCACCGTCTGCTTGCCGATAAGGAATCTAACCCTGGCGATCCAGCGCTCTGCCTCAGCCTTGCTTCGCAGGGTTGCGGACCATTCGCCGAGGATGGCACTTACACTGTGAACGGGCAGACAATCAGCTCGACGCGGACAGTGTTCCAGAATGGCCTGGGCAGCAACGGAATATTCGTCACCGAAGCGAACTCGGGTTACAACGCCTTACAAGTTAGTTTGCGCCACAACAGCACGCGTGCAGCGATCCTGGCTGCCTACACCTACAGCAAAGCGATGGACAACGCTTCAAGTTGGGGGCCGGGAGTTAACGATGCAGGCGAGCAGCTCAATCCGATCAATCCAAGATTGTCCAGATCGCTATCGGCTTTTGATTTGACCCACAACTTCGTCGTTAGCTACTCGTACATGTTGCCTTTCGACAAGCTCTTTTCATCAAACAGGCTGACCAAAGGCTGGACGGTCACCGGCATCACGCGCTATGCAACCGGTTTTCCTGTGACGATTAACGAACAGGATGACAATTCACTTTTGGGGACATTTTGTACCGGCCCCACCTGTTCGGTCATAGACACTCCAAACTTCACACGCGGTCCGTTGAATTTCACAGATCCGCGTTCCGGGAATCCATACTTCAACACATCATTGTTCACCCCAGAGAATGTGGGGCAGCTTGGAAATTCCAACCGCCGCTTCTTTCACGGTCCAGGAATCGCGAACTGGGATTTTGGTCTGCTGAAGGACCTTCCGTTGACCGAAGCCAAGAAACTGGAATTTCGCGCCGAATTTTTCAACATTTTCAACCATGCGAATTTTGGTCTTCCGGAGGGCGACATCATTAACTCGTCCTTTGGTTTCGTGACTTCAGCCAGAGATCCCCGTATTGGGCAGCTGGCGATTAAATTTCTGTTCTAGTCCATTTGATAGGAGACTTGATGCCAGAGCCTGTCTTCGAGAATCGTGGTGTGCCTGTCATCTTCGAATTTCGCCCGAGCGCTGCGCGTCTTCGCAGATGTCTCGGTGTACTCGCGATTCTCATCACGTTAGTGTTGCCGGGGGGCCTCCACACGCAATCATCCGTGCCGATTTATCTAGATCCGCAACAGCCAATCGAAGTGCGTGTGAATGATCTGATGAGCCGTATGACGCTGAAAGAAAAAGTTGGCCAGCTCAATTTGCCCTGTGTTTACGTGGATGATCTCGGTAAAACTATTCCTGAAAAGCTCGAGGCTTGCAAGAGATTTGCCGCTGGAACGCAGACGAGTGAAATCGGTCCGGGTGCCGGCTTCTTTACACTCGCAGACACAATTCTCCATGAGGGAACCGAGCAACAGGTCGAATACTTTAATCAGCTACAAAAAATTGCTCTTACGCAAACACGGCTGAAGATTCCGCTACTGCAAGATGAAGAGGGCACTCATGGTGGCATGTTCTCGGGCGCAACAATCTTTCCCGAAGGTCTTGCCCTCGGCAGCACATTTGATATGCCGCTCATGGAGTCCATCTATGCCGCGGCTGCCCGTGAGTCGCGGGCTGTAGGCATCCACGTGCTCTCAACTCTCGTTTTGGAGCTTGATCGTGATCCCAGGATGGGTCGCAATGAAGAGGGCTATACCGAAGACCCTAATCTTGGCTCGCACATTGCCGAAGCCATCGTGCGCGGAGCGCAAGGTCCAAATATCAACGCTCAGGACCGAGTCGTTGCGTTGATGACCGATTTCCCCACACAAAGTGAACCGATGAGCGGTCTAGAGCGCGGCGCCATTACCCTTTCTGAGCGAGGCATTCGGCAGGATGTCCTGCCGCCGTGGAGTGCGGCGATTACAAAGAACGGCGCGTTGGGAGTAATGGCGGGATATCCCGAAATTGAAGACGTTCCAGCACACGCCTCGGAAAAGTGGCTAACCGCCATCTTGCGGCATGAACTCGGGTTCAAGGGCATTGTCGTCAGCGAAGGCGACGGCTTTGGAACCCTGATCTATGAGGGTATTGTTCCGACCCAGAAGGAAGCAGGCATTCTCAGCCTTAAGGCTGGCGTCGATTTGAACATCACATACGAACCGGCGTACATGGGACCACTAATCGAGAATGTAAACGAAGGCCGGGTCCCAATGGAGCTCATTGATCGCGCGGTGCGACGAGTGCTCGAGCTAAAGTTTCGGTTGGGATTGTTCGAGCACCCCTACGTTGACCTAGCCCAGGCGAAGCAAGTCGTGCATTCGAGCGAGCATCAGCAGCTGGCACTGAATGCCGCGCGCGAAGGAATAGTCCTTTTGAAAAACGACGCCAATCTTCTGCCACTGAAAAAGAACCTGAAATCAATTGCGGTTATCGGTCCTAACGCAGACAATGCGCCCAATCTGTTCGGTGATTACTCGGCCCAGGTTGTTCTTCAGCACGTAAACACAATTCTGGATGGGATCAAGAGTAAAGTTGGGCCTTCAACGCGCGTCGTTTACGTGAAAGGATGCGCCGTTAACGATCAGGACAGACGCGGCTTTGGACAAGCCGTGCAGGCCGCCAAAGGCGCTGATGTGGCCGTACTGGTAATGGGTGAGCAGTCCAGAAGAGAAGGAGATGACGCAAAGGGCTTGCCAGCTCCTACGGACGGCGAAGGTTATGACGTTGCCAGTCTGGACTTGACTGGTGTTCAGGAAGACCTTGTAAAAGCGATTCAAGCAACCGGTACTCCGATAGTTCTAGTGCTGGTGAATGGCCGGCCACTCTCAATTCGATGGGAGGCTGAACACGTTCCCGCGATTCTCGAGGCTTGGGAACCTGGCGAGCGCGGCAGCGTGGCGGTTGCTGATGTCCTATTCGGCGACTACAACCCGAGTGGCCGGTTGGCAATCACCATTCCGCGTGGCGTGGGACAGCTGCCCGCGTACTACAACTACAAGCCATGGAAGTCATACTGGATCAACGGCGGCTGGACCCATACACACGGCTATGTTGATATGCCCGGTACGCCGCTTTATCCATTCGGATATGGATTGAGTTACACCCAGTTTCAATATAGCAACCTTCGTGTCGAGCCATCGAAAATCCGTACTGAAGGCGAGACGCATGTGAGTGTAGATGTCGAGAATACAGGCAAGCAGGCGGGAGTGGATACTCCTCAACTTTATATTCGCGAGCGATTCACTCCGGTGGCGACTCCGGTCGAGCAACTGCGCGGATTTGAACGGGTGGCGCTCGATCCTGGGCAGAAGAAGACAGTGACCTTCACGCTCGGTCCTGAAGATTTAAAGCTGCTTAATAAGGACACGCACTGGGTTATGGTACCGGGCGTGTTCGACATCATGATTGGGCAATCCTCGGCAGACATTAAGACCAAAGGAATGCTGGAAGTCGAACGTTCGGACTCGGCTTCCGAATGAGCACATGACTACTAGGAGACGGTGATTCGTGACGATAAAAGAACAAGTTCAGGCAGGCGACCAAAGCGCCGAAAATAATCAACTGGCGATCCATGGAGGCGCACCCGTTCGCAATGAACCGTTGCCGCTAGAGTTCCCGGGGGTCCACTACATGGACGGAGAAGAAGTCGAAGCTGCCGTTCGTGTGCTGCGCGACCGCTCGCCATTCCGTTATTACGGGGTGAAGCTACGTGGGGAAGTGGAGCAGTTTGAAAGGGAGTTCGCCGACTATTTGGGACTACCCTATGCCGTTGCTGTCAGCAGCGGAACCGGCGCGCTGCAGACTGCGCTGTCTGCACTGGGCGTTGGCCCGGGACAAGAAGTTATTGTGCCGGCATACATGTGGGTTGCCGTCGTGGCTTCGGTTGTGAATCTGGGCGCAATTCCTATTCTGGCGGACATTGACGACACTTTCGGGATTAATCCCGAAGATTTGCGATCCCGGATTACACCCCGAACCAGAGGCATCATTGCCGTCCACATGAGCGGAGCTCCAATAAATATCAAGCCTATCGCGCAGATTGCTCGCGAGCGCGGCCTGTTTCTGCTTGAGGATTGTGCACAGGCCAATGGCGCCAGCATTGCTGGTCAAAAGGTGGGGACCTTCGGCGACATCGCCATCTTCAGCTTTCAAATGAACAAGAACATGACTTCCGGCGAGGGCGGGTGCGTCGTGACTCGCGACTTGCACTTGTATCGCCGTGCTGTGGCAGTCCATGATCTCGGTTACTCACGCGACGACCAGGGCCGTTTAATGTTTGATGATCCCGATCTCTGCGTGTGGGGAAGAGGGTACCGCCTTGACGAAATTCGTGGGGCTATTCTTCGCGTACAGTTAAGAAAAATGCTCACCATAATTCTAAAGATGCGAAACAGCAAATACCGAATCCGAAGGGCACTTGAGCAGCTTCCTGGCTTGAAACTTCGGCGAATTGTTGATCCCACCGGAGACACTGGAGCATTTCTCATCACCACTTATGACGCACCGGAGATTGCCAAAGAAATAAACCACGCCCTGCGCGCGGAAGGAATCACGACCTACCCGCAAGGCCTAAGCAATATCATGATGACAGATTGGGGCCTTCATCTTTACTACAACATCGTGAGTCTTATTAGAAGGCGAAGCATAGACCGGGCGGGCTTTCCCTGGAATCTTGTCGAAAACGCTGCTTCTGAAAAGCATTATGACAAAGGTATGTGCCCGGTCGCGGACAGCCTGTTCGAGCGAAGCATAATTATGCCCGTTCCCTCATGCCTTAAGTCCGCGGACGAGGATGACATAATTCAGGCCTTCACAAAGGTGTTGACCCATTACAGCGGAAATTGATCCTAAGTAGGGAGACACTATTTCAGGTAGACGTACACGACGCCGATCAGACTGTTTGCACGCAGCTAACGCCAAAATCAGCTTGAGAACACAAGCTCTCCATGACGCTGGGACGTCGAGAATCTGGCACACGTGCGACAGCGATTACGATTCATGGAATTACCGGTCGTCCTGCTGACGGCCGATCATTCGACTAATGCTCGTCGCATCTCGCTGGCGCTCAGTTCCCACCGCAAGTTCCCGGCCCACCCCATTGAATCTCCTTATTATTGTTTGTCGATACCAAGCATCTGCCGCAACCTTGTCTTCAGTATCGTGTCTGCAGGACCCTTACAGCCCCTGTTCAGCCAGTTTTCAAAATCCTGAATTTTGACAACATGCGTAACCTCCGGATGCCTGGCCTTCACGGTAACGGTGGTCGGTCCTGTTCCGATCTCGCCGACCAGTCGTGGCCGCGTAACGCGGCGAGGGCCTGGGCAATGGCTTCGTACAGGGACTCGGCCGTCACGTCGATCGCGTGCGCGGTCTCGTTCGGATCGTGAACAACGGCAGTGCAGGCTTTGAGAGCCACGATGGGCAATTTATCATATTCGCCATTTGTTCTCTCTGCCAAACCTGCACAGATACTCGAGCGTTCCAACTCTTAGTTTATCAATATATTGACATCAATATAATGTCAATACTGTTTAGGGAGGATCGAAATGGCAACGGGACAGAAAAACTAGCTTGCTGATGATGGAAAGGATAAAACTCAGACCGAAAGCACCAGAGCTCTCGGTCCGTAAACCTTCAGGGATTTGAGACAAGAGTTTGTTGGAAGGCGACGGATTGCCAACTGCCGCCTTTCTTCACATAGACCCGGGTGAACATGATTTGGCCGTTGGTATCTTTTCCTCCCAAAGTTCCTTTGACATCAGCCTTACCGGTGATTACCGCGGTGCTGCCATACACGCGCACCTTCATATCGGAAAGCTCGTCAGATGTGAGCTTGGTTTGGCCGGTTTTGAACGCGTTTACCATCTGTGATTTGTCCGACATTTGGCCGTACAAGTTGATGAATGTGTAGTCGTCGGACGTTTGTTTTTCGAGTGTTGCCGCATCGCCTTTGACGGCCGCCGCCGCGCGATCGGTTTCGAGCTTCTTCAGTTCTTCTTCCACGTTGGCGGCCCATGCCAGGCCGAGCAGCGCGGCGAGAGACAAAACTGATGCGATCACGAACCCAGTGCATCTCCACTTCATGGATTGCCTCCTTATTTCTTCCGAGATTGGACCTGTGAGCTTCCTCGATGGGGTTACGGCGCAACAGCTTAGAACTGCGGGACGGCGTTGTCAAATTCGTGCTCTCGGCCCAGATGAAGATTGTGTCAAATCAGCCAGTCACATGGGGAACTACTCCAAGTGATCCCAGCCTTCCATTTCATCTTCACCAGCGACCAAAGATTGATTCGCTCCACCCATGCTTTATAAAAAACATAGTCTTTGGCCCCCTCAGGTCGGTCGGTTTGTAAAGCAGGCGCTGCGCGGCAATAGCTGCGGTCATGCCGCCAGCAGAAGCTCCCGTAATCACGTGAATGTAAATCTTTTGGTCTTCTGCCGAAGGCAGCGAGTAGCCGATCAGACTCCACTCCTCCGCCTTATGAAGCATCCTTTTCAATGTTCGCAACGCCCAATTGGCATTCGCGGGCGGGCCTGAGAACCTGACGCTTTCGATAGATCAGATCGATGGGTACCATCACTTCGGTCTGGGCCTGGCGAAGGCGGGTTTCCAGACGGCATGTGATTGACGTTTTGGCCTATAGCACGTCAAGAGCCCCTTTACGTGTACTGACGGCCGATCATCCATGTAAGTTGGTTAGGGCCTGCGGCCCGCGAAACTCCATGAAAATCGCTCAGATCCGAGCAATAATCCAGAACGGCGTGGAGTGGCGAGATCGAAAGGACAATGGAGATACTGAAGCCGCATGTAAGTTTGATCCGGAGCGTGCGTGATCGAGCGAATAAATGGTGCGTTGTCTCTCCCTTTGGGAGCGGCGATAGCCCGCGACCCTGGTTAATGAAATTTCGGGCACGCTCTCCGCTTCCGCCGGGAGGAAGCCTATGCCATATAGGATAGCGGGAATCGATGTGCATAAGAAGAAGCTGGCCGTGGTTGTGGCCGACGTCGAAGTCGAAGAGGAATATCAATTTGAGCGGCGCTGGTACGGCAGCAATCCTGAGCAGTTGCGAGCGCTGTCGGAATGGCTCATCGTGCAGCAGGTCGAGGAAGTGGTGATAGCTTACGCTTCACACTGCACCTCACTCGGTCGTTGCGAGACATTCTCGAACCGTAGTCTTTTCGATAATCTCACGCCTTTGGCTTTCCTTGGAGGTTCGGATCCCGGGTCCTCGTAGAGGTACTCGTCCTTCTCGTTGCATAAATAGCCGCGCAGAAGACCGGCAGCACGCCAGGCTGTGACCTGCTTGGTAGAGATGCCAAGCCGTCGCGCCATCTCTACCCGCGTCAGCATTCCCTTCGCACGCAACCGCTCGAAACGACTCTTCAGTCCATATTTGCTCCTCACGCGGCCGATCATGCGGCCAGTAAATGCTTTGCCATAACCGGATAAAGAACCGCGCGAGTTCAGGATATTGGCGATGGCCTCGTGGGAATGCTCGTCCAGTAATCGATCGACCTCGGCAATCACGGATCGTTGAGTTACCGTCGCTCGGCGCGGACGGGGCAGTTCGAGCGTTCGGGTCGCTCCTCCGGGAAAGCGAATATGAATCAGCAGCTGTTCACGTTTGATCAAGGTCACATCTTCCAGCAAGAGATGCGCCAAGCGCTTGCGTTCTCGGTCTGGAGTGTTGGGATCACGCCACAAGCGCGGAAAATCCGTGGCCAGCGTATGCAGCCGGCTGCGCAGCTCTTCATCGATTGCCATGCAATCTTTCTGGCGCTGCTGCTCGTACTCCTGCTGCGCTTCCTGAAGAGCGCGCAGCTTCCGATTCCAATCGGCTTCTAGCGTATCGGTCACCAGCCGATTGTCCGGGTCTACACGCAGGTAGCGGCGATGGCATGCGTCCGCTTATCAGCTGTAACCGTGGTACTGACATTCCCTTCAGACAGGGGATTCCACCGGCCTCCCATCAATCGGCAGCCGGGCTACTATGACTGTTCCGCTACCGCTGAGCTGAGTACCGATTTCCAAGCTACCGCCCAACTGACGGATTCTTTCTCGCATCCCTCTGATTCCAACGCCCGCCTTGCCAGCCAGATCCATTTCTATTCGCTTCTCTGGCGATATACCCTTGCCTTCGTCCTCCACTTCAATTCGCAGGTCCCTGTCACGCTTGGAAACCCGAACCTTAGCAACCGTGCTCCCTGAATGGCGATGAATGTTCGTGAGGCATTCCTGGACAACCCGGAAAATGGCCGTTTCCAAGTCGGCCGACAGGCGCCCAAAATCACCAGGAATTTCCAAGTCCACTTTGATCTTGCTGCGCTCCGCGAATCCTTCCAGGTACAACCGCAAAGCGGAGGAAAGCCCGATTTCATCCAAGAGAGGCGGATGCAACAAATGAGAAATCGTCCGCACTTCGTTGGAGAGTTCGCCGACAAGCCTCAGACTCTCCTTAATTATCTTGGCGGAACGAGGAGTGCTCTCGCTGTCTTCGGCTAGGGGAGTCAATTGCATGCTCAATGCGGCGAGCATTTGCCCGGCACTGTCGTGGAGTTCGCGAGCTATGTGTCTTCTTTCCTCGTCCTGCAGCTGCAGCAACCGGCCCGAAAGTTCACGGAGGCTCAGTTCTATTCGCTTGCGCTCCGTGATGTCGCGAATGGCACTCGTCACCAGCACGCCCTCCTCCGTTTCCAACGGGCTCAAGCTAATCTCGACCGGAAATTCGTGGCCTTCCTTATGCCGACCGTAAAGCTCTAAGCCGGCCCCCATTGGCCGTATCTGAGGGTCACTGAAGAAACCGTCCCGATAGGACGGATGCTTTTCCCGGAAGCGTTCTGGTACCAGCATCTCAAGCGTGTGCCCTAACAACTCTTCTCGACTGTAGCCAAATAGCTTCTCCACTTGCGCGTTCGCCAGAACAATCTGGCCCTCACGATTCACGACCAACATCGCGTCCGGAGCTGCCTCCAGGAGCCCTCGGAATCGTCGCTCGCTGGAGGCGAGTCGCAACCTTTGAGCGGAAAACCGGCGATCGACAGCCGACGTCATTACAGCCACGCCCAAGACTAACAATGTGACGGAGCTGACACCCGCAAATCCGAGAGTGGAGGTGCTGACCGCATGAGTGGTGTTCGGGACCTCAGTTGAGGGGGTGAACCGTGCTGCGGCCATTCCTGTGTAATGCATCACAGGTATTGCAGCCCCCATCACCACGGCACTACCTGTTTTCCACCATGGCGAGGTTTTCACATCCTCTCGGAAATGAAACGTGAGCCACAGCGCGATGAGCGAAATGGCGATGGCGAACACAACGGACAAAATCAGGAGCAAAGGATCATAAGAACACATCCCGCGCAATCGCATCGCCGCCATACCCGTGTAGTGCATGGTGGAGATGCCGCCACCCATGATTGCACTGCCTGCCAGGGCGCGAATCCAGCCCATCTCTTTGCGGCTTACTACGAACAAGGCAACTGCGGAGGCGAAAACAGCAGCGAGAAGTGACAGCAGCACGGTGGGCCAGTCATATAGCACCGGCACCGGCAAGCTGAAAGCCAGCATTCCGATGTAGTGCATGGACCAAATGCCCAAGCCCATCGCAGTAGCGCCGCCCGCGAGCCAAGCGATGCGCGATCGGCCTTTCGCAGCTGCCGTCCGGCTCGCGAGTTCGAGAGCGGCGTAGGCTGCACAAATAGCGATCAGGACGGAAAGCGTGACAAGGCGGTAATCGTAAAAACCTTTCATCGCGTTAAGCCCATCGGTCGTCATTTGAGCGAACAACGACTCGGGCCAATGGCCGCGTCCGCGCAGGCGTATGCTGCGTGCAGTTGTGAGTTAACGTTTTCAAGAGCAAAAGCTAGCAGGCACGTCTCTTAACCCCAGGAGTGAACAGCTATCGCGAAAGAGCACTGCTATGGTAACGATGATGTCACGGCACGGTTTTTTTGGCAAAGCAGAGCTCCAGAACGGCCCCCGCAAGTGCGGCGGTTCAGTACTACACGGCTGGGAAAATGGCCAAGAGTAGTCCCGCGGATTTTGTGGATGGTTGCTGAAGCTTTTGGTCGCATTGAGTTAATGGCCAAACGAATCACACATTTCTCCCAGAAACGAAAAACCCGCATCCAAGCGGTCGTGCGACCGGAACGGATCAAGCACGCGCTGGCACGGACGTATGGAGACGTGCTCCGAAACCATACGACGCAGATGGCTGCTGCGCTCGCGTATTACTTCGTTTTGTCGCTGTTTCCGGCCCTCATCTTCTTGTCCGCTGTGGTCGCGTATTTGCCAGTGCCGGACCTTTTCAACCAAGCGCTGGGCGTTATGGCACGCTTCTTACCTCCGGATAGCATGGGCCTGGTCCGCAGAGTTCTGGCTGACGTAATCACACCCAACAGGGGGACATTCCTCTCTTTCGGAATCCTGGGCAGTCTCTGGGCAGCATCCGGTGGATTTTCGGCAGCGATCGAAGCATTAAACATTGCCTATGAAGTCAATGATGACCGCCCCTTCTGGAAAACCCGTCCTTTGGCTCTAGGCCTAGCCTTCTTAGCCGGCACTCTGCTGCTCGTCGCACTGTCGGTGATGATTGTGGGCCCGAGGTTTGGAGAATGGCTGGCAAGCCGGATCCATCTGTCTAAATTGTTCGTTTTGCTCTGGCCGTACATTCATTGGTCGATCGCGATAGGGTTTGCAATCTTTGCGGTGGAAGCTCTTTACTTCCTTGCTCCGAACGTCAAGCAACGGTTCCTGGCAACACTACCCGGTGCAATCCTCGCCGTAGCTTGCTGGATCACGCTCTCTTATCTGCTGGGTGTCTATTTTCGGCATTTCGCAAACTTCAACAAAACCTACGGAACTCTCGGCGCGGGCATTGCGCTAATGACATGGCTTTATTGGACCGGGTTTGCCATGCTTGTGGGAGCAGAACTTAATTCCGAACTCGCGAAGATTAGCAGCGAGGGCAAGATCGCAGAGAAGCACGAGCCTCCACCGATCACGAAGATAGATTTTGCGGCGTGAATGTCGAGTCTTGCTTCATCGCTAGAGCTTGGGCAACAATAATGAAGTGAGGGCAATGGGGAAACGGGTAATCGGCCCACTTCCAGAGCACAAGAAAAGAACGCGAAGCAATTCCTCCCTCAGATATGCCCGATCAGGTCACAAACCTCTAGTCTAGAAACTCCCCATCATCGCACAGCATTGCCCGTCATGGCGTGGCAATGCTAACCAGTCTGCGCTTCACATTGCAGTTGAAAACCCGCAAATTGTTTAATCGCGCACACCTTAGAACGAAGCTTACTTCTGGCTTCTACTTCCTACATGGTTTACCTGATTGATACAGTTTAGGATTCGGTATCGTCTGAAAATGAGAGGGTGCGGGAATCCGCGAGACTACGTTTCTGCTTGTTGCGCTCCCGCCTTCCGCATCCGGTTTCTCTGTTTGCCTAGC
>WNGL01005629.1_pt1 | contig 27860 bp, 18 predicted proteins | sample 5400591 | NCBI WGS metagenome assembly WNGL01 (sample SAMN13153377, study PRJNA577476) | soil metagenome | isolation source: 80 cm soil or saprolite under Garry oak tree replicate 1 | place: USA:California | collected 2016-06-15 | reverse complement strand
CTCTCTCCCTGACACTTTTTTTTTGAAGGAAGTAACAAAAAGGAAGTATGGAGAAAAGACCAAGCCGAGTGTGCCACAGAGAAGCAAGAGGCTGTGGTGAAGTGAGGCTTGTCCTCTGGAAAGACGAGGAGCCCAAGCCTTTGAAGCCAAGGAGTCCTGAAAAAAGTCCCCTTTTTGGAGAAGGAGGTGAAACGAAAAAAACGAGATCGTCTTACAAGCAGAGAAACTATCGAATGCTTGGAGGACGACCTCAATGGATGCATCTAGTGTACTCTGGGCCAACTGGCATGAGCAAATGAAGGACCTCTTGCCAGGAATCCATGGGCATCAAAAGAAAACACTGGCCTTCTTCGTGTTGGGCATTGTCTTGTCGGGCTGTGCGGTGATGCAACGGGTCGCCGAAACCTTGAGTGAACACGGCCTCAGCGAGGCCAAGATGACGAGCATTGAGCGGCGCTTAGCCCGTTTCATTGCCAATGAGCGCATTGTGGTTCCGCTGATCTGGAAGCTCTTTTTAGCCCAAGTTTTGGTTCCCTTCCGTGGTCAGAAGCTCTCCTTCGTGCTGGACAATACACCCTTTCGCGATGACCTGACCATTGTCTATCTGGGATTGCTCGTGCATTCGCGGGTGTTGCCTGTGGCTTGGGAGGTGATGCCAGCCCAGACACAATGGGAAGAAGGCCAATGGGAAATCGTGGGACGCTTGTTAGATCGGGTCGGCGTCCATCTGCCCGAGACGTCTTGCACACTGATTGCCGACCGTGGATTAAGCGGGATGGCCCTGGTCAAACTCTGCCAAAAGCGTGGCTGGCACTATCTCTTGCGCGTGTGTCAGGAGCATACCTGTCGACGCTATTTGAACGGCAAACTGGAGAAGTCCTGGAAGCGTTTTGAGCAGATTGTGCTCAAGCCGGGCTATCGCTGGTATGGCAAAGCCCGGGTCTGGCAAGAGGAGACGCTGGAAACGTTTGTCAGTCTGGTCTGGGACAAAGGATGCGAGGAAGCTTGGCTGCTCATCAGTGATCAAGGAGCTGGTTACAGGCAGGTCCAGCACTATGCGAGGCGCATGCGCGTGGAAGCGACCTTTCAAGACAGCAAGAGCCGAGGCTTCAACATCGAGGCCAGCTGGATTGAGGATCGTGCTCACCTGAATCGGTTCTTGCTCGCGCTCTTTCTGGCGATCTGGTGGACTTCACATTTAGCTGCAAGCTGTATCCATCACGGGCAACGGCCTCGCTTTGATCGCCTTGATCGGCGCGACAAAAGCATCTTTCGCTTAGGACGACTCTGGCTCCTGGATATCCTGCGACGGGCCAAGAATCGAGCGGCTTTGAAGTGGTGTTTACCCTTCCAGAAACAGGTGAATGGCTGGCGCTTCTCCTTGCGATTCTAAATCCTTTTTTCGATCACAAAAAAAGTGTCTGGGAGAGAGCCTCGTAGGCCAGATCACCGCTGACTCGGAGCAGGGGATCTCTGAGGGTGACTTGGCCGCCTGAGCACAGCTGTGCGAACTGTTCCCACGAAGCGCGGACCTGCTCCCACCCCACCACCAGACCAACAACCGGGTGCATGACCGTGACGTCCGAGCTATGCGACCAGACCTCCGTCATCAGCCCGGCATCACCATTGAGCAGATGATTCAATGCCGCGTAGTACTGGTCGGAGGCTTGGCGAACTTCGTCTTCTGTTGACATGTAAGATTTTCCTTTCTGTGACTTTTCCGATACAAGCGGACGAGAGAAGTAGACAGGTCTTCAACACAGGAACTTCTCGCTGCTGATCTGCCCATCTCGCACCACTGTTTGTAGTATAGTGGGAATGAGCACAAGAAGACATCGTTCGCAGGAGGTAATTGCGCCATGAGGAGGAGTGGGATGCATCTAGTTCGAAAGAACTAGATGCTGCTTGAGGCAGGGAATCAACTCGTCCTCCCAGGGCTGCGCGGTGTCAGGTGAGGACTGAATAGTCGTGCGGCACATCACGCATGGCGTTCAATCGAGGTGGTGCTCCAGGGCGTAGCGGGTGGCTGCACTGCGGGAGGTGACCCCCAACTTGCTATAAATCGAGCGGAGATGTGCTTTGACGGTCAGCAAGCTCACGACGAGTTCTTCTGCGATCTGGGCGTTGGAGAGTCCCCTAGCCAACAGTCGCAGCACCTCCATCTCACGTGCCGTCAAATCGGTGGGAGCGGGAGACTGCGGTGCATGCAGGACCTCGGGAACAGGTTCAGATAGGGAAGGCTGCTGCGGCACAATTGACGCTTGCTCAGGTGTCATCCTACGTCCCGCAGCCCAGGAGGCGGCAAAGGCATGCTCTCCCAGGTGCGCTCGGGCAGTGGCCACCGCCCGCTCATAGCCAGCACGATCAACAAGGTGCAGGGGAACACCAGTTTCTTCGCGCAGCGCTTCTGCTGCTCCCCACAACTGCGCAGCCCCTGTCAGTTCTCCCAGTGCTACCAGCACACCTGCCAGCCCCTCCAAATTGAATGGCGTGATAAACTTGTCGCCCAGTTCCAGTGTGAGTGCCAGGCTCTGCTGATACCAGCTGCGGGCCGCTGTTATCTCACCCCGCTGTGCCTCGACCCTACCTAAGACATGAAGCGCCCAGGCTATACCCCAGCGGTCCCCGATCTCCCGAGAAATGGCCAGGCTTTCCTGAGCCAGATTGTCTGCCCTGGCCGTCTCGCCCTCACTCAGGGCAACTAGCGCTGCCAGCCAGGCACAGGATTCAATCCATGGCCGGGAACCTAGCTTGCTGACGATCGCCTGTCCCTCCTGGAGCCGGTGACGGATGGTTTGGATGGTTGCTGTATCGGCCAGGGAGAACCACCAGAGCCCGGTTGCAGACTGGATGAGGGTGGCAGCTACCCCGAGGTCGTTACCTGCGTTCCGATAGAGCAGCAGCGCTTCCTCGTAAAGGGACTGCCCCTTGGCGAGCTCTCCTCGTTTATTGAGTATTTCTGCCAAAGAGTAGAGCGCATCGGCGACTTCCCCCGGCTCGCCCACCTGCCGCATGAGCCTCACCCGCTCCTCAGTGAGCGCGCTGGCCTCGGTCATCTTGCCTCTCCTCACGGCGAGATCAACGAGCAAGCCAAGGCAGTCGGCGATGCCGCCTGTGTTCCCCAGTTCTCGGTACAGGGCCAGGCACGGCTCGGCGAGCGCCTCTGTTCGAGCATAGTCGCCTTGCTGAAGCGTCACACTGGCACCCGCCTGCAAGACCTTGACGCGGAGGGAGACGTCGGCCCCCTCGCTTCTGGCGAGGGCTCGCTCCAGGAAGGTGCGCGCCTCACTGTAGTGGCCATGCATCTCCCAGAAGTGCCAGAGCGCGGCGCTCAAGCGCAAGGCGATGTCCCTACGCTCTGCCGCCTGCTCGTCTGTCACGTCTTCCATCGCCCATTCCAGAGCCGCACGCAGGTTATCGTGCTCCTGCTCCAGCCGTTCTACCCACAGAGCCTGATTGGGTCCTTGCAGCTCCGGCTCCGCCTGCTCTGCCAGCGCCAGGAAGAAATGTGCATGTACCACCTGGGTGCTCTGCAGTTCTCCAGTGGCGGCAAGCATCTCCAGCCCAAACTCGCGCAGGGTTTGCAGCATCAGGAAGCACGGCTCCTCTGTCTCCTGCTCGCTCTGTTGGATGAGACTGTTATCCAGGAGCGAGGCGAGGGTGTTCAAGACGTCCTGGCTGACTGTGCCTGCCCCTTGGCCAAGTGCCTCGGCAGCCTCCAGCGTCCAGCCGCCTACAAAGACCGCGAGCCGCCGGAAGAGCGCTTGCTCTTCTTGTCCTAAGAGGTCGTAGCTCCACTGAATTGTATTGCGCAACGTCTGCTGACGAGCAGGAGAGGTGCGTGGCCCGCCGGTAAGTAGAGGCCCTCGCTGCGAGAGACGTGCCAAGAGGGCCTGAGGTGGCAAGAGTCTGACGCGGGCGGCCGCCAGTTCAATCGCCAGCGGCAGCCCATCCAGGCGGATACACACCTCGGCGATGGGACGAGCGTTGGTGCTGGTGATCTGGAACGTGGGCTTGACGGTCTGGGCACGCTGGAGGAAGAGCGCGACGGCGGCATAGCGAGGCAAGGTCTCAGCCGTCGGAGGCAGCTGGGTGAGGTCCGGCACGGCAAGGGGCGGGACGGGAAAGAGGTGTTCCCCCTGGACGTGCAGCACCGCCCGGCTGGTCACGAGAATGGTCAGGTGCGGGCACGTGGTCAGCAGGTCTGTCAGCTGCGGGGCCGCTGGCAGAAGATGCTCAAAGTTATCAAGGCAGAGCAAGAGGTGCTTCTCTCTCAGGAAGGCGGTGAGCAGGTCCGGCAGTGGTCTAGCCCCGCTCTCCTTGACGTCGAGTATCTGGGCAATGGTGGACAGGACCAGGGTGGGGTCGCTGAGAGGAGCCAAAGAAACGAAGAAGACGCCATCGGGAAAATCAGCCAGGACCTCCGTCGCGACGTGCATGGCCAGGCGGGTTTTGCCGATGCCCCCGGTGCCGGTCAGCGTGGCGAGACGGACCTCGGGGCGACGCAGCAGGGTAGAGATGGCAGCCACTTCCTGTTCGCGCCCAATGAGGGGGGTAAGTTGCGCGGGCAGGTTGTGCCTGGCGGCTTGTCCTGATGCGCCAGAGGATTGGGAGGACGGCATGAGCAGGGTTTGTCCCGAGGAGGACTCTGCCCGAGAAGCCTCTTCCAAGGCCAGGGCAAAGGCCTGTGCGCTGGCAAAACGGAGCGTTGGGTCTTTGGTCAAGGCTTTGAGCACGACGTGTTCCACCACCACGGGGAGAGTTGGGACCTTCTTCGTCAAGGATGGAGGAGGAACCAGGGTGTGTTGGACAGCAAGCTCGGAAAACGATCCGGAAAAGGGTCGCTCTCCACAGAGCCACTCATAGACCATGACGCCTAAGGCATACTGATCGCTGGCGGGAGTGGGATGTCCCTGCAGCTGCTCCGGGGCCATATAGGCGAGGGTACCAGCCGTCTGCTGGAAGGGCTGAGAGCGTGTGCTGTGGGCCACGATAGCTAGGCCAAAATCCGAGAGCCAGACCTCCTGGTCGGGACCGAGCAGCAGATTCTCCGGCTTGAGGTCGCGGTGAATCAGTCGCTGCTCATGCGCATACTGGAGGGCGGAGGCCACCTGCTTGACGTAGGAGACCACGGTTTCGAGGGCCAGCTGCGCCCCCTTGGGATGGAGCTGCCGCAGGGTGCCACCGGGAGCATACTCCATGACCAAAAACGGGATGCCTTCCTGCACGCCAAAGTCCAGGACGCGTACGATATGGGGATGCCGTAGGCGGGCCAGCGTGCGTGCCTCGCTGAGAAAACCTTCCACCTCACTCTCGGCCCAGGGCCCATGGAGCACTTTGATAGCCGCCTGAGTGTGCAGGTGCAGATGCTCCCCCAGGTAGGCGGACGCCCAATGTCCCTGTCCAAGCAGTTGGATAAGCTGATAGTTGCCAAGCTGCTGTCCTACGTGATCTTGCATCTGGTAACTCCTATTCCACTAGCCACACCTGCACCGTTTTATCTCCTCCTCCCGAAGCAATGCGTAAAGGGCTGGTAGGTGACCATGCAACCGCGTATACCCAGTTAGAGTGTCCGGGGTAGCTCACCGCATTGGCACCTGTGGAGGCCACCCAGACCTGCACCGTCCTATCGAAGCTGGCTGAGGCAATACGTTGACCGTCGGATGACCACGCAAGAGCACTAACTGTAAACTGATGTCCTGTATACGTGTAGATGAGATTGCCCGTCAGGGCCTCCCAGACCTGCACATTTTGATCGGCTCCCCCGGAAGCAATGCACTTACCATCGGGCGACCAGCCTACGCTCAGTACCTCATGCATATGGTTACGATAGGTGAAGACGGTATGGCCTGTAGATGGCAGCCATATTTGTACAGTCATATCCTCGCCTGTCGAAGCAAGGTATTTGCCGTCCGGTGACCATGCTACAGCTCGTATGTCCTGTTCATGACCGTGATAGGTGAGGATGCGCCGTCCGCTTGTGGCCTCCCAGATTTGTATGCTACCATCAACGCTGGCCGAGGCGATGCGTAAGGGATATGTTGCTTGCGGTGATGTTTGTGCTGAGTTGAGAGGAGACCAGGCAATACTGGTTACTTTCGCCGAATGATTACTATAGGTGCAGATACGTCGCATATTGGCCGCCGTCCAGACTTGCACTGTGCTATCTACACCTGCTGAGGCAATGTACTTGCCATTGGCTGACCATGCCAAGGCATTGACGCCGCCGGAGTGGTTGCGATAGGTCAGAATTTTGCGACCGGTTTCAGCCTCCCATATCTGTATCGTACCATCATCGCTGGCCGAAGCAATACGGCTCCGGTAGAACGTGGCCGTATGAAGCTCATGAGGTTCCCAGGCCACAGCTTTGACGGCGGCGGTATGACCTCGATAGGTGGTTATGGTCGTTTCTTGTATGGGCAGGACGTTCATTGCGCTTGTCTGTGGCAGCGCAGGGAGCGGTGCAGTGTCGGACGAAAAGAGGTCTATGGTCACATTGGTTACATCTACTGCTCCATCTGGTCGGCAAGCCTGCTCGAAGGCTGTGGCAAATTCTTGGATGCTGGCAAAACGTTGCGTTGCGTCTTTCGCTAGAGCTTTTAAGATCACAGCCTCAATGTGCGCAGAAAGATCAGGCACCTTTTCGCGCAATGATGGTGGGGGTGTGAGCGTTTGATGCGTGGCAATTTCGACGAAGGAGCCGGAAAAGGGAAGACTGCCCGTCAGCCATTCATAGGCAACGGCTGCCAGGGAATATTGGTCGCTTGCCGGGACCGGCTTGCCCCGTAATTGTTCAGGAGCCATGTAGACGATAGTGCCAGCTACACCACGCATGCTCTGAGTACGGGAACTGTTGGCGACGACGGCGATACCAAAGTCACTGAGCAGTACTTGATTATGTTCTCCAAGCAACATATTTTCGGGCTTGACATCGCGGTGAATAATTTTCTGATTATGAGCATAGTGTAAGGCCGCAGCGATCTGTTGAATATATGGTAGGATAGTTTCAGGTGATAGGGAGGTGCCTGGTGCATACTGCTGACGCAAGGTGCCATGGGCGGCATAGTCCATGACAAGATAGGGAACGCCACTTTCGACATCAAATTCCAGTACCTGTACAATATGAGGATGGCGCAAGTGAGCAATAGTGCGAGCCTCTCTCAGAAAATCGTTCATATCCTCATTAGTGAGGCGCATATCCAGCACTTTGATGGCGGCAAGGGTGTTGAGATGGATGTGTTCGCCCAGATAAACGTCGGCGAAGTTACCACGCCCCAGCAATTGGACAATACGGTAATTTCCCAGTTGTTGACCCACGCGAGATTTAGAGAAATCGCGTTTTTTGTATTCCATCTCAGCATCCTTATTACACAGCTTGCCAGATGTGTACAGTGTGGTCATAGCCAGCAGAGGCAATGCGTTTGCCATTGGGCGACCATGAGACGCTGCTGACTTCTTTCGTATGGTCACGATAGGTGAGCAGGGTGTTACCTGTGGCAATATCCCAGACCTGTACAGTACGATCATCGCTGGCCGAGGCAACATACTTACCGTTGGGCGACCATGCAACTGCATTTACCTTACCGGAATGACCGCGATAAGTCAAGAGCGTGTTTCCCGTCTCGGCCTCCCAGATATGCACGCTGGTATCCGCACTAGCGGAGGCGATATACTTTCCATCTGGCGACCACGCGGCTGCCTGTACATAATAATAGTGTTTGCGGTAGATGAAGGGGTTCTCACCGGTCGAGGCATCCCATATCTGGACTGTGTTATCGATGTCGGCGTTCAGAGGATCACCACTGGCCGAAGCAAGACGTATGCTGCCATCAGGGGATGGAGGCCCCCATGCCACAGCATATACAGGGCCACTATGTCCCGCATAGGTGAACAGCTTACTCCCCGTGGTGGCCTGCCGTACCTGCACGGTAGTATCCCACGAACCGGCTGCAATGTATGCTCCATCGGATGACCATGCCACGCTGCTCACCTCCCTGGCAAAGCCACGATAGGTATAGAGCTTGCGCCCACCGATGGCATTCCATACCTGGACAGTGGTATCCCATGAACCGGAGGCAATACGGGTGCCATCTGGTGACCACGCGACCGTGCTGACCTGTTTGCTATGTTCCCGATAAGTTGTTAGACGTTTTTTCCCCTGTGCATTCCATACCTGGACGGTTTTATCCGCACTGGCCGAGGCGATCAGCTTTCCATCGGGCGACCAAGCGATACTTGTTACTGCCGCCGAATGATTGCGATAGGTGGAATGGCGTGTGCCGGCTGATGGTCCGGTGTTGACCTGCTGTACAACCTTTTCCGCCATACATACTTGCTCGAAGGCTATGGCGAACTCCTCGACGCTGGCAAAGCGTTGCTCTGGATTTTTAGCCAGTGCCTTCTCTACTACCCGTTCAATCGCAGCTGAGATGGTGGGATTCTTTTCTCGCAAAGGGGGTGGGGGCACCAGCACATGCTGGCTGGCAACTTCGATAAACGACCCTGAAAAGAGACGGTCACCAGTGAGCCATTCATAGACAACGACAGCTAGCGCATACTGGTCGCTGGCAGGGCAGGGACGGCCCTGGAGCTGCTCCGGTGCCATATAGGTGACGGTGCCAGCGACGCTTTGTAAGCGATCACGCGAACTTTGTACAATGATGGCTAGCCCAAAGTCACTGAGTAACACGCTGTTCTGGTGACTCAACAACATATTTTCGGGCTTCACATCTCGATGAATCAATTTTTGATTATGTGCATATTGTAGGGCTGCGGCAATTTGCTTGACATAAGAGCCAACAACCATAGGTGGGAGAATAGTCCCTTTAGGATATAACTGGCGCAAAGTGCCATTGGAAGCGTATTCCATAATCAGAAAAGGGATGCCCTCGGCTACGTCGTACTCTAGGATGCGTACAATCTGGGGGTGTTTGAGGTGGGCAATAGTGCGGGCTTCTTCCAGGAAACTACGCTTATCCTCATCGGATAGCCGCATTTGCAGGACTTTGATAGCGGCTTGCGTATTGAGGTAGACATGCTCGCCCAGATAGACGTCGGCGAAGCCACCCTGCCCAATTGGTTGCAGCAAACGATAGTTGCCCAGTTGCTGTCCCACGCGGTCTAACATGTACGTATTGCTCTCTTTCAAGGTATTTGCCTCACTATGATAGTTGCTACACAGGCTTTAGTCAAGGTTGTAAAGCACACAGAACAAATAGGCAGGGCGATTGAAAAGTCCCCACGAGGCGAGAAACGAGGGCATGGCTCCCGCCCCGCCACATGACGACCGCAAGGGTCGTCACTACTATATACGGCGAGGACAACGGGCATGAGACGTAGTAGAGTAGTGACGACCCTTGCGGTCGTCATGTGGGTGACTTTTCAATCGCCCTAACAAATAGGTGCTAGGCATTGAACTCAACGGTCACAGATGTTATGATAGGCTGGTAGTACGTGAGTAGTAAGATACTATGCATTCATAAACGAAGTAAAATATAGAGTGGTAAGGAACTGATATGGACATGCCCCAGAATCCGAGAGAAAGCGAAAACACGTATGTACTCGATGCGGAGAGTGGAACCGAGCTAGTACGCATTATAAAGCAGGATGCTATTGTTACCAAAGCTATGGATAGTCTTTTACCGAGGCAGGCCGATCCCACAAAGGTTTCTAGAGTTTTAGATATTGCCTGTGGCCCCGGTAGTTGGGCACTGGATGTTGCCTATGCCTATTCCAATGTTCAGGTCATCGGTATTGATATTAGTCGCAACTCAATTGAGTATGCACGCACACGGGCGAAATCACAGGGGATAGAAAACAATGCCATTTTCAAGGTGATGGATGCTATTAAGCCTCTCGAATTTCCTGATGAGAGCTTTGATGTAATTAACGGTCGCTTCCTTATAGGCTTCATGTCACCGGCTAACTGGCCAAAGCTGTTACAAGAATGTATGCGCATCACCCGTCCTGGCGGTTTTATTCGCCTGACCGAATGTGATGATATGGGAACAACCAGTAGCTTGGCCTTTGAGCGATATACGGATATGGTATATCGGGGCTTGAAGATGGCTGGACGAACTTTTGCTCCTACAGGGAAGAATTTCAGTGTCACACCAATGCTAGCTAGCTTCTTAGCAGATGGGGGCTACGAGCACATTGATACGATTCCCCATGTCGTCGATTTCTCGGTGGGAGCAGAGGCTCATAGGAGCATGTATGAAAATTGGATGGCCGGGCTTGAACTCCTGAAGCCTTTTCTCATCAAAATGAAGATGGCAACCAAGGAAGAACTAGAGGAATTATATCAACAAGCTCTGATAGAGATGCTGTCAAATGACTTCCGTGCTTTGTGGTATTTCCTCTCAGTAGTGGGGCAACGCCCTTTCTAAAAGGAATTAATACACAATCACAGCCACTCCATATCCTGTATGTTGATACAGCCAAGCAGCGTCGTCAGGCGCCATATTGATACAACCATGACTACCATTACCGGCAAATGTCTCATCACCCCCGCTATCATAGTGGGGGAAATTTGTGCCTTGACCATAGTCGGCACGCCACCAGCTATCATGTAAGAAGTAGCCACCATCGTGATATTCCATGGCATACTCAATCTTGGTCGGTGGGTACCAGAAAGCCGATCCCTTTGGCTCGCTCGATTTAAACTCTGTAGGGTGCTCGCGCAAAAAGATATTCCACAGTCCTGGTGGTGATGGTCTGGCGTATTGCCCTGTCGTGACCTGAAAAGCCTTTAGCAGTCTACCATTTTGATAGAAACGCAGTACTTGCTCAACGAGCGAAACCACAATGACCGCCCCTGCTGTGTTGAGGTTGTAATACTCTATCAAACTGAGATCGGCCTTGTGCGGATGATCCCACGATGTCCCATCTGCATAGTCGGTCTCCATCGCTTTGAGATGAACGAGATCATTTTGAATAAGAGTAATTGCCGCCTGATAGTCATCCGCGGTCTGTGCGGTTTGCACTGTATCTACTGTATCTGAGCCTATGCCTTGCGTATCGTACTCATAATCCAGGCGGTATGCCTGGTTATCAAACGCATTCTGATACTGATGGTGATCGCCCCATACTTGAACCTCCTGCTGGAACTGTTTCAGAGAGTAATTGGCTTTGCCGCGGATCAAGGGAATTTGCATCGCGGCAATGTCATTGTCAAGCTGAGACAGAATAGTGGTGTAATCATTGGCCTTGGCTATAGCGAGGTTGTGCTGGTCGATAGTAAAACGCTGCTGGAAGGCTTTAACATCCTCACCATACCTTTTCGCCTCATTAATATCGGCATTGAACTCTTGCAGCTTAAGCGTACCTTGATAAGCACCGATATAGGGAATAGCCTGAATCGAGAAGACTTGCGCTTCCTGGAGTTGAGTATTCAGTTGATCTATCAAAGAGGAAAAATCTTCAGGTTGAGTTGCACTACGGAAGAGCATCAGGTCATCCTGCTCCTGCTGAGTAAAGGCGGCGATATCGACATGCGATGCGTTCAGCTGTTGGCTTGCGGCAATCAATGACTCAAGCTGGTCATAAGCTGGACCCATCAGGTGCAGAGCCAGGGTAGAACGCTGCGCACTGTTGCTGATTTGCAAGTAGTCTTTGGGGTAACGAGCCTTTGCCAGCAGGGCCTGATCCTGAGCAAGCTGAGCGGCAAACGTTTTAACTTCCACAAAGCCCTGAGCCTGTCGTTGGGCCAGCGCATTCTCAAAGTCCTGGATATCACGATATGCTTGGTAATCGAACTGCTGCGTCACTTTCGTTTCCAGGCCAGTTACCTCGATAGCCAGTTGTTGATAGCCTTGGGCTAAGTTATTGTAGTAGTCAGTGGCTGGTGTATCGCTGAAAAGGCTAAAGGGTGCGCTGCTCTTCTGTAAAGCCTGTTCCTGCTTCACAATAGGAACCAACATCCCGGCGGGAACACCAATATCGCGGGCATGGGCCAGCAACGTGTTCAGATGAGTGTGCTGTGTCGTTGCCTGCTGTTGGGCCTGTGGGTTACCTTTACAAGCACTGAGCAGCATCGCCAGCAATAGTGCCACTACTATAGTGAGAGTACTTTTGCGTACAGATGGAGTGTACTGAGGTCGAGAGCTTGAAAAATATATCATTGCCAGAGTTGGTCTCCTATGTTTCGCTTCTACACATCTACAAAGATAACCATAACTTACTCGGTAGAATGAACGCACCCTGTAACCAAATTTATGGATAATGCCCGCTATGGGTATCTGTGGGGGCCAAGGGTGAGCCTCGCTTTTTTTGCCGGAAGCTCGCGAGGCATTGTAGGGGCGGCATTCATGACGCCAGTCCGTCTCTGGTGAAGGGGTCGATCCGCTTGCGGACTGGCGTCATGAATGCCGCCCCTACAATCTTTCCGGGCTCATCTGTGCAAAAAATGAACCTCACCCAGGGGCGCAATACAGCCTTGACACTACAAATCTCCCCATGGTATTGTGAACGCAGCAAAAAAGCGAGAATAAATTTCTTATAGCCCAATATATGTTGAGAGATATATCCATGCTATGGGAGGGTATATGACGCAACCCTTACCTTTTTCTGAACGATTGAAACGTGAGCGCCTACGCCGTAGCTGGTCACAGGCACAGCTCGCCGAGCAGATAGGCTGCGACGTTAAAAGTATCAGGCGGTGGGAACAGGGTAAAGCTCTTCCTCGAACATATTCTCGCCAGCGCATTTGTCAGCTCTTTAATACGAGTGCTGAAGAACTGGGATTGCTTGAGGATGATGATACTTCTCTCGCTAATGTCAGTACCGAAGCAGCCTCATCTCCTATGCCAGAAGCTCCCTTGTCGTCAGAAGAGAGAGAGGCTCAAGTAGGTTCTTCGTCTTCAAATCCTCCTACACAGAAAACTGACCTCTCTTCACAAGAGACGAGTAATGGAGCATCTCCTTCGCCTGCAACCCCTCCAATGCCAGAAGCTACACTGTCTCCACAAGAGGCGGGTTGTGAAGCATCAGCTTCATCCTCGCAATCTACTATGCAGGAGGCACCTTTTTCGTCACGAGATACAGATAGGGAACCATCCTCTTCGCCTAATGCATCTTATGCACAAAGGACGCCCTTGTCGTCACAGCCTGAAGAGATTGTCCCTTTAACTGTCTATGATATCCATCCCAAATGGGTTGTGGCTCTTTCTTGGGAACCTCATGGCACGCGCATTGCTTCCGCAGGAGGGGATGGTACTGTTCACATCTGGGATACGAATAGGGGACAACATCTGCAAACCTATCGTGGACACGAAAGTAAAGGTATTCTTGCGAAAACGCCTTTTCTACCAACTGTCTATGCCGTTGCCTGGGCTCCTCACGGGTCACGCATTGCCTCTGGTGGCGATGGTAAGGCCGTGCATATTTGGAATGCTAATACAGGCAGAACTATCCTCAAATATACCGGTCATTCTGGCCTACTGCCCGATGTCTTTGCTCTGGCATGGTCACCGGATGGTAGCCACATTGCCTCTGCCTGTAGCAGCATCGGGATGGATCAAACTATTCATATCTGGAATACAAGGACTGGCGAAAGTGTTCTCTCCTACCCTACGCGTTGTGGTTGGCTACCAAGCTTTTCCGTTCTGGCTCTTACTTGGTCACCTGATGGCACCCGTATTGCCTCAACATGTGGCGACAAAAATGTACGTATCTGGGATGCGAGAAATGGGGAAAATCTTGCAATCTATACCACACCTGCTGATTGGGTACGCGACCTTGCATGGTCACCGGATAGTAGATTCCTTGCAGTGGCGAACGGTACGAAAGCCGACAATAGTATCCAGATATGGGATACAGCTACCGGTGGAGTTATTCTTACCTATAGTGGTCATACCGATAGTATCAGAAATATCGCCTGGTCCCCTAATGGTGTTTATCTTGCCTCAGCGAGCAACGACAATACTGTACGAGTCTGGAACGTTACCACTGGCGATACTCTTACCACTTATCGTGGTCATAGGCATTGGGCAACTGCTGTGGCATGGTCGCCGGATGGTATGCGTATTGCTTCGGCTAGCAACGATAAGACGGTCCGTATCTGGCGGCCTTTTGTTATGTCGTTTGTATGATGATGAGTGCCCAATGCGATGAAGCAATTCACCTGCGATTTTTGCAAAGTTCGAGAGGGCGACCACCAGGGCCAATCCATTTCAAAGAAGACGTGTTGCCAGTCAAACGAAGCCGCTTCACGCGTGTCATCCTGAGCACAGCGAAGGATCTCTCGCCCGACAGAGATCCTTCGCTGTGCTCAGGATGACACAGTGAGATGGTCTTGTCTTTGAAATGCATTGGTCACAAGGGCTGCTCTCTGGAACACCAGCGAGCTCCTCACATTACCAGACTGCGCTTGCACTGGCAACACGCCCCAGGTCAGTTTCTATGATGCCTGTAGCAGTGTGCCAGCACACGAACCACGTAGCAATGTGATCTCCACGTATGTCTAACTGCCAAGCAGTCTTCACTGGCTCTCCCTCGAAGTGTTCTTGGTCAGTACGATATAGGCGAAGCTCTGTGGCAGTTCCGTTAACATCCCACACAACACGCGCTACACCCTCTGCGCCAGTATACACTTCTAAGGTCAGTACCTCGGGTGTTTCATCGCCAATGAAGGAACGCTCTGGACCTAATGGAAGAATTGCTCCTCTGATATGCTCATCTGTCCAGAAATCAATCCACTCACCAGCAGGTAGGTAGAGATGCCGCGCAACCGGCTCCCGAGACTCGCTGAAGACTGGGGCTACCAACAGATCAGCACCCAGGAGATAGGCATCATCAATCCGTGCAGCAACTGGATCATCTGGGAACTCTAGCGTAAGTGGGCGCAGCATAGGTAAGCCGCGTTCATGCGTCTCCCATGCCATCGTATACAGATAGGGATTGAGCCGTGTCCGCAGCTTTGCATAGCGTCGAAAGATAGCTAGTGCTTCATCGCCAAATTCCCAGGGTTCACGTGGCGTCGTGCCATGTGCGCGGGCGAGGGGTGAGAGCAGGCCAAACTCTGCCCAGCGAATGTACAATTCCGGCGAGGGAGGTGGACCATAGAAGCCGCCAATATCGTGCGCCCAGATACCAGGAGCACTCAATGCCATACTAAGCCCGCCTCGCAGAGAAGAAGCCATAGACCACACATCAGTTTTGGGATCACCTCCCCACTGTGCTGGATAACGCTGACTGCCCGCCCAAGCAGAACGGCCCCAAACCATGCCGGGACGCCCAGTTTCCTGGGTAATTACCTCGTGAACGGCAGCATTATAGAGCAACGGGAAGAGATTGTGCAGTTCGTGGCCTGTCATGCCGTTATACGCATGTGCATTTCGGGGAACGCCTTCGCCGAAGTCTGTCTTGAAGACCGCTACGCCAGCACGCAATAATGGTCGATGCAGGTCTTGCCACCACGTACGGGCAGCAGGGTTCGTGAAGTCGAGGACAGCGTGAACACGGCCATCAGCAGGGGGATCACCAAAGTCAGCGCAGATCGGTTCGCCTTGCTCATTGCGCAGGAAATAGCCTGCTTCTGCTGCTTCGCAGTAGCGGCGTGCGCCCGCTGAGATATAAGGAAGTTCCCAGAGCGAGATCTTGAAGCCATCTTCTCCAAGCTCACGTACCATACCTGCCAGATCAGGGAAAGCTTCTTCGTTGACTACAAAGTCACACGAGAGGTTAGGATGCTCCAACCAAGCTGGATCAATATGTAGCACGTCGCATGGTACATCCTCAGCGCGTACACGCTCGGCCACGGCCTCCACCTCTGCACGGGTGTGATAGCGGCATCGCGAGAGCCAGACGCCAAAGGCCCAGCGTGGCGGCATCGTAGCACGTCCCGTCAGGCGTGTGTACTCACCGAGTATCTCCTTTGGGGTCTTACCAAAGATGATGAAGAGATCCATGCTTGCTTGACCCACATACGCTATGGCAGCACGTCCCGAAGGTGTTCCCAGACGCATTGTCACGGGCGTCGGCGTATGAAAAAACAAGCCGTAGCCGCGTGAAGAGTAGAGAAAAGGTACGTTCTTATAAGAAGCATCAGAGGTTGTCCCCCATGCATCGGTCGTCCAGAGTGTCACGTGCTCACCACGATGATCCAGCCGAGTGAAACGCTCACCAAGACCATAGAGATGCTCGTCAAGTGTGAGCGCCCACGACCAAAACGCCTCTGGTTCGTTTTGTGCTGACATGAGCACCCCAGGAGGCGGCGTGCAGAGCAAGCCATGGACATTGCGATCATCAAGTGCCGTCTCAACGGTAGCAGTTGGCACATCCTCGCAGCTAATGCTGATCGCGAAAGGATCGCGTTGCAAGCGGATGGTGAGGCCAGCAATGGTAGTGGTAATCTCTCCGAATGTTTTGTTGAGCTTAGCGACTGGTAATGGAGAAGTGCTATGCGTTGCGCTCATTACTGCTTCGACGGCCCCAGGAGCTAGCATACCAAAATCCCGTGGCTGGGCAAGGTCATGTGGCGAGCCAATCCGCATGCGTATGATGCGCGGTGAGAGTACCTGTACCTCCAGGGTGATCAGAGTGGGATGTGTCATCCTGAGCGCCGCGAAGGATCTTTCGCCGGGCAGAGCGCGATCCTTCTCTGCAGGGCGATTGGGAACAAGAGTGTTGATTGTCTGTGATGAGAGTGGTTCATCGCTCCTGATAATGGAATGGCGTTCATCGCCTTCATCATTGAAGGCGATAAGCGAGACAAACGCATGGATTCCTCCTGGAATAGGGGTAGCTTCAATCAGTCGCCGCATATAATGTCCGTCTGTACGTAAGGCATCTCTGGCGGATGCCTCTCCAGGAGTGACGTTCATTGATTCAGACTCCGCTCATAATCGGCCATGAAGCCTGCTAGGCCTTGCTCGGTGAGGGGATGGTCAATCAGTTGCTTGAGGACGGTATACGCCATCGTCGCAATCTGAGCACCAGCCTTGGCTACAGCAGTAACATGTACGGGATGACGCAGAGCTGCGGCGATAATCTTGCCCGGTTGCTGCTGTATGCGCAGAATGTGGGCGATATCAGCGACGAGTATTACCCCATCCTCACCCACCGCATCGAGTCGTCCAACAAAGGGACTGACGTAGCTGGCACCTGCTGCAAGGGCCAGGATAGCTTGGTTTGCCGTGAAGATGAGTGTGGCATTGACCTCAGGTATGCGGGTAAGGGCGTTCTTCTCAGCAAAACGTGCCCGTATAGGACATCCCTCGAAATGTGAGCACCCCTTGCAGGTAGCTGTCACCGATGTCTTGGTCACACGTGACATGGCGTTCAGCCCCGCAGGAATGGTTGGCAATTTGACAACGACATTGGGTGACCATAAAGCAAAGTCGAGGCCCTGAGCAACCATCTCATCGGCATCGGTCGTGACCACTTCCACACTGATAGGAACATCGGCGATCCAGCATATCTCTTGAATATGCGCACGCATATCACGTACACCAGCCTTGGCTACATGGCTGGGATTGGTTGTCACTCCTCGTAACACCCCCCAGGCAACAGCGGCCTTCACTTCGTCCAAACTTGCAGTATCGAGATATATATCCATAAAAAAACTCCTTCATTGCTTTATCCTTTCAGTCCTCCTGCTGTCAAGCCTGACACAATGCGCCGCTCTAGGAGCAGGATGAGTATGACCAGCGGCACAACCGACATGATTGTCGCTGCCGAGAGGATACCAAAGTTGGTGGTGAATTCTGTCTGGCTAATGGTGACAATGCCGACAGGCAAGGTATACGTATTTGTCGTGGTATAATTCAAGGCGAACAGGTATTCGTTCCAGTCGTTGACAAAGACGATGACGGCTGTTGTGAACAGACCTGGAATCGTCATTGGCAAGATGATGCGCAGAAAAGCCTGCACGTGCCTCATACCATCCACCATGGCTGCCTCCTCAAACTCAAGGGGTACGTCCTGGAAGAAGGCCATCAGTGTTAGCACTGCGAGTGGTAGCCCAAACACAGAGTAAGGAAGGATGATGGCTCCCAGTGTGCCAATCAGATGCAGGCTTTGCAGTATCTGATAGAGAGGAATGACCTGTGCCAGTGGTGGGAAGAGCGAAAGTGAGAGTACAAAGATAAAAAGCAGTGTCTTGTAGCGGAAGCGCAAGCGAGCAAAGGCATAGGCGGCGAGCGTGGCCAGCACCATAGTAACCAAGGTTGATACGAGCGACGCAATCACACTATTGAGGTAGTAGCGACCGATATCTCCTTGCAGTGCTTGCCTATAGGTCGTAAGGGCCGGATGTGCTGGCAGCAGCGTAGCAGGAATGGTTGTCGTCTCCTGAGGCGTCATTAATGAGGTGAGCAGTGCCCATATCAGGGGAAAGAACTGCACAAGGAAAATGATCGCCAGGACAATGTAGAGCAGCGTATAGCCACTGATGCGCTTGAATGGAGACTGCACGTGCTTTGTAGTCGCACGCGGGATTGCCATCGAAGTATTGATTGTAGCCATAGAATACCTTCTTTCTTCAGCTGTCATCCTGAGCGCAGCGAAGGATCTGCACTCTTTCTTCAGCTGTCATCCTGAGCGCAGCGAAGGATCTGCGCTCTGCCCAGCGAGAGATCCTCCTCATCTGAGCCCAGGTCGTTGAAATGCCCGCATATAGACCACGATAAAAGCAAGTGTTACGATCATCAGCACCATAGCAATGGTGGAACCGTATCCGAAGTCTCCATATTGCTGAATCTGTACGTAAATATACAGCCCAATATTCTGGGTGGCGTTCCCAGGTGCACCATTGGTGAAGGCACTGATCAGATCAAACGCTTGCAAGGACTCGATGGTACGCAAGATAAGTGTAACAGCTAGTGTGGGACGAAGTAATGGTAACGTAACACGCCAAAGGGTCTGCCAGGCCGTTGCCCCGTCAATGCGTGACGCCTCGTAGACTTCTTCAGGGATAGTTTGAAGCCCCGCCAACACGAGTAACGCAACCAGAGAATTTGCTTTCCAGATTGCTAACACATAAATGAGGAGTGTTGCCAACTGCGGCGACCCCAGCCAGTTGATCGGATGTGTCGAACTTATCAGGCCCACATGTTCCAATAGACTGTTGATGAGACCATACTGGCCATTGAAGATGTAAGCCCAGATGACCGAGTTCGTAGCAGTTGGTATGGCCCACGGAAAGAGAATTGCGGCACGTGCCACCCAGCGGCCTGGAAACTTGCGATTGGCGAACAGTGCCAGGGCCGTACCGAGAATCATCTGACCAATCACCGTAATGATACTGTAGAGAATCGAGAACTTGAATGCATTCCAGAACTGAATATCACGCAGAAGCCGTGTGTAATTTGCAAGACCTGCAAGTGATGTGCCCTGGCCGAAAGTGCCTCCCGTCTGGAAGGAAAACCAGAGGGTACTCAGCGCAGGATAGACACCCAAGGCTAACAATGCCAGCAGCACCGGTGTCAACATTGTCCAGGCGAGGCGCTCCTCGCCGATCTCGAGAGCCCCTCGCCTGGCTCTCTTTATAATTACCTCAGGCGGGGATTGAACAGTTGCCATATGCAATTCCTTTCTGATAAGCTTGCACAGAAAAGAGTAAGTTTACATCAATGAGCTTACTTGTGGTTGGACGCTATTGAGCGCATCAGCTGGCGTTCCCTGATTGCTGAGTACACCATTAATGGCAGCCTGCAAGGGCGTTGTAAACTGGTTATAGCTCTTAAGCTGCGGTCGATTCATGCCACCTGTAAGGATCGTCGAGAGTTGCTTGAAGTACGGTACTTTCGCTTGTACTGTTGGATCACTGACGACATCCGGGCGGCTTGAGATCAGACCTGCATTCATAGCCAGTGAGGTCTGCGTATCCTTGCTTAACATGTAGTCGATGAATTTCCAGGCCTCGTCTTTGTGCTGAGAGTAAGCATTAATGGCCAGCACCCAGCCACCTGTACAGCCATGGCCCGTCTGTCCTGTCGTTGCGAGCGTCGGAACCACACCGACCTTCCCCGCCACTTTTGAGTTGGAAGGATTATTCGCAATGGCATAAGCGAAGACCCAGTTGCGCATGAACGGAGCCTGACCGTTCTTGAAGAGTGCAAGGATGTCGTTGGGAGCATAGGTATCGGTGTCAGATGGTGCAAGCTTCAGCGTATAGATCAGGTCATGCATGTATTGCAAAGCTTCAACCTGCGTTGAGCCGCTGACCTGTAAATTTCCGGGTGTTCCAATAGAGCCGCCAGCACCCCAGATGAGTTCGAGCCACTCGTCAACGATGGCTTCGATTTTCTTGCCCGGCATTAGATAACCATGCTGGATACCCTTAGCTCCTTCACCAGCGATGATTTTCTGAGCCATGGCCTGCATCTCATCACGAGTGGTAGGGACCGTACCACCATACTTCTGCACGAGATCAGTACGATAGTAGAGCATACCGATATCCATATAGCGTTGGATACCGTAGAGTTTGCCGTTCACCTTGGCCACATTTTGAGCACTGGGCCAGAACTGGTTCAGATAGCTGGCTGACACATACTGGTCAATTGGAGCAAGCCAGCCAGGAGTAGCGAACTGGGAGGGCCATGTCACATCGATATGCACCACATCTGGTGTAGGCGACTGGGAGCGGAATGCAGTCACGAACTTACTGTATTGATCGGTGGCAACTGGCGGAAGTTGTACATAGTCAACCTTGATCTTCCCAGAATTCATCTGGTTAAATTTGTTGATCTCGGCTGTTTGTTCGCCCGTTGTGTCTGTTAACGCGGCAAATTGAATCGTGACAGGACCAGTGGATGTAGAACTTCCTCCACCACAGGCTGCGAGCAATGGACCGAGGGCAGTGGCACCTATGCCTACTGCAACACCCTTGTTAAGCAAAGTGCGACGCGATATTTTGCGCGTCATCAGTTCTGTTCCCACATCTGAAATGGAACCTTCAACTTGCAAACTGTCAGACGAGGAGGTAACTGTATCATCCTTGATTTCCATGGTGATCAACCTTTCCTGCTTGAAATAAGCGCTATAAGCTAATATGCAGTGATCTGTATACGATGGACAATATTACGAACCTCGTTGCACCTCCTCTCTGGCAGGATGCCCCAGGTCTATCAGCTATGCCACTGTGATGGCCTCGATATCTAGCAACCGTGCCAGGGCTTCGAGTTCTCGTACAATATGACCCGCGACGATAGCGACATGATGCTCCCAACCGCCAAGCATGATTGTATCAAGCAAGCGTCGTGCCTTGCCTGCGGGACGGAAGACAGCAGTGTTGCCAGCAAAGCGATTCACGGGTTCATCAAGCACTTCGCCATCAAGATAAAGCAAGCGATAACCATGAGGGCCTACTCCCAGGCGTGCCAGAGTTGTGGGACCTGGGCGGATAGCGAAATTGCCTGCGACACCAATGCGCCGATTGCAATGAACGGTGAGTTGTGGTTCTTCCCCTTCGCGTGCCAGGCATGCAGGTGCATTTCCGCAATGCCAGAGCGAGACAGTATTAGTGGTTTCATCCATCGCTACCAGGTCGGCCAACAAAGGCGCCGCACCGCTCAGCCATTGCAGCATAAGAAGTGTGACTGCACCATGCATGTCCGCTTCGCATGCACAGATGAAACCATCATCCGCAAGTCTGCCTAACGTCGCACATGGCATCAGTCCAAACTCTTGTGGGAACTCTGGCCAACAGCGCACGGCAAGCCCATCCAAGTGATACGTTTGTAAAGCCTCGCGTAGCACGACATATGCTTCGCCAAAGCGGTGCACTTGAGCAGGCTCGAGTGTACGCAAGCTAGGAGAGCGTTCCGCTGTCGAGGCAATCGCAGCTGCGACCGCAGGCTCCGCAGCCTCGTTAGACGCCGCAAAGACACTATTGAGATCGATCTGGGTAACCCTGGTGCCGATTACTCGTGCGAGTTCGAGTTCATCAAATTGACATCCATAAAAGCCTGTAGGAGCCTGCCCCACTAAACCTACGTGACTGTGCCGGAGGCGGTCGCGTGTTACGGCAGCCCGAGCAAAAGCTGCTAATGGTGCCAGTAGATCCTTCTCGCCAGGGTTGCCATAAATATACTGAACGCTATGCCCTGTTCTTTGCAGGGCATGGGAGGCGATATTGACCCCGCACAGCGAGTTGAGCCAGAGACGATCACCGATAGGTCCAGGTTCACGTAACCCCCAGAGACAGACCGGCGCTCCCACATGCTCAGCAAGCTCAACGGCCATACTGGCGTCGCTAAAGGTGGAGCAGAGGATGACCAGAAGATCTGGCACTTGCGCCTTGAGGGCCTGGGCCGCCTCACGTGCAGATTGCGTATCCATCAGTAATGTTGCATCTCCAACAACCGGCCATCCAAGGTCTCTGAGGGCTGCGAGTGCGTGTGATGCGCTCTCTTTGGCGTACTCGACTGCAAAGGTTGGACGTGCAACACATGCCAGCCCTATAGTCGGGATGAGCGCCTCACGCTCGTTACTTCTTTTCATAATATGCTCTCCTGTTTCTCTTGCGTGCCATGCATTGCATCTGTCTGCTATGCAGCACCTACCTTTGCTCCCTCTCTCATTCTTCCACTCAGGACAATGGCATCGAGAGCAACAGCGGCAGCACCGGCCAATCCTGCGTCATCGCCAAAGGTAGGAGCAACTAATTCAATAGACTCATCTTTGGTGAGAAAAGCATGCTGCCGTAAACAGTGTGTCACAGATGAGGAAAATACCTCACCTGCTCCTGTAATAGCCCCGTGCAAGACGATACGCCCCGGGTTGAAAATATCGACGAGATTGGCTAGCCCCACTCCCAGGGATTCCCCACAGTTCTTGACTACTTCGTGGGCTGCCTCATTGCCTATGCGTGCTAAGGTGGCAAGTGTTCGTACTGCTTCTTTTGATTTTCCTCCCGAAGTATCAAGCTCTATTCCTCGCGAACGAGCACTGCGGATAATAGCAGGCTCGGCAGCTACCGTCTCCAAACAGCCGCGGTTGTCGCATGAGCAGATTTCGCCGATGGGATCGACGGTAATATGACCGATTTCGCCCGCTCCACCATGAGTTCCACGATAGGGTCGGCCATCAATAATGAGACCTGCGCCAATACCCGTGCCGATATAGACAAAGGCAAAGTCAGACCAGGTCCGACCTTGACCTAAGAGGGCCTCACCAAAAGCCATAGCACGTACATTGTTCTCGATGGCGACAGGATGATGAAGTTGCTCTTCAAGAAGATTGCCAAACGATACACCCTCCCATCCGAGGCTCGGTGCTCGCTTCACAACGCCATGGTGTGCATCGACAAGGCCAACCATTCCTGCACCAATACCTACAAGTGCCTCATCAGTATAGCCCTGAGTATGCAGTAATTCACGCAGTGTTTGTGCGATGGTCGCACTAGCCCACGCTGGAGTATAACGCTCAGGCGTAGCAATGGAACGACGTGCAAGTACTCGTCCACGCAAGTTACACAGAGCAATACGTAACGCACTGACTCCCTGATGCACCGTTCCAATGACCAGCGTATCCTCCGGGAGGTCAAGGAGTATCGCATGCGCACCCACGCGACCACCCCGAGCTATGCCTACTTCGCACAGTAAACCATTCTCGATAAGCCCACGAGTGATATTGCTGATCGCAGCCGCAGTGAGACCAACACGTTGTGCAAGATCCACGCGTGCAAGAGGGCCCTCGCGAAGAATTGCCCGTAAAACTTGTTCAGAATTCACCTCACGCATCCCGTGCCGCGAAAAAATGCTTGCCATTTCTGTTCTTACTCCGGCTCTGATTAATTAATTAAGTTAATATATTAAATAATACCTAGCAAATTTTGCTTTGTCAAGGGGGTTGACAAAATGATTTCTCCCCAATACACTTAATGATAAAGAAGTGGTAAGAGGTATGACCACTTACCAGAAAGTCAAAAAGAAAAGGAGTACACATGAGCCAGATCGAGGCACAGTTAGGAAAGCATATCCAGGCAGCGGAGTCTGCTCCGAAATTCCTTGTTCATAATGAGGGTGACGCCGTAGCTGTAGCCGTTCAGGATGTCGAGCCGGGCAAGGTCCAGGCGATCTATATGGACAGTGACCGTGCGGTGATTATTCGTGTGGCAGAGGCAATCCCCCTCGGTCATAAGGTCGCGCTGGTCGCTTTTAGGGAGGGGGACGAAGTAATTGAGTATGGTGTACGTATTGGTGTGACACGGCAACCGATTTCGGCTGGACAACATGTCCATGTTCACAACATCAGGAGTGCAAGATGGCAGAAAAGTATGTAACTGGATATCGTCGCCCCGATGGTAGGGTTGGCATTCGTAATCATGTAGTCATTCTTCCCGTTGATGACCTCTCCAACGCTGTGTGCGAGTCGATCGCCAGAACCATTCCAGGGACGCTGGCCCTTCCACACGCCTACGGTCGCCTCCAGTATGGAGAGGATCTTGAGTTGACCTTGCGCACGTTGAGTGGAATGGGAGCCAATCCCAATGTGGGGGCGGCAGTTGTCGTTGGCATCGAGCCGAACTGGACCAATCGGGTTGTTGAGGGGATTGCCAAGACGGGCAAGCCGGTGGAAGGTTTCTCAATCGAGCGTTTTGGTGATCTGAAGACGCTCTCGGCGGCAGCACGCGTGGCTCAACAGATGCTCCAGGATGCCAGTGAGCTTCAGAGAGAGCCGATCGAGCGTGAGGAATTGATCATTAGTATCAAGTGTGGCGAGTCTGATACCACCACCGGGCTGGGTTCCTGTCCGACGGTTGCCCAGGCTGTTGACCGCCATGTCACCTCTGGCGGAACGGTTATTTTTGGTGAGACCTCGGAACTGACTGGGGGTGAGCACTTGATTGCTGCACGCTGTGCCGACGAGCAGGTGCGTGCCGCCTTCCAGGCCATGTATGACGGCTATATCGAAGAGATCGAGTCCAGCGGGGCCAATCTGCTCGGATCGCAGCCGACACAGGGCAACATCCGGGGTGGGTTGAGTACCATCGAGGAGAAGGCCCTGGGCAATATCGCCAAGACAGGTACAGTGCCAGTCGTCGATGCCCTCAAGCCAGCAGTGGCACCAAGCAGACAAGGTCTCAACTTTATGGACTCCTCCTCAGCGGCCGCTGAGTTCATCACGCTTATGGCGGCAGGGGGGGCGGTACTCCACCTCTTCCCAACTGGGCAGGGCAATATCATAGGCAATCCCATTGTGCCCGTCATCAAGATCACGGCTAACCCATTGACGGCAAGGACGATGTCGGAGCATATCGATTTGGATGTCTCGGGCTTGCTCTGGCGTGAATATAACCTGCGCGAAGCCGGGGACCACCTGATGGCCTTGATTGATCGCACCATCAACGGACGGTTTACCTGTGCCGAGTCGTTGGGGCACCGCGAGTTTGTGATCACTAAGCTGTACCGGAGTGCCTAGCCATGACGATTAATACGACGACAACGGCTTCCCTGTTTATAGGGGGAAAGTGGATGGCTCCTAACGATGGGAGTTCACTGGAAGTGCGCAACCCGGCAGACGGTTCCGTGGTGGGAACAGTTGGCTACGGGGGCAAGGTTGAAGCAATAGCAGCTGTGAATGCAGCACAACACGCCTTCACGTCCTGGGCAGCTCTGCCTGCTCGTGCGCGTGCCGACATTCTAGTACGGGTAGGAGGACTGCTACAGGAGCGGGCTGAACATATCGGGTACATCCTGGCTCAAGAGTCTGGAAAGCGGCTACCGGAAGGCATGGCAGAAGTTCGCTTTGCTGCTGAATACTTCCGCTGGTTTGCCGAACAGGCACGGCGACCTGCCGGTGAGATCATGCCCCAGGAAATCGCCAATCGGCGTCACCTGACGCTGACGCAACCAATGGGGGTGGCCCTCTGTCTCACACCCTGGAACTTTCCTGTTTCTATCCAGGCACGCAAGGTGGCCCCGGCACTGGCTGCTGGATGTACCGTTGTATCGCGTGCCTCGGAGAAGGCACCGTTAGCGGTCATTGAGATGTTTCACTGCCTGGAAGAGGCAGGTATTCCCCCTGGAGTTGCGAATCTGCTTCAAGGGCCAGCCGGAGAGACGACAAGTGCTATGTTGGCCCATTCCGCCGTGCGCGTCGTCAGCTTTACCGGCTCTACGGAAGTAGGTCGCTTGGTCATGCAGCAGGCGGCTGAGCGTATTGTGCGACCTCTGCTAGAACTCGGTGGCAATGCTCCTTTTCTCGTCTTCGAGGACGCCGACCTGGATCAAGCTGTCGAGGGGGCCATGGTTGCCAAGTTTCGCAACAATGGGCAATCCTGCATTGCCGCCAATCGTTTCCTGGTACAGGCTCCAGTCTTTGATGAGTTTGTGAAACGCTTTGCGACGCGTATCAATAGCATGCAATTGGGCAACCCTGTGCAGGAACCGATCCCTGACCTGGGCCCGGTCATCGATGAAAGGCGTAAGCAGGCAGTTGAGGCACTTGTAGCAGAGGCGGAAGCGGCTGGTGCTCGTCGTGTGACCGAGTCCAAGAACCTGCCAGCGTCTGGTACATTCGTTGCACCTGCCCTCTTTACCAATGTGTCCGAACATGTGGGGCTGGCACGCCAGGAGGTCTTTGGGCCTATCGCCGGGGTCTTTTCCTTCGAGACAGAGGAGGAGGCTATCAAACGAGCCAATGAGACCGAGATGGGCTTGGCTGCCTACTTCTATACAAGGCAGTTGGATCGTGCCTGGCGTGTAGCGGAGGCACTTGAGGCGGGTATTCTTGGTCTGAATTCGGCGTTGCCCTCTGTGGCCTACGCTCCCATGGGAGGTGTCAAGCAGAGCGGTCTGGGACGGGAAGGGTCACACCAGGGGCTGGAAGAGTTCCAGGAGATCAAGTACGTATGTACCGAACTCTAGCAGCAAGGAGCAATCCATTTCAAAGAAGACGTTTTGCCAGTCAAACGAAGCCGCTTCAAGAGTATCATCCCTTCGCTTCTCTCAGGGCAGGCTCTGAGCGTAAGTGTCATCCTGAGCGCAGCGAAGGATCTCTATCCCGCCAGAGATCCTTCGCTGCGCTCAGGATGACAAAGCAAGGAGGAAACCCCAGTGATTGTGGTCACCGAAATGTTAGCCGCGCCTGGTCCCCAGTTATTAGGAGCCTCAGGTCGATCATTCAAGCTCGATCCCACCCTATGGCGTGACCTGCCTCGTTTGCAAGCAATACTTGGAGAGGTTGAAGCACTGATTGTGCGCAATCAGACGCGTGTCACCGCTCAGGTGTTGGATGCTGCGCCTGGGCTAAAAGTGGTAGGAAGGCTGGGCGTAGGCCTGGATAATATTGATCTTGAGGCGGCACGAGCGCGGAGCATCACCGTTACTACCGCTCGTAACGCCAACGCTATCGCCGTCGCGGAGTACGTACTGGCAGCAACGCTGCATATTGCTCGCAACTTCGCCGCCGCAGATGCCAGTGTGCGTGCGGGAGAGTGGGATCGCACACGCTTTGGTGGCACTGAGTTGTGGGGACGGACGCTTGGGCTGGTAGGCGTTGGAGAGATTGGGCGGCGCGTTGCGAAACGTGCGCAGGCCTTTGGCATGACGGTGATAGGCTATGACCCGCTCGTAGGGCCGTATGATTTCGCTCCGGCAGAGCAGGAGATCGCTTTATTACCACTCGATGAGGTGCTCGCCCGTTCTGATGTAGTAAGCTTGCATGTACCCTTGTTGCCTGCAACACGCCATCGATGCGGAACGGCTAGCGAAGATGCGTCCCCATGCAGTGCTGATCAACACGTCGCGTGGTGGTATTATCGATGAAACGGCACTGCTCGATGCGCTCACTAGTGGATACCTGTACCGGGCCGTCCTTGATGTCAGTGAAGTTGAGCCGCTTCCGATGGAGAGCCCACTACGTTCCAACGAGGCGGTGATCTTGACGCCGCATGTTGCTGGACTGACGGCAGA
>WNGL01002413.1_pt1 | contig 27867 bp, 26 predicted proteins | sample 5400591 | NCBI WGS metagenome assembly WNGL01 (sample SAMN13153377, study PRJNA577476) | soil metagenome | isolation source: 80 cm soil or saprolite under Garry oak tree replicate 1 | place: USA:California | collected 2016-06-15 | reverse complement strand
TGTTCCGCGGCCAGATCCCGCGTTCCGCAATCAGATACGCAATACGATGCGCGATGACGCGCGTCTTGCCTGAGCCGGCGCCCGCCAGAATTAACAGCGGCCCGTCAGCGGAGGTGACTGCTTCGCGTTGCTGTTCGTTTAGCGAAGAAAGGAGATTCATCTATGAACTTGATTCGAAAGGCGCGGCAAAATCCAGAAGAACAATCCGTCGCTTATCTCGTGGCCACGTGCAGGGCCTTCTGCAATGCGCGAGGAATTTCAACCGGAAAGAACCATTCGGCTGGGTAACCGTAGTCTTCGCCCTCTTCGTCAACTACGCGCACCAGCCCCTGCTCCGAAGCTTCGTCGTCAGGAATGGCTTGATAGAGTTTCCCTATTTGCAGAGACGCTTCGTAACCTTTGTTATCGATGCAAACGACAAATCGCGCAGTCTTGTTGGTGCTTTTCATGGCTTCTCAGTCAAGAAACGGAAACTTTATCTTGAATTCTCTTCTTCCTAATCCATGAGCTTCGTACCAGTGAACTTCTGCGGTGTGCATCTTACCATCTTTCAGCTTCACACTGGCAATGCCCTTCATCTTACGCCAGCGGTGTTTGCCGTATCTTTGATTTAACCAAGCTAAGTACAAGTATAGGAGAAGAGGATCGCTCGGTGGTAGGGTTATCAGTTTACTGAGGAGGTTTTTTAGGCTCTTCCTTCTTGCCTTTGCGCACGCGCACCCACTCTTCGATCGATTCCCGGATGAACTCGCCGAGGTCTTCGATCTCGCGCCCCGATTTTTCCCAGAATGCTTTGAACATGGTCGGGTCTATCGCAAAACCGTAGCCACGGCCAAAACCCTTCTGAGGTCCAAGCTCATCTTCGTAGTAGGCTGCGAGCTGACGGCAGGCCATTGCCACGACCGTCAGCGAGCTTTCCTTGGGCAACGGTTCGAAGACTGTGCTTACGCCCGAATCGATCTCTTTCAATCGCGTCAGGACTCGGTTGTATTGCTCCGTGCAGAATGCGGCGGCATCCTGGCCGCTGCCGGTCCATTCCGACTGCATCGCCATGCGCGACGTGCGCCGCAGCACGTTGATTAACTTTGCTAACTCTTTTTCTCGTTCCATGATCTTCCTCAGATGCTTAGTTCAATCGCAGCGCGCCGCGTCCGGCCAACAACGCGCGCGCGCTCGTCTCGGGCCGCAGCCAAACGCAAACTTGAAAGCCTGCGCTTCCGGCGCCTCATCTTCGAAGTAAGCCGCCAGCTCGCGCGCGGCGATCCGCGTTACGTGCGGAGACGCATCTTCGGGCAAAGGCGTAAACAGTGTCTTGATGGCCGGTTCAAGCTCGCTAATCCTCGTTAACACTTTGTTGTACTGGGCTATGCAAAAGCGCGCCGCCTCGGGGTCGGACTTGGCCCAGGCGGCGTAACCCGCCGCGCGAGCGATGCGCCTCAGCACGTTAACCAGTTTGACTATTTCTTTCTCGGTTTCTTTCTCCATTTCTTTTTCTCACTTTCTCACTTTCTCAAAGCTTCGATCTGCTTCTTTAGCAGCTTCTTCCCTTGATGCAGCCGCCACTTCACGGTTGACAGCGGCGCGCCGAGAAAAGACGCGATTCTTTTCAAGGGCATCTCGTCCAGAAAACGCAGCCGCAACACCAAGCCATAATCCGGCGGCACGTTTTCGAGCGCCCGTTGCAATTCATCGTCATCGCTCTTATCCGCGAACGGCTGACTCAACGACTCCAGATTCTCAAGCAGCACTTCGTCCAGCACCACGCGGCGCGATTGACGCTCGCGCTCTCGTTTGCCAAAGCGCGCGGCGCGATGGCGCGTGATGGCCGCGAGCCATGCCGGGAACTTTCGCGGCTCTTCAATGGACGGCAAAGCTTTGAAGGCCAGTAACAACACGTCCTGGGCAACGTCCTCAGCGTGTTCGCGTCCGACGATTGCCTGGGCCACTCGTACTACTGCCGCTCGATAGCGCAATGCAAGCTGATCGAACGCATCGAGGTCGCCAACGATCGCTGCCACGACGAGGATCTCATCAGGCGGCTCTGCGCGTGCCTCCGCCATCGATTTGCCGCTGCCTGCTGAGTGTAAAAAGCCCTCCGAAGACATAGAGACATACCATACGCAAAAGGATAGCAGTAAGATCGGATCGATGAGCGCGAAGATTCACATCGGCACTTCGGGATGGAATTACAAACATTGGCTGGGACCATTCTATCCGCGCGGCTTGCCGGATAAAGAGATGCTTTCGTTCTATGCCAAACACTTTGACAGCGTAGAAATCAACAATACCTTCTATCACCTGCCGTCTTTCAAAACTCTAAAGACCTGGCGTGAAACCGTTCCGCGAAAATTCACCTTCGCCGTCAAAGGCAGCCGGTTCATCACGCATATGAAAAAGCTGATGGCGCCAAAGACTTCGACAAAGAAATTCTTTATCCGAGCCGAGAGACTCGAAGGCAGGTTAGGGCCGATCCTCTTTCAACTCCCGCCACACTGGGGTTGTGACCCCAAACGTCTGGATGACTTTCTTGATGCCTTGCCGTCGCGACATCGTTACGTTTTCGAGTTTCGCGATCAGAGCTGGCACACCGAGGAGGTCTACGACTTACTCAAGCATCATAACGCCGCATTTTGCATCTACGATCTCACAGGCACAGAATCGCCGCTGAAAATCACCGCGGACTTCACCTACATCCGCCTGCATGGCCCGACCCAGGCAGCATATGCCGGCTCATATCCGCCTCAGACCTTGAAGAAGTGGGCAAGGCGTAGCAAAGATTGGCGGAAAGATTTGAAAGCGGTCTATTTCTACTTCAACAACGACCCGTACGGGCACGCCGTGAAGAATGCCAAGAAACTGAAAGAACTGGTTAACGGCTAACTCTAGTTTTTGACCATTTGTAGAGTTCCCGATTTCGTCATGCATTACGGCCCCAAGAAAAAACTTTGACTGCGCGTGCAAGGGTTAGTACAATCCGCCCGTTTTCCGGAACACCTCGCGATTCGATGTGTGCGGCGGCATGGTTTCAATGCTCGTCCGTAAACGGCTTTGACTGGTTTTCACAGGAGGAAAAGGAATAGTCATGGCAAAGACAGTTTGTAAGATTCTGGGCGTTGTTTTTGTGATCGTGGGCGTCGCGGGCTTCGCCGCGCCTACTTTGCTGGGTGCGCATCTCAACCCGGCCCATAATTTGGTGCACATCGTGTCTGGCGCCCTCGCTCTTTATTTCGGGTTTGCGGGATCGGCAAGCGCGGCGCGGGGATTCTGCATAATCTTCGGTCTGGTGTACCTGCTGCTGGGAGTGTGCGGTTGGTTTTTGGGCACGGGGCCTGAGCATATGTTCAATGTCAGCACACTGCTCATGCTCGGCAAAATGGATCACATCATCCACATTCTCCTGGGAGTCGTTTTCCTCGCGGGCGGAGTGTTGGGTGGAAGCGAAAGCTGATCAGAACTTTCGCTTCTGGTTCGCGAGTAGTTAAAAACCTCTGCGTGTCCCTCTGCGTGTCCCTCTGCGGTCTCTGCGTCTCCGCGGTGAGTTTCCTGTTGCAGGAGAATTCCCCGCGGGGACGCAGAGGACGCTGAGTTCACGCAGAGAGAATCATTTCCGAGACTTCTCCAAAACCGATCCGTCATCTGAACTGTAGGTGAACTCCGCCCCGCGCCATGATTCCCGGCGCGCGAAAACCATTCTCGAAATACCTTGCGTCAAACAGATTGTCCGCGTCTGACTGGTCCACTTCGAATTCATGGTTGGCGCAATTATCATCGCTCTTCGTTTTTCACTAGCCCAGGCGTTCACGCCTGGGTTAGCTGAAACTGTCTTATTGTTGAGCCCCATTCATGGGGCTTCAATAATCCCTTCAGGTCCACGCGGCCGTGCTAAAGCACCTCGGTAAAAGCATCCTGAAGGATGCTGGTGGATGCGTTGCTCTCTTTTCCCAGGCGTGAACGCCTGGGCTAGAGAAAAGAGTTTTCACCGCCTGCTAAAGCAGACACTCCTAACGCCGACAACACATCCGCATAGACAAAGCCTTCGCGCTCCGTGATCTCTCCCGCCTCGATACCTACTGGCTTGCTGAACATCGGCCCATCGAAAGCGAAGGTATGAAATTCTCCTCGCTCGCCGCAGGGATCGACGTGATCGGGAAGGGCCGACAGAAAGTCCTCATTGAACTCGCGTCCGGCAAAGCTGGCCGGCAACTGTTTCGGGTCCACGCAAGTTACGACCGCGCGCAAGCCGCTGGAAATCATCTCTCTCGCTAATTGGGCAGTGGGCTTTAGCCAAATCGGAAACAAAGGAGTGATCCCGGTGCCGGATAATTTGGCCTCTCGATATTCTTTAATATCCGCGAGAAAGAGATCGCCGAAGGCCATGCACTCAATTCCCCTTCGCTTCGATTGTTCGATAAATTTTTCCATGGCTATTTCATATTGAGAATTACTGCACGGATATGGGAGATCGATAATATGCAACGGCAAACCAACAGCCTCGGCCTGGCGTTGCAGAAGTTCGAGCCGCACTGCATGAATCGCGATGCGTTGATAGAGTTGATTCACGGTGGTCATAAGTCCGGCCATCTCCAGATCGGATCGTTGGCGCAGAACGTGCAACGCCCATGCGCTATCTTTGCCACTGCTCCAACTCAACAAAGTCTTCCTGGTCATTTACGTTTAGCCTCTGCGCAGCAGATAGATGAATAGCGGCGCGCCGATCAGCGCCGTAATCGCCCCGACTGGCAATTCACGCGGTGCAATGACCGTGCGCGACAGAGTGTCGGCGACGATGACAAACCAAGCGGTTGACGCTGCCAAACGACAATCGCACTAGATGTGGTACGACCAAGCCGACGTAGCCAACCGAGCCGCTGGACGCGACGGACGCGCCGACCAGCAGACTCGCCGCGGCAAACACAGTCAGGCGCACCCTTCCAACTTCGACGCCGAGATCGAAGGCATCGCGCTCGCCCAACATCATTAGGTTCAACGACCGTGCATTCATCACCAGAATGCCGACACCAATCGCAGCGCCGACGAGTGCCACGCCCAGCAGCCGCGAGGTGGTGCCGGAAAGATCGCCCAGCAGCCAGAAATGTGAACGAGCGAATGCGCGGCGTCCATCAGTGTCGTGATAAAAACAATCGCTGATGAAAGAAAAGTCGTGACGATGATGCCGGCGAGTATCAGACGCTCTGGTGTCGCGCCGGCCCGGCCACGCGCCAGTTGATACACAACAAAAGTTGCCGCGAGAGCGCCGGCAAAAGCCATTAGCGGCCGGCTCCATTCATACCCGCCGAAAAAAACCAGCGCGGTCATCGTCCCCACTGCCGCGCCGTTTGAAACGCCGAGCAAGTAAGGTTCAGCCAGAGGGTTGCGCAGCAGCGCTTGATAACCTGCGCCGGCCGCCGCCAGGCACATGCCCACTGCTCCCGCCAGCAGATTGCGCGGCAACCGAAGATCGAAAAGAATTGCCTGCTGCTCGGGCGAGAGCCCGCAGTTGGATCTGCCAGTTAGAGCACATAACGACGCTGCAAGTGGCAAACGCTGGCTGCCGATTACGGCTGCAATCAGGAACACAGTGGCGAGGCCGACCAGAAGCAGACCGCAAAACAAAAAGCGTCCGACTAAGAGTCGCTCGTGCCTTTGATTCCGGGTTGTAAGAGCCGGTCGCTACCGCTCGCGGTTCTGTAACCAGTCTAAAAAAACAAAACCCGTCGCCTTTCTCCCGCGCAAAACGCGACAGGCTGGCGACGGGATCTTTTTCTTGAAAACGAGAATTCCCACTGCGGCCTGAACACCCTTTGCGCGAGGCGTCCAAAACTGCTGGCAGCATTCGGGCAGGTCTCCTGGCTTTTGCTTCGCCCTTGTAGGCGAACGCATTCACAGTGGCGCGACCGCGCGGGATTCACACCCGCTTCCCTATTCTCCTCGCTTTGATGCGAGGCACCCGAACGCTTGTCAAAAATCAGAAATCAAAATCCTGTTTGATGCTGGCGGACGATATCACTTGCTTTCGACAGGTGTCAAACCGTTTGGAGATGACGCATCTGGATGAAACTCTACTTCGTGATAAATATCACTCAGCGACAATGCGCAATTAAGCGTCGCGAGGAAGATCGAATTGCTCACTCCATTTAGTTCTTCATAACTCCATTTTCCGTCGTCTTGCTTTACGTAATGCGTGATGTGCGGACGATGTTGAGCAACCAGCACGTACTCACAAAAGCTGGGAATCGATTTGTAGTACGTGAATTTGTCCCCGCGATCAAAAGCTTCAGTCGACGGAGAAAGAATCTCGATGATAAGCAGGGGATTGGTCAGGGCTCTAAGGCCACCAATCTCTTCAAATCGTGGCGGCTCGCAAACAACGGACAAGTCAGGATAGCGATACGGTGGAAGGGCAACTGTCTTAACGCGCAGGTTCGACGTATAGACTCGGCAGCCACTCTCTTTCAAGGCATTATTAAGCAGAGTCACAAGGTTACCCTCGAGAAGTGAATGCTCAGGGCTCACTCCACTCATGCAAAACACTTCGCCGTCGAAGTACTCATACTTTTCCTCTGAGTTGCGCTCGAGTTCGAAGTATTCTTCCAGCGTGTAACGTGGCTTAATTATCGCTGACATATCGGTTCCGATGAGTTCTTAGCGCCTAATTTCACCACCATTGTATAGCGCTGACCACAATAGTCGTCAATCCTGTTCGGCAGTTCGCTTTGCTTGCATGCTGCTGGTCAAGTAAGATTGGCCTCAACACCAGGACAGCCAATGATCAAAACCGTCGAATGGACCAACGAGGGCGTCTCTATGCTGGACCAGCGTCTGCTGCCAAACGAAGAGACTTATCTGACCCTGCGCTCGTATGAAGAAGTCGCCGACGCAATCAAGAAGATGGTAGTGCGCGGCGCGCCGGCGATTGGGATCTCGGCAGCGATGGGTCTCGCGCTTGGAGCCAGCCAATCGGTGGGAACGTCGGTGGCCGATCTTGACTACGATTTCGACTTCATGTGCAAAGTCATGGAGGCGACGCGGCCGACCGCGGTGAATTTGTTCTGGGCCATCGAACGCATGCGCCGAGCGCTTGCGAAAGCGAAAGCTGAAACCTCCGATGTTGAAGAAGTCAAGCAGCGACTAGTCAACGAAGCGCTGGCGATCTTTCAGGAAGATATTGACTCGAATCGCGCGCTGGGACGCTTTGGCGCAGACTTGATTTCCGATGGCGCGACCGTGTTGACGCATTGCAACGCCGGAGCGCTGGCAACGGCGGGCGATTACGGCACGGCGCTCGGTGTAATTCGCGGCGCGATCGACGCTGGTAAACGAGTCGCCGTGATTGCAGACGAGACGCGTCCGTTTCTGCAGGGCTCGCGGCTGACCGCATGGGAACTGAACAAAGACAACATCCCGGTGACGATTATCACTGACAACATGGCCGGCCATGTGATGAAGCAAGGCAAAGTAGACTGCGTGATCGTGGGCGCGGATCGCATCGCGGCCAACGGTGATACAGCCAACAAGATCGGCACTTACATGGTTGCCGTGCTTGCCAGACAACACCAGATTCCGTTTTACGTCGCCGCGCCAATCTCCACGATTGACTTTGCTATTGCTTCAGGCGAAGAGATCCCAATCGAAGAGCGTGACTCAAAAGAAGTAACCCACATGCGCGATCATCAACTCGCGCCCGAAGGTGTCGACGTCCACAACTTTGCTTTCGACGTCACCCCCAATGAATTAATCGCCGCGATCATTACGGATCGTGGTGTGGCCCGTTCCCCTTACACTGAAAGCCTGGCGGGGCTGGCAGCCACTCGTGAGAGCACTGTCGCCGCCGGTTGATTAGTCAAGCCGCTAAAGATTTGGGTTGATTAACCACGTAGTGGTTGAATGTTTATAGCCAGGTCAATGAGGTTGGCTTCCGCACTCCTTTAGGAGTGCAATGCGGAGAAGCATTTCGAGCCAGGTGTATTGAACTCCTAAAGGAGTTCTGGGATGCTTCTCGATGCTTACGAGCTATAAACATTAGACTCCTAGCGGAGTTTCTTTTCGTATGACGTCCAAAGTCCAGACCGAGCGCAAGCGGGTTGGGTAAGAAGATTTTATCCAGGAAATGTCTGAAAACTTTAATCAGCAAACTTTCGCTCTGCCGCAAGACTTGTCTAAGGCTGTTGAGGCGGCGCTCGATGATTGGGACGTCAAAGACAAAGTGAGGCGGTTGTGGGCGCGCGATGCTTCGCTGTGGACCAACAGCGATGAAGGCAAATGGCTCGGCTGGCTGAGCATCGTCGATGAGCAGCAAAGGAGCATTCGCCGCTTTCCAAACTTCTCGCTCGAAGTTAAAGACGCCGGCTTCTCGCATGTCTTGCTGCTCGGCATGGGCGGCTCCAGTCTATGTCCCGAAGTAATGAGTAAGTCATTCGGGAAGATCGAAGGATTCCCCGAACTTCACGTCCTCGACTCGACCGATCCAGCTCAGATAAGGACGTTGGAAAACAAGATCGATCCGGCAAATACATTGTTCATTGTTTCGAGCAAATCAGGTTCGACTCTCGAGCCGAATATCTTCAAACAATATTTTTTCGAGCGCGTCAGGCAAGTTGTAGGCGACGACGAAGTCGGGAACCGCTTCGTCGCTATTACCGATCCCGGATCGAGGCTTCGCCAGGAGGCCGAAAACGATCGCTTCCGCAAGATATTCTTGGGCGTACCGAGTATCGGCGGTCGTTACTCGGCGCTTTCTGATTTCGGCCTGGCGCCCGCAGCCGCAATGGGAGTTGACGTTGCGAAGTTTTTGGATCGAACGCACGAGATGGTGAAGGCTTGCGGCGCCGATGTCTCAGCTCGCAACAATCCCGGAGTTATCCTCGGCGCCTTGCTCGGCGTTGCGCATAATCAAGAGCGGGATAAAATTACGATCGTCGCTTCGCCGGGCATTCACGATCTCGGCGCCTGGCTGGAGCAACTGCTGGCAGAGTCGACGGGAAAGAACGGCAAGGGTTTGGTTCCGGTGGATCGCGAACCACCGACATCGCCCGAGGGGTATGGCGATGACCGTGTGTTTGTTTATCTGAGGCTCGATGACGATGGGAATGCTGCGCAGGATGCGGCGGTAGACGCGATTGAGGGCGCCGGCCAGCCGGTCGTGCGCATCGCAGTCGAGGACATTTACAATCTTGGCCAGGAATTTTTTCGTTGGGAAATCGCGACCGCGGTCGCCGGTTCGATCATCGGCATCAATCCATTCGATCAGCCTGACGTCGAAGCCAGCAAAATCGCGACGCGCAAGTTGACCAGCGAATACGAACAGAGTGGATCGCTACCGGCAGAGACTCCGATTTTCGAGGGCGATGGCATTAAGCTGTTCGCTGATGAGAAAAACGCCCAAGCTCTTAATGAAGCTGTGGGCGAAAGTTCGCTGAACGGATATCTCAAGGCACATTTTGATCGTCTGGTCGAAGGCGATTATTTCGCATTGCTGGCCTATATTGAAATGAACGACAAGCATGAAACGTCGTTGCAGTCGATGCGTCGTGCGGTTCGTGATCGACGACGCGTGGCAACGTGTCTTGGTTTTGGTCCGCGCTTTCTACATTCAACTGGTCAGGCTTACAAGGGCGGACCGAACACGGGTGTCTTTCTGCAAATCACCTGCGATGATGCGGTCGATGTGCCCGTGCCTGGACAGAAGTATACGTTCGGAGTCGTGAAGGCTGCGCAGGCGCGCGGTGATTTCGAAGTGCTGGCAGAGCGGGGACGACGCACGTTGCGTGTACATCTCGGCGCGAACGTCTCGGATGATTTAGTGAAACTGGAAGCGGCGTTACAAAAAGCATTGATATAAGCGGGTCTGCCGCCCGATGTGCGGTAAGGCTCTGCCTTACCGGTTAAGCAAACAGCTAAAACAGAAAGTTGATCGGAAAGGCGAAGCCTTTCCGCACATCGGACGGCAGAGCCGCGGACGAAGGGACTCTGATATGCAACTGGGAATGATTGGTCTCGGCCGAATGGGTGCGAACATGGTACGCCGCCTGATGCGTAGTGGACATGAATGCGTCGTTTGGGATGTAAATCCCGACAACATCAAGAAACTCGCCGACGAGGGCGCCACGGGCGGCGAGTCACCGGAAGATTTCATCTCGAAACTGAATCAGCCGCGGGTGGTTTGGATCATGGTTCCCGCCGGTGAAGCGACGGAGAAAACGGTCACTGACCTCGCCGCTCGATTGGAGACTGGCGACATCATCATCGATGGAGGCAACTCTTACTTCAAAGACGATGTGCGCCGCGCTCGCATGCTGCGCGAGAAGAAAATTAATTATGTCGATGTGGGAACAAGCGGCGGCGTGTGGGGCCTCGAACGCGGCTACTGCATGATGATCGGCGGGCCGGAAGAAACCGTTCGCCATCTCGATCCGATCTTCAAAACCTTGGCGCCTGGTCCTGGCGAGATTGTCCGTACTCCGGGACGCGAAAAGATCAAAGGCACGGTCGAAGACGGCTATCTTCATTGCGGGACATCGGGCGCGGGACACTTCGTAAAAATGGTGCACAATGGAATCGAATACGGCCTCATGCAAGCGTACGCCGAAGGCTTCGACATCTTTCACAATGCGAAATCGGAAGAACTGCCTGAAGACATTCGTTACGATTTGAACGTCGCCGACATTGCGGAAGTCTGGCGGCGCGGCAGCGTCATCTCTTCGTGGCTGCTCGACCTAACGGCGATGGCGCTGCTCGAAGATCCTGAACTCGAGAATTACACCGGCTATGTTCAAGATTCGGGCGAAGGCCGCTGGACGATTCAGGCAGCAATCGAAGAAGCCGTTCCGGCCGAGGTGCTGACCGCGGCGTTATACATGCGCTTTCGCTCGCGGCAAGAACATACGTTCGCTGAAAAGATTCTCTCAGCGATGCGCCAGAAGTTCGGCGGACATCTTGAGCCGCGCGCGAAAGGATGATCATTCTCCATTTGTCATTTGACATTTCTCATTTGTCATCTGGAAACTATCCGAAAGTATTTCGAACAGCGTTTCATTTGTCATCGCCAGTTCAGCACGGCTCGCGGAAAGAAATTGGCGAATGACAAATGGCAAATGACAAATGGAAAATAATCCCATTAAGACTGCTATTCACGCCAGTCCACCATGCATCATGGTCATCTTTGGCGCGGCGGGCGATCTGACGAAGCGCAAGCTCATCCCCGCGCTCTACAATCTCAAAGAAGGCGATTTGCTATCTGATAGTTTCGCGGTCATTGGCGTCGCGCGCGCCGAGTTAAACGACGAAGAGTTTCGCCAGCGACTCCGCGACGACATGAAAGAGTTCGCCACCAACAAAGTCGATGAGAAGGTCTGGACGTGGCTGGAAGAGAGACTCTATTACCTCTCCGGCGATTTCAAAGACGATCAGACTTTCACTCGTCTAAAAGAATTACTTGAAAAAATTGACAAAGAGCGCCAGGCCCAAGGTAATTATTTCTTCTACCTGGCGACCGCGCCTGAATACTTTGCGCCCGTGGTCGAGAAGCTGGGGGCGATCGATTTGACCCACGAAGAAGATAACCACTGGCGGCGCGTGGTCATCGAAAAGCCTTTCGGTCGCGATCTTGAATCAGCGAAAAAGCTCAATCAGGAAATTAAGCAAGTCCTGAACGAAGATCAGATCTACCGCATCGATCACTATCTCGGCAAAGAAACGGTCCAGAACATCCTGGTGTTTCGTTTTGGTAACGGCATCTTCGAACCCATCTGGAATCGCCGTTACATCCAGTGCGTGCAAATTACCGCCGCTGAGGAAGTCGGTGTCGAACAACGCGGCGGTTACTACGAAGGCGCCGGCGCATTGCGCGACATGGTGCCGAACCATCTGCTGCAACTGGTCACGCTGACGGCGATGGAGCCGCCCATCTCTTTCGACGCCGACGCCGTGCGCGACGAACAGGCGAAGATTCTGCACGCCATCCAGCACCCTTCACCCGAAGAAGCAGCAGCACGTGTAGTGCGCGGCCAGTACGACGCGGGTGAGATCGATGGCGAGAAGGTCGTCGGCTATCGTAGCGAACCAAACGTCGCCAGCGATTCCAGAGTCGAAACATTCGTCGCGCTGAAACTCTTGATCGACAATTGGCGCTGGGCCGACGTGCCGTTTTATCTGCGCACCGGCAAGCATCTCGCCGCGCGCGACACGGAAATCGCAATTCAATTCCGGCGCGCGCCGTTTATGCTGTTTCGCAACACGCCAGTAGAGCGACTATCGAGCAATCGCCTCGTGCTGCACATTCAACCTGACGAAGGAATCTCGCTGCGCTTTGGCGCGAAAGTTCCCGGCCCGACGGTGAGTATCGGCGCAGTCGATATGGATTTTGATTACGAAGATTATTTTGGCGACACGCCCAGCACTGGCTACGAACGCCTCTTGCATGATTGTATGGTGGGCGATGCAACGTTGTTTCAGCGGGCCGATCAAGTCGAAGCTGGCTGGAGTGTCGTGGCCCCGATTCAGGAGGCTTGGAAAACAGCGCCGCCGCCCAATTTTCCAAACTACAAAGCGGGAAGCTGGGGTCCGAAAGAAGCCGACGAATTATTGAGATGCGACGGAGCGGAATGGGAGGAGACGAAGGATGTTCGTCAGAACCGCCTGCGGTAGCGGGTGGTTGATCTGTGATTTTGCTGGCCCCGTGATTAAGGATCAACCACCCGCTACCGCAGGCGGTTCTGACACCGGTTCATAGCGCCGGGTACGGTGCGCGCGCCGCCATCCCGGCTTTGTATTAAACCGCTTCTCTTGGCGCTCGAGACATTCCCAGCATAAGAAATGCAGCCGGTTGTCCTCGCCGATCGATTCGATTACATGATCGGTTTCGCGATCGCATCTTTCGCAGCGATGGATTTTGTGATCCAGCAAACTCACGAAATAAACCTCACGCCGTACCGTAGACTTCAATCTGCTTCCAATATCGCCGAGTACTCCACCCAGTAAGCCGCGGACTAAACTCTACGCTACGCAGCCGTTTGCCCAAGCTTTCGCATCAATCCCTCGAGCACTTCGATTTTCTTCTTCAACATGCGTTCGAAATTGAGCGTGTCGGTGTGGTTAAGCTCGTGAATCATGTGCTTTTGCTTTTCTTCGAAAATCTCGTTCAATAGTTCGCGTTCTTCTTCCGTGATTTCCAGGTTCATACGTTTCTTCCCTTAGGTTTGATTGGGAAAACTCCGCGCGCTCTATTATCAAACAATCAATCTTCAGTTTCCAACACGCCGCGATATGAAAGCCTCCCGTTCACGATGCTCGCCGCCGATGTGAACGGATGAGGTTCTGATTTTCCCGCGGCCATAATGTGAGTTACCTCAACTTCGTTTGCTTTCAGATAATCTGAAATTAGACTGCGATGGCAGCGCCACCAGACAGCTTCTGCGCACATGATCGTCGTTCGCAGTTCGCGCGCAACTTCGAGCAGCCGCGCAATTCCTTTTTGAAAGCCCTCTGTTTCCATGTAATCCGCATAGCCGCGAAACGTTTTGCTACGCCAAACCATATTAAGTGAATCCGGTTTTGCGCGACGCCGGCCCCCGAGATCGGGAAGATGGATGTATCCAATTCCCGCTTCGGCGAGCGAAGCTCTTAAGTTCTCTTTGTTGAATTGCGGATAACGCCGCGAGCCCGGAAAGCTGCGCACGTCGGCGAGAGCTTGAATCTCGAAGGATTTCAACGCCTCGATAAATTCATCAATCGAACGCGTCGAATGGCCAATCGTCCAGAGCTTGAGTTGGTTATTCTCCATCGCAGTTCGTGTTCGAGAGAATTCTAAAGAAAGGAAGTGGAAGGAGTCCAAGAGTCGAATGCAGACGCTACGCCTTTGGCGGTTTGCATTTTCACCCGCAAGGGCCGTTTTCTTCAATGGATAAAACGCATTGTTCAAGCAAAGTTCTTGACATGCACAACCCGGCAGAGTATAAGCCGCCTATTCCAAGAGGCTTCTACAGCGCGCCACGCGACGCGTTCTCCAATTAGCCAGCGCGACTTCGCCACCTTTTCATTTCTTAGGTCGCGACGCCGCCTTTTCCCCCTGAGGTTGAATATGAGTTCCGAGCGCAACTTCATCTTATTAATTGCCATCGTCGTGCTTTTTGCTTCACATATCGCTAGCGGGCAGCCAGCTAATCCGACTACTTCGCCTTCTCCTGAAATGAAGGTTAAAGCGGTCGATGTACCTCCAAGCTGTAAACAACCCGTCGATCAGTCTGGTAATAATGAACAAGGTACGCAAGGTGTAGACAAACTCTGCAAAGCCGGCATTGGTGACAGACTTATTGTCGATATCGAAAATCTTTCGAAGGACATCAATCCTGGCGATCTCGTACTATTCCTGGAAGGACGACCGCTGAATGGGGTCAACGCTGTTTCGATAGACCAGCGGCTGGCTTTTGATCTCAAGCGTACTGATGGTTCAAGCCAAGCTTGGAGTGCTTTGCTTGCGAAGCCGGATCTTCATCCTTATAGATCAGTAAAAGTCAGCATAGGCTTTGCTGGTAAAGAGGCCTTAGAGTTTAGTGATCCAAAACACCCGCCTAAGATCGCTCTAAGGATCTATTATCCGTTTTGGGCGTTCTTTTCCTTCATAGGTTTAGTGTTAACCCTGATCTTGTTTGTGTATTTGGCCAAGACAACCGGCGTAATTCGGGATCTTGGTCCGTCGCAACTAACAACAACAAGTAGGCCTTACAGCCTCGCCCGGACCCAAGCCGCTTTTTGGTTTTTTCTGGTGATAGGATCTTTCATTTTTCTTTACCTGATAACCGGAGATTACAACACAATTACCGATCAGGCTCTCATTTTGATGGGCATCGGAACGGGTACGGCTTTGGGCGCGGCCATGATAGATGCCACCAAGAACGATACCGCGAACAACCAACTGAGTGAACTCAATCCTCAGCAAGCGCAACTTCAATCCGAAGTCACTCAGCTTCAAGGAAAAGTAAGCGCTGGCACTGCGACGCCTGAAGATACTGTGCAGCTGGATGCAAAGAACGCTCAATTAAAAGAGATCGCCAAAAAGATTGCCGATGCCTCGGCCGGATTGAGTAAGCCGACGACGGATGGATTTCGACGAGACTTGCTCACGGATGTGAATGGGATCAACTTTCATCGTTTTCAGATGGTAGTGTGGACCATAGTCCTCGGCTTTCTCTTCTGCGTTGGCGTGTATAGCAATTTGGTGATGCCGCAATTCAGCGCGACGCTGTTGGCTCTTATGGGAATTAGCTCCGGAACTTATCTGGGTTTCAAGATTCCGGAACGACAAACTTAGCATGCCATTTAGGTTCGATCTGGTGCACAAGGATCTTCATGGATCGCGAGCAGGTCGAGACGCTGATAGGAATTGTCCGCGACAACTAAACCCCGAAGGAGAGACTAATGAAGGAGAATGATGCTTTCTCATACAGTGTTCGCCCAGGCGAGAAAATCACCGTTAAAGTCACACCAAGGAATTTTCTTGATAGCCTGATTTCAGTCAGGGCAGAGCTTGATGGCGAAGTCCTCAATGCGGAACCCAATACGGATGACGCGCCGGTTTTTGAATTCACTGTCACCAAGGAGGTGGACGACATTCATACTCTAATGATGGAGTTCACCTTTGTTGCTGGTACGCCGGGTAACGCCGAATATGATGTATCTATTTCAGGCCAGAACGATGAAGGGTGCCCCTGCGGTTTCGTTATCAAGAAGACGACTCAAGACCTCTCACCCGACATAGAATTTGTCGTCGTCGCCTAGCGGGCCTGATAGGAGACCCATATGAGAAAATCAACGTGCTTTTGCCTGCTTCTTGCTTTGGTGCTCGGTCTTTTCGCACCGTGCGCGGCCCAGACGATCGAGAACTGTGACCAACTCCGCGACAGGATTAGTCGCATGGAGAAGATTGACTTGAATTCTGCCTCGCCGTCGCTTCGTCAGATTTACCGGGAGGCGTTACTTAAACTTTACCTGCAATTGAGGCAGTGCAATCAGCAGGAGTTGGTAGTCGTGACTGAAATGCGAGACGCGGTAGGAGGAACCTCAGCCGCACCGCCTATTGAAAACAAGTTCCAGTCGCTGACCAAAGAGAAAGCGGACTTGGACAGCAAGACCGTCGCGCTTGAAACGGTCCTGAACATTCCAGGGCAAAGTCCGGATACCGGAGGGTCACAGCCGGTGGTGACGGATGAGGCTCCGGCCGATCCTCCGACGAATGAAGCTGTGGCGCGAACCACCGTATCTTCGCCTGCAGCCTCCACACCCGTTCAGGGAACGTTCCCATGCGTCCCGGCTTCGGAATACGCCGATGCCCCGCCTTTGCTAACAGATATCGTGACTAGAGATGCCACGGACATTTCGCGGGGAGAGAACAATGGCGCCATCGCTAGTGTCGCTAAGATGATTCTCTATTCGACCCTTGATTCTGCATCACCAACCAGCTCAAAATTGCTCCGCGACTTGGAACCTTATCAGTATCTAAGTGAGACGGCGCGCACAGATAAACAACTCGGCGCATCTCCGACATCCGAGGGGTCGGTCAGCGCGATTGAGAAGCCAGGATTTGCACGTCTACTCGGTTTTGCCATCGAGCACGGGGCCATCAATAAGAAGAACGACGGGACAAATCTAACATTAAGCACCTCGCTTTATTCCCTCTATACGATAAACCGCGGCGATACCGCAGAGACCTACTCAAAGGCTGGGATACTGAACCGGGTTGGCGTCTTCGCGACGTTTGCGGTCACCGACACCACTTCCGATCTTGCTAACGCTCGCCGTAACAATCTCTCAGAATGGTCATTGAAGGCGAGACTGTTTGGCGACCGAAGCACCCGTTCTTCAAAGTTTCAGAAGTTCTGGAGAGGAAAGATCGAGCCTCTGATCGACGCCCGACTCGTAGCTTTGGGCAAACCGCTCGAGGACCTAACTACCAACAATCCTGCTTATCGAGGATTGCGCATTCAGGCGGGCAACTGCTTGCGAGATGCCGTCCGCAACCGTCGCCAAGATGCCGATTACAAGGCCGCAACGACCGAGGCCGAGCGAGTGACAATGCTTACTGCCGCGATGCTCGGCGTGTTAAGGACTAACGTCTACGATCGAATCAAGTCCGGTCAATTCATACTTGCCGACGACATAATTAACAAAATCGAAACGCAGTATGTTCCTAATCTGAAAGCAACTCTCGAGAATCTAAAGGGGGCAGGCGGTCTGGTTGAGAAACAACTGCAAGATTTGAACACAGGACCGTTGGGGACATTCGCATACACAAACCATCGTATACCTTCAGGATCAGATTACTCGGAAGGCAAATTCCTGTTTGAACAGGACAAGAGCTTCTTTCGCCCGCTTAAGTTAACCGGTAATTTCGGGCTGTCTTTCTACAACAGGCCTGACCCAACTTTAAAGCAGGAAAAGCTCCGCGACATTTCGGCTGCTCTTTCTTTTGAAGGCACTAGCAAAAGCCCGTTTACCGAGGCCGAGAACCGAAGCAAAATTACCTATTCATTTGTAGGACGATACGAGCGGCTGTTTGAAAACCGACGAATGGCCCAGCGCAAACCGGATATTGGTACATTTCAGTTTGTGATGGAGATTCCATTCTTCAGGGGGCTCAGTCTGCCGTTGTCCGCCAGTTACGCTAATACCGAAGAAGAGAAGAAAAAACATTTTCGATTCAACTTTGGAATGCGACTCGATACTGACAAGCTATTTGAGTTACTAAAGGCGGGAGCGAGTCGTGACCAATAATTGATTACGGACGAAGGGTAGTACCCGCACCAAGCGAATAGTCACCCTTAGTCATTCACGGAGGGATCAGTCATGCCAGTACTCAAACAAGGTTCATCAGGACCGGACGTAACGGCACTTCAACAGAAGCTCAAAGATCTGGGTTTTGATCCGAATGGGGTTGACGGAAATTTTGGGCCGGGCGCCAAAGCGGCCGTCATTGCTTTTCAGCAAAGCACAGGGTTGCAGGCTGACGGCATCGCGGGACCGGCAACCTTGGCCGCGTTGGGACTCGGCGATGGTCAGGCTAACGCCGACACAACAAGTCCTGCGAGTGCTGACACAGCAGGTGACGATGCAGTAAGTGCTGATGCAGTAAGTGCTGACACCGCGAGCACTGACACAGCAAGTCCTGCAGATACCGACGCAGCCGGAGCATTGAACCTGGGCGGTCTTACCGGGAAGCTGCCGACTGCGGTGATCGCGCAGATTCCTGATACTGCGAAGGAGTTTGGGATTACTACAAATTTAAGGTTGGCCCACTTCCTGGCGCAGTGCGCGCTTGAGTCCGTGGGATTCACGGCGACAGTTGAAAACTTAAACTACAGTGCCCAGCGCATCCCGCAAGTATTCGGTAAGTACTTCAAAGGTATCGACCCAACATCCTACGCGCATAACCCCCCGAAGCTTGCCAACAGAGTTTATGCCAACCGGATGGGGAATGGTGATGAAGCGTCCGGCGACGGATTCAAATTCCGCGGCCGGGGTTACATCCAACTGACTGGCAAGAACAACTACACCAGCTTTTCCAACTTCGTAGGTGAAGATTGTGTTGCTAACCCTGACCTGGTAGCCACCAAATACCCGCTCGCTTCGGCAGCGTTCTACTTTAACTCCAATAATATTTGGGCCATTTGTGATCGAGGAGCCGACGATGCGACCGTGACGAGAGTCACTAAGGCGGTAAATGGCGGGACACAGGGCCTGCCGGAGAGAATTCAAAACTTCAAGAAGTTCATGCAGGCACTTAGCTAGACCAAAAGGGCGTGTTTGACGAACTCAGAATTGTTTCCCGTAGAGCACGCTTCTGATCTTCACCAGTAGCAGCAAGAAAGGCAAAACCAGTGCGAGTCTTAAGAAGAGGAATGACGGGTGATGATGTCGAACGCTGGCAGTTTTTTCTCGTGGGCCAGAATCATCTGCTAGAGGTTGACGGGAATTTTGGCAATGACACGTTCGATGCCACCTCCGCGTTTCAAACTGAGAACCATCTGGACATCGATGGAGCGGTCGGCCCCGACACTCTCGGGCGAGCCATGTCTTTGGGTTTCGATCCCCTTGAGGATGCTGCCGCGCCTGCGAACAGCGGTGCGGCCTTCCCGCCACGTCCTAATTTTAACCCACTCATATCCACTGCCGACCGGCAAAAACTTTTCGGCAAATTTGATTTCGTTTCTGCTCCTGTTCCAAGTAATCCCGAAAACATTCGCATCCTCGGCACTTGGGAGCAGGACAACATCGTACGTGTCCAATTGCCGCAATTGGTGGGCGTCCAGGGCGCGCCGCATGATGGCGGTGCGAGATTTCGCAAGAAAGCCGCCGATCAACTCGTCGCGCTTTGGAAAGCCTGGGAAGACGCCGGCTTGCTGGATCGAGTTTTGACGTGGGACGGTTCCTTCGCGCCCCGATTCGTCCGCGGCAGCCGCACCGTGTTGAGCAATCACGCGTTCGGCACAGCTTTTGACATCAACGCGGCACTGAATCCGCGCGGCACGCGGCCTCTACTGGTCGGCAAGAAAGGCTCCGTTCGCGAACTCGTGACGATTGCAAACGATCACGGCTTCTATTGGGGCGGCCACTTTGTCGCCAAGCCGGACGGAATGCACTTTGAGATCGCGATTCTGAAATCGTAATCCATGTCACTCACTTCCGTCGCGAATACGTTGCCAGCGTCTGGGGGAAGACCCGCACGCCTGCGGGCATCTTATCCATTGAGATTTTGTTCGCGCCGGTAAGGATGTCGCGCCCGGTCATGCCGTAAACTTGAAGGTTGTCGTCGTTGTCAGGCTTGATTACCACACCTTTCAATTCCAGGCCCGCGAAGGCGCCCTTGCTGCGCGAGTAAGAAAGAATCTGCGCGTTCAATTTCACATCGGTCGAAGCACTGGCTGAACGTCCCACTGGCCCAGCGGCAGCACTGCCTTCGCCGCCGATTTCAAATTTATCACTGAGCAGGCTCTCAACTGCGTGTTCGTTCATGAAGAGCAGAATGTAATCCGTCGAGGCTGCGCCGATTTGTAAGCCGATGCTGCCGCCGCCGAGATCGAAAAACGCGGGCGCGCTCCAACCACCAGCCACACGCCGGCTGAGCACGCCACTGCCGCCTCGGCCGCCGACGATGAAACCGGCTTTGATGACGCTGGGAAATACGGCGACAGCTTCAGCTCTATCCAGCAGATCTTGCGGGATCGATTTTTCGCGCGTCGCCATGATTTGATCGAAGACGCGCGCCGCTTTCGCTGATTGATCCGCTGCTTCGCGCGCTTTCTTGGCGCTGCGCTCGCGGTCCGTCTGTGCCAAGGCGATCGTGAAAACGGAGAGAAGAACTATGGCGCTAATCGAAGTGAAAAGTAATTGCTTGATCAGTTTGGTCATGGCTTTTTCCTCAGAATCATTTCTTAGAATTGAAAACAACTACCGGCAAGGATGCCGTTGGACCGCAGCCAGGATGCCTGCGCTCCCCGTTAGCGTCGCGTTGAGTATCGCGCCAGGGTGCGGGGAAAGATGCGCACGCCGGCAGGCATTTTGCTTATTGTCCACGTTACCGTTGGCGAAAGAATCTCGGTAGCCTTCTTGCCATAGACCGCAACATTATCGTTGTTGTCGGCGCTGATCACGACGCCTTTGATTTCGAGTCCGGCGAACAAACCTTTGCTGCGCGAGTAAGAGAGAATTCCTGCTTTCAATTGCGCGTCAGTTGAAGCGCTCGCCGATCGGCCCACTGGTCCGGCAGCAGCACTGCCCTCGCCGCCAATCTCGAACTTGTCTTGCAGCAATCCGCCAAGCGCGTTTTGGTTCATGAAGAGCAGCACGAAGTCGGTCTTCGACGCGCCGATTTGTAAGCCCACGCTGCCGCCGCCCAGATTGAAAAACGCCGGCGCGCTCCAGCCGCCTCGCCCGCGTCGACTAATGACGCCATGGCCACCTCGACCGCCGACGATGAATCCCGCCTTGATAACGCCCGGGAATACCGCGATGGCTTCAGCTTTGTCGAGCAGGCTCTGAGGAATTGCTTTATCACGCACATTCATGATCTCCGTGAAGACGTCCGACGCTTTCTGGGCTTCTTTGGTAGCGCTGGCGAGTTTCTTCGCCTTCCCCGTTTGAGCTTGGGCGACGCCGATAAAGGTTGCAATCAACGCTAATGACGCTGAGATGCGTCCGCACTTCCGAATGAGATCAATTGCACTCTTCATTTCGATTCCTCTGCTGCGAAAAGTGTTTGGCCGCTCGCTTTCGCAAGCGGTTCTCTGACGGGGGTTCTTTCAAATGTTTCTTGCTCGTTGCAGTAAAGCATACTTATAATCGCTCGCCCTGACAAATTCATGGGAGCGAGTCAGAACCACCTGCGGTAGCGGGTGGTTGATCTTGATTGTGGCGTGGACTCATTGCCGGAGATCAACCGCCCGGTACCACAGGCGGTTCTGACAGAAAACCAGCAGATCACTCATGTCGATTGGCACTCCATTTCATGAAAGAACTTTCGCCCTGTGCGAGAGCCTGAACTATCGCGAGTGGTCGGGTTACTACACGGTCAGCGCCTACGAAACGCATCACGACCACGAGTACAACGCGATTCGCAATGCCGCGGCATTGATCGATATCTCTCCGCTTTTCAAGTACCGAGTTACGGGAAAAGACGCGACCCGCCTGGTCGATCGGATCATCACCCGCGACCTGCAGAAGATTTCGGTGGGCCAGGTCATCTACACGCCGTGGTGTGACGAGCGTGGCAAAGTAATCGACGATGGAACCGTTTCGCGTCTCGAAGAGAACGTCTATCGATGGACCGCAGCCGATCCAAGTTTGCGTTGGTTCACGCAAAACTCGGTCGGACTAAACGTGCAAATCGAAGACATTTCAGAAAGCGTCGCAGCGCTGGCTTTGCAGGGTCCCACTTCGGGTCGATTGTTGAAGTCAATTGCTGAAGATGCAGACCTCGAAAACCTGAAATACTTTCGCGTGACGACTGGAAAGATAGCTGGCGTGCCGGTTGAAATCTCACGCACGGGCTACACCGGCGATCTTGGTTATGAAATTTGGGTCGCATCTGATCAGGCACTGAACATTTGGGATGTCTTGATCGATCGTGGCCGCCCGTTCGACATCAAGCCCGCGGGCATGCTGGCTCTTGACGTTGCGCGCATCGAAGCGGGTCTGCTCTTGATCGACATCGATTTCAACAGCAGCAAGAAGGCCCTGATCGATGAACAGAAATATTCACCGTTTGAAATGGGACTGGGCCGTTTAGTGAACCTCGACAAAAATCGCTTCGTGGGCCAGCAAGCATTGATTGAAGAAAAGAAGCGCGGGCATGCAAAGCAGATCGTAGGTCTGGAGATCGATTGGACTGAGGTAGAAAAGCTTTACGAAAAAGTTGGCTTGCCCCCGGCCGTTTCACCGATCGCTTCGCGCGTGGCGGTGCCTATCTTTCATGACGGCAGTCAAATCGGGAAAGCGACGTCGACCACCTGGTCGCAGGTGCATTCTCAAAGCCGGCCACGCGCATCGAGATCGAAATTACGATTGAAGCGGTGAGACATCGAGTGCGGGCACAAGTGGTGAAGACGCCCTTTTACAATCCGAAACAGAAGACTGCGACGCCGGTTTCATAAACGTGTGTTACAGAACCGCGAGCGGTAGCGACCGGCCAGTTTAGTTGAATTGGTCCGCACCACCCGTGGGGCCGGTCGCTACCGCTCGCGGTTCTGTAACGCCTTGGGGGCTCATCAATGAAGCCAAGTCTGACTGACATCATTAACAGTTATGACCCAAACGCTCCGCTCGCGGAAGCCTCAACTATTCCCGCATCATGGTACACGGACGAACGCCTCTTCGAGCTCGAAAAGCAGACCATCTTCAGCCGCTCATGGCAATTCGCTGCGCGCATCGATCAACTAAACAAGCCTGGCGATTATGTGACGGGCGAAGTGGCCGGCGAACCGATCGTCGTCGTTCGCGGCGGCGATAATAGTTTGCGTGCATTCTTTAATGTGTGTCGCCATCACGCCGCCGCCGTGATGACCGAAAGAGAAGGACATGCGAACCAGATGCGCTGTCCTTATCACGGCTGGACCTATTCGCTGGAAGGTGAACTGAAAGGGACGCCGGATTTCAGCGGCGTATGCGTTTTCGATCGAGCGAAAAGCGGATTAGTTCCCATCGGCATCGGAACTTGGGAGAAGTGGGTGTTCCTGAAGTTGGAAGGTGACCATCTAAACGAATCAAGCGCTGGTTTGGACGAGTTTTTAGGCATCGATCTAATCGATCAATTTCAGAAACTGCATCTTGGCGATCTTCATTGGGTCGAGAGCCGCCGCTACACTCTCAACTGCAACTGGAAAGTCTTTGTCGATAATTATCTCGACGGCGGCTATCACGTGCCTCACTTGCACAAGGGTCTCGACAGCGTTCTTAACTATAGTAATTACAGTATTGAAAACGGCGAGCACTTCTGCCTCCAGTCGAGTCCGATGGCCGAAGGCGACGATGATGGCGTCAACGCTGTGCGAACCGGCAAACGCGCCCTCTACTATTGGCTCTATCCCAATTTCATGATGAATTGGTACGAAGGAATGTTGGATACAAACCTAGTTCGGCCGCTCGCAGTCGATCGCACAGAGGTGATTTTCGATTTTTATTTTGCAGACGTTTCCGCGTCTGCTCTCGAGCGAAACCTTGCGAGCATCGAGGTCAGCGACCGCATTCAAGAGGAAGATCTGGACATCTGCGAGTCAGTGCAGCGCGGCTTGCGATCGCGCGCCTATAAGGCCGGACGGCTTTCCGTGAGACGCGAAGCCGGCGAGCATCTATTTCATCGACTCTTACATGCAGACTTGCGGGCGGGACTGGTAGGTGGAGCAGACGTTTGAAAGTAGCCCAGCACTTTAGAGTCTGTGCCAAAACTCAGACCCCGAGCCGGCTGGAGTCTTTCGACGCGTAGCGTCGAACTGAGCTTAGCCCGGCGTTTGAACGCCGGGAGAGACGCCAAACATTGCTCTCTCGTCGCGTCAGCGACGGCTGAACAACAGCAATTCAGGCGTCGCTAACGCGACGCGAGATATTTTGCAAACGTCTTTCCGGGCTTTAAAAAGCCCGGCTAAATTCAAGCGCGACGCTACGCGTCGAGGTTTGAGATGCCAAGGCATAATCGAAACTCTTAATGACTCTTCGCACTCTTACAGGCGGCAGTTAGGTAAGCGCGCTCACAATAAATGAACTCATGGTCCGCCCGGTGGAAGTTTCTTCAAAGAATTCTCAAGTGCCTTCAGCAAACCCTTGTCGTTCGCGCTGGTCGCGTCGCCGCGCGTGAGCGGATTAGTGAAAACCAGCACCTCGCCCGTATGGGCATCGACGACTCCGATCATCAACTGCAAATACGCAGGAAGCCCGCCCACCAGGAGTGTAAAAGCCGTCTTACCTTTGGTTAGTTTCTGCCCCTGACCGCGAATGAAAACGATCGCATCGGCACTCTTATCGAGATGCAAGTTCAGCACCTCGTCGCCTAACGAGAAGCGGCCTTTCTTTACATCTTTTCGCTTCTTCTCAATCTTCGGCAACAGCGCGTCGTAGCGAGTTTGAATGTCAGCCACCGTGTATTTCTGCTGGGCATCGCCTTCGCCGGCTCCTGCCGGCGCGGCAGCTAACACGGTGATATGTTTTGACGCCAGCGCTTCGCTAACCAATTGGCTCACCCGCGTGCTCAGCAAGTCTGACTCTGCGGCCATGCCTTCGGGGCCTTTCATGCTCTGCCGCACAACTTCGACCTTAGCCGGCAACATCACGACGTTTCGAATCTGAGTTTGTTTGCCGGTGACTTTGGGGTGGAGGTACTGGCCGTAGATTGGCCCGGTCACCACAAACACAAACAATGACACGAGAATTAATTTAACTTTCATGGCTAGCAGGCTCCGGAGAAATCGTTTTCTCTAGCCCAGGCGTTCACGCCTGGGGAACCGAGGCCGGTAAATTTCCAAGCCTCCTTTAGAAGGCGTTAGCGTAACTCTTTTAGGCGACGTTCGCCTTAAGGCATTAACGAAAGCCCCATGAATGGGGCTTGCGGATTAACGCCACTTACCAACCCAGGCGTAAACGCCTGGGCTAGTGGAAAATCAGGAAACTTTAAGCGATTGGATGCGGCGCTCGATCCTTTCGCGATCAAGAGCATCCGGAGACAGCTCAAGATACTTTTGATATTCCTCGATTGCATCTTTGGTTCGGCCCTCTTTTTCGTACAACATTCCCAGGCCACGATGGGCCAACGGCGCCGGATTTTCGACCTTCAACGAACGCAGATAGAAGTCTTCAGATTTCTGCTGGTTGGTCTTCCAGTTCTGCCGGCCCGCTTCGGTCGCCAACAGATCGCGTTCCTCTTCTTCGGGCGTGCGTTTCTCTCGCTTTTTCGCAGCGTCTTTCTTGGCGCTATTCGTGAGTTCCTTCTCCGTCAACTGGGGCGCGCGCGGGCCCAGAGTTCGATATGATTCAGCCAGCCAGAAAAGATTTTCGGAAGATTCAGGTCTGAACTCGGTCAACTTTTGACTCAGATAAACCGCCGTGCGAAATCGCCCTGCATTGATCGCCAACTGAATGTCGTGGCGCATGAGGCCCTCGATCCTGGTCAGGTACGCGCTCTTTTCCTTCTTCAATTCACTAGCTGCGGTGGTCTTTTCAGCCTTCGCGCCAAGGTGAGCGCTGACGTAAGCAATTCGATCCTGTAGTTGAGGGTGATCGTTATAGAACAGCTTTATCTCCTCGCCTTCAATGTCTCTGTTCAGGAGCTTGAGCATCTGCACCATCTCTTCGGGCGGATATTCTGCGCTCATCATTAGATCCACGCCTTTCATGTCCGCTTCCCGTTCCAGATCGCGACTGTAACCGTAGATCGTGGACACCAGAATGAAGGGCGAAACCGCCGCGATGATGCCGACGGCCAGGCCGGCTACGCCGCCCACGGGATTCCAAACACCGACGGCATTGATGATGTTAATGGTCAGAATCTTCTTTCGATTGCTCCGATTTTGGAGGTATGTGTGGCGTCTCAACACGTGTGTGATCTCGTGTGCGAGTATGGCCGCAAGCTGTGACTCGTTATCGCACAACGCCATGACACCCGTATTCACATAAATCGATCCATTCGGCAGAGCAAAGGCGTTCGGCACCGGATCTCTCAACGCGCGAAACTTCCAGACGACATTCTCGAGTTTGAGATCGCGCGCCACGAGTGATTCGCCGACACGCTGTAAATAAGCATTGGTTGGCTCGTCCGCGTACACTAGACCATCGCGCTCAAAACGCTTGTCCAGCAGGTTCACTTGTTCGAGGAGATCAAGATCGACCTTCTCGAATTTGAAATCTATTTTCGCCGGCGGAGACTGAGACGGGTCCTGTGTCGCCACGGCGGAAATTGGCGTTAGCGCAAGACAGAAACATAATGTGACGATAATGCGGCGTCTATGCTTCAAGATTCTCACCTCATCGCGATGGAGTATATTATATTTTAGATAAGAGAGAATAAGAGAGGTGTCATGAAATTCGAGTACTACACCGAGAAACTCGCCGACGCGCCGAAGCTTTCAGTAGATGGCACCGTCGACAACGCGATTCATTTTTCGCACTGGAAGGGCAATCAAACGCCGGCGTCTGTGAAGGCGGATACTTCAACTGAGATCGCGCTGAACGTTGTCGCGTCGCTGAATCGTGATGAACTCACGCAGGGAATCGATCTAGTCACCAACAATCATTTTGACACCGATGGCGTGCTTTCGGTGTGGACAATGCTGACCGGCGAGAGAGCGCTTGAGCTTCGCGCCAAGTTGATTCCCGCAGCCGAAGCGGGCGACTTTTGTGAACTCAGCACGGAAGATGCCGTGCGCGCCAGCATTGTGATTCAGGGTTCCGACTCGCCGATCGACGATGCGGGTTCGCCACTGGCCCAGCAACTTGCGAACGAACCGGTTGACGACGATCGCCGCGCTTATGAGTTGGTTCTGCCGCACGTGGAACGCGTACTGACGCACACGGGTGAATACGAATCGTTGTGGGCCGACGCCTGGAATCGAATCGCCGTCGCGCTTGAGAGCTTTGCGAACGGTTCATCTCGAGTTGACGAAGACCGCCAAGCCAAACTTTCGATAGTTTTCAAGCCCGCAATCCACAATCCGCCGTTCACGGCGATCTCGAATCAGGCGCACGGCGAATTGTTTTTGATCGCGACGCCACTGGACGAGGGCTGGGCTTATCGAATCGATTATCCGTATTACTCCTGGGCCGAGACAGTAGTCCGTCCGCGCATTGAGCGACGCGATTTCACTCCGCTGGTAACTGACCTCAACGAAAGCGACGAAAGCGCGAACGGACGTTGGCGAGTAGATACCAGCGAGTTGGCTTCGGCAATAAAATTTTCGGATGCAAACGGAAAACTGGTAGAGTCGAAGCTCACACCCGACGTCGTCGCAAATAAGATCCGAACAGCATTAACTAAAGCCCGCGCCGCTGAAGCTCATCATGCCTGATTGGGACCAGCGTTATCGCCGCGGCAAGTACGCGCCCAAAAACCCTACTCCTCTACTTCGTAATGCGATCAGAAATCTGACGCCGACGCGCGCGCTGGACCTTGCGTGCGGCACGGGCCGCCACGCAATCTTCCTTGCCGAGCACGGCTGGAACGTTACGGCTGTTGATTCTTCGCGAGTAGCGATTGAGATTCTGCAACAGCGCGCGGCCGAAGCCGGCGTCACTGTCGATGCGCTCGTTGCCGACCTCGAACGTGGCGAGTTCAAGATTGAGCCCGACGCTTATGATCTGATTTGCGTGTTCTACTATTTGCAGCGCGATCTGTTTTCCGAG
>WNGL01005371.1_pt1 | contig 27871 bp, 28 predicted proteins | sample 5400591 | NCBI WGS metagenome assembly WNGL01 (sample SAMN13153377, study PRJNA577476) | soil metagenome | isolation source: 80 cm soil or saprolite under Garry oak tree replicate 1 | place: USA:California | collected 2016-06-15 | reverse complement strand
CCACCACCCTTAATCCCTGCGGCGCATATTTTTTTGCCAGTTCGTTGAGCATGGGGTATTCATCGCGGCAGGGCTCGCACCAGGTGGCCCAGAAATTGATGAGCAAAGGCTTGCCGCGATACTTCCCGAGAATGTCCTGGTAGCCCTGCTGATCAATCAGAGCCGGATCGGCAACGGGCTTGGTTGACGAGGGCTTAGCCGCGGGAGAGGACTTGGGAGAAGACTTCGGTTTTTCCTGTGCAAGCGAGGGTCGCCCAATAGTGCCCGCAAGCAGCGCAAGAATTGCGCCGGACCAAACCACTCGCGGCAGCGCAGCCGTGCGAAAAGTCAGCATGGAATCGTTCCTTTGGATGCCCACGCCGGATTCTTACGAGCGGGGCAGGCGTTTGATGGTGCAGCCGAAAGCTTTGGTTTCCGCGACGGGCGCGGGCTTCCCCTCGGCGACGGCGTCGAGCGCTGCGCGCAAGTCGCGCGTGGTGATGTTGGCGGGATTGCGGCTGTCGTCAATGCGCCCGTGATAGCGCAGCGTCCAGGAGGTGTCGAACAAGAACGCTTCAGGCGTCACCGACGCCCCGAAGAGATCGGCGACGCGGTCGTCGAGATCCTTGAGGATGGTGAAGCCAAGCCCTTTTTCCGCGGCGTGCTGCGCGACTTCCTCGGGCGGCTCATTGCGATTGGCATTTACGCCGATCACGGCGAAGCCCCGCGCCGTGTAGTCGCGGGCCAACTCCGCCATTCGCTGGTTGTAATCGTTGGAGACGGGGCAGCGTGTCGCGACAAAGATCAGCAGGGTGCCGTGCTGGCCGGCAAAGTGATAGAGCGAAGCCGGCTTTCCCTCGAGCGTCGTGAAAGGCAGATCGCCGACTTTGCTCCCGACAGTAACCTGCGCGGCCGGCGCGGAATTCTGTGAGGCAGCTCTCCAAAAACCGAGCGCTGCGGCAATGGCACAAAGAGCGAGGACGATACAGACCTTGCGCATAATGACAAACTCCTTCAGGGCCGGATCACACCTTCATATTAGCCGCGAGGAGGCCGGACTTCAAATGCCCCGCCCGCCACTCCTTTCGACGGGCGCTGCTGGATGTGGTGAGCCGGGCTGCGGAGGAGTACAATGAGAGCGGGTGAAGACGGCTTGTGCGCAGGCTCGGAAAATGGTATAAAAACGCTTCTTTGCTTCACGCCGGGTTTTCCAGCGCGCTGAAGCGCGGTACAATGAACCAAGGAGAAGTTTGATGGCCTACGTAATTGCTGAGCCCTGCATCGGAACAAAGGATACAGCCTGTGTGGACGTTTGCCCGGTGGACTGCATCCACCCCCGGAAAGACGAAGCGGATTTTGAAAAAGAAACCATGCTCTACATCAGCCCGGTGGAATGCATAGACTGCGGCGCGTGCGTTCCGGTGTGCCCGGTGACGGCGATTTTCGCGCTCGAGGATTTGCCGGAAAAGTGGGCGAATTTCACGGCGATCAACGCCGACTGGTACACCAAGAAGAAGTAGCGCGCCGGGCGGCAAACCGGCTGATTGGGAATGCGGCAAGCCTGCGGGCTCGCCGCATTCTTGTTTTTTCAGCGAGCTCCTGGTTAGGCTTCGAGCGCGGCAACGCTGCTATGGCGGGCCGCGCCGGCGAGTGTGCGCTTGCGGATGTCGTCAAACGAGGTTTCGAAGAGGATGTGCTCCACCGCGCCCTGGACCTCCTGCCAGAGCTGCTTGAGGCCGCACGAGTCGCTTTCCGGGCAGGCATACGGATGCGCCTGGTCCGTCTCGACACAACTGGATTGGGAAAACTGGCCGTCCACGATGCGCAGCACCTCGCCCACGGAAATCTTATCCGGGGGCCGGGCCAGAGTATAGCCGCCCCGGACGCCCCGCCGACTCTCCAGGACGCCGGCCTTTTTCAGCTCGAGCAGGATGTGCTCGAGGTATTTCAGGGGAATGCTGTGGCGCCGGGCCACTTCCTGAATCGTCACTACGACCGGGTATTTCAGGCTGAGATAGAGCACGGCTTTCGCGGCGTACTCGCCTTTAGCGCTGATTCTCATAGGGTTGGAAAGCCTACCAAAATGATAGGGTTTCACAGACGGGCAGCCGTGTCAACGGGTCTGGGCAGGCTTGGCGCGTTCCAGGCGAGGGATGTGCTTGGCAGCCGGGGCGCGGCCCGCGCGCAGCTCGCCGAGCCACCAGCGGACCGAAGAGCGCAGGGGTTCCACGGCAAGACCCCCGTGGGAGGCTGAGCAGCGCTCCAGCTTGAGGAGCCCTTCGGCGAGCAGGGATTCGCACCCTTCGGAGTTGCTGCGCTGGTAATGATGAAAAGCGGCGGCAACCTGGATGATGCCCTGCAGGAACGGCTTCTCGTGTTTGGGAGCGTGCAGCCAGATTTCTTCCCAGGATTCGTGGGCCTCGAAGAATTGCCCTCGGTTGAAGCGCTCGAAGCCTTCCCGGAACTTCCTTTTTTCATCTGCTCGAGAAGGCCGCGCCATGCGCTCCGTCCAAAAATTGAACTCAACCGGGCGAAGCCGGCATCATAGCAGACGCGGGCGCTGCTGACGCCGGGACGCGTTATGATGTTGCTTCACGCGCGAGCGAGGCCGGGTGCCACCTAAATTTCATCTCGTACTGCTGATCCACGCGCATCAACCTGAAGGCAATTTCGAGGAAGTGCTGGAGCGCGCCTACCGGGAATCTTATTTGCCGTTTGCGGAGCACCTGAAGCGGCATCCCGCCGTGCGCCTGGGGCTGCATTACTCCGGGCCGCTGCTGGAATGGATCGAGCGAAACCATCCCGAGTTTTTCGAGCTGCTGCGGGAACTTGCGGGGCGCGGGCAGACGGAGCTCATGGGCGGCGGCCACTACGAGCCCGTCCTTATCTCCATTCCGCCCGAAGACCAGCAGGAACAGATGCGGCTCATGACGGACTATCTCGAAAGACATTTTGGCCAGCCGCCCGCCGGAGCGTGGCTGGCCGAGCGCGTCTGGGAGCCGCAACTTCCTTCGGTGCTGGCGCGCGCAGGAATTGGCTACACGCTTGTGGATGATATTCATTTTCTTTCCGCGGGGTTCGAGCCCGGGCAACTGTTCGGCACGTACGTCGCGGAGGATGCCGGGAAGAGCGTCGTGTTGTTTCCGGGACTCAAGCCGCTGCGGTACCTGATTCCGTTTCGCACCGTGGAGGACACCATCGCCTTCTTGCGCGAGTCCGCAGCGGCTACTCCCGGCGGGATGGCCGCGATGGGGGACGACTGCGAAAAATTCGGGGTCTGGCCGGGAACCTTCGAGCACTGCTACGGTAACAAATGGCTCGAACACTTCTTCAGCGCGGTCGAGGAAAACGCGGATTGGCTCGCGACGACTCCGCCGCAGGAATACCTTGCCGCGAATCGGCCACTCGGGCGCGCCGATCTTCCTGCGGCTTCTTACTCGGAAATGATGGAGTGGGTTCTGCCGACGCGCGTGCGCCGGCGCTATCACGCCGTCCGGCAGGAATTCGCGGCGCGGCCCGAGGTCGAGGGGTTTCTTCACGGCGGGGCGTGGCGGGGGTTTTTCACCAAGTATGCCGAGTCGAATCTTCTGCACAAGAAAATGCTGTGCGTTTCGCGGAAATTGCAGGCCCTGCGCCACAGCCGCCGCAGCCCGTCCGTGCGGCGGAAACTTGCCGGGGCCAGAAGGCTTCTGCTCCGCGCGCAATGCAACGACGCCTACTGGCACGGCATTTTCGGGGGACTGTACGCGCCGCATCTTCGCACCGAGCTGTGGAAGTTGCTGATTCGGGCGGAAACGGTCGCCGATGGAGTTGCGCAGGGCTACGCGGCCGCGTCTCAAATCGAACGGCTGGACTTTGACGCGGATGGCGCCGAGGAACTTTATTGTACCGCGCCAGCTTACGCGGCGCTGGGGAAGCCCTCCGACGGAGGAACGCTGGCCGCGCTCGACTTCCGCCCCTGCAACGCCGCGTTAGTGAATTCCATCCAGCGGCGGCCCGAGGCCTACCATGACCGGCTGCACGAAGCCGGCAGCGCGTCGCCCGGCGGGGTTGCTTCAATTCACGAACAGACCCGCGTGAAAGAAAAAGGCCTCGAGCGGCATTTGCGGTACGACCGCTGGGCGCGCCACGCCTTCCGTTTGCTGCTGTTTCCCGCGGAGAAGACCCATGCGGATTACGAAGCGCTGCGGCTGGAGGAAAGTGCGGAGTTTGCGGGCGGCGCGTACGAAGTGGTTTCGGCGTCACCGGGAAGACTCGAATTGGCAAAGGAAGGGCGGCTCAGTTCACCGGGGGCGCCGCAGGCCTCGGAGGCCGCGCTACGCGCGAGCAAGACCTTCACTTTTTCTCCCATCGAGCGCGGCTTTGAAGTTTCTTGCGAGGTTGCGCTGGCTGCCGGGGGTGGCGCGCCCGGCAGATTCACTGCCGGAATTGAGGTAGTCGTCAACCTTCTCGCGCCGATGGAACCGGACCGCTACATCGAATCCGGCGGGGAGCGTCATCCACTCGACTGGAGCGCCGCTGCTGCTGCTTCGGAGTTGCGTCTGGTGGACGGCTGGCAGAAATTGCGCGTGACGCTGGCGTCGCCGAACGCCCAGGAATTCTGGATTGCTCCGATTGAAACCGTTTCTGAATCCGAGGAAGGGTTTGAACGCGTCTACCAGGGCTCGCAGATTCTGACCGTTTGGCCCGTGACCCTCGAACCGCGAAAGCCCTGGAGCGCGCGGCTCATTCTCCGCGCGGAATCGCTCTAGAGGCTATTCAGCAATCAGCAAGCTCTGAGCGAAGGGCCACTCCTCGTCAACCCATTGCGCTTCGCAGCAGAAACCGATGCGCGCGGCGCCTTCGGCGATTTCCTCGGCGAAGTACTTGTGCGAGCTTTCCGTCCAAATGGTTTCTTCTTTGGTGAGGCGCACAGAAAACCCCGCGCCGGCGACTCGGACGGTTTGGTCGCGCAAGGAGCGCAAATGCATTTCGATGCGGCGCTCGGCCGCGTTCCAGCGGGCTTCATGGCGAAATTGCGAAATCACGAAGTTCGCGCCCAGCTCGCGGTTGAGGCGCGCCAGCAGATTGAGGTTGAACGCCGCAGTGACGCCGGCAGGGTCATCATAGGCCGCCAGCAATTGCGGCACGGGCTTCACCAGATCGGAGCTCAGCAACAGCGCGTCGCCGGGCGCAAGAATCCGGCGAACTTCGCTGAGGAATTCTTCGCCGGCATCGCGGTCGAAGTTGCCGACGGTGCTGCCGAGAAAGAGGACGAGCAGCCGTTCGCGCGGCAGGCGGCGCGCGGCAACGGCCAGCAATCCGTCGAGGTAGGGGCGCTCGTAGCCCACGACACTGACGAGATCGATCTGCCCGAGCTCCTTCTTGCACTGCGCCAGCGCCGTCGGTGAGATCTCGATGGGGTAGTAAAAAGTGCGCTGGCGGCTCGAAAGCGCTTCCAGAATCCAGCGGGTCTTCTTGCCGCTGCCGCTGCCGAGCTCGGCCACCAGCACCGGGGACGGCAGATGCCCAACGATTTTACCGGCGAATTTCTGCAACAAACGCTCGTCGGCGCGCGTCAGCCCGTACTCGGGAATTACGCTGATGGCCTCGAAGAGCGCCGAGCCCACTTCGTCATACAAGTATTTTGAGGGCAATTCCTTTTGCCCGGCTTTGGTGAGGCCCGCGCGGACTTCCGTCCCTATTTCCGACGCGGAGTATTGTGCGATGGTTTGCGTGAGCATGGGGTCTCCCCGGGCGGGCTGGTTATTCCTGAACGCAGCGAAATCCGGCGTATGCGTACCGGTAATGCGGCTGGAACCAGTTGCGAAACGACCGGCGCAGCATGCACGCGGCGGTGCGCGCCGAGCCGCCTTTCATCACAAAATGCTGGCCGTCGAAAAAGTCTGCGGAGTAGCCGGGATAAAACGCAAACGGACGGAATCCCTCGAAGGGCTGAAACACCGAGCGCGTCCATTCCCAGCCGTTGCCCAGGAGGTCTTCGACGCCAAACGCGCTGGCGCCGGCAGGGTGCGCGCCGACCGGGGCGGGGTCCCATCGTTGAAAATCGAAATTGCCGTGACGCGCCGCGGGCGGCTCTTCGCCCCAGGGATAACTGCGTTCGCGGCCGTCCGGGGCGCCGTAGGCCGCGCGGTGAAACTGCGCTTCGGTGGGCAGCGACTTGCTGAGCCAGCGCGCGTAGGCGGATGCTTCGGCGTGACTCACGTACACGGGCCAATCCAGCGGCAGCCGGATTTCCGCGAACATTCCGCGAACCATCCAGAGATTTCCGTTGCGTAACCAAAACACCGGGTGCTGAATCTGGCGTGCCTCTATCCAAGTCCAATCGTCATCCCGCCAGAGCGAACGATTCTGGTAGCCGCCGGACTGAACGAACTTCAGGAATTCCCCATTGGTCACAGGGAATGCATCCATGCCAAAGGCGGGGACGTCCACGGTGTGCGCTTCAAATTCGTTGTCCCAGCCGAAGGCGCCGGGGACGCGGCGCGAGCCGAGCGTGGCAGGGCCTCCGGGGACCTGAACCGTGTTGGGCCGAATGCGGCGCACCGGCGGAGCGTGCCGGTCCGGCTGGTCCACTTTGCGTTCCGGGGGAAGCTGATGCAGCATGTAGGCGAGGGTTTCGGCGTGCATCAGGCGGTGTTCGATGGCGACCTCAAGCAGCAGGCTGGTTTGCGGATGGCCGCTCGAAGGCGCGTGCGACCATTGCTCGATTGCCACGTCGAGTGTTTCGCGCAAGCGATTGTTGTACGCTTCAATCTCGGCGCGAGCCGGCCAGTCGCGGGGTTGATCGTCGGGCAGGCCTCCACCTACCGGGTCGATGCCGAAGGCAAACAGCCGGTCGAACGCGGGATGAAAGCCCGCCAGGCCAAACACGCGCTGCGCGAGGAGATTCCAGTCGAAGGTTTCCAGGTGGCCCAGATAAAAAATAATCCGGTGGCGCTCGGGAATGGGCCGGTCGTAAATGGCTTCGGGCCGGACAATGCCGAATAGCTCATCGGTTTGCGAGCGAGCTTCGGCCACGCGGCATTGCAGTTCCATGCGGCGTGTGTCGAAAGTGGCTGGCGCTGCCATGACGAGTTTCACCCCCGAGTTAGATGATCCAGGCGCGCTGAGGTTTCACCGAATTGGCTGAAAGGGTCGCGGGGAGACCCCTGTTTAACCGCAAAGGTAACAAATGTCAAATGAAATGGCGGCCATGACGGCGGGCGAAACTCCGGGGGGCGGGCGGGCCGCGATTGAGTGCCGGGGCGTGTGGTACCGCGCGAACGGCGGGCGCCCGCTGGTTGCCGGCCTGAATCTGCGAATCGAGCGCGGCGAGACGCTCGTGTTGCTCGGACGCAGCGGTTCGGGGAAGACCACCACGCTGAAACTGATCAACCGCCTGCTGGAGCCCAGTGAAGGCGCAGTTTTGGTGGAGAATCGCCCGACAACCGAGTGGGACCCCATCCATTTGCGGCGCGGCATTGGCTACGTGATTCAGGAGGCGGGGCTGTTTCCCCACCTGACGGTTGCGCGCAACGTGGGCCTGGTGCCGAAGCTCGAGGGCTGGCCGGCGGAGAAGATTCGCGCGCGCGTCGAGGAAATGCTGGCCCTGGTGGGGCTCGAGCCGCGCGAGTTTGCGGCGCGCAAGCCGCGCGAGCTGTCCGGCGGCCAGCGGCAACGCGTGGGAGTGGCTCGAGCGCTGGCTGCCGATCCGCCCATTCTTTTGATGGACGAGCCGTTTGGCGCGCTCGATCCGGTAACGCGCGCGGAGCTGCAGGGGGAGTTCCGCCGGCTGGCGCAGCGGCTGGGGAAGACCATTGTCTTTGTCACGCACGACGTTCGGGAAGCGCTGCTGCTCGGCACGCGCATTGCGCTGCTTGCGGAAGGGAAATTGGTCGCCGTGCGAGTGCCGGCGGAATTCCTTCGTTCGCCCGAGCCCGAGGTGCAGGCATTCGTATCATCCTTGCAAGGGCCCGGTGGATCGGGGGCGCACTGAATCACTCGCAACGGGACACAAGAACCTTTGTCCGAGGTGCTTCATGAACCATCTCGAGTTCCTGCTCCGCCATCGCGGCGAAGTCTTTCAGGTGACACTCGAGCATATCCTGCTCGTCGCCACCGCCATGGGCATTGCGACGCTCATCGCCATCCCTCTGGGAATCACCTTGACGCGTCACCGAACGCTGCGCGCGCCGGTGCTGGGTCTGGCGAACGTAATGCAGACGGTGCCGAGCCTGGCGCTGTTCGGATTTCTGATTCCGGTGCCGTTCATTGGAGGGATCGGCCGGCGCACCGCCATTGTCGCGCTGGTGCTCTACGCGCTCCTGCCCATTCTGCGCAATACCTATGCAGGGATCACCGGCGTGGACCCGGCCGTGATTGAAGCCGCGCGCGGGATGGGCATGACGGCGCGGCAGCTTCTCTGGCAAGTCGAGCTGCCGCTTTCTTCCAGCGTAATTCTCGCGGGCCTCCGTGTTGCCACCGTCATTACCATCGGCGTCGCCACCATTGCCGCAGCCATCGGCGCGGGCGGGCTCGGCACGTTCATCTTTCGCGGCGTTTCCATGGTGAATGATCAGGTGATTCTGGCGGGGGCCATCCCGGCGGCGCTGCTGGCGATTCTCGCCGACGCGAGCCTGGGCTGGGCCGAGCGGCGTTTGGCGGCGAGATGAGATGAGGCGCCGCGCCGCGGGAATCTTCGTCTGTCTGTGCGCGATTCTTGCCGGGTGCCACGGCGGTGGAAAGCCGCGCCTGGTTATCGGCTCGAAGAATTTTACGGAGCAGATCGTCCTCGCCGAGCTTCTCTCCCAGCACATCCAGGCGCGCACCGGCATCGCCGTCGAAAGCAAAGTGAATCTTGGCGGCACGCTGGTGTGTCATCAGGCCTTGCGCGCGGGGCAAATTGACCTGTACCCCGAATATACGGGAACGGCGCTGACCGCGGTGCTCGGTGAAAAGCCCGGAGGCGATTCGGCCGCGGTGTATGGCCGGGTGAAGGCCGGATACGCCGAGCGGTTTGGCCTCGAAGTGACCGAGCCGCTCGGCTTCAACAACACCTTTGCGATGGTGGTGCGCGGCGAAGACGCCCGCCGCGAACATTTGCGCACCATATCCGACATTGCGGCCATTGCGCCGCGCTGGCGCGTCGGCGTGGGGTACGAATTCCTCGAGCGCCCCGACGGCTACCGGGGATGGGCGGAGACTTACCATCTGCGGTTTGCCGGCGAGCCGCACGTGATGGATCTGGGTCTGATTTACCGCGCGCTCAAGGAACACCAGGTGGATATCGTCGCCGGGAATGCCACCGACGGATTGATTGAGGCGTTCGATCTTGTGGCGCTCCAAGACGACCGGCATTACTTCCCGCCCTACGATGCCGTGCCGATCGTGCGCCGCGCCGCGCTCGAACGCGTTCCCGCGCTGCGCGCTGCGCTCGCCGACCTTGCCGGGCGCGTGTCCGAGGGCGACATGCGGCGGATGAATTACGCCGTGGACGGCGAGCGCCGCGACGCCGCGGAGGTCGTGCGCGAATTTCGCCGCAGCAAAGGGCTGTGAAGTTGCCTGCGGCGAAGCGCGTCTGTTAGAGTGCGTAGGAAACAGTCCTGCGGAGGGCCACATGGCCGTCAGCCAGGAGCTTCTCGACATTCTGGTTTGCCCGCTTTGCAAGACGCCGGTGCGCATGACCCCTGATCGCGCCGGACTGAAGTGCGCCACCTGCCGGCGGGTTTACCCGATCAAAGACGACATCCCCGTGATGCTCCCCGACGAAGCAACGATTGCGCCGGAATAATGCTCACAAGGAGGACAAGAGCTACGGCGGGAAGCTGAGGGATTTGTCTTTGGTTTCCACCCAGATGCGGACTTCTTTGGTGCGGCGGTTCTTGGCGGCATCATTGTCATCGGGGAAGGGCGCAAGCGGGCTGACCTCAACCACTACGATAACCCCGCTCCCGGAGCGCTTGGGCGCGGCGGCGGTTTCAATGTGGTAGCTCTTCACCGGGCCCCAATAACCTGCGGGCCCCCAGTCGTCGAGAAAATCCTTCATCGCATAATTTGGATTGGGCTTCCAGAGTTGATAGGCGCGCGCGGTGTCGCCGGCAACAAGCGCGTCGAAGAACCGCGCGGCGGCCTGTTTTTCGGAATGGAAACGGAAACCGTACCAATACCAAAGGTAGCTGCTGATGATCAGGATAAGCGCAATGACCGTGATGACGTAGCGCCGGAGCTTTGATTTCGGTTCTTCCACATTGGAATCAAGGATTCCCAAGGATGTTCCTTTCCCGCAGCCGGTAAGAAAAAGACCCGCGGAACAAAACCTCGCTGCTGGAACGATCGCCGGCCGTCAAATCTGCCGCTTGAACAGCGCAATGCACGCGCTGATCAGCACTACGGAAAATCCGAACAATACCAGGACATCCAAGTATATCCCCTCGAAGCCGGTATTTTTAAGCAGGAGATTTTTCAAGGCGTGCACCACGTAGGTGAACGGGTCAACGACGGAAATCCACTTGAGCCACGCGGGAAATCCCGCGGTGGGATAGATTGCTCCGGAAGGAAAAAACAGCAGGGTGTTGAGCACGCCGAAGATTGCGCGCGGCACCAGCGGATCGTTCACCCTTACCATCACCAGAAACATGAAGCTGATCATGGCCAGCGAGGCGACCGCCAGCACGATCACCAGGTAGAACAGCCGCACCGGGTCCCAGATGCGGTCAATCCCCGCGATCAGCCCGCCGATGATGGTGATGGTCAGACCGGACATCAGCCCCTTGATGGCACCAGCGAAGTTCAGTCCGAGGATCAGCTCGGCTTTGTGGATCGGCGTGACCAGATAGCCCTCGTGCAGGCCCCGCGCCTTGTCGTCAATAAACACGATGCCGCCGCCGATCATGGCCACCACGAAGATGGCAATCGAGACCGAGCCCGCGAGCAGATACTTGATGTACTCGATGTAGGGATAGACCTCGACGACCTGCAAATCTATGGCGCCGGCCAGGCGCGGCTTGGTGACCGGCGCGTTCAGGTCGGCCTGAATCTGCTGGACGCGCTCGAGCAAGCCGCTGGAGACGAAATTGTCGGTGTTGTCTTCGATAAATGCGATGCGCGGGCGATCCTGGTGCAGGACGCGGCGCGAGTAATCGTGCGGAATGTGCACGACGGCGCGGACGAAACCCGCGCGCAGGTCCAGGACGGCGTTGGGAAGCGAATCGTATTCGACGGTGTGGAAGGTCTGCGGGCCGGCGGCAATGGCATTGAAGCGTTCGCGAACAATGCGCGACTGGCTGGAGCGGTCCTCATCCACCAGGGCGATGGTGATGCCTTTGATCTTTCCGCCAAACGCGTAGCCCAGCACGATGAGCTGCATCAGCGGAAAGACCATCGAGCTGACCATCAGCGCGGGGCTGCGGAAAAACTTGCGCATGTCGCGCTCGATGATGGCGGAGATGCGCTCGAAATTCAGGCCAAAGGACATGCGTTCACTTATATAAATGGCTCACGTCGTACAGCAATCCGGCGTGCGCGGCATCGCGCAACTGGCGGCCGGTATAGTGCAGAAACACATCGTCCAGGGTGGTGCTCTGCACGGTCACCTTCTTCACCGTCACGCGCCTGGCCTTCGCCAACTCCATCAACGCGCCGACGGTGTCCGGGCCGCTGTGCGAAGCGATGTGCACGGCGCCATCCTGCTCCTTGACGTCGGCAACGTGCGCGAGGCCCCGCAACTGCTCCACCCAATTAGCGGGCGCGCCGGTGAATTCGGCTTCGACCACGTCTGTGCCGGGAACGCTGTCTTTCAGCTGCGTCGGCGTGTCCAGGGCGGCGAGTTTTCCGTGGTCCACGATGGCAATGCGATCGCACAGCTTGTCGGCCTCGTCCATATAATGCGTCGTCAGGAGGATGGTCAGGTCGGCCTGCTGCTTCAGCTTGGCGATCATTTCCCAAACGTTCGAGCGGGACACCGGGTCCAGGCCCGTGGTGGGCTCGTCGAGAAACAAAATCTTCGGCGAGTGCACCAGTCCGCGCGCGATTTCCAGACGGCGCCGCATGCCGCCGGAGAAATTCCGCACCAGCTGGCCCGCGAATTTCTCGAGGTCCACCGAGGCAAGCAGTTCATCGGCGAGCGGTCCGCGCCGCGCTGCGGGCACGCCGTAGAGCTTGGCATGAATCGTGAGGTTTTCGCGCGCGGTCAGCTCCGGGTCGGAGGTGAGCGCCTGGGGGATGACCCCGATGGCGTGGCGCACGCCGTCGGCGTCGGTATTGATGTCGTGTCCGGCGATGCGCGCCGTGCCGGAGGTCGCCGGCGTCAGCGTGGTCAGCAGGCGGATCAGCGTTGTTTTGCCGGCGCCGTTCGGCCCCAGCAAGCCGAAGATCTCGCCGGCGCTCACCGTGAAACTGATCTCGTTCACGGCCACCAGTTCGCCGAAGCGTTTGGTCAGGTGCTCGACTTCAATCGCGTTTGTCGTTGCGTTCGCAGGGGCATTCATGGAAGAGCGTTCTTTCAGCGCGAGAACCAGCCCTTCTTCGGCGGAGGCGGCAGAAGGACGGTGGCCGTCATCCCCGCAAACAACCGGCGGCCGGGGTTAGGCAGGGAAACTTTGATCGCAAAGGATTTGACGTCGCGCTTGGTTCTGCTGACGTCGCGCTGCGTGGCGAAGTCCGACTCGACGCCCTTGAAGAATACCTTGCCTTCGATGACGTCTCCCGACGGCAAGCGCACCCGCAGCACCTGGCCGAATTGAATCAGGTCAATGTAGGACTCTTCGACGTCGGCGCGCGCCCACAGATGATCCACATCAATGATCGTGATGATGGGCGCGCCCGGCTGGACGACTTCGCCCTGCCGCGCCACGCGCACGGAAACAATCCCGTCCAGCGGGGCATAGATTTTCGTGTAGCTGAGCCGAGTCTCCGCTTCGTCTTTTGCCGCGCGGGCCTGCTGCAGCAGCGCCCGTGTGGACGCCACGGCGCTCTGCTGCACCTCCACCTGCTTGCGGTTCGCGCGCGCCACATCGAGAGCCGCAGCCTGCGCTCGTACCTGGTCCTCGAGCGATTTCACTGTGGCTTGCGAAGACTTGAGCGCCGCCTCGGCGTGGTCGCGGTCCTGCACCGGAGATACGCCGCCCTGCACCAACCCCACGGCACGCTTATAGTCCTGTTCGTTCTTGAGCAGGTCCGCGTGCGCGGATTCCAGCTGGGCTTTCGTCGCGGTGAGCGTGGCCTCGACGCGAGTCAGGTCGGCTCCCGTCTGTTCGTCGGTCCAGCCTTCGGTCCGGTGCGCCTGCGTGACCTGGGCTTCCAGGCTGCGGATGCTGGCGGCGGTGGAATCGCGTTGTGCCGCGAGTTCCGCGGTGTCCAGTTCGGCAACGAGCTGCCCCGCTTTGACCTCGGCGCCTTCCCCCACCAGGAGGCGCTCGATCCGGCCGGTGATTTTCGCGCTCACGATAACTTCGTTGCCATCCACCACGCCGGTCAGCGGGATGTCGGAGCCTTTCGGTACGGTGACGATGTACAGCACCAGGGCGACCAGGAACACGGCTCCGAGAAACATGAAGAAACGGGAGATATTCATTCCAGCCTCATCCGAGCCTCGTAACCCGCAGGCGCGAATCCTTTAGTCTAACCTGAAAGCCGTACAATTTCTGTACACACCGGCTCGAAGAAACTTTCGTTCCGGACGGCCCGGGTGCGTCAGACTGCGGCAATTCGCCCCGCAGGACGGCGGTTCTTCCGGAACTGTCTCGATCCAAGGGGGAGGGGAGAGCCTACCCATCCAGCGCGCCGCCGGCGCCGGGCGGAAGCTCGATGGCGTATTTAGTGCGGGACTTTTCTTTGTGCTGCTCGAGGGCCAGCTCGATGAGGCGGTCCACCAGCTCGCGGTAACTGACGCCGCTCGCTTCCCACATCTTCGGGTACATGCTGATGGAAGTGAAGCCGGGGATGGTGTTGACCTCGTTGAGATAGATTTTGCGGCTGCGTTGTTCGAGGAAGAAATCCACGCGCGCCATGCCGCCCAGCTCCAGCACGCGAAACGCGCGAACGGCGTACTCCTGGAAGCGCTGCGTCTGTGCGGCGGAGAGTTTCGCGGGAATGTCGGTTCGTGTGCCCTCCTCCAGATACTTGGCTGTGTAGTCGTAGAATTCGCGGTGCGGCATGATCTCGCCGGGGACCGACGCGCGCGGGTCGTCGTTGCCCAGCACGGAGACTTCGATTTCCCGCCCCCGGATGGCCCGCTCGACCATGATTTTCTGGGCGAACTCGGCGGCCAGGTCGAGTGCCGGACCGAACTCCTCGGCGCTGTGGACTTTCGTCATCCCCACGGAAGAACCGAGCGTGGCCGGCTTGACGAACACCGGGTAGCGGAATTTCTTTTCCACCTCGCGGCGGACCTTCGCGGGGCCGCGCTCCCAGTCGCGCCGCGTCACGGCAATCCACGGAACGACCGGAATCTTCGCTTCCTTGCAAAGGCGCTTCTGGACGTCCTTGTCCATGCCGATGGCTGAACCGAGCACGCCCGCTCCGACGTAGGGCAATCCGGCCAACTCCAGCAGACCCTGGATGGTGCCGTCTTCCCCGAACGTGCCGTGGAGCACCGGAAACACCACGTCCACACGCAGCGAGCCCGCGCGGCTCCCGTCAAGCGGCATCAGCGCCGAAGCGTTGGGGTCGGCGGGCAACACCATGCGCTGGCCGCTCTTGAGCACTTCGGGCAGCATCTTCGTCGCGCCCGTGCCGACGAGCCACTGGCCGTCCTTGCTGATGCCGATGGGCACCGTTTCGTATTTTTCGGGGTCGAGGCTGCGAATTACGGTCGCTGCCGAAGCCAGCGACACTTCATGCTCGCCGGAGCGCCCGCCGAACAGCACGCCTACGCGCAGCCGTTTTTTTTCCGTTGTCATTGCTTTGGCCGCTACAGAATTTTTTTACCCAGGCTGGACAGCACCAATTCTACTCCCAGAAGCGCGGTTGTGTTGTGCTCATCAATGACGGGATTGATTTCGACGATTTCCAGCGACACCATGGCTTTGCTGTCGCAAATCATTTCCATGGCCAGGTGCGCCTCGCGGTAGGTGACGCCGCCGCGCACCGGCGTGCCGACAGGCTGACGGCAATTCCATCGGTCTCGTCGGAGGCAACCCGCAGCGCCTCGCTCATCACCTCGCGCATGCCGCGCTCGTCAATGTCGCGCATGGTGAAGACGTGCGCGCCGGACTCTTTCACCAGGCGTTTTTCTTTTGTGTCCAGGTCGCGCACACCCACCAGAGCGACATTGCGCGGCTCCACTTTGGGCTTGAAACCTAACAACTCGACCAGCTCCGGCGCGCCGTAACCCATCACCGAGGCCAGCGGCATCCCGTGGACGTTCCCTGAAGGCGAGCTTTCGGGAGTGTTCATGTCGCCGTGCGCGTCGAGCCACACGTAGCCGACGCGCTTCTGCCGCGTGCGGTACGCCCCGGAAACACCTGACACCACGCCGACGGCGATGGAGTGGTCGCCGCCCAGCACCACCGGCAGGAATCCTTCCTCCAGGGTCTTTTGCACCAACTCGGCAAGGCCGCGGCAGGTTTCGGCGATTTCGTTGAGATACTTGGCGCGCTTTTCGCCGTAGGGCTGCTCCTCAGGCTGCTTGACGAAAATGTTCCCGATGTCTTCGACCTGATGGCCGAGTTGCTTGATGCGCGCCTGCAATCCCGCGACGCGCAGCGCCGATGGGCCCATGTCCACCCCGCGGCGGCTCTGGCCAAGGTCCATCGGCACTCCGATGATGCGCACTTTTTGCGGCATAGATTGGTGACTAGTGACTGGTGGCTAGTGACCCGCAAATTGCGGGGTGCCAGCGACTAAGGATAGACCCGATAAATCATGCGAGGGAAGGGAATCACTTCCCGGATGTGCTCGGTTCCGCAAATCCACGCCACGGTGCGTTCGAGGCCCAGGCCAAAGCCGGCGTGCGGCACGCTGCCATAGCGGCGCAGGTCGAGGTACCACCGGAAAGCCTCTTCCGGCAGCTTGTTTTCGCGAATGCGTTTGAGCAGCAAATCGTAGTCCGCAACGCGCTCGCCGCCGCCGATGATTTCGCCGTAGCCTTCCGGCGCAAGCATGTCGAATCCCAATGCCAGGTCGGGCCGCTGGGCGTCAGGTTGCATGTAGAACGCTTTGATCGCAGCGGGGTAGCGATGCACCATCACCGGCCGGTCGTATTCGCTCGACAGGATGGTTTCTTCGTCGCCGCCAAAATCGTCGCCCCACTTCGCGGGGTTGCCGCGTTTCTGGAGGATTTGAATGGCCTCGTCGTAGCTGACCCGCGGGAAGGGCGGCTTCACGTTGGCGAGTTTGGCGGGCTCGCGCTTGAGTGTTTCCAACTCGCGAACGCGGTTTCTCAGCACCGACTGCACCATGTGGCTCACCAGGCCTTCCCCCAGCTCCATCATGTCGGCCAGGCGCGCGTAGGCGGCCTCGGGCTCCAGCATCCAGAATTCGGTCAGGTGGCGGCGCGTCTTGGATTTTTCGGCGCGGAACGTCGGCCCAAACGTGTACACCTTGCCGAGGGCCATCGCCGTCGCTTCGACGTATAGCTGGCCGGATTGCGTGAGGTAGGCCTTCTGGTCGTCAATGTACTGCACTTCGAACAGCGACGTGGTGCCCTCGCAGGCGGCCGGCGTGAAAATGGGCGCCTCGGTGAGGGTGTACCCCCGCCCGTCCATGAACTCGTGCGCGGCGCGAACCGCTTCCGCGCGGATGCGCAGGATGGCGGCCTGGCGGGGCGTGCGGATCCACAAGTGCCTGTGGTCGAGCAGAAAGTCAACGCCGTGCTCTTTGAGTTGGATGGGATAGGGGTCATTTTCCGGCACGCGTTGCACCACTTCGATCCCCGTGATGCCGATTTCACAGCCGCCCGGCGCGCGCGGCTCCGCGCGGATTTTCCCCGTGACGATGACGCTGGACTCCTGCGTCAACCCGCGAAGCTGCTCGAATGCGGCGGGGTGCTCCTTCTGCGAGACCACGCCCTGGATGATTCCCGTGCCATCCCGAAAAATGGGAAACAGCAGTTTTCCCGATTCGCGCAGGTTGTAAAGCCAGCCGCGGAGGGTGACCTCCTGCCCGGCGTGCTCGGCCGCGGTTTCGATGGAGACAACGGTCATCGAGCCTTTCGGTTGAGTCCTTCGAATTTGTCGAACACCCCGCGTGCTGCGGCCAGCGTGCTGGTCACCGCTCCCGCGTCCGGGTAGCCCGAAGCGCTTGACGGCAGTTCCTTGAGCTCCAGCACCAGAGGCAGGTCGCCGGCCGGGGCCCCGCGCAGCAGTTTCAGCGCTGCGTTCCAGTCGATCGTGCCGGCATAGGGGAGCAGGTGCTCGTCCTTTTCGCCGTGATTGTCGTGGACGTGCGTTGTGGCGGTGAGCTCGCGCATCACTTCAAAGCATTTCGCCACGCGCTCTTCCGGAGTCCCTTCTTCCAGGTTGGCGTGGCCCACGTCGAAGCACAATTTGAGTCCGGTGAGGCGCGTTTCTTCGATGAAGGCGCGCAGCGTCGAGGGCGCGCCCATTTCGTTTGTGGTGTTTTCCAGCGCGATCGTGACGCCGCGCTGCTTGGCGAAAATCACCAGATGTTCGAGCGAGCTGAACGCGGCGTCGCGCGTGCGGGCGTCCAGGGTTTCGCGCGGAGCTCCCAGATGCTGCACCAGAAATGGAAACGGCGCTTTCTCGGCAAGGTCGAGCGCGCGCTTGATTTCATCCACGGCGTCAAGGCGCCGGACGCGCTCGGGGTCGCACAGCGAAAGCGGAACGCCGCTCTCGCGCCCGGGGAGAAAGTCGCGCCCCGTGGGCGAATGGAACGAATGAAGTCTGAGGTTGTTTGCGGCGAGAGCGCCGGCCAGTTCGTTCACGTCCGGCGGCGAATCGTAATCGAAATGGTTTCGCCCGCCGTAGAGCTCGATGGCGGTGAACTCCGCCCCGGCGATTTCTCCGAGGAGCGGCGCCGTCAGCTTGCGATTGGCAAAGATGTATGTGGAAAGGACCCGTTGCATGGGGCGGTCAGTATCCTTTGGCGGAGCCTTCGTCGCGCGGGTCGGCCGCGCCGAGCCGCTGGCCCGTGCGCGGGTCAATGCCAATCGCGTTCACCAGTCCGAGATGACCGCGCCGGGTGAGTTTGTGACCCCGCGCCTCGAGTGCTTTGACCAGTTCGTCCGGGAACGATTCCTCGAGGAAAAGAGTGTCCGGCAGCCACTGGTGATGGAACCGGGGCGCGTTGATGGCCGCCTGCGCTTCCATGCCCAGCCGCATCCAGTCCAGAACGCTCAGCAGCGTCACGGAAATAATTGTGGGTCCCCCGGGAGAGCCGGTGACGAAGCTCAGCTTGCCGTTGCGCAGCAGAATCGTCGGGGTCATCGAGCTGAGCGGGCGCTTGCCGGGGGCGATGGCGTTCGCCTCCGACTGCATCAGGTCAAACAGCTTGTTCGGAACGCCGGGCTGAGTGGTGAAGTCGTCCATCTCGTCATTCAGCAGAAATCCCGCCGAGCAAGTTACGCCCGAGCCGTAGCTGTTGTTCAGCGTGTAGGTGGTGGCGACAGCATTCCCCGCGGCGTCCACGACGGAGTAGTGCGTCGTGTTGTGGCCCTCGGTCGGGCTGACCGCCATGCGCCCCGGCGAAGTGTCCCGCGGCAGTCCACTGCCGCTGCCGCCGGCGGCTGGAGCGTCAAACGGCGCGGGATTGCCGGCGCGCACGGTCTGGCTTGAGGAAGCATGCAACGCGTCAATGCTCGCAAATAACTCCCGGGCGTAGCGCGGATCGGTGAGTCCCTGAACGGGCACGTGCGCGAAATCGGGATCGGCAAGATAGACTGCGCGATCGGCGAACACCCGCCGCATTGTTTCCGCGACCATGTGCACCGACTGTGCGTCATCCCACGACTTCAGCGGCACGCCGTCCAGCATATTCAGCGCTTCGATCATGGCCACGCCCCCGGAGCTTGGCGGCGGGCTGCTGATGACCTCCCACCGGGCATCGCCTGCCTGGTAGCTCGCGCGCAGAGGCTCACGCACCCTCACTTTGTAATTGGCCAAGTCCTCGAGCGTGATCGGCCCATTCATCCGTTCCATCTCGCTCGCGAGCTTCCGGGCCGTTTCGCCCCGGTAGAACTCCGCGCTTCCGTATCGGGCGATGCGCTTGAGCGTTGCGGCAAGCTCCGGCTGACGCAGGATTTCGCCCGGCTGATACAACGCCCCGTCTTTCAGAAAGATTCGCTTGCTCATGGGAAACCGCTCGAGCAGGCTGCGGTGGGCCGCAAGTTCGCGCGCCAGCTTTTCGCTGACCGGAAAACCCTGCTCGGCGAGGCGCATCGCAGGCGCCATCACCTGCGCCAGCGTCAGCTTGCCGTACTTCTTCAGCGCCAACTCCAGCCCCGCCACCGTCCCCGGGATGCCCACCGAGCGGTAGCCAATCGTTGCCGCGTCGCCGTCGAGCGTGCCGTCGGGGAGGATGTACATGTCGCGCGAGGAGCGCCCGGGCGCGACTTCGCGGAAATCAAGAAATGTCGTCCGCCCGTCACGCAGCCGCACCAGCATAAAGCCGCCGCCGCCCAGGTTTCCGGCCCTTGGCCCCACCACCGCCAGAGCAAAACCCACGGCCACGGCCGCGTCCACGGCATTCCCGCCTTTTTTGAGGATTTCGACTCCCGCCGCGGAGGCCAGTGGCTCGTCGGAGGCCACCATGGCTTTGGTGCCGCGCACGGCCTGCGCGGGCCAAGCCGCCGGAGGTGTCGCCGGCTTCGGCGCATTCCGTTCGCTGCCCGTTTGGCTACGCGAAGCTGCCGGCCAGCTCCAAGCTGCGCAAATCAGGATTGCGAGTGCTGTGATTTTCGAACGCATGGGAAACAATTGACTGTAAGCGAATCGCCCGAGGGCGTCAAGGCAACCAGCGACCCTCGAATGCTCAGGGCCGGTTATTGGATTTCAACCGCATGGGACAACGACTCCACCAATTCTTTCCAGGAATCGTCGTCGCCGACGGGGCCCACGAGAGTCACTTGGTAGAGGTTGTAAGCCTTATTCATCAACAGCATGACCATTCGCCATAGCTCTCCAGTCAGCGTGTATTCGAAAGTCAATTGTCGTGCAGTCCGCCCATTTACGGTAAGGCTTTCCTGGCTGATCAACTTGTAGCTGCCTCGCTTAGCTAAGCCGAACACCAATGCGCCCGTGAACTGATCCATGTTTTGTTGCGGCGAGACGAATTGGGTGCGAAAGCCCGCGAAGGCTCTCGTGTGAAGCTGTCTAAGTTGGCAGTAGTGCCCCACGGGTGTCCTGGACTCACGCGCCCAGCGGCCCGGCAAGCGCAGAGTTACTCCATAGGCGGGGTTTCGGTACACAGACTCCTCGTCCGTTGCGACAAAGGTGGCCTGGGACTGGTCAATGTTCAAATAGCGACGCGAGTACCAGGAACCCGCGCGGTAGAGCGCATACGCGCCTACAGCAAGAATCGCAATTCCTGAGAAAACCAGAATGAGGATAATCGTGCGCCGGTTGCTCGCAGGCCCGTCCGTCTAAACGGAATCCTCGCCGAGGAACTCAATTTTACCGGTCTTGGGAAGCAAGCCGGCCTTTTCGCCCTTCGCCAGCAATTCGCGCACGGCCTGCTTGCCGCGCTCGCCGTAGCCCAGCGTCCAGCGATTTACGTACATGCCCACAAACTTGTCGGCGAGGTCGGGCTCCATTTCGCGGGCGAACTGCATGGCGTAGTTGAGGGCTTCCTCGCGGTGCTCCAGAGCGTAGGAAACGCTCTGGCGGATCGTGGAGGCAATCTGCCGGGCGACCGCAGGTCCCAGGGCGCGCCGAACCGCGTTGCCCCCCAGCGGGAGCGGCAACCCGGTCTGCTCGAGCCACCACTGGCCCAGGTCCACCACGCGGTGCAGCCCCATCTGGGGAAACAAGAGCTGGCCTTCGTGGATCAGCAAGCCGGCGTCCACCAGTTCGTTGTGGACGGCGTCCAAGATCTTGTCAAAGGCCATCGGTACAGGTTCGAAGTGGGGCTCGAACAGTTTGAGCGTCAGGTACGCCGTAGTCTTCAGGCCTGGCACGCCGATGCGCTTGCCGGCCAGCTCATCCTGCCCGATGTGCCGCGAGGCCACCACGATCGGGCCATACCCTTCGCCGAAGCTCGCGCCGCAATCCAGCAAAACGTATTTGTCGCGCAACCCCGCATAGGCGGCAAAGCTCAGCGCCGTGACGTCATAGATTTCCTGCGCCGCAGCCTGATTGAGCGTCTCGATATCGGAAAGGACGTGCGTGAATTTCAGCCCGGGCGTAGCCAGTTTGCGCGTGGCCAGGGCATAGAACATGAACGCGTCGTCGGAGTCCGGAGAATGCGCCAGCTTGATTTCCAGTGCTTTCGTGGCGGCTTGCTTGGTGGCCATGGTGTTGTGCGCGCTCAACGGATTCTTCCCCCGTTACTTTAGACGTTGCTTTAGATGCGCCGGCGACCCCGCAATCGGCCTCGTCGGCTCCTCAGGGCGAGACTCCCCCGGGGAATTGGGCCGACAGCGCCCTCCGAACATGAAAATTCTCGGCGACAGGTGCGAGGGGGACTCCCGCGGCGCAGGGACTCGCCGCGGGCCTAGGGCCGGGCCGTCCCAAGCTTGGAAGAGTAGCACAATCAAACGCTTGGAACAATTCCGTCAAAATTTCGGTAGTGGGTCAGTTTCCGATAACGCGACTAATCAGGAGTTTTAAGGTCTGGGCTGTTGAGTGCCATCCCACATCGGAGGTTCCCGTCACGGACTATCAGCATATTTTCCCAGGCCGCAGTATACGCACTCTCGACCGAAGAAAGCTCTGGGCTTGTTGATAAGAATCCTTGCGTCACCAAGAAGCCCCCCGAAGAAGTTTTTGCCGCATCGGGGACATTGGAAGCTGCGCAGACGCGACACCGTGAAGAGGTACAGAATCCCCCACAGTAGTCCAGCCGGGAGCGCGAGGTTGGTGCCTGAGAGTAGCCTTCTGGATACAATCGAAACAGCTCCGACAAAAGGAATAAATGCGAGGAACTCAACAATCATGCAGGCGACAATCCATCTCCGGCGGACTCTGTACCTTCCCCATTGGCTCTGGTAGTCGCTCACTTCGCCGCGCTCGCTGTGTGTGGGACGTTCGCCTCATCATATCAAACTGGCTCGCTAACTCCTGACTAACGCGCTAACTGGAAACTGACCCACTACCAAAACTTCCGTGCGCGCTTACAGCGACGACACCATCCGCGCGATCGCCGCGTCGAAATCGGTTTTGCCGTCGAGGTAAGGCTGCCAGAATCGTTCAAGGAGGAGCAGGTAGCCGGACCATCCGCGCGTATAAAGTCCCTCGCGCACCGCGTAGGGCGTGTAAGAGCCGGCTTGGGCGTTCGAGGACATAAGCGCCCGCTGGACGACCTCGCCGGTGGTGTAAAACAGCAGGGCGTGCCAGAGGTCGCGCGGGATGGGTTTGCCTCGTTCGCGGCATTCGCGAGCGATGGTATTGCTCACGCGCTCGGCCAGCGCGTGCGAAGCCTCGTGAAATAGGACCTCGAACCCCGAAGCGCCCTGGTTTCCCGGGTCGGTGCTCGAGAGCGTGACGTCCATGGGGTCGAGCGTGGTGTAGGCGCCGGACCGGTTGGCGTACGCCGCGACGTCCACACGAATTTTTCCTGTCGGCCAGCGGGCTTGATATACCTCGGCGAGCTGCCGCGCCAAATCTCCTCCCATTTGCCGTACCAGCGGCGAGACCGCCGCGATCCACGCGCGGTTCGCGCGATCGTGCTCCGGCCACCAGTGCGCGCGGTACACCGGCGCGGCGGTCTCCAGAGCGCGGGCCATTTCCAGCGGCAGCCCCGCATCGCATCCCCGAGCGCTGCGGCCGGAAAGGTCGGCGCAGGTTTCCAATTCCGCCAGACGGTTTTTGTAGTTGATCAGGTCGCCGTTAAAGAGCAGGTCCTTGTCCGCAAGATTCTTCTCGTAGTATTCCACCGCGCCGCTCCATGCCGCCTGTTCTTCAGCCGTGAAATTACCCGTGCGGCCCGGCTCGCCGCCGCTCGGCGACGCTGTGGAACTCTTGCCCGGGGCAGAGTCACCCGGCCTCTTGAGGCGCGCCTGCTGGTAGAGGAAATGGTGGAGGTTCGTCCAGAAGCCGCTGTGGAATTCGAAGACGGGAAGAGGCCCTGAGAAATTCTGTTCGATTGCAGAAGGCCGCGGCGCCAAAAGAGCATGCCGCGAATGTTGCGCGCGCGCCGAAACGGCTGAAAATAATGCCAGGACCGCCACTCCTGCAATCCACCGGCGTAGACGAAGCAGCATCATGGCGCTTCATGGTAGCGCCAACCGCCCCGCGCGCCAAACCGCAGGTCTCCCGCGCTCTCTTATGGTATTAGTCCTTAGCCTGATTCCTGTCCCGTCGCTGAATCAATCATCCGCTCCAGAGCCAAAGAGGCCTTGCCCGATGGCTACTCCTTGTAAAGCCACGCTCCGGCCACCGAGGCCACCACAGATTGCACCAGGCACACGGTCACAAGGATGATGAGGAGACGCGGCCGATACAGGCCGACGCCGGCCTCGTCGAGAGCACACAGCGCGGAGGACAACACCCAGAAAGCAAAGCCGGTCAAGGCGGCGGTCTTCACGCCCGGCCCGAAGCGCGGACGAGCCGCTGCATACAGCCAGATCGCGCCGATCCCGGAGAGAAAGCCCCAAGTGAGGAAAATAACCCCAGCGCTAGCGGTCAGGGGCGTTGTTCGTCCCACCGCTTTCATCGTGGCCTTCCATTCCGAGGCGAGAAACACGCCGTTCGTGACGAACTCGAAGATATTGATGATCACTCCGGCCAGGAGTCCACCGAGAAGCACACGGGCCCAGTTGATCTTGCCCATCGTACCCTCCATTGCAGCACTGGATTACTGTACTGAACCAACCCTCCCGCGCTCCCCGGTCTCGCGTTTGTGCGGGGTTATCCTCCGTCGTAGGCCTGCTTCAGGCGGTTGATGTCGAGTTTCTCCATTTGCAGCACTGCGTTCATCACCCTTTTTGCTTTCTCCGCATCTTTGTCTTGCATCAGTTTGCCTAAGACCGTGGGAACGATTTGCCACGACAGGCCGTACTTGTCTTTGAGCCAGCCGCATCTTCCGCCTTTACCGCCTTGCGAAAGCTTCTCCCACAGCTCGTCCACTTCTTGCTGCGTCTCGCAGTTCACCAAGAAAGAGATGGCCTCCGAGAATTTGAAAAGCGGGCCGCCGTTTAAGGCCATGAATTCTTGCCCGTCGAGCTGGAACGTCACGGTCATCACCGTCCCCTTCGCTCTTCCGGAGACCTTGGCCCCTTCTTCTCCATAGCGGCTGATGTTTCCCATCCTGGAGTTCTTGAAAATCGACACGTAAAAATTCGCAGCCTCTTCGGCCTTGTCGTCGAACCACAGGAACGGCGTGATTTTTTGCATGGCGTTTCTCCTCTTTGCTGCGCATCGGGCGAAGCCCCGTGCGGAGATTCCCGCATCCTCTACGGGCCGCCAGTCAGTCCCTTACGCGCTCGCTTTTTTCGCCTTCTCCGAACGCATTTGTTGCATCCATTCCCGCATGGCCTCCACCGAGCCCGGTGACTCTTTTTTCATCCACTTCTCAAACCGCTGCGCAGCCTTCTCCAGGTTCGCAAGAAAAAGCTTCTGGCGGAATCTCTCGCGCGCGGTCGGGACCATGGTCTTGACCCGCTCCCACACACCGAAGAATTCGCCGGAGGTCTCGAAGAACAACTGTTCGTGCAGCAGGCCGTGGTTCAGCAGAGCGCAGGCCTGCTCCCAATAGCCTACGACCATCATCCAGTACGTGCCCTCTTGCGAGCCGAACGGGGCGATGCGTTGGCTCTCCTCAAAACTGTCCGCAAAAAAGTTCTGCGTGAACCAGTCGCGCGCCTGGCGCAGCTTAGCCTCGCGGCGCAGGTCATAAAGCTGGAGTTGAAGCTGTCCTTGCTCATGGGTCGGTTTCTTGTCGGGCATAAGTTCCTCCTGGGACGGTAATTTTAGAGAAGTGGACGGAGTTCGTCCAGCGGCGATCAGCTGGCAGGCACTCGTGGCTGTGCCTGAGCGAAGTCGAAGGCAGCGCATAGCGACGAGCGTTTTTCGCGAGTCCCGACTCCTGTCGGAAAGGGCAGCGGGCAATGGCGGCATGCTTCCTGCACATCGCCGCCTTGCCATCGCATCCAATCGCTGCCATGCATATTGCGGAAATCTGGCGTTACCCGATCAAGAGCCTTGCCGGACAAATGCTCCCGGAGTCCGAAGTGTCCCTCATGGGTCTGCCGCACGACCGCGAAGTCGTCATCCTGCATCACGACCGCATCATCACCGCTCGCCGCTACCCGAAACTTCTTGGGCTGCAAGGCTCGCTCGATGCCGATGGCCGTCCCACCGTGAATGGCCATTCTTGGAATAGTCCCGAAGCGCACGCGCTCGTGGAATCCGCCGTCGGCGGTTCCGCGCAGCTCATCGAACTCCCGGGGCCTGAGCGATTCGACGTCCTGCCGCTTCTCGTCGCCACCGATGGCGCCATTGCCAGCCTCGGTGTGGATCGCCGCAGGTTTCGGCCCAACATCATTGTCGGTGGCGTCCCTGGCCTCGCGGAGCGCACCTGGCCGGGCCGCACGATTCGCCTGGGTCGCGTGGTCATCGAAGCCGTCCAGTTGCGCGAACGCTGCGTGATGACCACCTACGATCCCGACACGCAAGTGCAAGACATCGGCATTCTGAAGCGCATCGTCGCCCAATTCGCCGGCACCTTCGCGCTCGATTGCTCCGTCCTGCAACCCGGCCCCATTCGTCTCGGCGATCCCGTCGCCCTCCAGTGAAGTGTTTTCTGTCATCCCGCTTGCACTGAACGTCCTCGTGAAGTGAGCGCGTGGCGACGAACGTCCTTCGTGAGTCCCGACTCCATCGGGACGACCGGTTTTTGCGAGTTCCGACCTTATCGGAAAGATTCCGGCCCCGCCGGAAAAAGAGCGGAGCCGCGTGGTCCGCGCTCTTGGTAGCACAGGCTTCAGCCTGTGTTCCCGTCTTGAACTGCGCCAGCCCAGAGTCGACCGCCATCGCTCCCCATCACGCAACGAAATCACAAGCCGCCAATCCCTGCCGAAACGGCATCGCCGCGCGGCCCCGGGCTCCGGGTCACACAACCTGCCCCGAGCGTAGTCGAGGGGTTACCCGGCACAATAAGGAATCCCTCGGCGTCTCTGTCCATTGAACTTGACACGAGAGGGCGGCAGGCGTATCGTCCTTCTCACAGATAAAGTTGCAATCGGAAATTCCGGCTCAAATCGTCACAGCAAGTACGGCATGGAGCGCAGAAGTCCTTGGCTATGGGCGCGCCCTGTAGCAGTTTCTATCTTGGCCTGCGCCTGAAGGGAGGCAGACATGAATCCGATAAACGGAAAGGCGAAACTCCTCATAACTAGTCTCCTGGCCTTCCTATTCCTTCTTGGTGGCTATGCGCAGGCGCAGACTGTCACGACAACAGTGGCCGCGGCCGCGGGCGCAGCCCCGGTCTCCGCTGCCGTGAACCCGGTGACCAACAAGGTTTACGTCCTCAATGCGGGCAGCAGCAGCGTGACGGTGATTGACGGGGCCACGAATAATACGACGACCGTGCCGGCGGGCTCGGGCCCGGTTTCCGTTGCCGTGAACCCGGTGACCAACAAGGTTTACGTGGCCAATTTCAGCAGCGCCGACGTGACGGTGATTGACGGGGCCACGAATAATACGACGACCGTGCCGGCGGGCTTGGGCCCGGTTTCCGTTGCCGTAAACCCGGTGACCAACCAAGTTTACGTCGCCAATAAGTTCGACGGCAACATGACGGTGATTGACGGGGCCACGAACACGACCACCACGGTGCCGGCGGGCACCCTCCCGGTTTCCGTTGCCGTGAACCCGGTGACCAACAAGGTTTACGTGGCCAATAAGTTCAGCGCCAACGTGACGGTGTTTGACGTGACCACGAACACGACCAGGCCGGTGAGGGCGGGTACGAACCCGGTCTCGGTTGCCGTGAACGCAGTGACCAATAAGGTTTACGTGGCCAATATCAGCAGCGTCGGCCCCAACGTGACGGTGATTGACGGGGCCACGAACACGACCACGACCGTGCCGGCGGGCACGAGCCCGGCTTCCGTTGCCGTGAACCCGGTGACCAACCAGGTTTACGTCGTCAATACGGGCAGCAACAGCGTGACGGTGATTGATGGGAAGACGGATATGCCCACGGCAACTGTGACGGCGGGCTCCGAACCGGTTTCCGTTGCCGTGAACCCGGTGACCAACAAGGTTTACGTGGCCAATTCCAACAGCGCCGACGTGACGGTGATTGACGGGTTGACGAACAAGACCACGACCGTGGTGGCGGGCGCGGGCACAACCCCGAATTCCGTTGCCGTGAACCCGGTGACCAACAAGGTTTACGTGGCCAATTTCGCCGGCGTGACGGTGATTGACGGGGCCACGAACACGACCACGCCGGTGAGGGCGGGTACGAACCCGGCTTTCGTTGCCGTGAACCCGGTGACCAACAACGCTTACGTGGCCAATGGGGACGGCAACGTGACGGTGATTGACGGGGACAAGAACCCGAACACGACCACGACTGTGGGGGCGGGCTCGAACCCGTCTTCCGTTGCCGTGAACCCGCTGACCAACAAGATTTACGTAGCCAACAACGGCAGCGCCAACGTGATGGTGATTGACGGGGCCACGAACACGACCACGACCGTGTCGGCGGGCTCGGGCCCGAATTCCATTGCCGTGAACCCGGTGACCAACAAGGTTTACGTGGCCAATAACGGCAGCGCCAACGTGACGGTGATTGACGGGGCCACGAACGCGACCGCGAACGTGTCGGCGGGCTCGGGCCCGAATTCCAT
>WNGL01005426.1_pt1 | contig 27877 bp, 18 predicted proteins | sample 5400591 | NCBI WGS metagenome assembly WNGL01 (sample SAMN13153377, study PRJNA577476) | soil metagenome | isolation source: 80 cm soil or saprolite under Garry oak tree replicate 1 | place: USA:California | collected 2016-06-15 | reverse complement strand
GGCTCCGGACGACCTGCTTCTCTATTCGCTCGAAATCACCGGCGCCGAAGGCTATTGGGTGGAGTTCTCCCGTCCTCTGATTCGCGGGCGCATCAGCCCCCGCACGCTGGCCATGAGCGAGATCTATCCGCAAGCCATGGAAGCGGCGCGGGTCCTGATGCGCGAAGGCGAGCTGGCCTGCAACGTTCATCGTGCCGCCGCCGGGATTTTCGAGCGGCGCGGCTTCCGGCTGGGCCATCTGACCGGACATTCCATCGGCATGACTATGATTGAGCATCCCGCCATCGGCGCGAACAGCAACGTCGCGTTGCGGGAGAACATGATCTTCAGTTTTCATCCACAGGTGGTGGACCAGGACGGCCAGGTGTGCCTCTACACGCAGGACACGTATCGCATCGGGAAGAAGGAAGGGGAGTGCCTGGCGAGTGTCCCCTGGCGCTTTTATCCGGGGCCGCAGTAAGCGGAGCGCGGAGCCATGAAGATCTGCATCGTAGGTTGCGGAGCCATCGGCGGCATTTTTGCGGCGCATCTGGCGCGCGCGGGTCAAGCCGAGGTCTTCGCCTACGACGTTTGGAAAGAACACACGCGCGTGATTGCTGCGCGCGGCTTGCGCATCAGCGGCGCGGCGGAGTTCACCGCGCGCTTCCGCGCAACCTCGGATGTCCGGGAAATTCCGCCCTGCGATTTTGGCATCGTTGCTACCAAAAGCACTCACACGCGCAAGGCCATTGAGGAAACTGCGCATCTGTTTCCGGAAACGAGTGCGGTCTGTTCTGTGCAGAATGGCGTCGGCAACGAAGAAATTCTCGCCGAGCATGTCCGCTACGTCATCCGGGGCACGACGTTTCCGGCGGGCCATGTGATCGAGCCGGGGCACGTCGGCTTCGACATCAACGGCGACACATGGATCGGCCCCTTCGAGCCCGCGAAAACGCCATTCGCGCGCGTCCAGGAGCTTGCTGGCGCGTTACAGCGCGCGGGTATGAGCGTGATGGCGCTCGAAGACGCTCGCGGCGCACAGTGGACCAAGCTCATCTTCAACGCCTCAACCAATCCCGTTGGCGCACTCACTCTGCTGCATCACGGCGCTGCGGCGCGTTTCGCGCCGACCAGTGATTTGTTCAACGCGCTGATTGACGAAGGCGTGGCCGTCGCCAAGGCCCTGGGCATCACGCTTCACGGCGATCCACGCGAGCTGGTGCAGAAAGGCGCGCGCGCTCCCGGAAAACACAAAGCGAGCATGTTGCAGGATGTGCTGGCGAAGCGGCAGACCGAAGTGGATTTCATGAACGGCGCCATTGCCCAGTGGGGTGAGAAGCTGGGTGTGGCAACTCCGCTCAACCGCGCCATGTGGGCCTTGGTCAAGGGGCTCGAGCATTCCTGGCAGGACCCATCCTGAACAAGGAGAACCAGGGACCGATGGCCGTTCCATTCAGAATCGGTGTCCTGCAGTTGAGCATGGAGCCGTTGGAGGAAACCCTGCGAATGGCGCAGGCCTGCGACGCGGCAGGCTTCGACACTTTCTGGCTCGCGGAAGCCTATCCGTGGTGGCGCAAGCATTCCATGGAAGCGCGCTCGTCCACGGCCATTACCGCCATCGTCGCGCGCGAAACGCGGCGCATCGCCGTTGGTTGGGGCATCATCTCTCCCTACACGCGCCATCCCGTGCAGATTGCGATGGAGGCCCGCGTCCTGCAAGACGTCGCAGGCGAGGGACGTTTCCTGCTCGGGCTCGGTGCGTCGAAAATTTTCATGAAGGAAATCGGCGAGGGAGAAAAAGGAAGAGAAATCGGCCCCGCTACGATCATGCGTGAAAGCATCGAAATCGTCCAGGCCATGCTTTCGGGCCAGGAAGTGAAATACGAAGGGAAAGCCTTTGCGGCTTATGCGCCTCCGTTGAAGCCCGACGCGCACGCCGCGCGCTGGCGCGTCCCGATTTATGTTGGCGCCACGGGTCCGGTGTTGCAGCGCCTCGCCGGATCCCATGGCGATGGCCTCCTTACAGCGAGCATTACCACGCCGAAATTCGTCCAGCACTCGCGCAAAATCATGGAAGAAGGCGCCCGAAAAGCGGAGAAGGACCCCGCGTCGCTTGACCTCGGCTCGGTGATTGTCGGCAGCATCGGCGAAGATTCCAGGACCGCGCGCGAAGGGGCGCGGGAAATGGCGGCGATGTATCTCGCCAACAAAGTCCAGAACATCCGCGGCTCGGCCGACACGCTGCTGGAGTGCGCGCGCCTGACATTTGACGAGATTCGTCCCATTGCCGAAGCGATGGAGCAGGGAGGCCGCAAAGCCGCCGCCCGCGCCGTCACCGATTCCGTCCTTGAAAAGGTCTGTCCGATCGCGGGAACACCCGCACGGTGTATCGAACGCCTCGAAGAATTTCGCGCAGCCGGCTGCACGCACATTCTGTTGGAACTCTGGGGCGACAACCGCGCGGAGCAAGCGCGCCTCTTCGGCCAAAAAGTCCTTCCGCACTTTCGCAAGAAATAGCTTCACGAACCACAAGTCACGGAATTAATGATGCCCGCCGAGAGGCTCTCGCTTTACGCCGTACTGTCCGCCCCACGTGTCGGTCATCTTGTGGCGGATTTCCCAAAGCTCGGGGAAGAATTGCTGCTTCATGCCCTCTTCGAGGATTTCCACGGGGCGTCCTTTGAGCGACTTCGCGCCCAGGCCGATGGTGCGGTAGATCAACTGCATATGGTGGTAGCGGAATTTCTGGAACAGCTCGTCGAACTCCGCCATCGCTTCGGCCACAACGTAGGCGTCGCCGTGCGTGTATTCGGAGTTGTAGATTTTCTCGACGGTCAGGCCGTGCTTGCCGAGATAGTGTGACTGGAACGAGTTCCACAGCGGCTGGTGCATTTTCAGCAGCACGCGGAAACCGGGCGATTCTTGTCCGCTGCCGTTGCCGAGCTTGAGGCGAATCTCCTGGTATTCCTTGGGGGACATCGTTTCGAGCAGCGCGAGCTGTTCGATCATCAGCTGCTGCGCGATGTGCACGCGCCGGAAGAGCGTCAAGACGCGGTTGGTGTTTTCCTGCTGCAGGTAATCGTCAATGTCCAGCAGCGTGTAGCCGATCAGCTTCATCCACAGCTCTTCCCCCTGATGGACGATTTGAAATTGCAGCTCGTCGGCGTTGCAGAATTCGTGGAAATCTTTCTGGCAGGAAAGCAGGGTCCTGGTGTTCAGGTAGAGCTCGTAGTCGAGGGTTCCCTCGCCATTCATGATGGCGTAAAAGTGTTCGCGGTCCACGCGGACCTCCTCTGGCAACCTTTCGCGCAGCGACGTTGAGCTAGCGCGACCTCACCTGCAGCACGATGTTTCGAAATTCCTCGTCGCTCACCAGCCTGCGTTTCTCTGTGCCCAGCCGCTTCACGGCCGCCAGCACCGCCGCTTGCTGATCGGGAGCTATTTCTATTTTCAGTTCGCGGCTCTTGATGGCGATGCTGTCGATCCCGCTCTTTTTTCCAAGAACAATGCTCCGCGTGGCCCCCACCAGCTCCGCCGAAAACGGCTCTATCGCTTCCGGGATGTGGAACTGGCTGGCAACGGCGCCGCTTTCCCGCATGAACAAGTTTTCGCCGACCAGCGGCTTCCACGGCTCAACCTCGTACCTCGAGGCCTGGCGGACGATCCGCGATACTTCGCGTATTCTCTTCAGATCGAGCTCGATAGGAACATTGTAGAGTGCGCGCAAGGCCAGCGCGATTTCGCCGATGTCGGCATTGCCGGCGCGCTCGCCCATGCCGTTAATGGTTCCTTGAATCCACTGCGCTCCGCCGCGCACCGCGGCAATCGCGCAGGCCGTCGCCAGCCCGAAATCGTTGTGCCCGTGAAAGTGCAGCGGCACTTTCGGGCCAAACCACTGGTGCACCTGGCGAACCAAGAATTCGACCGCTTCCGGTCCGCAGGCGCCTATCGTGTCCACAACGACTAATTCTTCTGCTCCGGCATCGAGCGCCGCGCGGTAGAAGGCCTTCAGAGTATTCAGTTCCGTGCGAGTGCCATCCACGGGGAAATAGGCGACCCTGAGCCCCTGCGACTGCGCATAGCCAACCGCGTCAGTCACGCGCCGCCGCGCCTCCTTGGCAGAGATACCGTAGGCCTTCAGCTTGATGGCGCTCGTGGGCGATTCGATCACCGCTGCGCGCGCGCCCAGCCGCAGCAGTTCATCCACGTCGGCGCGCACCGCCCGCGCGAAGCCCCAAATCTCAGCCTTCAGTCCTGCATTGGCGATCCGCTTGAATGCTTCGGCATCATCAGCCGACACGCGCGGAAAGCCCGCTTCGATGCGGCCCACTCCAAGCCCATCGAGAGCGCGGGCGATTTCCAGCTTTTGCTGCGGCGGCAGAACAATGCCGACACTTTGCTCACCGTCCCGCAGCGTCGTGTCGTAGAACTTGACGGGCCCGGCATTTTGAAATGGGGCATGGATCGCCGGGCGCGCATTCAGTTCGCTGATCCAGACGCCGTTTCTGTCTTCCGCCATTAGTTCGTTTCCTCGATAGTTCGGAGCTTATGCCGCGGCGGCCGATTTGCTCCCGTGAACGTCCTTCCAGGAGACCACGGGATTGCGCAGGACCCCGATCTTCTCGATCTCGCACTCGACAACGTCGCCGGGCTTCAAATAGAGCGATTTGGGATCGCCGCTGAACGCCGCCACGCCGGAAACTGTGCCGGTAGAGAGCACGTCGCCCGCGCTATATCCCATCGGTGAATAGTGCGCGATGATCTCCGGCACGGTGACCGACATTTTGCTGGAGTGCGACTGCTGCCGGACTTTGCCATTCACGCGCAGCTCCATGGCCAGTTGATTCGGGTTGGGAATCTCATCGGCGGTGACGATGTGCGGCCCCAGCGGACAGAACGTGTCAATGCCTTTACAGAAGCTGAACACGCCGGACTTCATCTCGCGCCGCTGGATGTCGCGCGCGGTCACGTCGTTGAAAATCACGTAGCCTCCGATGTAATCGCCGGCCTCCGCGGCGCCAAAATGTTTTCCGGCCTTTTTCAAGACCACGGCAAGCTCCAGCTCGTAGTCCAGCTCCTCGGTCAAATGTTCGGGATACACGATGGGCTCGTCCGGGCCGATGATGGCGTCAACATTTTGAAAGAACACAATCCAGGGGAGGATCGGATGAGAAAACCCTGCTTTGGTGGCCTCTTCGTGGTGCTCGCGAAAATTTCCGGCGGTGTGGAAGAATTTTTTCGGCTGGATGGGGGCCTTGATCTTCACCGCGTTGCGGCGGAAAATGAGCGGCTCTCCCGAAGGCCCCGTCGCTTCCGGTCCCAGTTTCAGCGCGTAATCGAGCGCGGCACGCGCGGCGTTAAGGCCGCGGTCACCGTTCTCGAACAGCCGGCGCATCTCTGCGGGAACGCGGGCATCGGCTAGGGCGTAAAAAGCTCCTTCGTTCCGCTCGTTCCGCAGGTAGGTGGCGTAGGCCGCGTTGAGGTCCACGATCTGTGATTCGCCGGCGAGCGCGCCGATGCGCGTCTCCCGGCCCTGCGGATGGAACGTGACGAGTTTCATTCAGGTCCTTTCAGGGCATAGCGTCGCAGCGCGCATGGTTCGTTGGCTGCCTGGTGGATTCTAATTTGGCTTCGCAGCGGTGTCCACTGGCGGCTTGCAGAAGCTCGAAAACCGAAACGCGAAATGCGAAACTCGAAATTCGGCAGCCCCACCCCCACCTTTTTTTGTAAGTGTGTGAAACGAAAGGACTTGCGGACGCATTTTTGCGAAAGTGTGTGAAACTAAAGAGTTTAGGCGGCATTTTGGCCTCGTTTGAGGTTTCTCGGTCCTTTTTCGGTCTCTTGGGCGGTCCTTCTTTCGTGGGCCCTGGGCTGACTTCCTACAGGGCAACCAGAGGCAGCATCCTGGCGGCGATCCCTAGCAGCTACCGTCGATTACAATACAAGTACTGTACTACAAGTGACTAGCGCTTGTCAAGGCGAATCTTCTAGGATGTATATTTTGGCGAAGGCAAAGACTCCGCTACTCTACCCAAGGGCCGATGGGGTCTGCTCTGGAGCGATCCATTCAGGCTCCGCGGCGGCGCTTTCGGCCTTCCATGGCCGCTCGGAGGAGTTTATTGATACGCGTCTGGTAACCGCGCCCCTGGTTCTTGAGCCAAGCAAGCACGTCGGCATCGAGGCGAATGGTGAGAGGCTTCTTGATGGGGCGATAGAATTTGCCGACAACTCCGCGGCTCCAGTCCAGCACTTCAGGAATGTCCCTGAGATCAATCTTGTCGTCAGGCAAGGCAGCAAGGGCTGCCAGTTCCTTCGCCTGTTTCTTAGATATCTTCTTCATACAGTCTTCGTATGGAGATAGCTGAATCGGGCCACCTGGCGGCCGACTTCGAGCAGCCGTTTCTCCAACTCGAGGTTTTTCAGATTTCCCTCCTCGTCAAATACTTTCCATGCTTCAGAGATGACCGCTTGCTCGGGAATGACCCAAGCGTGCAACGCACGGCCGACGGTTCGCAAACTCCTCAAGGCATGCGCCAAGAGCTCCGCCGGAAACGCTATCCCGCTGCTACGGTTCGAGTCAAGAGGGGATTCTGTTTGTACAGTTCAAAGAAGCGGCTGGTGAAGCGATTCTGCGGGTCTATCCTGTGCTTGGCCTCAAAGAACGCGTCGATGCCGGAGTAGGCTCGCTTCAGGTCAGCGAACTCCACGTCGCGCGCGTAGGTCAGATAGAATGTTCCCTCGTGATGCAGAGCCAATCGCGTCAACCGCACGACGAGCTCCCTGCCACGCGCGCGTCCTTCCGGCGAAAGCGCCTCATTTATGTAGAGAATCACTGCAAAAGCCTCCTCTCTCGGGGCATAAGAAAGCAATGATTCACCGTCCGCCTTGACGTAGCGGATGGTCACCCCGAGCACGTTCGCTTCGCTTTGCCGCAAAACGTCGCGGCTGCCGTCCAGGAAGCCAACAAACCGGCGGATGGGAACAAAGAATTCTTGGATCGTGTCCGTATCCGTTGGCGAATTGTAATCCAGCATCTTGATCGCCGACACCGGCGGCCGCATGGCGTTATTCCGGGAGAAGATGCCTCCATGCGCGGGATGCCCAACAATCAACTTTTCCGCATGCCAGCGAAGCGTCTTGCCCCAGGCATATTTCCGGGACAACCCGAAAAGAAATCGGTCTCGCCGAACATTGCGTTCATGGTCGAGCGCAAAAAGGTTGTCACGGATCGCGGACGTCTTTCGCCATACCGTCACGATGGTGTCGTCCAAGAAATTGTGCGGCGCAATGGATGGGCGCGCGAGGAAGAGGTCCGCCTCGCGATCGTTGCGGATCTTGCCATCCAAATACTCTGGAAGCGCGCGGATGGGAATCACTTCGGAGCGTTGCTCGTAGACGCAGTTTTCCACCAGCGCGAGGTCCACTTCGAGAATAATCCCAAACATGCCGTAACCGCCGATCGCGAGGCCAAACAACTCCGCGTTCTCCTTCCGGCTTACGGGGATCACTGAACCATCGGCAAGCATCATGCGAAAGCCGACCACGCTCTCGATCAGCGTCGAGGTATGAATGTCTCGTCCGTGCGCATTCGCGGATAGCGAGCCGCCCAACGTGAAGATGTTGTCCGATTGCATGGCTTTGATAGCCAGCCCGGCAGGATTCACCGCTTGCTGGATCTTGTCCCAAGTGATCCCGCTCTCAACCGTGACTTTCCTCCCCGGTACGTCCAGGGCCAGCACGCGCTGAAAGCGTTTTAAGTCCAGACCCACGGCGCCATCGAGAAAAGCATGTCCGCCAAGATTGTGGATTGTGCCTATCATACAGACCGGCCGATTAGCCGTTCGCGCGTGATCCAAAACGTCCCGAATGGCAGAAACGGTGCGAGGCGATTCAAGCGTCTGCACGCGCGCCGAATAAACTCGCCGCGCATCGGTTACGTGGAGGTGTGGGCTCTCCTGCTCGATTTCACAAAGAGTTTTCTGCAGGCGCGCGCGCGCGGAGCCCGGCACCGCCGGATATACCGGAAGGTACAGCAGCTTTCGATAAGCGGCGCGCAACTTCGCCGCTGGCGGAAATTTCCTCTCCGCTGGGGGCTCGATGACCGACAGCGCCGACCCTGCCGTCGTAGCGTCGAAACCATGCTTGCGAAGCACCGCTGCAAATTGTTCCGGCGCATCCACAAGGACCGGGAAGACCCAAAAACTATGGAAAGCTGCCTCACTCCCCGGGCACACCAGGCCAGGGGGAAGCGACTTTGTGAATTCCTGCCCCACTTGTATCCGTTGTCGCAGACGCTCAACATCAAACGTCCGCAGCCGGCGCGCCAGCATCGCCACAAGCGGTGCGGAGGGCTGCTTCCGGACTTCGTTCAGGTCTTCTTCCCCTTCGGGAAGGTTGCGCACCGCATTGATCACTTGCTCGAAGTCGCGCTCCAGCAGCTCGCAGCCCCGGTAAAACAGCCCGTAAAAAAACGGTATGGTGAATAGCTTGACGAGGGCGTGCGTGAAAATTGCGCGCAAGTATTCCTTGGTTGGCTGTGCCGCGTAGGCCTGCTGGATGCCCCGCATTTCTTGCAGCAGCCCAGAGTCCTTCAATCGGATCAGCGCTCCCGCCAGCGCCGTGGCCGTCTTAATCGGGCCAAAGCTGAACATCGCGGCGTCCGTCTGCGGGTGGCCAATGTAATCCGGACCGGTGAATGCCTGCGCGCAGTCTTCAATCACTAGAAGGCCGTGCCGCTTGGCCACGGCGATCACCGGATCCATAGGCATGCGGCTGCCAAAGAGGTGCGCGACGACGATGGCGCGTGTCCGCGAGGTAATCGCCGACTCCAGCTCGGAAGTCTCCGGAGCCAGCGTTTCGATATTGAGGTCGAGCGGCACAGGCACCAATCCGTGGTGCCTGGCGATGTCCGCCATTTCCCGGATGGTCAGCGCCGACATTATGATCTCGCTGCCTGCGGGCAACGCCAGGGCCTTGAGGAGCAAGTCAAAGCCCGCACGCACAGCGAACGCCACGAGCACAGGCGCGCCAGGAGCGAAAAGGCTTGCAATCGCCGATTCGCTGTCACCGGCACGGCCCGCAAACACACTCCGCAGCACGCCGAAGGCGAGGTCGCTCCAGCGGATGTCAAGCTGTTTTCGTGGATAAAGCACTAGCCGACGCGTGGTTGTGCTCAAGATGCGGGGATTGTATATCAAGCCCGCCAAATTCTCCACAAACACTCCTGGGGAAGAAGAGCTAGGCCGCCCTATCGGCCCGGAGTCATTTTTGATGTTGCGCTACGGAGATTAAACACGTTAGGTGGGGTGTTTCATGAACTTTTCATCGCAGCCTGTTATGGCGTCAAGGCCTCTTCTCGAGGGACGGTTTTGTGGGCGGCTTGGGAGCGCCGGCCGCGGGTTTTGCAGGAGGTTGCGCTCCGCCAACGCGTGGTTTGGCGGGCGGGGAGGGCTGGGGCGTCCAGAAGTCGGGGTCGCCGTCGGTGAAATCCTTGGGCATGTGACTCATTTCCGGGGCCACGACGTACATATTGTTCTCGATTGAGGAGATGGCTTCGAGTCCAATCTGAGGCAGGCGCTCGCCGCCAATTTCGGCCTCGGCATCGGCGAGCGATTTGCTTGCGGCGATAACGTTGTCCAACTCACCCAACGACACCAGCGGAATCAAAACGAGAAACGTCGAGCCGGCCGTCCCTGAATCGACTTGATAGACGATCCAGGAGGCGTCCGGGAGCGTCCTCGCGTAGGCAGCGGCAACGATTCTCGCGGCTTCGGCGAAATCGGATTCGCGTCCCTGGCGGACATGAAACTCATGGATGCGCAAGCGGCGCATCTTCGAGAAATCAATGGCACCTGCACGGTAGCCCATATCATCGCGGCGGACGCCAATCACGGTCTCATATCCCGACATATTTTCCAGTTGCAGGCGGTCTTGCATTTGAAGCAGATCCGGGTGCTTGGCGAGCGCTTGGCCGTAAGTGGCGAAGATTTTCTCGTACTCTTCAAAGGAGTTGAAAAAGTTCAGATAGAGCACTCCCGAAGGGCCAGTGATCGCCTGCAGGCACAGCCAGTGAATATCCACTTGAGCGCCGTTGTAGCCGCGAACGATGGCAGCCTCGAGACTTGCGTATGCGCTGGCCCTGCCCGGCTTTAATTGGACATGCACAAAGTTCAGGAATCTCGGCGGCGCTCCCGCCAGATTGGGAGTTTCTGGTGTCTGTCCAAGCAGGGCGGAAGTGCTTGTCAGGAAGAGAATGCCGGCGCAAAGAGAGAAGAACTTGGCGTTCATGGCTTCAATCCCTTCACAAACAAAAATGAATCGCCCTAAGTGTCGCCAAGAATATACCAGCTTTCCGCGCGCCCAGGCCCTGAAGGTTTAGGCGGCGGGAACCACCGCAACGCGCCCGCAACGCAGCGATATGCGCGTGCGTCTAACTGTATTAGGTGAGCGCGCAGGGCAGCAACGCAACATGCCCCGCGTGGCGTGTGACCTTTCCTCGGGGCGCGCATCGAGATATGCTAGGGATATCCGGCAGCTCATGGAGCGCTGTGCGCAGCGCTTTACAGGAGATGATAGGAGAGTCGGTTTGACCAGACCATTGCCAGTTCGGAGAGGCACATTAGCTTCGAGGCCAGGTGGGGTACGAGAGTTGGCGCCCTGGCTGCTCCTGGCTGCGTCCGTTGTGGGGCTGGGGGGATGCGGCAAGGAACAGGCGGCGGCGCCGGCGATGCCCACGGTCCCCGTGGTCGCCGCGCAGGCCGAGCGGAAGACTGTGCCGGTGGAAATCCGGGCGATCGGGAATGTCGAGGCCTACTCCAACGTTTCGATCAAAGCCCAGGTAACGGGGCTCGTCACCGCGGTGCATTTCCATGAGGGGCAGGATGTCCATAGAGGCGACGTCCTGTTTGAGATTGACAAGCGGCCCTTCGAGGTGGCACTCCAGCAAGCCGAAGCCGACTACGCGCGCGACACAGCCAAGGCCCAGAATGCCCGCATGCAGGCCGGGCGCTACGCCAAGCTCTATGAACAAGGAGTCGCGGCTCGCGAGCAGTATGATTCGATTCTCGCCGACGCCAATTCTCAAGAGGCGTCGGTTCGCTCCGACCAGGCGGCTATTGACAACGCCAAGCTGAACGTCGAGTACTGCACCATCAAATCGCCGATTGACGGCCGCACTGGCAGCGTCCTGGTGTATCCCGGAAATTTGACCAAGGCCAACGACGTCCCAATCCTGGTGGTCATCAACCAGCTCGTTCCCATTTACGTGAACTTTGCCGTGCCCGAGCAATATCTCGCCGACGTCAAAAGATATATGGCTGCGGGCAGCCTCCGCGTCATGGGGCAAATCCCGGACCAGCCCGGCGCCTCCGAGCAAGGTGCGCTGACCTTTATTGACAACTCCGTGGACAATACCACCGGCACGATCCACATGAAGGCCACGTTTCCCAATACCCAGCGGAAGCTTTGGCCGGGACAGTTTGTCACCATCGTCCTGACACTGACCTCGGAGCCCAACGTGATTGTCGTGCCGTCGTCTGCGATCAACGTGAGCCAGAACGGGCAGTTCGTGTACGTCGTCAACTCCGACAACACAGCCGAATCCCGCACGGTTGTCACGGGCAGAACGATTGGCGGCGAGACGGTCATCACCAGCGGCTTGCAGCCCGGTGAGACCGTTGTGACCGACGGACAGCTCCGTCTGGTTTCCGGGGCGAGGGTCTCACTCAAGGCGGGAAACCCTCAGAAATGAGCATCTCCGAACTCTTCATTCGCCGGCCCATCGCCACGGCGCTGGTGATGCTGGCGATCCTGTTATTCGGCATGGTGGCCTACCGCTCCCTGCCGGTCAACGACCTGCCTAACGTGGATTTTCCGACTATCCTGGTCTTTGCTAATTTGCCCGGCGCGGGTCCTGAGACCATGGCTTCCTCGGTAGCCACTCCGCTCGAGCGGCAGTTTTCGACCATTCAGGGCCTGGATTCGATGGTCTCGGCGAACATTCTTGGCGCCTCGCAGATCACGCTCCAATTTAACCTGAGGCGCAATCTCGACGCGGCCGCCCAGGACGTGCAGACGGCCATCACGCAGGCTGCGGCGCAGTTGCCGCAAAACATGCCAAGCCCGCCCTCGTTCTCGAAAGTGAATCCGGCCGACCAGCCCATTCTGTATCTGGCGCTGGGCTCGAAGACGCAACCGCTCTCCCAGGTGGATGAATTTGCCGAAACCTTCATGGCGCAGCGCATCTCGATGGTCGGCGGTGTGGCCCAGGTCGTGGTGTATGGCTCTCAGAAGTATGCCGTGCGCGTGCAGCTCGATCCCCGCGAGCTTGCCAGCCGGCAAATCGGGATTGACGAAGTTCAGGCGGCGGTGCAGAGCGCCAACGTGAATCTCCCCACCGGCACACTGTGGGGCAACAATAAAGCCGTCACCGTGCAGGCTACGGGACAGTTGACCAGCGCGGCCGCGTATCGTCCGGTCATCGTCGCCTACCGCAAAGGCTCTCCGGTGCGCCTCGAGGAATTGGGGCGCGTGATGGACAGCGTTGAAAACGACAAGGTGGCGAGCTGGTTCAACCTGCAGCGCGCCGTCGTCCTGGCGATTCAGCGGCAGCCCGGCACCAACACCGTCGAAGTCGTGGACAACATCAAGAAGCTCCTGCCGGTGTTTCGCTTGCAGCTCCCTCCGTCCATTTCTCTCGAGACGCTCTACGACCGCTCGTTGTCCATCCGCGATTCGGTGAACGACGTCAAGTCGACTTTGTTCCTGACCATCTGCCTGGTCGTACTCGTTATCTTCCTGTTTCTGCGGAATCTTTCGGCGACGATTATCCCGAGCCTCGCGCTGCCGATGTCCATCATCGGCACCTTCGCCATCATGTATCTGCTGAACTACTCGCTCGACAACCTTTCCCTCATGGCGCTGACCCTGTCGGTCGGCTTTGTTGTGGACGATGCCATCGTCATGCTCGAAAACATCGTCCGCCACATGGAGCATGGCGAAGCGGTGATGGAAGCGGCCTACAACGGCTCGCGCGAGGTGGGCTTCACGATTCTTTCCATGACGCTGTCTCTTGCGGCGGTTTTCATTCCGGTCCTGTTTATGAGCGGGATTCTCGGCCGGCTGCTTCACGAATTCGCCGTGACCATCGGCGCGGCCATCCTGGTATCCGGATTTGTCTCGCTGACCCTCACGCCCATGCTGTGCAGCCGCTTCCTGCGTCCCCCCAAAGAGCAGAAGCACGGCGCTCTGTTTAACGCCTTCGAGCGCGGCCACCAGGCCCTTCAGCACGCCTATGACGTGACGCTGCAAATCGCTCTGTGCCATCGCGTGGCCACCATGGCCGTCTCCGCGCTCATGCTAGTGGGCACGGTGTACTTGTTCCTCCAGGTCCCCAAAGGATTCCTGCCCAACGAGGACACCGGCTCGGTGTTTATCTTTACCGAAGCCGCCGAAGGGATTTCTTTCGACTCGATGGTGGAGCACCAGAAACAGCTCCTGGCAATCGTGGCGCAGAATCCCTACGTGCAAAACGTCTTCGCCAGCGTGGGCAGCGGCGGACGCGGCGCCGCCGGCACCGTCAACACCGGGATCATGTTCATCCGCCTGAAGCCCATTTCCCAGCGGCCTCGTGCGGATCACATCGCGGAGTCGTTGCGTCCCAAGCTTGCCGTGGTTCCGGGGATTCGCGCCTACCCCCAAATCCTGCCGCCCATCCGCATCGGCGGAAACCTTACCAAGGCTTTGTATCAATTCACGTTGCAGAGTCCGGACACGGAGGAGCTGTACCGCTCAGCGACGGCCTTCGAGCAGAAATTGCGGCAACTCCCCGGCCTGCAGGACGTCAACAGCGATTTGCAGATCAAGAACCCGCAAGTCAACGTGGTAATTGACCGTGATAAGGCCTCCACGCTGGGAGTTTCTGCGCAGCAGGTGGAAGACGCGCTGTACACCTCCTACGGCGCCCGGCAGATCTCCACCATCTACGCGCCCAACAACGAATACCGCGTCATCATGGAATTGCAGCCGCAATACCAGCGCGATCCGGCTGCGCTCTCGCTGTTGTACATCCGCTCCTCCGAGGGCCAGCTTGTGCCTCTGGATGCCGTAGCGCGACTGAATCCTTCCTACGGCCCGCTGACGGTAAATCATCTCGGCCAGCTTCCGGCAGTGACGCTTTCGTTTAACTTGAAGCCCGGAACCTCACTGGGCGATGCGGTGACCGCTATTCAGACACTCGCTCGGAACAATCTGCCGGGCACCATCAGCACCAGCTTCCAGGGCGCGGCTCAGGCTTTTGAATCATCCCTCGCCGGCCTGGGAATCCTGCTGCTGATGGCCATCCTGGTGATTTACATCATCCTCGGTGTTTTGTATGAGAGCTTCATTCACCCCATTACGATTCTGTCCGGCCTGCCGTCAGCAGGGTTCGGCGCTCTGCTCACCCTGAAGCTGTTCCGCGCCGAGCTAAACCTCTATGCCTTCGTGGGAGTCATTCTGCTGGTGGGCATCGTGAAGAAAAACGCCATCATGATGATTGACTTCGCCATCGAAGCGCAGCGCGCCGGACATCTTTCCGCCGCCGAAGCCATTTATCGTGGCTGTCTGGTGCGCTTCCGTCCCATCATGATGACCACCATGGCCGCGCTGATGGGCACGCTGCCGATCGCGCTGGGATTTGGCGCGGGAGCCTCCGCGCGCCGTCCGCTGGGATACGCCGTAGTCGGAGGACTGCTGCTCTCGCAAATTGTTACGCTCTACCTGACCCCGGTCTTCTACATTTACATGGAATCGTTCCAGGGCTGGGTCAACCGCGTTTTCCGTGGCCACCCCGCTCCCGCCGCTCAATCGGCGGACTAGCACGGACCATCAACTGCGCGAGGATCGGGACGGCCTGACTGCAAAATGTTCTCAAGGAGAAGAATGGGGCTCCGAAAAAGCTGCGTAGTCTCGAAGGGCTTCTCGAAGATCTGAATGTGGATATCACTGAGAAGGATATTGCGGAAGCCCGTCGCGGGATGTGGGGTAACTTTCCGAGAGACATCTCTTGATGTCGGCCGTGCTCGACACGCATGCCGCGATCTGGTACGTCTTCGCACGGAAAAGACTCTCTGAGGATGCCCTGAGTTTCATCCGTAGCAGTGTGGACAAAGGCCGGCCTGTGTTTGTTTCCGCGATTTCGATTGTAGAGGCGATCTACCTCATAGAGCGAGGCCGGGTTCCCTTCGAGGCCATTCAGCGCCTGGAAAGCGGCCTGAAGGATCCCGTTTCTGGCTTATTGGTTACCCCGGTTGATGAGGCAGTGGCACAGGCCGTGTACAGAATACCTCGGAACGTTGTCCCCGACCTGCCCGATCGCATCATTGCCGCAACCGCCCTCCAGCTCGGTGTTCCGCTCGTCACCCGAGACCGGCGGCTCCAAGATGCCGGAATCCGAACGATCTGGTGATCACAGTAGGGGGACGGCTTTTGACTTCGCGCACTGAGTAAATGGGCTTGTCCTGCGATTCATAATACGTCCGCGCCAGCATCTCTCCGAGCAGGCCCATGGTAAAGAACTGAATCCCGCCGACCAGCAGGGCCATGCCCAGCAAAAACAGCGGGGCATGCGCGCCCATAATGGGATCGTTCAGGAAAATCTTCCGGAACGCCAGCACCAGCATGAGGACTCCTCCGGCGACGGTTCCCAGCAGCCCGAACAACCCGAAAAACTGCAGCGGCCGCGTCGAGTAGTCCAGCAGAAACTTCACGCTGATCAAATCCAGCAGAACGCGAATGGTCCGGCCGATTCCGTAATTCGATTTTCCGGTCTGCCGGCTCGGATTGGTGATCGGCACTTCGCCGATTTTTGCCCCGAACGAGCTGGCCAGCGCCGGAATGAACCTGTGCAGTTCGCCGTAGAGATGAATCTCCGACGCGATTTCCCGGCGGTAGGCCTTGAAGGTGGTGCCGAAATCGTGCAGCGGGACTCCGGAAAGCTTGGCCATCATCCAGTTCGCCACGCGGCTGGGGAGTCTGCGCGTGAGCCAGTGATCCGAGCGCTCCACGCGCCATCCGCTTGCAATGTCGTAGCCTTCCGCGATCTTTTCCAGGAATTGCGGGATCTCTCCGGGGTCGTGCTGGAGGTCGCCGTCCATCGTGACAATCACCTCCCCGTGGGCGAAATCGAGCCCTGCTTTCAGCGCCGCGGTCTGCCCGAAATTTCGCCGCAGCCGCACCACGTGCACCCGCGGGTCGTGCTCGAAGATTTCCTGCAGCACGCGAAAGGTGTTGTCGCGGCTTCCATCGTCCACAAAGATCAGCTCATAGGGTTCCCCGACGGTGTCCATTACCTCGGTGAGCTTGAGATAAAGCGGCGGGATGTTTTCCTGCTCGTTGAAAAACGGCACGACGATCGAGCAGGCGATGGGTTCGCTGTTGTTCATTCGCGTTCGATAATTCTTCCGTAGTGTATCAATTCAATGCCGGCCGCGGCGATCACTTTCCTCAGCCGCGCATCCTTCAGCCCCTCCAATTCGCGTTCCCGGTGCATCTGCAGGCGCGTGCTCGATGCCGCCAGGCCCGCGTCGCGGTATCCCGGGTGGCACATCAATTCGCTAGTTCCTACGGGCAAGTTCCACAAAATTGTCTCCAGTTCGTTCGCATCGAGGAAGCCGGTTTGCGTAAGGCCGCAAAAGAATTCGGGGCACGTCAGGTCCGCGCGCTCTACTTCTGTGCGGGCGTCCGTGGCCATCCAGTTCAGCGCGCGCGCCCGGGCGTGCTGCGTCAGGATCGCCAGTGTACTCCGCCGGTTTCGCCGCAGCGTGCCGTTCCAGCCGAGGAAATGCTCGATGGACACCCGCACCGCAGGAATCGCGTGCCGCCTCGCCACTCGCAGAGCGATAAGGAAGAGCGCCGGCAGCATATGGACGTGCTTGTGCCCGTCCAAGTGCGTCGGCTGAATCCCCGCCTTTTCCACTTTGCCGATCTGCGCATCCCACTCCGCTTCCACCTCCGCGGGTCGTAGCCTCCCCGCCAACATTCTGGCCACAAGCTTCATCGGCCCGCCGGAAAACTGCCCTTGTTCATTCATCAGGCTGGGCACTTCCCAACGCGGGAGCAGCGGCGCCCCGTCGCTCAAATTCAGGTGTACGCCGACCCCCAGCCGCCTCTCCTGCCGCGCCAACTGCGCTGCGCCATCGAACGCCGCGCCGTTGGCCAGCAATGTCGTGCTGGTGACAATTCCGTTCCGATAGGCCTCCACGATTCCGCGGTTCACCCCTTCGGTCCAGCCAAAATCATCCGCGTTGACGATCAAGCGCTTCATTCGCGTTTCCTCAGCCGCTCTTTTCCGGCGCCCCGCATGTCATTTACGTCCGCGTACTATTGACGCTCCGGCCGTGCCTCTCTAGCATTGTAAATGCGGAAGGGGGCGCGGAATGGGGATTCACAAGGACGTTGCTCACGCCGACAAATGGCGGGAGCGCCGCCGCGGCGTGCGCCTGAACTCGCGCGTTGCGGTCGCTCTCGATTGGACTCCCGAGGGCGGCGACAAACAACATGTCGAAGTCCACACCCGCATGGTAAACCCATACGGCTGCCTCGTCGTGCTATCGCACGACCTCGCCTTCGAACAAAAGGTTCAGCTCACCAACCTGGCCACCCGCAAGGCCAATGATGCTGTGGTCGCTTGGAAGGGCAGTCAGTTGCACGACGGCCGGGAATTCGGCATCGAGCTCATCGGCCCGGAAATGGATTTCTGGGGTCTGGAGCTTTGAGGCCACCCAAGGCTTCTCCGGCACCCGCCAGTCAAACCGTCGCCGGTGAGGAGAAGCGCCGCAGCCAGCGCGTCATGATCCGCATTCCTGTAACGTTGCACATCCCCGGCCGCGAATCCGCCTCTTCCATCACCATCGCCGTCAACGATCACGGCGCCATGGTGGCGCGTCGGCTGCCGCGTCACGCGCCACCCTCAGGTAACCCGCGAGGGCGCCATGCTTCCTCTCGAATTCGAAAAGCCCATGCCCGGCTTCTGGAACATCGTCTTTCCTCTGTAGCAGCGCGGAAGAGCGATTCCTTGCTCCCGCGATTCCTCGTCGCCGAGACGGCCTTGGGAATAGGATCGCCGCGGGAGTCTTTCAGCAGTCTCTTAACCCCTTGAAAATCAACTCGGGTAAGAGTAGCTTCTCTCCGTGGGTGGGGTCTCGCAGTCATCCTGAGTGGCGGTCGGAAACCCTTTCTGCCCGGCCCGCATCGTAGAGACTTTATCCATTGGACGTGCCGAAAACGAATCCTGAGCCATGACCGGGTTAATACATTTCCCAGTTCAGAATTGCAGACTCGCAATCCTTCCGCCGCTGGGCGTCTCCCGGCTTCGTCTCGCGTTTTTTGTGCAGCACTCGGTAACTCGATTTTCGCGTCCGCCGCGATCCTACCGGACAATCAATCCTCTTCGATAACGAGGACCACATGACTCATAAACAATGGGCGTGGAGCAGGACGAAAGCCGCATCTGTTTATCTCTGGCCGTTAGTCGTCGTTGTAGCGATTATCGTGGTTTCTTGCTTCTTCTATGGAAACCCCTCCATGGCTCAGGCTCGGCAGCGGAAATCAATGGGGAACGCCAAGTCTGCATCGTCCAGGTTCGAAAACGCGCGCGCAGAATCCGGATCCAAGGAAGACGGCCCAGACCTGATCCGGCAGCGCATGGAGTGGTTCTATAAGCAGCGCGCGTTTCCTTTGGGTCACATTCCCGCCGGCGCGCGCATGAAAGCATTCGAGCACATGCAGCGCATGATGGAAAACGAAGGCAAGCTCGTTCGCCAGCCGAATGGCGGGTTCCCGGCCGTTGCATTCGCCCTTCCGCCAGCTCCTGGAAGCCCGACGTGGAACCCGATCGGTCCCGCGCCGACGACTGGCGGCACGTTTAGCCCTGTTACTGGGCGCGTCACGACGATCGCCGTGGATCCGAGCGTAACGACTGGTCAAACCGTGTTGATTGGAGGGGCTCAAGGAGGGATCTGGCGCTCCACTGACGGCGGCGCCACATGGACCGCTGTGGGTGACGCCAATCCATCGCTCGCGATGGGCTCGATTGCGTTCGCCCCGTCCAGTCCACTCACCGTCTACGCAGGCACCGGCGAACAGGCTTCGACGGGGTTCGACGTCTACTATGGCGCAGGCGTACTTAAGTCCACCGACGGCGGCTGTCCTTTCATCGGGCCATTCAGCAATAATTTCTTCCCTGGCGGCGGCGCCCGCATCAGCTACCTCTCGGTGAATCCTGCGAACGCAAATCTTATTCTCGTCGGCGCGCAGGTTTTCACCGGGGGTGACACCGCCGGAGTCTATTGTTCGGACGACGGAGGGGCCACGTGGGCGAATATCTGGCCGGGGCAAATGGCGACGTTTGTCGGGTATGCTACGAGCACTATCGCCTACGCCGCTCTCGGGCGTCCTTTCGGAAGCCCTGGCCCATTGGGGGGATCCCATCTGAATGGAATCTACAAGTCCATAAATGCGGATGGAACTGGGACTAAGAAATGCAGTGCCATCACGTTTAGCCAAATCACCGTTAATGGAACAGGTGCGCCCACGGCCGCGCAAATCGGCCGGGTTGACATTGGCATCGCGCCGAACGATCTCACTGGGAATACTATATTTGCCTCAATTGCCGACGCCACGACTCAATCCAACACGGATCTCGGTATTTTCAAGACTGCCGATGGCGGAGCCAATTGGACCAAGACCGCAGCTCCGGACATTTGCCGCCAGCAATGTTGGTTCGACAATGTTGTAAAAGTTGACTCTAATGGAGAGGTTTTCTTCGGGGGGTCCGCTGTAACCTCTGGGGGGAACCCGGCATGGATCCAGCGAAGTACAGACGCGGGTGCCACGTGGGCATCGGTTGTTCCTGTCTTCCTGGGTCCGGGTTTGCCCCATGTAGATAACCATACGATCACGCTTTTCAAGGCGGCTTCTTCGGGGAAGGTCATCGGATATCTGGGCAACGATGGAGGAGTATGGCGCACCGATGACGCCGAGGCAACAACGGTCACCTGGGCCAATCTCAATCAATCCGCTTCACCCCTGACCGGTCTCCAGCTCACGCAGTTCTATCCGAGCCTTTCCATTCATCCATCCAATCCCAATATCGCCTTTGCTGGTGCCCAAGACAATGCCAGCCAGAATCTCGGAGATCCTTCGGCGTCGTCAGCCTTCAACTGGGTGGATAACGGTACTTGCGGCGACGGCGGCTGGACCGTGATTGACCCCGTCACGCCGACCAATGTGTACGTCACCTGCCAGAGAATCAGCATCCATAAGTCGGTCACCGGCGGCGCGCCGAATTCGTTCACCACGGTCTCAGGCGCGATAGCTACTTCCGGAGATACTGTCAACTTTATTCCGCCTATTACCGTTGATCCTGCCAATCCCAACCGGCTCTACTTTGGTACGACGCGCGTCTGGCAAACCACCGACAATGCGGGTTCGTGGGCCCCCATCTCCGGGAACATTGACCCCGCCGCTGTCCCATCTGTGCTCACTGCGCTGGCGGTGGGGGGAAGTACAGGATCGGTTGTATACGGCGGAACCTCAGACGGTGCGGTCTCTGTGGCGACGAATGTAGCCGCCGGCTCGGCAGCCTTCAATCGAGTGCAAGGGATTAGCACATCCATCCCAAACCGTTCTGTAACCCAGATCGTGACAGATCCAGCGGACACCACGGGAAAGACCGCGTACGTTTTATACTCTGGTTTTGCCGGCATATACCCGGCGACTTGGTGGTTGACCCAGGCGACCCGACTCACAACTCACTTTATGCCGCAACCGATCTCGGGGTGTTCACAACCGCTGACGGCGGGGCGACCTGGACGTCGTTCAACAACAGCAGCCTGCCGAACGTGGCCGTGTTCTCACTCCGGCTCCACGCTCCTTCACGCGTGCTGACGGCGGCAACCCACGGCCGTGGTGCGTGGTCCGTCGTCCTGAACACATTCACGCCTACATTCAACATTTCTGAACTGAACCCTGTATCGGCAGCGGCCGGCTCAGCTTTTTTCCCACTTCTGGTTGATGGGCATGGCTTCACCATGAATTCGAAGATCCTGTTCAAATTAAACGCAAACACGACAACGATTACGCCAACTTTCCTCGATGCGGGGCATTTGAGCGGAGTTATCCCGGCGGCGGCGATTCAGACCGGAGGCGACGCGCAAGTGACCGTGACGGACCCGCTCCAGGCGAACCCGACGAACGCGCTGACGTTTGTGGTTACCGGCGGCGGTGACTTCTCGCTGGCGTTCACGGACCAAACGACCATGACGGTCACAGCCGGCCAAACCGCAACGTACACATTGACCATCGCTGCCTTGAACGGGTTTGCCGGAACAGTAAGTTTGAGCTGCTCGTTGCCTGCCACGGCGACAACCTGTTCGGCGAGCCCACCGTCAGTGAACCAGGCCGGCAATTTCACGGTCGCGGTCACCACCACATCGCGCGCCTTCCTGCCCTATTTGCAGCCTCTCCGCATTCAGAGGTACTGGCCGCTGGCTGCGCCGATGATCCTTGTCGCGCTTCTCGTGCTGGCGATCCTGCTCTCCGCCAAGCGGACAAGGCGCCAGCGCGGCTTCGCAGGCGCGACGTTTGCACTCGTCACGCTATTTCTGCTGTTTGAAACCGTCGGCTGCGGAGGAGGAGGCGGACCTCATGGCACGCCCGCAGGTACTTACACGGTAACTGTCGCCGGAACGTCCGGCAGCACCTCGCACACGGCGAACCTCACGCTCGTCGTGAACTGACGATCGCGGCGTTACCATTGCCAGTGGGGTAGGAATGCAGCGCGTCAGAGAAAGGGCGCAGTTTCGCCCCTCTCCATTTTTCCGAGTCCCGCCAAATTTGCCCTTGACAATCGGTAGTCATTTGTGCTATACGTACTTCTGTCGTAATCGCCAGGTTTACCCTGAGCGGTTTTCGCGCAGGGTGCCGCTACGGATGTTGCCTCTGGTTGCTCTGAAGGAAGTCACTCCAGGGCCCGCGGAAGAAACACCGGCCTGGGACCGAAAATGGACGGAGAAACCTCAAAGGAGGCTGAAATGCCGCCTAAACTCTTTAGTTTCACACACTTTCGCAAAAACACGTCCGCAAACCCTTTAGTTTCACACACTTTCAAAACAAAGGACTTAAAACCCTTTTGAATCACATACTTACAAAAAAAGGTGGGGGGTGGCCTTCACAGCAGCCCTTAGGGTTCAAGAGTAGACTACTGAGAGAAGGGAAGCGCGGCCAAATCAACATTGCCGCCGCTAAGGATGATTCCGATTCTAGGAACGTCGCCGGGCTTCTTGGCCGGCAGCCCCAGCGCGGCCAATCCACCGCGACGCAGCAGCGGCGCCACCGGCACGGCCGACGACGGCTCGATCAGGATCTTCATCCGCTCCCAGACCATTTTCATCGCCGAGATGATTTCCTCCTCGCTGACCAGAACGATGGCGTCCACGTTCCGCCGCAGGATGGCGAAGGTCCGCGGCGCAAGCCCCGCGCGCAAGCCGTCGGCAATCGTGTCGCTCTTCTCGATGGTTTGGAGCCGGCCGGTAGTCATCGAGCGGTACGCATCGTCGGCCTTCTCCGGCTCGCACCCGGTGACGCGAATTCCCGGCCGGATGTGCTTTGCCGCCAGAGCCGTTCCGCTCAGCAAGCCTCCGCCGCTCACCGGCGCGAGCAGCGCATCGAGGTCCGCGATTTCTTCAAGCAGCTCTTTGGCGGCCGTGGCCTGACCGGCAATAATCCGGTCGTCGTCATACGGGTGAACCATCACCGCGCCCGTCTCGCGCTCGATCCGCGCTGCCGCTTCCGCGCGCGCCGAGGCCGTCGGCTCGCAGAACGTAATCTGCCCGCCGTATCCCTCAACCGCAGTGACCTTCACCGGGGGAGCGTTCGACGGCATCACGATCCAGGCGCGCGCCCCGCGCTTCCTTGCCGCATACGCCAGCGCCGCCGCATGGTTCCCGGAGGAATGCGTGACCACGCCTCGCGTCACCTCTTCCGCGGTGAGCGAAAAAACCGTATTCGTTGCGCCGCGGATTTTGAACGAGCCCGTCTTCTGCAGGTTTTCGCATTTGAAGAACAGCTTCACGCCCGCCATCTGATCGAGCGAGGCGGAGGTCAGCACCGGCGTGCGATGAATGTGCGGCGCGATGCGTTCGTGCGCCGCGCAGATGGCCTTCCAGTCGGGTGCAGTGCTCTTGGAGGTCTCGGCAGTGGGTGTCGCGCTCATTTCGGTCCGTTTCCTCGATGCGAGTTTATCCCGCAATTATGGCATAGTCGGATGCGTCATGCCCGCCCCGGAATCTTCTTTCAGACCATCCACATTGGCCCGCAGCACTCGCGCCGACCAGGCGCTGTTGTTCCTTGCCGCGTTTCTGCGCTCGCTGATCATCGGCATGACCGGCGTGTTGCTGGCAATTCACTTGAGTTCCTCGGGATGGGACATCAAGACGATTGGAACTCTCGTCACCGCGGGCCTGGCGGGAAGCGCCGCCGCGACACTGTTGACCAGCCTCCTCTCCGCGCGCGCGGGAAGCCGCAAGACGCTGGCTCTTCTGGCGCTGCTCAATGCCGCAGGCTCGCTCAGTCTGGTGCTGACGCGCCGCCCCGGTTTGTTGCTCCTCACAGCCTTCTTTGGCATGGTCAACGCGCTGGGACGGGACCGCGGGCCCGCCTACGCCCTCGAGCAGGCCATCCTGCCCCAGACCACCACACCCGAGCGCCGCACCTTTCTTCTCGCCTGGTATGCGCTGACGCTCGACGGCGGCCTTGCTTTGGGAAGTCTGCTGGCGGGGGCGCCGCATCTCCTGCGCACGCATTGGCTGTGGGCTTCGCAGCCGGCCTACCGCGCGGCCTGGATCCTGGCCGCCTGCCTGTCGCTCCTTTCCGCGATTCTGTCGGCATCGCTTTCCCCGAGAATGGAATTGCCCGGGAGTGCGCGCGCGGGCTCGTTCAGCCGCTTGCCCAAAGTCAAGCCGGAATCGCGGCGGCGCATCACGCGCCTCGCCCTGCTGACCGGAATGGACAGCTTCGGCGGCGGGTTCCTGACCACCGCTCTGGTTTCCTTCTGGTTTTTCCGGCGCTTCGGCATCGGCGAGCAGTATCTTGGCCCGCTGTTTTTCGGGGCGCGAGTGGCCAACGCTGCTTCCCATCTGGTGGCGGCCTGGCTCGCGGGGCGCATCGGATTGCTGAACACGATTGTGCTCACCCATCTGCCGTCGAGCCTGTTTCTGATGGCTGTGCCGTTTGCGCCGAATTTCGCGTGGGCCACGGTGCTCTTTCTTTGCCGCGAAGCGCTCGTCGAAATGGACGTCCCGACGCGCCAATCGTACATTGTCGCCGTGGTCGAGCCCGACGAGCGCGCCATTGCCACGGGGATGTCGGTGCTTACTCGAAACGTTGCCTATGCCACGGCCCCCGTGGGCGCCGGATTGGCGATGAGCGGCCTTTCTTTTGCGAGCCCTCTGTTCTTTGGGGCGGGCATCAAGATGGCCTACGACATCCTGCTCTATGTTTCCTTCCGGCGCATCAAGCCGCCCGAAGAGCGCGGGAATCCTTAATCGATGGGAGGATAGGTGCGCGCCGTGGACCTTCGGTTTATCTAATGACCTGTTTGGTGGGAACCGCTGCGGAACGTCGTCTTGGCGCTGGCGGCATTCTCAAAATGGTCGAAGACGCGCACGGCGACGGTGTGTTCGCTCGCCGCCAGATTGGTGAGTGTGAATTCGTAGCTTTCGTGCGGCGAGTCGCTCAGCCGCCCGGTTGGATAAACGATTGTCCAATCGCCGCCGTCGAGGCTGTACTCCGCCCGCTCGATGGCGCTCGAGGAGTCGCGCGCCTCGAAGCGGATGGTAACGCCTTCCACGGCAGGGCTGCCGCCGCGAGTGACAAACGGTGTTGCGCTCAGCTTCTCGACCAGGGGCGGCGTGTTGTCCACTTCGAACCGCTCGCTGACGCGCTCCGAGGTGAGCGCGTCGCCCGGCGGATTCGCCGGCGCGTCCGAAGCGACAATCTTCAGAGTGTAGGCGCCGTCGGGCATTGTGGTTGTGTCCCACGAAAAATGTTTCTGCTCGATCTTGTCCTTCAAGAGCTTCCATTCGTTCTCGCCTTCGCCGCGGTAGTAGATCGAGTAAAGCAGTTCGTCGTCGTTGTCGTCATGCGCGCTCCACACCACCGAGAGCCAGCCTCTGTGCTGGAATCCTTGCGGAGGGGCTTCGAACTTCTGTGGCGCTCGTTCGATCTGGGCCGCACTGATGTTCACCGAAATATTCCCCGGCGGATTCGGCTGCGGCGGCATTTTCAACTGCACCGGCTGCTGCATTTGTGGGCCAGCAGAAGGCGCGGCTGGGCTCTGGATGCGAATACCAGGGTTCTGCAACACGATGGCATCAATCGCCGGCGCAACATTCCTCGGCAGATACGCCAGGTTCACCCAGTCAATATCATCGCCAGGACGGCCATGGCGGATCACCGCTTTCCATTGCACAAACCGCGCGGGCGGGCACTCCACCTTTTCTCCCGAGGGCGCCCTGTACGGCCCGGCCCAGGGGCTCCACTCTCTGCCCGGGTCGGACGTATTTCCCGAGCGCACATAAAAGGAAACCCGCGCACCCCCGTTTTTTGTCGCGTCGGTGCGCGCTGCGCCTTGTCCCCACCATTCCAGCCGGCCCCATTCGGAAAAGATGCGCGCGTCAAAGGGCTGCGACTCAAAGCTTCCCTCAGCTTCATAGTCCGGCCCGAGCGTAAACACCTTTCCGGGATTTGCCGTGCTCAGAAAGATCTTGCCCGAAGGGCCTTGCGCAAACCCGGTGACCTGCGCCGAGGCGGCTTTTGCGAGATGGGAGAACACTCCCGCGCTCTCAACCTCGATGATGGCGCCGTCATTCCCCGTGCCCAGCAGCAGCTTTCCCTCGGCGGAAAAACCGAGCGCGTAGACCAGGGAGTCGCGCGAACTCCAGATCTCCTCGGGAGCACCGTCCGGGGCCAGGCGATAGACGGCGCTGGAAACAGCCGGAGGAAAGGGAACGAAGACGGGCTGTTGCTGGATGACTGCGCCGGGGTTGACGTTCCCAGTGACGGAAGGACCCGTCGTGATGATGGGCTGCGATATCAGCGGCACCTGGGGGGCCTGCGGAAAGATCACTCCGGGCCGCTGCTTTTCGCCGACGGCCGCGGCAAATATGTTTCCTGCGCGGTCCACAACGAGAGCGGTGATTTCTTTCTTCGAGGTTTCGTACAAAACGAATGCAGGGCCAGAGGACGCGGCGTCGTCCTTATCACCTTTTTTCTTGTTATCGGGAAGCTTTGCGGTGGAGATGCGCAAGATTCGCCCGCTCGGCTCGGTGCCGGCGAGCAAATTCCCTTGGGAGTCGAGCGCCAGCGAACGAATGTGCGTTTCCTCGGCGGCATAGAAAAGTTGGCCCTTGCCATCGGGCGCAACGGCAAAGATCTGGCCTTTATCCCCGGTGGCGACATAAACGGTGCCGCCGGCGCTCACGGCGAGGTCCCAGATATATTTTGTTTTCGGCTCGAAGAAAACGGATTTCTCTCCCGACGGGGAGACCTTGTAAACCTTGCCGTCCGGAGATGTGGCGACGAAAAGATTGTCGTGCGCGTCTACGGCGAGCGCTTGAGCGACCAATTCATCCGATTCAAAAACCTTTACCGCCTTCCCGGCCGAATCGAACCGAAAGACTTTGGCGTTCGACCCGCCAGCGGCATACAAATTTCCTTTCGAGTCGAGCCGCAACGCCCACAGATACGCGGAATCCGCGTCGGCAAAAGCCGAAAAGCGCGGCGCCAAAACGAGCCGGCCGTCGCTGCGCACGGCGATTCCGTGCGCGGTGCCGCGCAGGAACTCCTCGAGTGTGGATTGCCTCCAGTGGCGCGTGTGCTCGGCGAGCGCCAGCGGCGCGAGCGCAGCCGCAAGCAAGACTGGAAGAAGAGCTGCAAGAAGTTTTCGCGAAAGATGCGGCATCGTCCTTGTCCTCATAGGGAAGTCGCCCGCGGGGGTCCTGCGGCTACTTCACAATGATGGTGAGCGAGGTAAATCCGGTAACCACTTCATTCATCGGCACGGACCACTCGCCGGCCACCGATTCCCGGAGCAACTGCGCGCCGCCCGGCGCATTCCTGTGGTCCAGCACATTGATCTGTGAGAGCGGCGCGTTGGGAAGCTCCTTGTCCTCAACGAGCAAGGTTGGTGTCGGCTCAAATATCGCGACGTACAAGCGGTCGTTGCGCCGCTCTTTGTTTAGCAGGGTGATGAGTTGCTCGAGGCCAGCCAGGTTTCCCGGCGGACCGACCGTGAAGGGACGTACGGAGCGGTTCATCGAGTCGGCGTCGCTTACCTGAACGCGCAGCGTCGAACCGTGCGCCGCTTGCGCAGGAATCGTGATGGGGACTTCGGTGATGACCGGAGCGCCGCGATAGGGTCGCAGAAGCACCTTCACCCGCAGGGATTCGCCGGGCATGGCTTCACCCTTCTCCAGCCAAGCGCTTTCAATCGCCGCCCCGCGCCGCTCCGGCAGCCCTTCGACTTTCAAGGAAATGCGCTCGACGCGCGCCGCTTCATAAGGGTTCCCGAAGATACGCGCGAAAACGCTCTGCACCGTGAGGGCCACGAAGATTCCGTCCGGAACGAACTGGTCGGTCGGCGCGAACATGTTCTCGAGACGGACCGCGGAATGACCCGCCAGTGAAATCTCGCCGCTGAGCCGCATGGTGCGCCCCTCGCCGTAGACGGGGTTGGCGACCAATCCGTTGAACGCGGTGATGGCCACAAGCAGAGGCGTGATCTTGGGATGCTGGATGAGCTCGAAGTGGAGCTGCTTTTCGCCGGCCGGAGAAGCGACAGTCAAGTCCATCGGAATCATGC
>WNGL01001584.1_pt1 | contig 27880 bp, 30 predicted proteins | sample 5400591 | NCBI WGS metagenome assembly WNGL01 (sample SAMN13153377, study PRJNA577476) | soil metagenome | isolation source: 80 cm soil or saprolite under Garry oak tree replicate 1 | place: USA:California | collected 2016-06-15 | reverse complement strand
CCCAACCTGCAGCGACGAGGCCATTCCGGTGTTTGCCCTGGCGTTGAAGACAAGCTCGGCCCGGCCGTCGATGGCCCGCCGGACGTCCTCCTCGGCGTAGACGACGACCGTCTGATGGCAGCCCCCTTCGGACGCGGCCTCGAGCACGTGCCTTACCATCGGCACCCCGTCGATGTCGAGGAGCAGCTTTTGCGACCCGGGCATCCGCGAGCTGCGCCCGGCGGCGAGGACGATGCCCCCCACGGGAAGCAGCGCGGCGGCCAGGCGCTCGAACGGCGGTCGGGCCGCGCGAATCCATTCCACCTCGATGCCCGCTCGGATGGCGACTTCCGCGAAATCACGCAGGCGTCCGCTGTCGCCGTCGACCAGCAAAAGGCGACGTCCGACCAGCGGCGAAAGGTCGGGCACCTTCTCCGGCAGGCCGACGACCGCGACCGACCTGCAGTCGCTTCGTGCTGCGATGTGCTGCAGACCAGCGTCGAGGTCCTTGCCCCGCACGACCATCGAATGCGGGCCCTCTGGTTCGCGATAAGTGCGGCCTCGAATCGCCAGGTCGAGGTCGCCCATGACGAAGACAGACAAAGCCCAGTCAGCATGCCAGATGGGACCCGAATTACTCTCTCTTGAATGGCCATTCTTGGGGCTCATGTCGACTCGTCCGGAGGACTCCACCTGGCCTTTGAGCGTGCGAGGGCGATGGGGGCGGACGCCATACAGGTTCACCCTACGCCGCCCGGGTTCTGGGGGTCGCCCAAGCTCGACGAGAACCGCATCGCGACTTTCAAGGAGGCCGCCGCCAGGCACGGCCATCCGCCGTTCTACTTCCACGCGGTCTATCTGATCAACCTCGCCGGCGATGATCCGACGCTTCGCCAGCGCTCGGAGAGCACGCTGGCCGGCTATCTGAAAGCGGCCGACGAGCTCGGCGTGAACGGAGTGATCTTTCACACCGGCTCGCACAAGGGCGCGGGCTTTGAGGCGAGGCTCCCCGCGATCACCGAGCATCTGCAGCACGTGCTCGAGAGGGCGAGCCCGAAGTCGGCGCGCCTGCTGATCGAAAACAATGCCGGCCTGGGCGGCTGCGTTGGAGCGAGGTTCGAGGAGATCGCGCAGATGATCAGCGCGCTGGACAACGACCGACGCGTTGCGGTCTGCTTCGACACGTGCCACGCGTTTGCCTCGGGCTACGACGAGCGGACGCAGGCCGACGTGAAAAAGACGATCGACGAGCTGGACCGAGTCATCGGCATGTCGCGCGTCGAGGTGATCCACTGCAACGACTCTGTCACCGGTCTCGGATCGAACCGCGACCGCCACGCCAACATCGGCACAGGTCAGATCGGTGAGGAGGGCTTCCGGGCCTTGCTCCGCGAGCCGCGGCTCGCGAAGCTGCCTTTCATCCTTGAGGTGCCGGGCGCGGGTGGCGGGGCCGACGCCGAGCAGGTCGCGGTTTTACGCCGGCTGGCCGCCTAGCGCGTCCGCACCCACCATCGAGGACGAACACCTCGCACCACCGGCCAGGCCAGACCGTCGAGCAGCCGCCAAAGTTCCCGCATGACCGCGCATCTACGCCGCGTCGGCCGCGGAGTCGCTTTCATCGTCGATGAGTTGCATTCGCCGGCGGCGCGCCGGTCTTCGCGTGGCAAGCCCGGCGAGCCACCACACCCGCTCCCCGAGGCGGCGAAACAACGCGATCAGGCCCGTGGGAGTGGTGTCGCCGTACAGCCGCCTGCTCTCGGCCTCCAGCTGAATGTCCTTGAGCCGCTGCCACATCACGTCCTCGTTCATGTACGGGTTCATTTTCGACCTCCTAACCAGCTAATGCCCTACGACAGTTATTATAACCGCTGTTGCGCCTTTTGTGGTTATGGTAAACTAAATTTCGATGTCTGAACGGGAAACGGCGACCGGCGGGCTCGGCCTGGTCCAGACCTTCGTCAACACCCTCGACATGGTGCCCAGGAACGAGGAGCTCAACGACCCAAACACGCTCAAGGCGTGGCTGGTTGCAAGGGACCTGATGGACCCCTCCCAGCCGGTCGATGAGGCCGACCTCAAGCACGCGCACGCCGTCCGGGAGGCGATGCGGGCGGTGATCGGCGGCAACTCGGGATACCGGATCTACCCCGTCGAGCTGGCCACCCTCAACGAGGCCGCCAGCGCAAGCAAACTGCGAATGCGCTTTGGGCCGGAAGGCAGGGCGCGCCTCGAGCCCGAGGCGTCAGGCGCGGTCGGGGCGATCGGCCGCCTGGTCGCGAGCTTCTACTCAGCGATGCAGGACGAGAACTGGGAGCGGCTCAAGCTCTGCAGCTCTGACGAGTGCCGCTGGGCGTTCTATGACCGCTCGAAGAACCACTCGAGTCGTTGGTGCACCATGGCCTCTTGCGGCAATCGAGAAAAAGCGCGCCGCTTCAGGGCGCAGAAGAAGCTACCTTCGGGCCGCCTTCATCGACACGCCTGAACCACCAAAGCGCACCGCTGTGACCTCAGCCAAAATGCCGAGCGCCGTCTCCTCCGCCCCGCGACCCCCCAGGTCCAACCCGATGGGACCGTGCACGCGCGAGAGCTGCTCTTCGGTGAAGCCTTCTGTGCGGAGCGCGTCGAATCGGTTCTGATTGGTCTTGCGGCTGCCGATGGCTCCGATGTAGCCGGCGTCCTTCGTCAGCACCGAGCGCAGCGCGGGCAGATCGAACTTCGGATCGTGGGTGAGGATTACGACGTAGGTCGACCTGTCGATCTCCAGCTTTGCCATGGCCTCGTCCGGCCACGCGACGATCACCTCGTCCGCCTCCGGAAATCTATCTTTGGTCGCGAACTTCGCGCGCGCGTCGATCACGGTCACGCGGTACCCCATCAGCTTCGCGAGCCGATGGAGCGGTATCGCGATGTGGATGGCGCCGACGATGACCAGATGAGCCGGCCGGCGGAAGGGCTCGACGAACAGCTCGCCGTCGCGCCGCGCGAGCTCTGAACCCGGCGGAGTGCCTTTGATGAGCTCCGCCTGGCCGCTGACGAGGTTGGTGCGCAGCGTTGCCGGCTCGTTGCGATCGAGCATGTTGATCAGCTGCCTGTGAACCGCGCCGAGCGATTGGATGAAGACCTCGATGTGGCCCCCGCATGCTAGTCCCACCTCGAAAGCCACGTCGTCCGCGACGCCGAACGCGGCGACCGTCGGCGTTCCGGACTTGAGGACCTTCTGAGCTTCCTCGAACACGGCGCCTTCGATGCATCCGTTGGAGACCGAGCCGGCCATCTTGCCCGAACGCGTGACCAGCATCTTGGAGCCGAGCGGCCGCGGGCTCGAGCCCCAGGTCTCGATCACCGTCGCGATCGCGATCTCCTCGCCCTCGCGCGTCCACTGATTGAGCTCGTTCAGGACTTCCCTCATCGGGTAGTCCTGCTGTCCAGGCCGGCCAGCAGTCTTCCGAGGTCATCGAGCGCCTCGAGATTGTGCGCCGCCAGGAAGTCGTCGCAGTACGGAAGCGCGGCCGCCATCCCACGCGTCAGCGGCTCATAGCCTTCGGAGCCGAGGAGCGGGTTGAGCCAGATGAGCCTGTGCGCGGACCGGCGCAGGTGCACGAGCTCGGCGCTCAGCTGAGCGGGGTCGCCTCGGTCCCACCCATCGCTGATGATGATCACGACCGCACCGTGCCCTAGCACACGGCGCGCCCAGTGGCGATTGAAATCGCCGAGCGCATCACCGATTCGTGTCCCGCCGCTGAAGTCGCGCACGCCCTTGCTCACGGAATCGAGCGCGCGGTCGAGGTCGCGCTGACGCAGCAGGCGCGTGATGCGAGTGAGCCGTGTCGAGAACACGAAAGCCTCGAGGTCCTCTCGGCGCGCGATGGCGTGGGCGAAGATCATGAGGAGTCGCGAGTAGCGCTCCATCGACCCGCTCACGTCGCAGATGAGCACGAGCGGCCGGCGGCGCACACGCGGCTTGCGGTGAAACAGAGTCATCAGCTCACCGCTGGAGCGAATTGCGTGGCGGGCCGAGCGCCGCAAATCGATGCGGCCGGTGCGCGATGCCCGCAGCCGGCGGGTGCGGCGTTCGGCCACGCGCCAGGGCGCCTGCTCGAGGAGTCGGCGGACCTGCTCGGTCTCGGCCCACGTCATCTCTTCGAAGTCCTTGTGCCGGAGCAGCTCTTCCGCGCTGTAGCCGCTCGAGCGTGCCGGAAACTCGGCCGGATTCTGCTCGCGGTTCATCTGCGAGGCGTTGAGCCCCAGGGCGTTGGCCCAGACCTTCGCACGCTCGGGCGAGAGAGGCAGAGCGCGGCTGCGCCCGGGGATCATGCCGGCAGAAGCGCGAGGGTCAGGCGGCGCCCAGAAGATGTCGAAGGCTGCCTCGAAGGTCGGGAGGTCTTCCTTGCGGCTCACGAACACCGACCGCAGCGCATTTCGAAAATCGGCCTGCCGCTTCAGGTCGATCAAGCCGAGCGCGCGCGTGGCGTCGGTCAGCCGCCGCGGCCCCGCCTCGAGTCCCGCATCGTGCAGCAGGCGCGCAAACGCGCCGAGGCGCGGAAGGAGGTCAGGAGGAGCGGCCGCTTCGCTAGGCACGCTGCGCCTTTTCGACCAGCGCGGGCACCTGCTCGCGCACGCGCTCCAGGTCTTCCTGGTACTTGAGGGCCGCGCCCATGGTCGCGTTGACGAGGTTCGAGTCGATGTGAGTGGCGCCCAGTGCGGCCAGGGACCGCGCCCAGTCGAGCGTCTCCGCGACTCCCGGCACCTTGTACAGGTCCATTCCCCGCAGTCCCTGGACCAGCGCCGCCACCTCACGGGCGAGCCCATCGGCCGCCTCGGGCGCCCGCGCGCGCACGATCTCGACCTCTTTGTCGAGGTCGGGATAGTCGATCCAGTGATAGAGGCAGCGGCGCTTGAGGGCGTCGTGGACCTCGCGTGTGCGGTTGGACGTGATCACGACGAACGGCACCTGGCGTGCCTTGATGGTGCCGATCTCCGGGATAGAGACCTGAAAGTCGGAGAGCAGCTCGAGCAGGAAGGCCTCGAACTCTTCGTCCGACCGATCGATCTCGTCGATGAGCAGCACCGGCGGCGTCGCGTCGTCGTTGTCGATCGCGTCGAGCAGGGGCCGGCGCAGCAGGAACTCGGAGCTGAAGATCTCCCGCTCCGCGGCGCGCCTGTCGGTCTTATCGGATCCCTCCCCCATCAGCCGGATGTGCAGCAGCTGCCGCGGATAGTTCCACTCGTAAACCGCGTGCGCGAGGTCGATGCCCTCGTAGCACTGGAGCCGGATCAGTCGCGCGCCGAGCACCTCGGCCATGACCTTGGCCGCCTCCGTCTTGCCGACACCCGCCTCACCTTCGATGAACAGCGGCTTCTGGAGCTGGAGGGCGAGAAAGATCGAGGTGGCAAGCGCGCGGTCGCCGATATAGCGGCGCTCGCGCAGGCGGCGTTCGATCTCTTCGATCGTCGTGGGAGCGCTCACAGAGACAAAGAGTACGAGGTGGCTCGGTCAGCCGGGCCGAGCCACCCCGAGCCTTTACTGGTGTCCCTCGGCCTGGTTTATCGCCCGCTTGGTCAGCACGCGGGCGAGGTGCTTCTTGTATTCGGGGCTGGCACGCAGGTCACCGGCCGGGTCGAGGCCGTCCGACGCGTGCTGCGCCGCCTCCTCGGCCTTTGCGCCCTTGTGCAGCGCCTCCTCCACAGCCTTCGCTCGAACCGGCGTCGGGCCGACGTTGGTGAGGCCGATCCTCCAACCGCCGTTCATCTTCTGGGCGGCCACACCGACGATCGCCCAGTCGAAAAGCCGGCGGCGGAACTTGACGTACTTGTGCGGTCCGTTCGCGACCGGGAACACAACTTCGGTCACGACCTCGTCCGGGCCGAGCGCTGTGGTGAACAGGTCCTTGAAAAAGTCGCGCGCGGGGATCGTCCGCTGGTTGGTCACGATATCGGCATCGAGCATCAGCGCCAGCGTCGGGTAGTCACCCGCCGAGTCGGCATGCGCGATGACTCCGCCCATCGTGCCCATGTTGCGCACCTGGTTGTCGCCGACCTGGCTCGCGATCTCGGCGAGCAGCGGCAGCTTTTCTTTCACTACCGACGAGTTGTGGATCGTCACGTGCCTCGTCAGCGCGCCGATGCGGAGCTTGTGCCCGTCCTCTTTGATGTGGTCGAGCTCTTTGATGCCGTTGATGTCGACCAGCGCGGTCGGCTGCGCGAGGCGCAGGCGCATGAGCGGGATCAGGCTGTGCCCGCCCGCCAGCACCTTGGCGTCCTCGCCGAACTTGTGGAGGAGCTTGGAGGCCTCCTCGACCGAGGAGGCGCGGGCGTATTCGAATGCGGCGGGAATCACTTGCGTGCCTCCTTGATCATCTTCCAGAGCCTGTCTGGGCTGGCAGGCATGTCGACATGCTTGATACCCAGCGGGCTGAGCGCGTCGCAGATGGCGTTGATCACAGCGGCGCTCGCCGCGATCGTGCCCGCCTCGCCGACTCCCTTCACTCCAAGGTCATTCGTTGGCGAGGGCGTGACCGTTCGGTCGAGCTGTAGCTCCGGAATCTCACCTATCCCGGGAATGTTGTAATCGAGCAAGGTTCCCGTGCGAAGCTGCCCGGTATCAGGGTCATGGACGACTTCTTCGAACAGCGCCTGTCCGATGCCCTGCGCGACGCCGCCATGGATCTGGCCGTCGACGATCATGGGATTGATGACGTTTCCGCAGTCATCCACCGCGATGTATTTCTGGATGTCGACCTCGCCCGTCTCCAGATCGACCTCGACGACGCAAATGTGCGCGCCGAAGGGCCAGGTGAAGTTCGGCGGATCGAAGTAAGTCACAGCCTCAAGGCCGGCTTCCATCCCCTCAGGAAGTCCGGGGAGATGCGCCGCAAACGCGACCTCGCCCATCGTCTTGGCACGCTCGGGACTGCCCTTGACATGGAATCGTCCCTGGTCGAAGACGACGTCGTCCTCTGCCGCTTCGAGCATGTGCGCAGCGATCTTCTTCGCCTTTTCGACGACTTTCTGGCAGGACCTATAGATCGAAATGCCGCCTACCGGAAGGCTGCGGCTTCCATAGGTTCCGTACCCGAACGGTGTGTCGGCGGTGTCGCCGTGATGAATCTCGATCGATTCGTATGGAACGCCCAGGGTGTCCGCGACGATCTGCGCGAACGTCGTGTCATGCCCCTGGCCGTGCGAATGGGTCCCGACCGCGACCGTGACCGACCCTGTCGGATGTACGCGCACGACCGACGATTCGACCAGTGAGAGGTTGCCCGAGAGGTGGGCGGTCGCCGCAGAGGGACCGACGCCGCAGATCTCGACGTACGTCGAGAGCCCGATACCGAGGTAGCGTCCCTGCTTGCGCAGATCCGCCTGCCGCCGGCGGAGCTGGTCATAGCCGACGAGCTGCTTCGCCTTGTCCAGGGTTTTCGCGTAGTTGCCGGAGTCGTAAACCATTCCGAGCGCGCTCGTGAACGGGAACTCTTTCTCGCCAGGAAAGTTCTTGAGTCGGACGTCGGCCGGATCCAACTTCAATTCGTGAGCGACAAGGTCGACCGCTCGCTCGACCAGGTGAGCAGCCTCGGGGCGGCCTGCACCGCGATAGGGGTCGGTTGACATCTTGTTGGACAGGATGCCGACCGTTCGACCGTGAACCGCCTTCCACTTGTAGCAGCCAGGCGATAGAAGCAGCGCGAGCGAACTTTGAAGCGCTCCGAAGACACCTATGTAAGCCCCGTTGTCGGACAGGTTCGTTACCTTAAGCCCGAGCAGCGTTCCGTCTCGCTTCGCCGCGACCTCAATGTCAAAAATGTGTCCACGCCCATGCGTGGTCGCCTGCAGATTTTCTGTCCGGCCCTCAACCCACTTCACCGGGCGGCCGGAGAGCTTGGAGGCAGCGGCGGCGAGGTACTCCTCTGGGTAGGGCCGCAGCTTGCTCCCAAAGCCACCGCCGACGTCAGGTGAGATGACCCTGATCTGGCTTTCAGGCATGCCGAGCCCGAAGCACAGAAAGATGCGGATGAAGTGGGGGACCTGCGTTGAGGTCCACAGCGTCAACTGGTTGCCGAACGGCGCGTAGTCCGCGATTACCACCCGTGGCTCCATCGACATTGGGAACACGCGCTGTTGAACGATCCGCTCCTTGACCACGACGTCGGCTTCCTTGAAGGCGGCTTCGATGTCACCACCCGGAAAGTTGACATCCCATGCGATGTTGTCCGGACCGTCGCTGTGCGCCTTGGCGCTCCCCTTCTGCATCGCCTTTTCGAAATCGACGACAACCGGGAGAGATTCGTAGTCAACCTGGACCAGCTCCGCAGCGTCGGCGGCTTGATATCGCTCTTCAGCCAGCACGACCGCGACCGGTTCACCGAAATAGACAACCTCGGTTTCAGCGATCGGAAACTGATTGGGGACGTATTTCTTGTCGGCGATCAGCGATTCCGTGACCGGGAGTCCCCCGCTCAACACGGTCTTGAAATCGCGGGCGGTGTAGATGGCGACCACGCCCGGGGCCTTGCTGGCTTCGGTGATGTCGATGCTCTTCACCCGCGCGTGAGCCTGTGCGCTTCGGACGAGTGACATGTAGACCATGCCCACCTGGCGAAGGTCGTCCACGTAGCTTCCATGCCCTGTGACCAGCTTCGGGTCTTCGCGGCGGTGGATCTTGGCGCCGATCATCGTCGTGACTGCCATGACTCAGCTCCTCCGCGCGGCGGCGCGCTCGCTTGGCTTCGCTTGCGCCCCGCTCATCGTCTTCGCCGCGGTCTGGACGGCCTTGACGATGTTCACGTAGCCCGTACACCGGCACAGGTTGCCTTCGAGGCCCTGGCGAATCTCGTCTTCGGTCGGGTTCGGGTTCTGGTCGAGCAGGTAGGCCGCGGCCATGATGAAGCCCGGCGTGCAGTAGCCGCACTGCAAACCGTGTTCATCCCAGAAGGCCTGCTGGATCGGGTGCAGCTCCCCGTCCTTGGCCATGCCTTCGATCGTCATCAGGCTCCTGCCTTCGGCCTGGACGGCGAACATCGTGCAGCTCTTGACGGCCTGGCCGTCGACCAGGATGGTGCACGCGCCGCACTGGCTCGTATCGCAGCCGATGTGCGTGCCGGTCAGCCCCAGGTTGTCTCGGAGATAGTGCACGAGCAGCAGGCGAGGCTCCACCTCATGCTCGTGCCGCCGGCCGTTGACGGTTGTCGCGACCTTGTGCTTCATCAGTCCTCCTAAACCCCTCCGGTAGCGGTGCGCGGGCGGCACCGATCAACTCAGCGCAGATGAACCCCTCTATTGCGCTACTTTTAGGCGAGAAATGCAACTGGAGAATTCCTTTCAGGTGGGCGCCCCACCCGACCGGGTGTTCGATTACCTCCTCGACGTCAACAAGGTCGTGGGCTGCGTGCCCGGCGCGGAGCTGACCGAGGTCGTCGACGCGAGCACGTTCACGGGCAAGGTCAAAGTCAAAGTCGGGCCGATCTCGGTCGCGTACAACGGCACCGCCCGGATCTCAGAACGCAGCGATTCGGACCGCACGGCCACGCTGACCGCTGAGGGAAGGGAGACCACCGGCCAGGGGACGGCCAAGGCGACCGCCCATATGACGGTGGAGCCGGCAGCTGAGGGATCGACGGTGCGCATCGTGACCGAGTACCACGTCGCGGGCCGGGTGGCTTCGTTCGGCCGGGGCGTGATGGAGGACGTGTCGAAGCGGATCGTCAAGGACATGGCCGCCTGCATCAAGGCCAACCTGGAGGCCGCGCCGCCACCAAACCCGCCAAGTGGAGTCGCCGCAAACAGTCAGGCGCCGGCCCCGCCGCCGCCTGCGGTCGCGCAGCCGATCAATGCCTTCGGGATGTTTCTGCACCTGATCTCGCTGAGGTTGCAGCGCTTGTTCGGCCGGCGCGGTACCGATACGCGCGGCTGACGCCAGACGTGCGTTAGGGGCGGCGTCCTAGCGCACGGCTGACGCCAGACGTGCGGAATCCCCTTCGGTCCGGCCGGGCCTCTTAGCCCAGGAAGACAGCCAGCATCAGGTCGCGGTTGACCCAGATGTTGGGCTGGGTCCAGCTCTTGCCGGCGACCCCGAAGATCGTCACGGTCGCGTCGAGGATGGAGAAGAAGCGGGCCTTCATCAGGATCTCGGTGTGCATGGAGGCCTCGGTCGCCTTTGGAAACTCGGCTGCGCCCGTGACCATGAAGCTCGCAGCCTGGAACATGACATAGCGCCGCACCATGTCGGCCACCAGGTCGGGTGGCGGCGGCTCCGGCTCGATGGTGCGGATGCCGCCGATGAAGTCCTTGTTGAACAGGCCCTCCGGAATCCCGCTCAGCGGCACAGCGCCCGGGACCAACGGCTCGGCGCTGACGTTGCGCAGGTGGAAGAGCGGCTCCGGGTCGTTGATCGTCTCGCGGAGCCGTCCGCCGCGGACCTGGATCTCAGCGGTCAAGCGCTCAGAAGAGGTCAGCACGTCGACCTTGCTCCACGAGAGGTTGGCGGCGGTGAACCCTCCAGAAGGGCTGCCTGACATCAGCGGGCAAGGATAACTCGGCGGCCCCGAATCTCGACAATGACTTGCGTGAACCTCGACGGGGCGCGAGACGGGATTCGCCTCTGGCCCCACCTGAACGCATTCATCTCGGTGTCGGAAGAGGATGGCGAAGGGCTCGTGGTCGCGGTCAAGGACCTCGTCGACGTCCGGGGCATGGTCACGACGGCGGGCGGGATCATCCTCCCCGACGTCCCCGCCGCCGAGGACGCGCCCGTGGTCCGCCGCATCCGCGAGGCCGGGTGCGTGATCATCGGCAAGACGAACCTGCACGAGTTCGCCTACGGCGTGACCAGCGTGAACCCGCATTACGGCACCGTGCGCAACCCCGCCGACCCCAGCCGCGTCGCGGGCGGCTCGTCGGGCGGCTCCGCCGCCGCGGTCGGGGCGGCGTTATGCGACTGGGCCATCGGCAGCGACACCGGCGGGTCGATCCGCATCCCGGCCTCCCTTTGCGGCGTGGCGGGTTTCAAGCCGGCATTCGGCAGCATCGACATCTCCGGCGTGATCCCCCTGAGCAAGTCGCTGGACACCCTCGGGCCGATCGCACCGAACATCGCCGCGGTGGCGCGCGCGTACACGATGATGTCGGGCGAAGAGGTCTCCCTCGACGGGCTGACCGCACCCCAGCTGGCGGTGCCGGCGGATTGGGTCAGCGACCTCGATGGACCGACCGCTGAGGCCTGGTCCAAGGTGTCGAGCGGACTGCCCGAAGTCGAGTTCGTCGACCGCAACCGCCTGTTCGAGGTCGGCCTGACCATCCTGCTGGCGGAAGCCGCCGAATACCACCGGCAATGGGCCACCGACTACCCGGAGAAATACGGCGCCGACGTGCTTCGCCTCATCCGGCGCGGGCTCGAGATTCCGATCGGCGCATACCAGGAGGCGCTGCGCGAGAGGATGCAGCTGCAGGTTGCGGCCCAGCGCGCGATGGAGGAGATCGACGCGCTGGTCCTGCCCGCCACGGCGATCGTCGCCCCGCCGGTCGACGCCGGCCCGGAGGTCCGCGAGCCCCTTTCGAGGTTCACCCGTCCGTTCAACACGACGCACCAACCCGTCGCGGTCCTGCCCGCGCGTTTGCCGCTCGGACTTCCGGTGGGCATCCAGGTCGCGGGCCGGAGCAACCCCGACACCCTCAGGGCGGCAGCGTGGCTGGAGGGCCAGTGGGGGTTCGAGCGCTGAAGTCCAAGGAGCTCTTTCCCGCCATCTTCAGCCGGCACGCGGGGGCGTACCAGCGCCGGCTCGACCAGATCATGGCCAGGGGCGAGGCGCGCGGCCGGCAGCGCGTGATCGAGCTGGTCGACGCGAAACCGGGGATGCGCGTGCTGGACCTTGCGTGCGGGCCGGGCACGCTCAGCCGGCGACTCGCCGAGCTCGTCGCGCCCGATGGCGAGGTGGTTGGGATCGACCTGGCCGGGGGAATGGTCGAGGTTGCACGGTCTGCGGCCCTGCCGAATGCACGGTTCGAGGTGATGGACATGGAGGAGCTCACTTTCTCCAACGCCTCCTTCGATGCGGCAGTGTGCGGTCATGGCCTCCAGTTCGTGCCCGACCTCGACCGCGCGCTGCACGAGGCCCATCGCGTGCTGCGAACCGACTCCCCATTCGCCGCCAGCGTCCCCGTGTCCGCTGTGAAGGAGTCGGTATGGGCGCTCATGGAGACGGCCATCGACCGCTGGCTTCCGCCGCCACCGCGCGTGGTCGACCAAGAGGCGACGCGCGCGGCAGTCGCCGACTCCGGCGCGTTCAGCGCGGCCGCGCAGAGCGCCGGGTTTGGGTCGGCTCGTGTTGAGGTGATCGAAGAGCGCGTGGTCTGGGAGTCGGCCGAGCAGCTCGTGTCAATGTGCGCCAACTGGTGGGACTGCGCCGCCAGGCTCGATGGAGTGGACCGCGCCACGCGCCGGCGATTCATCGAGGATGCGACTGTCACGCTGCGGCGTGAGCACCCGGGCTCGATCGAAACCGTCGGGCGCAACCACGTGCTGTTCGCGATCGCCTGATCGGGTTTCGGCCGCCGCCGGCGCGTTTGTCATGTAACCGGGGAAGTTCGACTGCTCTTCGTCACACTACCTTGCTGAACGTGCCGCATGCGAGCGCGATGCTTCGGCTGGTCGCCTTTGCGGTCGCAGCCGGGCTTGCGCTCGCTGGCGTGCAGCCGCTGGTCGCGGCCGCGGCCGGCGCCGTGGACTTGCACTGGGCCTTCAGCCTGACGGGGCCGGCGGTGATGACAGCGGGACTGATCTTCGGCGCCGGGCGGATTTTCAGCCGCGGCGACCTCGTGCAGCCGCCCTGGTACTCGGCCTGGCTTCTCCTACCCGGATCCTTCGTGCTCGCCGGAGCGGCGGCGATGTGCATCTTCGGCGCGCTGGTCGAGTTCTCGCTCATCCCCTGGACCCTATGGGTGCTGCTCATCTCGGGCGGGTTGCTCTGGGTCGCCGCGATGGTGCTCGTGCGCAGCCACTCGCACTGAAACGGCGTAGGGGAGGCAGGCCTCCCCTACGGGACCCCTCCTTCCACAACGGATCGCCCGGAGGCGTCTGGTGGTCACCGCCCGGGGACGGCCGGAGTGAATCCGGCCTACAGCTCCACTCCGTTAGTCGAGAGAGCCGGCGGCAGCTGTGGCCGCCCGACTCAGCCGGTCCTTGATGGCCCGGCGGCCGCGGTCGAGCGCGCGCATCCCATCCTCGCCTTTGAACCCGCTGTTGGCACCGCCCAGCAGGCTGTCGAGCTCCCAAGCCAGCTGCTCTGCATCCACCTCCGGATCGATCTCGCCCGCCTGCTGCGCCTCACGCACCGAGCGCTGCAGGGTGTACGACCAGTACGCCTTCTTTTGCAGGACGGAGTCGCGCACCGGACCGGGACGCCGGCTGTCGTACTCCTCGGCCACGGCCCAAAAGAAACAGCCACCTGGAAAAACGCCGCGCTCCACGTAGGAGAGCCACGTGTTGCATAGGGCCCAGGCCCGTCCGACACCGCGGGGCTGGGCGAGCGCGGGACGGATGACCTCGTCGGTGAAGATCTGGGCCGCGGCCTCGACGGTGGCGAGATGCAGCTCTTCCTTGGAGCCGAAATGGGCGAAGAGCCCGCTCTTGCTGATGCCCAGGTCGTCGGCCAGGCGCTGGAGCGAAACGGCTTCCAGGCCCTCCGCCGATCCCACCCGCGCGGCGTGAGCGAGGATCGATTGCCGCGTCCGCATCCCTCGCAGCCGGCGCCGGTCGGTCTGAACAGCCACGTCGAGACGAGATTTTAGCACGAACGGTCGGTTACTATTGACTTGTACGACCGATCGTGCTATTTGTTTGAACGGAGGTTGGAGCCATGGTTGAGATCGAGGCGGGATGCGGAGGGCGGCCGGGGCTCGCCAGGCTCGACCCATCGGATGGCGAGCTGCTGAGCCGCATGTTCCGGCGGCTGTCCCCGGAATCGGTCTACCGGCGTTTCTTCAGCCCCATCTCGAGGTCAGACGTCTTCCAGGCGTCGGTCCTTCGCATCGACCACCGCAACCACGAGGCGATCGCAGCCGTTGAGGGTGGCGAGATCGTGGGTGTCGCGCAGTACGCGCGGCTGCCCGGCGCCAGTCAGGCGAACCTGGCGGTCGTCGTCGCCGACGACTGGCAGCGGCAGGGGGTCGGCACGCGCCTGATCGCGGCTCTCGCCGAACGCGCGCTCGAAGAGGGGATCGGCTCGTTTGCGGTCGACATCCAGGGCGACAACTACGGCGCGCTGCGGTTGTTCAAGCGGACCGCCCCCGGCGCCCGGATTGCTTTCTTCGGCGGCGTCGGCGAAGGTGTTATTCCCCTCACCAACCAGGAATCGCCCTAGCCCTCCTGCGCTGCGCGCCACCTCCCCATCAATGGGGAGGATTAACCGGCGGCCCGCGAGTGCATCATGCCCGCGTCGCCGGCGAGCGATCGCCGGAAGCACACGGCGACCCACATCCGGTAGGGCCGCCATCGCTCGGCGCTCTCTCGTCGGGAGCTCGTCGACCGCGCTCAGCGCCCGGAGCCTGATCAGCTGCGATCCGGACTCGCCAATCCCCGAGAGCCACTTCAAGCGCTCGAGCGACTCGTCGCGCGGCAGAGCACGCAGCGTCTCGGTGTCGAGCTCACCGGCCAGAGCTGCATGACCGAGCGCGTTCAGGTACTCGACCTTTCGCCCGAAGAGTCCTTTGAACGATTTCATCTGGACCAGGGCTTCTGGCGCCGGAAAGCAATACAGGCGATGGCCGTGAATGTCGATCGACACGCCGAGCTCGCGGCACATCCTTTCCTTGACGCCCTGGCCCTGGCGCATCGAGATCCGGGATGAGATGAGGCACCACGCGGCCGCCTCGTAGGCGTTCGACCAGTTGACCGGGCGAAAACCGGGAAACATTCGCTGCAGACGGCCGACGACGGGGTCGCGCTCCCCAACTTGCGGCCAATCGCGACCGTCGACGTCGAGGCTGAGGATGCGCGAGGTCTGGCGGCGAACCGCGCCGATCGGCGCATCTCCATAAACGGTCGCGTGCACGCGACCCTCGGCGCCCTGGGTCAGGCAGACGCAGGCCGGGGTCCAGTCGCCATCCGCCAGGAAGGCGAGGTGAAGATGACCTTCGGTCTTGCCACCCTCGGAGGGAGCCTCATGCCAGGCGTCGATGAACCCGGCGCTTTCCTGCAGCGAGTAGCCGCCGAGCGGCTCGACGTCGAACGAGCTAGGCGAGCTTGATCCGGTTGGCGCGTGGGCCCTTCTGGCTCGCCTCGATCTCAAAGCTGACCCGCTCGCCGCCGGCCAGCGAATCGAAGTTGATGCTCGAGTCGAGGCCGGTCCGGTGGAAGAAGTACTCCTTCCCGTCCTCCGCCGCGATGAAGCCGAATCCGCGGTCGGAGACCAGCTTCTTGATCGTCCCTGTCGGCATCCCCCTAACTCCTCTTCTCGAAAGCTAGTCGCGAACGCACGGGTCCTTTCGAGAAGATCCGACCGCGGCGAACATCACCCGAACTACCCGGGGACAGCGTTACCTTACCACCCGACTAAACAGCTAGCAGCGCCACTCCGGCGAGGGTGGCGGCGGCCCCGGAGAGCTTGAGCGCCGCCCGCCCTCCCTCCCGCAGGCGCAATACACCCCAGACGGCGACAGCCACGATGGCGAGCTCGCGAACGGGTGCCACCACCGCCAGCGGCGCGAGGCTGAGCGCCCATAGAACAAGGAAATAACCGGCCCAGAAGAAAAAGCCGATCAAGGCGGATTGACGCCAGGTCGGAGGCGGCGCCGTGGACGGTGATCGATACGCCCCCAGGGCTGACGCCACCCACACGGACAGCAGCAGCCCGATCGCCATCAGCATGAACAGGAGCCACGCATAGAACCACGGCGTGGCGAGGCGTACTCCGACCCGATCGACGGACGTGTAGGCGGCGATGGCCACGCCGGTCAGCAGGGCCGGAAAGGTGGCGCGCCCGCTCGCCTGCGAAAGCGCGACCGCCAGGATCCCGACCAGCAACAGGCCCACTCCGATGAGTTGTGGCGTCGTCAGTCTCTCGCCGAGCACAACCAGGCCGACCGTCACGCTGAGCAGAGGCGCCGAGCCGCGAGCGATCGGGTAGACAGCCGACAGCTCCCCGCGGCGATACGCCGCCGAGAGCAGCCACAGGTACGCGGTCTCCAGCACCCCAGAGACAAGGCAGAAGACCATGCCCGCGGGTTGGATGCTGGGGCGGCCGAACAGCAACCAGGCTGGGACCAGCGCGAGGGTCGCGACAACGGCCGCCATGACGGTCGCCCGTCGAAACGTCGTGATCGGGTCGCCGCTGACCTTCACGAGGATGTTCCACGTGCCGTGGAATGCGGCAGCGAGGAGCGCCATCCCGACTGCGATCGCGATCAACTGGCTGCTAGGCAGCCCGGCGCGGCCGGGCGAGCAGGCGTCCCAGGAGCCGGAACACCTCGGGGTTGACGACCAGCCCGTTGTGAGATCCCCAGACCTGGAGCGCCGGGATGTCGGGACGCAGGCACGAGCGAAAGTTCACGACATCGTCGGTCTTCGTGTAGATCGAGGTCGTCGGCACCACCGGGGCCAGCTTCAGGTCATAGGTGAAGCGACCTTCGGCATTCAGCCGCCTGCCGTAGACGAGCTCGTTCGCCGTCGTCACCACCCCGACGGCGCGGTGCGTCACCGCGGCCAGGTCGGTCCAGTCGGCCAGCGGTGAGCCGAGCGTGATGACCTGCTCGATGTGCTGCGGCCGGCGCTGCGCAAGCACCTTGGCCAGGAGCCCGCCCCGGCTGTGGCCGATCAGCGTGATGCGCGAACCGGTCTCTTTCTCGAGCTCGGCGACCTTCCGGCGAAGGTCGGAGATCAGGTGCTCGGAGTGCTGGACGTTGAGCAGGATCCCGGATAGAAAGGTCTGATAGCCCACCCGGCGAAGCCAGCCGTCCATCACGCGCAGGGTCCAGTCCCCGGCCAGGAAGCCGGGGATGAGGAGAACCGGGCGACCGTCGCCATGCGGGACTCCGCGGCCCCGAAACACCGGGTCGCGCAGCAGGGCGGAAAGCTCACGAATCGCAAGCGGGTCCCACAACCTCACAGCGGACGATGGTAGGTCGTCGACCGACTGCGCCTGTCAGTCGGCGTACACGCCACCGTCCGTCGAGACCTGGATCGGAATCGACGCCAGGGGTGACGGCGCCGGACCCGCGACGACCGCCGCGCCATGCGCGGGGTCGAAGAGCGCCCCGTGACATGGGCAAGACAGCTAGCGCTGATTGGTGTCGTACGAGACCGGGCAGCCGGCGTGCGTGCACACAGCATCAAACGCGACGACGCTGCCACCGGATAGCGATACCGCGACCGCGGGGTCACCGCTCTTGGGGTCCTGGAAGTTCAGGAAGCCCGCGGTCTGCAGGTCGCTCAGCGCCCCAATCCTCGTCCCGGTCGGCGAGGCGACGGTGGTCGGAGACGCCGCGGGCGTGGAGGGCGCCTGGCTGGAGGTCGCGATGGCGCGTGAGCGGGGAAGAACGCCGAGGACCCAGACCACGGCGACCGCGGCGCCACCCAGCTGGACCAGCAACCGTCGCCGGTCGAGGTCGGCCGCCCGCGCCTTCGCGTTGCCAGCCTCTGCCGGACCGAAAATGACCGGCCGCGCGGTCAGCACCCCCTGGTCGCCGACCAGCATGAGAGTGATCCAGGCCACCGTGTAGATGCTGTCCGAGCCGAGGAAAAATGGCTGAACGCTCCAGCTTGCGGTCAGGAAGAAGGCGAGGTTGACGAGCGCACCGGCGGCGGCAGCCCACCTGGTCGCGATCCCGAGCAGGACCAACAGGCCCACGACCAGCTCGACGGCGATGACCGCGATCCCGGTCAGCAGCGGCGTGGGCAGCGCGAACACATCCAGCAGGAAACCGATCGGCGAATGGGTGGCGAACGCCTGGAGCTGGGTGCCGATGTACGTCGACGAACCGGGCTGCAGAAAACCGGGATCGGCAATCTTCTGGAGCCCCGCGTAGGCGAACGTGGTGCCGAGGAAGAAGCGGAGCGGCAACGTGGCATAGGCAAGCGACCGATCGGAAGCAGGCGACTGCGGGCGCGGAGCCTTCTGCACCCGGCGCTTGCCCATGACCTCCAATACTGTCAGGAGTCGCTTGGAGTTTCCTGATAGCAATTGAACATACAGTATGTTACATTTTGGGCGTGAATCGATCGTATCGGCTGGGCCGGCGCGAGGCGTCGGTCGACCAGACGGCCGCGGCGATCCTGAACGCAGCCCGAGCGATGGTCTCGGAGGGCCTCGCCTCCGGGGTCAGCCTGGGCGCGATCGCCCGGCGAGCGGGGGTATCGCGCATCACCGTCTACAACCGCTTCGGCTCGAAGGCGGGGCTGCTGCGGGCGATCGTCCCCACTCCCCATTCCGATCCGGCCCAACCGCCTCATCACACGGACCCGCGCGAAGGGGTACGGCAACACCTGCTCCAGGCGTGCGCCCGATGGGCAGCCGACCCTTCGCTCTACCGGCACCTCCCGAGCGCGGGCGTCAGTGCCGACCGGGAGGTCGAGCACCGGCTCGCGGAACGGCTCGCCGCAGCCGATGCCCTCCGTCCGGGGTGCTCACTCAAGGAAGCGGAAGACGTGCTCGCCGCTCTGAGCTCCTTTGGGGTGTTCGACCAGCTTTACAAAGACGGCCGGCGGACACCGGCAGCGGTCGCGGAGATCCTGATGCGCCTGGCCTCCGGGATCCTGGCGTACCATCCATGACGCATTGCGGCATAAAGTCGCAGACCTGCGCGGCCCCGTCCATTACCTCGACTTCGGTGGCTCAGGTCAGCCGCTGCTCATGGTGCACGGCCTCGCCGGCAGCGCCCTCAATTGGATGGCGGTCGGACCCCAGATCGCGAAAACCCATCGCGGTCTCGCCATCGACCTGGCAGGTTTCGGGGAAACGCCCCTGTTCGGCCGTGCAGCCACAGTCGGGGCCAACGCGCAGCTGGTTCACGACTTCATCGAGACCGTGATCGCCGAGCCGGTCGCCTTGATGGGCAACTCTATGGGCGGCCATATCGCAATCGTCGAGGCCTCCACCAAACCCGACTGGGTGACGTCGATGATCCTTGTCGATCCGGCAATTCCGGGCGCGCGTGTCCGCCGGCCCGAGCCCGCGATGCTCGGCCTCATGGCCACGCTCACCGTCCCCGGCCTCGCGCAAACGCTGCTCGACCGCCAGGTCCAGACGCTCGGGCCCGAAGGTTTGGTGAAGCGGGCTCTGGAGCTGGTTTGCGCCGACCCGTCCCGGGTCGACCCCGCCGTCGTCGAAGCACACGTCCAGCTCACGCGCCAACGCGCCCACCTGGGACGCCAGAACGCACGCGCCCTCATTCAGGCCTTGCGCTCGATCGGGCTTCGGATGGCGGATCCCCGGTTCTGGACCCGCGTCCTCGGCGTGCGCGCGCCCACGCTGGTGATCCACGGCAGCCTGGACCGTTTGATTCCCGTCTCAGCCGCGGTCGAGCTCTGCCGGAGACGTCCGGATTGGGACCTCGAGATCCTGGAGGGCGTCGGCCACGTTCCGATGATGGAAACGCCAGGACACTTCATGCAGGCGCTCAACCGGTGGAGCGCATATAGAATCCCGTCGGAGCCCGCCGCGGCCTCGTAACGGAGAAAGCGCTCAGCACACAAAGTGGCAACCGTCTCAGAACCACCCCATAGCCGGCGCCCCGGACGGCTGCAGGTTTCCGCCTCCATCCTTCCCCACCTGCGCCACATGGGGCGTTGGGATCCCATCCCGCCGATGTGGCTCGAGGGCCGCGTCTCGTTCGAGTTCCTCCGTCTGATCCGGGATCCCGTCTTTCGCGGGGACGACGTGCCGCCCGGCCTGGGCAAACCAGTCCTGCTGATTCCAGGCTTTCTCGCGGGCGACTGGACTCTTCGCACCCAGTTCGACTGGCTGCGCCGTGTCGGCTACCGCCCGCGCCTCGCCGGTGTGGCATTCAACGTGATGTATTCGGAGGTCATGCTCAGACCGCTCATCGACACGTTGCTGGCCATGCATCACAAGACCGCGTCTCGCGTCTCGGTCATCGGCCACAGCCGCGGCGGCGTCCTCGCGAAAGTGCTGTCGCACCGCAAGCCGGACCTGGTCGAGCAGGTCATCACGCTCGGCTCTCCGCTGAATGACCCTTTCGACGTGCATCCGCTGACGATGGCGGGCGTGCATGCGGCGCATCTTTTCAACGCAGTCCGCTACGGGCATCCGGCCTCGGTCGAGATGCGCTTCCTGCGCGACCTGCGCGCCGCGCCGCGCGTTCCCACCACATCGATCTATTCGCGTTCCGACGGAGTCGTCAACTGGAAGGCGTGCCTGCGCCACGACCTCAACTCGATCGAGGTGCACGGCAGCCACCTCGGACTGGCGCTGAACCCGCAGGTGTATCGGATCGTGGCCCACCTCCTGCCCGCGCCGTGGCGCCAGACCTAGCGCACCGGTAACATCGCTTACTGACGGGAGCTCGCGAAAACCCCTTGGGAGACGCGGGCTGAGAGGGCGCCTTGGCGCCGACCGCATGAACCTGAACTGGGTAATGCCAGCGGAGGGAGATATGGCTGACATCGCTGCTCAAACCGCCGGGGCGGACGCGTTTGGCCGCGTCGAGGCGCACGGCATCGAGTCGATCCCCGCGGCGGAGCGTCACGGCGTACCGCGCGACCTGGCGTTCCTGTGGGCGGGCGCCTTCGTCAACTACGCAAGCCTCTTCACGGCGAGCCTGCTGACCACCTATTACGGTCTCGGGGTCTGGGACGGCCTCGCGGCAACAGCACTGGGCACGGTCGCCGCCGCGGTGATCCTGGGTCTGCTCAGCAACACAGGTCCGCGGTCTGGCCTGCCCCAGATCGTGTTCACGCGTGGGATCTTCGGGTTGCGCGGCTCTTATCTCGGCGCAGGGCTGACACTTTTCCTGGCCACGGGCTGGTTCGCGGTCGACTGCGTGATCGCGGCGCAGGCGGGCGCGCAGCTCTTCGGTGGCGGCAATCGATGGTTGACCTTCGGACTTGTCCTGGTGATCGCCGCGATCAGCGTCGGCGTGGCCGTTTTCGGTCACCAGACCATCAAGGTCCTCGAGACATACGGCGCAGTCGCCTTCGCCGTGCTGTCGGGCGCTCTGTTCATATCTCTCGCGCCGCAGTTCCACTGGGGGCAGGGTGCGGTCGCGACGGGATCCGATTACGCCGGCGCTTTCGTCCTCGGCTTCATGACGTGCTTCGCGCTCGTCGCCTCGTGGTACCCGTTTGCAAGCGACTACTCCAGGTACTTGCCAACCGCGAGTGCGACTCGATCCGTAACCCTGTGGCCGGTCGCGGGCATCGCGCTGCCGATGATCCTGCTCGGCCTTTTCGGTCTGCTCCTGCCGACCATCGACGCGAAGTTGGCGGCCAACCAGGGTGTCCTCGCAGTGATCAGCGCGCATGCGCCGACTTGGGTCGCGGTCCCGTTCTTCCTCTTCATCGTCGTTGGCGAGATCTGGGCCAACTATCTCGACGTCTACACCGCGGGATTGGTGACGCTCGCGATGGGCATCAGGCTCCAGCGCTGGCAGACGGCGCTCGGCTGTGGCCTGCTCGGCACCGCGCTCGCGACATATGCGGTGTTGATCAGCGACTTTCACATCGCGTACGAGGACTTCCTGATCCTGACCTACCTGTGGGCCCCCGCCTGGGCCGCAGTTGTGGTGCTGAGCTTCTTCGTATTCGAAGGCAAAGCTCGGCCCGGGCTCGCGTTGGGCGCATGGCTTGCCGGCACCGCTTCGAGCCTGCTCTTCGTCAACTACGTCAACCTTTTCGGCAACCTGGTGTCGAAACCCGTTTTCTTCAACGACCGGCTGATCTCGACGCTCCACGGCGCCGACCTTTCGGGACTCATCAGCGTCGGCGTGGCGGCGGCGGTTTACTGGGCCGGCCGGCGTTGGAGTCGCGCTTGAGGCTTCCGGTTGCGCTCACGATCGCGGGCTCCGATTCAGGCGGCGGCGCCGGCATCCAGGCCGACCTCAAGACGTTCGCTGCGCTCGGCGCCCATGGCACGTCAGCGATCACTGCGATCACGGCGCAGAACACCACCGGCGTCACCGACATCCTTGAGCTGCCCACATCGTTGATTCGCGAGCAGATCAGAGCGGTTGTGGAGGACCTCGGCGTTCAATCGGCAAAGACGGGCATGCTGTCGAGCGCGGAGATCATCGCGACCGTCACCTCTGCGATCACCGAATATCGGGTGCGCAACCTCGTCGTCGACCCGGTGATGGTGGCCAAAGGCGGGGCCAGGTTGCTCCGCGACGACGCGGTCGGCGCGCTTCGCGAGCGACTGATCCCGCTGGCCGCGGTCGTCACTCCCAACCTGCCTGAAGCGGAAGTGCTGCTCGGTCGCCGGATCGTCAGCCTTGAAGAGCGCCGTCAGGCCGCGCGCGACCTCGTCGCGATGGGCGCGCGAGCCGCGGTCGTCAAAGGCGGCCACGCCGCCCATGAGACGGTCGTGACTGACGTTTTCTTCGACGGATCCCAGATGGTGGAACTTCAAGCCAAGCGCATTGAGACGAAGAACACGCATGGCAGCGGCTGCGTCTTCTCCGCCGCAATCGCCGCCTGGCTTGCGCGCGGCACAGAGCCTCTCGATGCGGTCCGCCAAGCCAAGAGCTTCATCACCCACGCGATCGCTGATTCGCTCGAGATAGGCCACGGCCATGGACCGGTCAACCCGATGTTCGCTCTCAGGGATGGCGGTTAAGCTTTTTGCCGATGAGCAAGCGAAAGCGCGCCCCCAAGCCGGGACCGGACGAGTCCACCGACGACGCCAGCGTCAAAGAGGACATGGTGCACGTGACTCCGGACCTGCTTTCCGGAAGTCCCGACATATTTGCTTCGAAGAAACCCGCCGGCGATGAACCGGAAACGATTGAGACTCCAGAGGCTTCCGAGCCCCCTGAGTCAGTCGCGGAACCCATTGAACCCGAGGGCATGGCGGCGGCGGAACCGACGGATTCCAGCACCACGCTGACCCCCGACGCGAATCCGCAAGCCCTTTCCGAGCCCGCTCCGGAGCCCCCCACCGCGCCGCCGCCCTACGTCGAAGCGGTCCGGTATCCACCGCCGCCGCGCCGCACGGGCTCCAGCGCCGCGCTTGGCATCGTGCTCCTCGTGGTCGGTCTCTTCGCCTTGCTGGTGGTGATGTCCGGAGTCGACCTGACCGAAAACGGCTGGCCGCTGTTCATCTTGATCCCGGGGCTCACCCTCCTGGTCATCGGGTTCATCAGCTTTGGATCGGTGGCCACGATTCCTGGAGGGATCGTGACGATGCTGGGTCTCGTGCTGGCCTACGCGAACAGCACCGGCGACTGGCCCATCTGGGCTTACGCCTGGGCGCTCGTCGTGCCGGGGGGAATCGGGCTTGGCATGTACCTGCAGGCCCTCCGCGATCGCGACCTGCACGCGCTGAGAACCGGGCGCACTTTGATGTTCATCGGCTTGATGATCTTTCTGATCGGCTTTGTCGTGTTCGAGTCGATCCTAGGCATCAGCGGCCGCGACTACTTCGGCCCGGTGGGCAAAGCGGCGCTGCCAGGCCTGCTGATCATCGTGGGCATCATCCTGCTCGTGCGCAGCGTGCAAAGGAGCCGGCAGACCTAGACCGAGCGGATTCGCGACTCCATCTGCTCTCGGGTCGTCTGGTACTCGACCGCCGTGCGGTAGGCCTTGAATCCCATCGTGCGATTGATCTTCAGCATGGGCGCGTTCGACTCCGCATTCTCGGTGACGACCCATTCGGCGTCGGGATAAAGCTCGTGGACGTGAAGCAGCATCGCGGCCTTGATCCATTTGCCCAACCCTCGGCCCCGCGCATCGGGCCGGACACCGGTGAACTGCTGCTCGAGCATCGTACGGCGGTAGGGATACCAGGAAACATCCGTCATTCCCGAGATGGAGCCGTCCGATTCTCGCGTCAGCACCTCGTGCGGCACCTCTCCGGTGAGAGCTGTCACCTCGTAGTAATGGCGAATCTTCTCGGGCGTGATGACGATGTCGCCGATGTCGAGGTTCTCGAACGGGATGGTGTTGAGGAGGGTGGTCCGCTGCGCGGCAAACTCGGGCAGCATCGCGTCCGGCAGCGGCCCGTCGTAGATCTCGAGCTTGGTCTGAGGTGAGCGCCTGGCGCCATCCTCGTTCCAGCGCTTCAGCATCGCCCAGTCGACCTCCGAGAGCCTGAGGCGGCTCTCGATGTCGGTCAGCTTTGGCTTGCCGCCAAGCCAGGTCAGGAACCCGTGGCCGCTTGCCTGGTCGGTGTGCATGCCCACCACCGTCGATCCGCGTTCGTCCATGAGGCGAGCGATCACCGGCAGCCAAAAGGTGGCGATCCCTTTGCGACGCTCCTCGATCCGCACGTATGCGTCTGCCCAAAAGAGATGCTTGTTCGTCTCATATTCCGGATTGGCGGGAGTGACGGATTCTCCGTGGAACCAGCTCAGCATCACTCCGTCACGCGAGATCTCGTAGTAGTGCTGCAGGTCGAAGGGATTCGACTTCTTCATGGATTTCTCGACGACTTCGTCCGGGTCAAACGGGTCGTCGGGGCGCAGCTCTTTATGCCGGAGCCGGCGAAGCTCGTGATACCTGTTCCAGAAATCGAGTCCGGCGGTATTCGGATCCACCGGCGTCGGGACAAGCTGTCGAATCATGAAGCATCGATAATCGCACAGACATGAAATCGCGGCCCTTCAAGGTGGGGGTGACGATTCATCCGCAGCAATGCACCATCCAGGAGCTGCGCGATGCGTGGCGCCGCGCCGATGACCTCGGCGTGGACAGCATCTGGTTCTGGGACCACTTCTTTCCCCTCTACGGAAATGCGAACGGAAATCATTTCGAATGCTGGTCGCTGCTCGCGGCGGCCGCAATCGATACAAGAGCTCCGCAGATCGGTCCCATGGTCACGTGCGTCGGCTATCGCAACCCTGACGTCCTCGCATCCATCGCGGCCACGGTCGATCAGCTCTCCGGAGGCCGGCTCGTCCTCGGATTGGGCGCGGGTTGGTTCGAGCGCGACTACGCCGAGTACGGGTTCGATTTCGGCGAGGCCCGCGACCGCGTGCGGCTGCTCAAAGAAGTGTTGCCGCGCATCAAGCAGCGGATCAAGAAGCTCAGGCCGGGCCCCGCGGGCCCGATGCCACTCCTCATCGCCGGCGGAGGCGAGCAGGTGATGCTGCGGCTCGTGGCCGAGCACGCCCAGATGTGGAACTCAATCGCATCGTCCTCCGAGTTCGCCCGCAAGTCCGCGCTGGTCGATGACTACTGCAAGCGCATCGGGCGCGATCCGCGCGAGATCGAGAGGACCGCCAACGTCGGCGGGCTCACACCAAAGGTAGTCGACGAGTGGCTGAAGGCCGGGCTCCAGCACTTCGTGCTCCGCCTGGCCCATCCGTTCGACACCAAGGACCTCCAGCGGGTGCTCAAGGAGCGCGATTCCTGAGCTACAACGCCGCCGGAGCTAATTTGTGGCCGGCCCACTAACACTTTATGGGCCCCGGCCATAGCATTTTGTGTACCACACCCTCTTCGCGGCGCGAGCCTCCTACCGCTTGGCAGGAGGCTCGTCACTTTCCATCCCATCTCGAATTCCGCACGTCTGGCGTCAGCGAGGCCAATCGAAAGTGCGCGATACGCGCCTCTGGCGTCAGCGGTGCGTTATTCGCCTCACGCGGCTTTGACGGCCGCCACCAACCTGGTCAATGAGTCCTTGGCGTCGCCGAAGAACATCACGGTGTTGGGGCCGTACATGAGCTCGTTCTCAATGCCGGCGAAGCCCGGACGCATCGAGCGCTTCATGAAGATGATGTTCTTGGCCTGGTCGGCGTTGAGGATCGGCATGCCGTAGATCGGGCTGCCTGGCGTGCTGCGCGCCGCCGGATTGACCACGTCGTTGGCGCCCACGATCAGAGCGACGTCGGCGTTCTTGAAGTCGTCGTTGACCTGGTCCATCTCTTTGAGCTGTTCGTAAGGCACGTTGGCCTCGGCGAGCAGGACGTTCATGTGGCCTGGCATCCGGCCCGCGACCGGATGGATCGCATATTCGACGTCCACCCCGCGCTTCTCGAGCACGTCCGCCAGCTCCCGCGCCGCGTGCTGGGCCTGGGCCACAGCAAGCCCGTAGCCGGGGACGATGATCACCCGCTGCGAGTAGGCCAGCAGCGTGCCAAGGTCCTCGGCGGACGCCGACCTCACGCTCCGAGCCTGGCCTCCTCCCGCGGCGGTGGCTGCCCTCTGGACCTGGCCGAACGCCCCGAACAGGACATTCGCGAGCGAGCGTCCCATCGCGTCGCTCATGAGCTTGGTCAGTAGGCTTCCGGATGCTCCCACCAGCGTGCCCGCGACGATGAGCGCGAAGTTGTTGAGCGTGAAACCGCTGGCCGCAACGGCAAGGCCCGTGCATGCATTGAGCAGCGAGATCACGACCGGCATGTCCGCGCCGCCGATGGGCAGGACAAAGGCCACGCCCAGGATGAGCGCCAGCACCATCAGCGCTATGAACGAGAACGGGATCGAGGCCACGGCCAGCACCGCGATCGCAAAGCCGATGATCGCGGCCGCGAGCAGGCCGTTGACCACCTGCTGCCCGGGATAGGTGATCGGCGTCCCCGTCACCAGCTCCTGCAGCTTGGCGAACGCGACCATGCTGCCGGCGAAGGAGACCGATCCGATGACGATGCTGAAGACACTCGGAAAGGCTTCGCTGAAGGCCGGGTGATTGCCGAAGCGCAGCAGCTCCGCCACGGCCACGAGCGCCGCCGCGCCACCGCCGACTCCGTTGAACAGCGCAACCATCTGCGGGATCGCCGTCATGCGAACCATCCGCGCGCCGAAAACTCCGACGACCGTGCCGATCACGACCCCGATCGCAATGATGGTCACGCCGGTACGGGTGAAGTGGAGAAGTGGAATCGTCGCGGCGAGCGCGAGGACCATGCCCACCGCGGCTGTGAAGTTTCCGTTGCGAGCTCCCTTGGGCGAGCTCAGCTGCTTCAGGCCGAGGATGAAGAGCACGGCCGCGACCAGGTAGGCGAGCGCGGTGACGATGGTCACTTGTTCTTTGCTTCTTGCTTGGCGGCTGCCTTGGCCGGCTGCCGGCCTTTGAACATCTCGAGCATCCGGTCGGTCACGACGAAGCCGCCGACCACGTTGGTCGTGGCGAGGGTCACGGCGACCACCCCGAGCGCAATCTCGACCGGCGTGTGCGCCCCGGCCGCGATCAGGATCGCCCCGACCAGGATGATGCCGTGGATGGCATTGGTGCCCGACATCAGGGGCGTGTGAAGGATGGTCGGCACCTTGGAGATGACCTCGAAGCCCACGAAGAGCGCGAGCACGAAAAAGGTCAGCTCGTTGAGCAGCTCATTGTTCACCCAGTTGCGACCATCTGCTTCGCGCGCTCGTTGACGATCTCGCCGCCGTACGTCACGCACGCGCCCTTCGTGATGTCGTCCTGCAGGTCGAGCGCGAGCACGCCGTTCTTGACGAGATGCAGCAGCAGGTTGGCGACGTTGCGCGCGTAAAGCTGGCTGGTGGTCAACGGCAACGTGGAGGGGACGTTGCGCGTGCCGATGATCGTCACACCGCCCACGTCGACCTCCTTGCCGGCTTGGGTCAGCTCGACGTTGCCACCCGTGTCTGCCGCAAGGTCGACGATCACCGAGCCCGGCCGCATGCCCTTCACCATGTCGCCCGTGACCAGGAGCGGCGCGCGGCGGCCTGGCACGGCCGCGGTCGTGATCACCACGTCTGATTTGGCGATGTGCTCGCCGATGAGCTCGCGCTGCTTGCGCAGGAACTCCTCGGACTGCTCGCGCGCGTAGCCTCCCTCGC